>Ga0137432_1000013_pt1 | contig 173138 bp, 131 predicted proteins | sample EasRivERMZT820_2_FD_102337 | JGI IMG/M metagenome (GOLD analysis project Ga0137432, IMG submission 102337) | Soil microbial communities from meander-bound floodplain in the East River, Colorado, USA - East River MetaG ERMZT820_2 | ecosystem: Environmental > Terrestrial > Soil > Floodplain ... | reverse complement strand
GCGCCGAGTCGCTCGGGGCGCACGCGCCCGCGCAAAGGACAAGAAATCCTGCGAACCGGGTCACGCGCAGCACGATGGCTCTTCTCCTTCCGCAGGACTTCGGGTCGATCGCGACGAATCCGCCACGCTATCCGAGCCCCGCACCGCTCGCGCCGATGCCGCTAGAATCCTCGCCCTCGACATGTCGCCCGACCTGAACGTCCTCGTGCTCCACATCAACGGCGCCGACCTCTCCGTCGCCGCGCCTGCGCACTGGACGCTGCTCGAAGTGCTGCGCTACCGGCTCGGACTCACCGGCAGCAAGCAGGGCTGCGACAAGGGCGACTGCGGCGCCTGCACCGTGATGCTCGACGGCAAGGCGCGCCTCTCCTGCATCACGCTCGCCGCCGACGCGGTCGGCCACGAGGTCACGACCATCGAGGGGCTCGTCACCAAGGACGGGCTCGACGATCTGCAGAAGACCTTCGACGAATGCGGCGCGCTGCAATGCGGCTTCTGCCAGCCCGGGATGATCCTCGCGGCGCGCGCCTGTCTCGACCGCCGGCCCGACGCGACGCGCGACGAGATCAAGGAGGCGCTCGGCAGCAACCTCTGCCGCTGCACCGGGTACACGAAGATCTTCGAGGCGGTCGAGCGCGCGACGCGCCGCGGCAAGGCGGCGGGACTCGGGAGCCGCGCGTGAACCCGCGGACCCCGAAGGACGCGAAGGCGCCGCCGCCCGCGAAGTCGCCGGAGCCCAAGGCGCCGGCGAAGCCTGACAAGCAGGCCGTCCCGGCCGACCGCGCCGACCCGCTGCAGCACGTCCGCTCGCCCAACCGCATCTTCGGCCCCGACCCGCCGGGCCAGCGCTTTGAAGTGATCGGCAAGCGGCTGCGCAAGGTCGACGCCGCCGCGAAGGCGACCGGCGAGGCGGTCTACACCGACGACATCGCGCTGCCGGGGATGCTGCACGGCAAGACGCTGCGCAGCCCGTATGCGCATGCGCGCATCAAGAAGATCGACACGTCGAAGGCCGAGGCGCTCGAGGGCGTGTACGGCGTCGTCACCGGCGCCGAGATGCCGACCCGCTTCGGCGTGATCCCGTGGACGCCCGACGAGACGGCGCTCGCGGTCGACAAGGTGCGCTTCGTCGGCGACCCGGTCGCGGCGGTCGCCGCCGTCGACGAGGAGACGGCATTACGGGCTCTCGACCTGATCGAGGTCGACTATGAGCTGCTGCCCGCGCTGTTCGATCCGGCCGAGGCGCTGCGCCGCAAGGACGTCGTGATCCACGAGGGCAACAAGCACGGGAACATCACCAAGGAGGTGACGCTCGAGTTCGGCGACGTCGAGAAGGCGTTCGCCGCGTCCGACTTCCTCGTCGAGGACGACTACGAGTTCCACGGCACCGCGCACGCGCCGATCGAGACGCACGTCGCCGTCGCGCGCTACGGTGCCGACGACGTGCTCACGCTCTGGTCGGCGACCCAGATCCCGCACTACGTCCATCGCGCGCTGGCGAGCGTGCTCGGGATCCCGGCGCCGCGCATCCGCGTGATCCAGCCCAACCTCGGCGGCGCGTTCGGCGGCAAGAGCGACCCGTTCAGCCTCGAGTTCTGCGCCTGCAAGCTGGCGATGAAGACGCGCCGGCCCGTCAAGTTCTTGTACACCCGTGAAGAAGAGTTCTACGCGCACCGCGGCCGCCACCCGATGCGGATGCACTTCAAGAGCGGGCTCACGCGCGACGGCAAGCTGACGGGCGTGCAGTCGGAGATCCTGATCGACGGCGGCGCCTACTCGAGCTTCGGCCTGGTGACGACGTACTACTCGGGCCAGCTGCTGACCGGCCCGCACACCATGCCGAACTACAAGTTCCACTCGACGCGCGTCTTCACCAACAAGCCGCCGTGCGGGCCCAAGCGCGGCCACGGTTCCGTGCAGCCGCGCTTCGCGCTCGAGATCCAGCTGGATCGCCTCGCGGTGCTCGCCGGAATCGATCCCATCGAGGTGAGGCGCCGCAACTTCCAGGGGTCGAACACCACGACGGTCAACGGCCAGCGCATCACCAGCAACGGCTTCGACCAGTGCCTCGACCAGGTGGAAGCCGCGAGTCGATGGAAGACTCGGCACGGGAAGCTCGGCCGCGGGCGCGGGCTCGGCTGCGCCGGCTCGATGTACATCAGCGGGACGAACTACTGCGTCTACCCCAACGACATGCCGCAGGCCGGCGTGCAGATCAAGGTCGACCGCAGCGGCCTCGTCACCGTCTTCTCGGGCGCGAGCGACATCGGCCAGGGCAGCAACAGCGTGGTCGCCTACATCGTGGCCGAGGAGCTCGGCATGAGCGTCGACGACGTGCGCGTCGTCGCGGCCGACAGCGACCTCTGCCCCGTCGACCTCGGCGCCTACAGCTCGCGCATCACCTTCATGGTGGGCAACGCGGCGATCCACGCGGCGCGCAAGATCCGCGACCAGGTGAAGGAGGCGGTGGCGCAGGCGTGGGGGATCGAGCCCAAGCGCGTGGCGCTCGCCGGCGGGTACGTCTTCGACCTCGACGACCGCGACAAATCGATGGAGACCGCCAAGGCGTTCCACCTGACCGAGGCGCGCTTCGAGACGCTCGGCGCGACCGGCTCCTACAACACGCCCAACCTCGGCGGCGCCTACCGCGGCGGCACGATCGGCGCGTCGCCCGCCTACTCGTTCACGGCGTGCGTCGCGGAGGTCGCGGTCGACGAGGAGACGGGCGAGATCCAGGTGCCGCACGTCTGGACGTCGCACGACTGCGGTCGCGCCCTGAATCCGATCCTGGTCGAGGGCCAGATCGAGGGCAGCGCCTACATGGGCTTCGGCGAGGTCTTCCTCGAGGACCACGACGTCAACCGCATGGGGCTGCACGCGCGGCCGAACCTGCTCGACTACACGATCCCCACCTCGCTCGACTGCCCCGAGTTCCACGCCTCGATCGTCGAGTCGCTCGATCCGGAGGGGCCGTACGGCGCGAAGGAGGCGGGCGAAGGGCCGCTCCACCCGACCATCCCCGCCATCGCGAACGCGATCTTCGACGCGTGCGGGATCTGGCTCACGAAGCTGCCGTTCACGCCGGCCAAGGTCCTTGCCGCGCTCGCGACGGCACGCGCGAATCTGCCGGCGCGGCCGTCGCCCAACGGAAAGGCGCGCTGACGATGCTGCGCCTGCAACCCTTCGAGTTCGTGAAGCCGAAGAGCGTCGACGAGGCGCTCGCGCTGCTCGGCAAGCACGGGCGCGCCGCCAAGCTCCTCGCCGGCGGCACCGACGTGATGCCGAATTTGAAGCACGGCCTCTACGAACCCGAGGTCGTGATCGCGTTGTCGGACCTCGGCGAGCTGCGCGGCGTGCGCGTTGCGCCGGAGGATTCACGGGATGGCGGCGCGCTCGAGATCGGGGCGCTCACGACGCTCGAGACGGTCGAGTCGCACGCGCTCGTGGTCGCGCGCGCCCCCGGACTCGCGCAGGCGGCGCACTCGGTCGCCGGCCCGACGCAGCGGACGATGGGGACGCTCGGCGGCAACGTCTGCCTCGACACGCGCTGCGTCTACGTCAACCAGACGCACTTCTGGCGGAAGAGCCTCGGCTACTGCCTGAAGAAGGACGGCACGCTCTGCCATGTGATCGAGGGCGGGCGCACCTGCGTCGCCGCCGCCTCGAACGACACCGCGACGATGCTCTGCGCGCTCGACGCGAAGCTGACGATCCGCAGCGCGCGCGCGACGCGCGACGTCGCGATCCGCGACTTCTACAAGGCCGACGGCATCTTCAACCAGCGCCTCGAGCCCGACGAGCTCCTGACGAAGATCGTCGTGCCGGCGCCGAAGCCGGGCGCCACGCCGAACGGCGACAACCTCACGACCTGGAGCGGCTACGCGAAGCTGCGCCCGCGCGCCACCATCGACTTCCCGCGCCTCTCGGTCGCGATCGCCTTCGAGGCCGACGCGGATGAACTCGTGCGCGACGCGACGCTGGTCGTGAGCGCGATCGCGGCCGTGCCGCGCCGGATCGCCGGGATCGCCGAATTGGCCCGCGGCAAGAAGCGCGACGACCCGGAGATGATCGCCGCGGTCGGCGCGCTCGCCCAGAAGGTGACCCACCCGCTGACCAACATCGACGGCGACACGGATTACCGCCGCGCCGTGGTGCCGGTCTTCGTCAAGCGCGCGCTCCTCGCGGCGCGGCCCGCCTCGGCGTCGTGATGCGGCTCGCCGCGCTCGTCGCATGGCTCGCCGTCGCGTGCACGGCGCAGCACGACGCGGCGTCGAGTTCGGCGAATCCGGTCGCGTCCGCCGAGGGCAACGTCGCCGCGGTCGACGTCGCGAAGATCAACGAGAAGTTCCGCCACGTCGCGAACGTCGGCGAATGGGTCGCGCGCTTCGAGGACAACCAGCGCGAGATCTTCGCGCAGCGCCTCCTGATCGCGGCGGCGTGCGACCTTTCGCCGGGGATGCGGATCGCCGACCTCGGCGCCGGCACCGGCCTCTTCGAGCCGATCTTCTCGACGCGGGTCGGGCCGACGGGGCGCGTCTTCGCGCTCGACATCTCGCCCGAGTTCGTCGAGCACCTGCGGCAGCGCGCCTTCCTCGAGGCGCTGATGAACGTCGACGTGGTGAAGTGCCCCGACGACGCGACCGGGCTGCCGCCCGCGAGCGTCGACGTCGTCTTCGTCTGCGACGTCTACCACCACTTCGAGCAGCCCCAGAAGAACCTCGCGTCGATCCACGCGACCCTCAAGCCGGGCGGCCGCCTCGTCGTCATCGACTTCGACCGCGTCGAGGGGAAGAGCTCCGACTTCGTGCTGAAGCACGTGCGCGCCGGCCGCGAGCAGTTCACGAAGGAGATCACCGCCGCCGGCTTCGTGCTCGAGCGCGGCGAGAACGCCGAGGAGGCGGCGAAGCTGGTCGAGAGCTGGCTCGCCGTCTTCCGCAGGCCGGCGGGGCGCTGAGCCGGTGGGGCGCCGCGTCGTCGCCGCCGCGCTGCTCCTGGTCGCCTCGGCCTGCGAACGTCAGGAGCCGGGCGCGCGTACGCCGCCGCACGGGCCGGTCGTCGCGAAGCCGCCGCCGAACGCGCCGAGCGTGCTCCTGATCACGCTCGACACGACGCGCGCCGACGCGCTCCATTGCTACGGCGCGCCGGCTGACGACGCCTCGCCGCGCCTGGACGCGCTGGCGGCCGAGGGCGTCCGCTTCACGCAGGCGCGCACGACGGCGCCGATGTCGCTGCCGTCGCACGCCTCGCTCTTCACCGGACGCTGGCCGTTCGAGACGGGCGTGCGCGACAACACGACCTTCCGGCTCGGCGACGACGCCTTCACGCTCGCGGAGCGCTTCCGGGCCGCCGGCTGGACGACCGGCGCCGTCGTCGCCTCCTTCACGCTCCACTCGATGTTCGGGCTCAAGCAGGGCTTCGACGTCTACCTCGATCCGCCGCAGTCCGGCCAGGGCTCCTACTTCCGACAGGACGAGCGGACCGCCGCGCAGGTGACCGACGACTGCCTGCGCCTGCTCGAGGCGAAGGCGCTGGCGCCGCCGTTCTTCCTCTGGGCGCACTACTTCGACCCGCACTTTCCTTACGAGCCGCCCGAGCCGTTCCTCGCCCGCTGGCTCGAGCGCGCCGCGCCGGGCGGGAAGGGGCGCGCGCGCTACGCCGGCGAAGTCGCGTTCATGGACCAGGAGATCGGGCGGCTGCTCGACCGCGTGCGCGCGCGCATGGGCGACCGGCCGCTCGTCGTCCTCGCGGTGGCCGACCACGGCGAGGCGCTCGGCGACCATGGTGAGGATTCCCACGGAATGCTGCTCTATGACCCGACCGTCCGCGTGCCGCTGCTGCTCGCAGGGAGCGGCCTCCCGCGCGGCGTCGTCGTCGACGAGCCGGTCTCCACGGTCGACGTGGCGCCGACGCTGCTCGAGCTCGCCGGCCTCGCGATCCCCGACGCGGCGGAACTCGCCGGCGCGTCGCTGCTGGCGGGCGTGCGCGACGCGGCGGCGGGCGGAGCGTTGGTGAGCGGGAGGGAGGCGCGCGCGCAGCGGCCGCTCTACTACGAGGCGCTCTCCGCCTACTTCGGATACGACTGGTCGCCGCTCTTCGCCGTGCAGCTCGATCGCCACCTCTTGATCGAGGGACCGCACCCCGAGCTCTACGACCTGGTCGCCGATCCGGGCGAGGCGGCGAACCTCCTCGACGCGCAGCCCGACGTCGCGCCGAGGCTGCGCGCGACCTTCGAGCGCTGGCGCGCGCAGGCGGCGGCCGCCGCCGGCCACGTCGCCGCGCGCCCCGACCTCTCCGCCGACGAGCGGAGGCAGCTGCTGCAGATGGGCTACGCGAGCGCGCTCGCCGACGTCTCGATCCCGGTGCCGGCACCCGGCGAGGTCGACGCCGCGCGCCGCGACCCGCGCGACGGCGCCGTCGTCGTGAAGCTGCTCTTCGAGCTGCAGCAGCTGGTGCAGGCGCGCAAGCTGCCGGCGGCGCTCGAGCTCGCGAAGGAGCTCATGGGCGTCGACCCGAACAACCCGATGGTCCAGGAGATCGTCGGCACGACGCTGGTCGAGGGGGGCGATCCGGAGCGCGGCGTCAAGCTGATCGAGCGGGCTCTGCCGCGCCGCCCCGACGTCGGGCTGCGCTTCTCGCTCGCGCAGGGCTACGCGGCGCTCGGGCGGCGCGACGACGCGCTCGGCCTGCTCGCGAAGATCGTCGAGGAGCACCCCGAATTCCTGCGCGCGCGGCTGCGCTACGGCGAGCTCCTGCTCGAAGCCGGCAGGAAGGACGACGCGGCGCGCGAGCTCGACGCGCTGCTCGCCGCCGACCCCAAGGCCGAGGAGCTGCGCAAGCGCGCGCAGGAGCTGCTCGAGAAGGCGCGCGCGCACTGAACGCGCGCGCCCGGTGCGACTAGACTGCCGGCCCGCCTCCGTCCCCCTGCGAGGGTCGCCATGCGCGTCGCCGCCGCGTTCGCCTTCCCGTGCCTTCTCGCCCTGCTCGCCCCGCTCACGTTCGTCGCCGGTTCACTGCGCGCCGCCGACGAGATTCCTCGCCCCGAGCACCCCAACCCGCAGTTCCAGCGCGACGCGTGGCAGAACCTGAACGGGACGTGGGACTTCTGGGAGGGCGACGCCGCCGACGAGAAGGCGATGGCGGAACGCGCCGAGTTCCCCGACAAGATCGTCGTCCCGTTCTGCCGCGAGTCGAAGCTCTCGGGGCTCGGCCGCACCGGCTTCGTGAAGAACGTCCTCTACCGGCGCAGCTTCGAGGTCCCCGCCGCGTGGAATGTCCGGAAGGACGGCGCGCGCGTGCTCATCCACATCGGCGCCTGCGACTGGCGGACGACCGTCTGGGTGAACGGCACGAAGGTCGGTTTCCACGAGGGCGGCTCGACGCCGATCGACTGCGACGTGACGGCGGCGCTGCACCCTGGCGCGAACGAGCTGCGCATCTGGGCCTTCGACGACACGACCAGCGGCGTGCAGCAGCTCGGCAAGCAGTGCGACAAGAAGGACAGCTACGGCTGCCTCTACACGCGGACGACGGGAATCTGGCAGACGGTGTGGATGGAGCGGGTGGCGGCTGCTCACTTCACTGGCGTGCGGATGGATGCCGACGAGGACGGCCTCATTGTGACGCCGACCGTCGCTGGCGACCTCGACCGTTGCCTCGCACACGTGACGGTGAGGTGGCGGCGCATCCCGAACCTCCCGAAGAAAGCGAACGGTGGCCGGGAGCCCGGAGCCGACGGGTACCTCACCGACGTCGTGGTGAGCGACGTGGGGGGAGACCGTTCGCCGACGATGGTCTTCTCCCTCTTGAACGCGCGAGCGTGGTCGCCGAGCGATCCAGAACTATTCGACGTCGAGCTCGCATTGGAGAAGGTCCCCGTCGAGTCTTCGGTCGCTTCCGACGCGCGCGCGACCGGCGGCGAGGAGTCCGTGTTCGTCGACCGGGTCCATTCCTACGTCGGCCTGCGCTCGATCGCGACGCGCGGCGACGCGGTCCTCGTGAATGGCGAGCCCGTCTTCCAGCGCTTGATCCTCGACCAGGGCTTCTATCCCGACGGCATCTGGACCGCGCCGAGCGACGCGGCTCTCAAGCGCGACATCGAGCTCTCGATGGCCGCCGGCTTCAACGGCGCGCGCCTCCACCAGAAGGTCTTCGAGCCGCGCTTCCTCTACTGGGCCGACCGCCTCGGATACCTCGTGTGGGGCGAGATGCCGAGCTGGGGCGCGAAGTACGAGAATCCGGCGTGCGACCGCGTGGTCCTCGACGAGTGGCGCGCCGAGGTCGAGCGCGACCGCAATCACCCTTCGCTCGTCGGATGGTGCCCGTTCAACGAGACGGGGACCGCGCCCGCGAAGATCCAGAACGCCGCGACCGCGCTCACGCGCGCGCTCGACCCGACGCGACTCGTGCTCGACACGAGCGGCTACATCCATTCCGACCCGCAGCGCGACGTCGACGACGCGCACGACTACGACCAGGACCCGAAGAGCTTCCGCGCGCGCTGGTGGCCGCGCGCGGCGAGCCTCCTGCCGGCGCGCTACGGATCGCAGGGCCGCTTGCCCGGCGTCCCCTTCTTCGTGAGCGAGTTCGGCGGCATCGAATGGAAGAAGCCCGGTGATCCTGGCTGGGGCTACGGCAACGCGCCGAAGTCACTGGACGAGTGGTTCACCCGTTTCGAAGGGCTCTGCGCCGCGCAGCTCGAGAACCCGACGCTCTTCGGCTTCTGCTACACGCAGCTGACCGACGTCGAGCAGGAGCGCAACGGCCTCTACTACTACGACCGCACGCCCAAGTTCGACGTCGCGAAGCTGAAGGCGATCGTCGCGAAGCCGGCGGCGATCGAGACGGGCGCGAGCGACGCGTCGGCCGCCGCGCCGCCGCCCGCCTCGCCCGACTGGCGCGTCGTCGTGCCGGCCTGCGTCGACGATCCGCAACGGAGCTGGATCTACTCGGCGCGCGAGCAGCCGCTCGCCGACGCGGAGTGGCGCGAGTGGACGCTCGAGGAGGCGACCGTGAAGGCGGGCCGCCCCGGCTTCGGCAAGAAGGAGGGCTTCGAGGAGCGGATCGGCACGCCCTGGACGACGCACGAGCTCTACCTGATGCGCCTTTTCACCTACGACGGCGCGCCGTTCGACCGCGCGCTGCTCGTGCTCCACTACGACAACGGCGTCACGGTCTGCCTCAACGGCGAGACGCTCTTCGAGAAGGGCGGCTGGAACGACGGCTACGAGCCGTTCGACGTGACCGCGCGCGCGAAGGAGCTGCTGACGAAGGGCCAGAACACGCTCACCGTGCACGTGCACCAGGATTCCGGGGGCCAGTACTTCGACGCGGCGCTGCTGGTCGCGACGGCTGCGCGCTGAACGGGTCGCGCGCACCATGGCCGGCGGCGTCCACTACTGGATCGACGGGTACAACGTGATCCTGCGCCTCGGCCTGGGCGAAGGGAAGGCGCTCGAGGAGCGGCGCGGCGAGCTGATCGGCCGCGTCGGCGCGCTCGGCAAGGAGGCGTGGATCGCGTTCGACTCGCGCGAGGCGGTCCACGGGCGCGGCCTCGCGCTGCCGCGCCGCGTGCAGGTCGTCTTCGCGAGCGCCGGACGCAGCGCCGACGACCTGCTCCTCGCCAAGGTCTCGAAGGCGAAGGACCTCGACGGCGTGATCGTCGTGAGCGACGACCGCGGCATCGCCGACCGCTGCCAGTTCATGGGGGCGCGCACCATGGGCACGCGCGAGTTCGGCAAGATGCTGAAGCCGGCGCCGGCGCCCGGGTCGAAGGGCGATCGCAAGCTGACGCCGGGCGAGGTCGACGACTGGATGAAGTGGTTCCAGGAGCCGAAGTGATGCGCGCGCCGGACGGGAAGAGGCTCGACGTCGACGCCGACATCGCGCGCGCCCGGCTGCCGCCGCGCGAGTTCTACGACGACGCGGCGTGGCTCGCGGCGCTGCGCGAGCCGCTCTTCGCCGCCGCGTGGCACCCGGTCGACGGCGCCGCCCCCGGGCGCGGGGAGGCGCGGCCGGCGACGCTCCTGCCGCCCGCCTTCGACGAGCCGCTGCTGCTCGCGCGCGACGAGGCGGGCGCGCTCCACCTGACGTCGAACGCCTGCACGCACCGCGGCCACCTCGTGGTCGAGCAGCCGTGCACGGTGAAGGCGCTGCGCTGCGCCTACCACGGGCGGCGCTACGACCTCGCCGGCCGCTGCCTCGGCGCGCCGGGCTTCGAGGAGGCGAAGGCGTTCCCGCGGCCGGAGGACTCGCTCGCGCGCGCGCAGCTCGGCGAGTGGCGCGGGCTGCTCTTCGGCTCGCTCGCGCCGCACGTGCCGCTCGCGCAAGCGTTCGCCGAGGTCGACGAGCGGATCGGCGCGCTCGTGCCCGCGACCTGGACGCCCGCGCCCGAGCACGACCGCGTCTTCCAGTTCGACGCGAACTGGGCGCTCTACGTCGAGAACTACCTCGAAGGGCTCCACATCCCCTTCATCCACCCCGGCCTCACCGCGAAGCTCGACTGGAAGAGCTACCGCTACGAGAACCTCGCCAACGGGACGCTCCAGGTCGGGATCGCGGCGCACGACGAGCTCGCCTTCACGCTGCCGGCCGGCCACCGCGACGCCGGCGCGCGCGTCGCCGCCTTCTACTTCTGCCTCTTCCCGAACCTGATGCTCAACGTCTACCCATGGGGGCTCTCGCTCAACGTGGTCGAGCCGCTGACGCCGACGCGCACGCGTGTCCGCTTCCACGCCTACGTGCACGACGCGCAGCTGCACGGGCAGGGGGCCGGCTCCGGCCTGGATCAGGTGGAATTGGAAGACGAGCGCGCCGTCGCGCAGGTGCAGCGCGGGCTGCGCGGGCGCCTGTGGCCGCGCGGCCGCTACGCGCCGGTCGCCGAGTCGGGCGTCCACTGGTTCCACCGGCGCATCGCGAGCGCGCTCGACGGGAGCGGCTGAACGGCGGCGGGGCGCGCGCGGCGGCTACTCGCTGACGTGGCCGATCAGGACGAGGCCGATCCGGACCTTCACCGGCTCCTTCGCGCCCGGCTCTTTTTCGTCCGGCGCCTTGCCGGCGAGCGTGAAGTCGGCCGCCCACTCCTCGCGCCCCTCGCGCTTCCAGAGGCGCGGCTCGCCCGCCTTCGGGGCGTCGCCCTCCGGCGCGGCGACGTAGAGCACGAGCGCGTGCTCGCTCGGGGAAGCGGGCACGGAGAGCTTCACGAGGTCGTCGAGCTTTCCGACCGGCGCCGGATCCTTGTCGTGCGTGAAGGCGGTCACGACCGCGAAGTCGCGCGAGTCGGAAGTGCCGAGGTGGTCGCCGTCGTCGGGCTGCCAGCCGACGCGCAGGCCGTAGCAGCCCGCGGCGATCGGCTGGTTTCGGTAGTCGGTCATCGCGCCCGTCACCTGCAGCGCACCGACCAGCGTCCCGAACGGGAGCGTCGGCACCTTCACGCGCTGCTCGCCCGTCGGCTTCGCGGCGAGCGCGACCTCGCTCACGAGCCAGACGTCGCAGACCGTCTTGCCGTCGGCGCCGATGAGCCGGACGCCGCGCGGGTCGAGGAGCTTCGCGAACGCCTCGGGGAGCGCGGACGGGAGCTTGGGCGCCGCCTCCTCCGGCTTGGCGAGCAGCGCGAGCTTCGGCGCGTCGCGGCCGACGCCGTCACCAACGTGCAGCGCGAGGACAACGGCGAAGAACGCGCTCCGCATCACTTCGCGCGGATGTCTTCGGGGTTGACCGCCAGCGCCGGAGCGGGCGAGCGGATCTCGAAATGGCCGAGGAAGGCGCTGCGCGAATCGCGGTCGATCCAGTCGTGCGCGAGCAGCGTCCCCTTCACCTCGCTCTCGATCGTGAAGGCGGGGAGCGAGTCCTTGAGCGCCGTGAGCGGCGGATAGAAGGTGTCCTCGTGGCCGCAGATCGAGTCCTTGTGGCCGAGGCAGCGCGTGCTGGCGCGCGCGACCTCGCCGGCGGCGAGCTTCGCGCAGCCCTTCTTGTCGCAGCAGTCGAGCTCGAGCGTGATCGGGACCAGGCGCTCCTCGATCACGTTGCCGGCCAGCTCGCCGAGCTGCGCCTTGACGAACGCGCGCATCGCCTCGAGCTGCGTGTCGTTGGCCTGGTCGTCGAGCAGGAGGACGTCGCGCACCGGCAGCGGCGAGCGGTACTTGTCGCCGAGCGTGTGCTTCGCCTCGATGATCAGCACCGCGGCGCGGCCGGAGAGGTCGACGCCGGCCCACTGGCCCGACTTGAACGACCAGGCGAGCGTCGCCTCGCGCCCGGTCTCCCCGACCTCGGCGTTGGCGAAGCAGGCGCCGACCCACACGTCGCAGGTGCGCACCTCGAGGTAGTCGCCCTTGACGGTGTTCTCGCCGGGGCTCGCGGCGGACTTCTTGTCGTCGGCGGATGCGGCGACGGCGGCGACGAGCAGCGCGAGGGCCGCGAAGGGGAGGCGGAAGTTCATGCGAGGCGCTCCTGGGCTTTCAGTGCGGCAGGCCTTGGAGTCTTCGGCAAAGGCGCGACGAATCTAGCGAGAGTCGGGCGGATGCGCCGGCGCGGGATCACCCGTCGTAGCAGGAGCGCCCCGGGCGGCACTCGTCCGCACCACAGCGCGCGGCGTCGGGCCCGTCGGCCTTCTGCGTCCGCTCGCACCAGAAGAGCTTGCCCTCGAACACCGACTTCGGATCGGTCCGGATCCGCTCGCGCTGCTCCTCCGTCTGGTACCACATCTCCTTGCAGCGGAGGTGCTGGCAGAGCTTGTGTCCGGCCGGCGCGCGCACGTTCATCAGCGACATTCGCTTCTCCTTCGCGGGTACCGGTTCAGGTTGCGGCCGCGGCCGCGAGCGCGCGGCGCACGGCGACCTGCGCGAGCTCGACCTTGTAGGCGTTCTTGCTGAGCGGCGTCGCGCCGGCGACCGCGGCGGCGGCCGCCGCGTGCGCGAGCTTCTCGTCGAAGGCGTGGCCGATCAGCGCCTTCGCGGCGCCGTCGGCGACCCACGGCGTCGGCGCGACGTGGCCGAGCACGACGACCGCCGACTGGATCGTCTTGCCGTCGAACCCGAGCGCGACGCTCGCGGTGACGAGCGGCCAGTCGAGCCCCTGGCGCGGGCGGACCTCGTAAGTGGCGCTCTTTCTTGCGGGGGGGCCCTGCAGGTTGATCGAGGTCACGATCTCGTTCGCGGCGAGCGTCAGCTCGCGCTCCGCCGCCGACTTCGGCGTCGTGTAGAGATCCTTCACCGGGATCGTTCGCGGCCCCTTCGGCCCGACCACGGTGACCGTCGCGCCGCAAGCGATCAGCGCCGGCGCGAGACTGCTCGCGTTCACGAACTTCGCGGGTCCCGCGTTGCCGAGGACGGCGTGGTAGCGGTTGTCTCCCTTGGCGGGGAGCGACTCGCCGTTCAATTCGGCGCAGAGCCCCTGGCCGCGGCGGAAATACCAGCAGCGCGGCCGCTGCAGGAGCTCGCCGCCGATCGTCCCCATCGTGCGAAGTTGCGGGCTCTTGACGCCGGCGGCGGCCTCCCAGACCGCGCGCCAATGCGCCTTCACGTCTCGGTTTTCGAGGAGCCAGTCGAGCGTCATCGTCGCGCCGACGGCCATCGCGCTGGGATTCCGTTGTCCGGTGCCGATGGCGCTGCCGTGCATCTCCTCGATGCCCATCAGCGACACCAGCCGCTTCGGCTCGACCACGAAGTCCTTCATCAGGCTGAGCAGATCGGTGCCGCCGGCCAGCACGCTCGTCTCGTCGTGCTTCCCGGTGAGCAGCGCGACCGCGTCGGCCACGCTCGAGGGGCGCGCGAATTCGAAGCGGTTCACGTCACGCCCCCTTCTTCTTGTGCAACGCCGCCAGCACGCGGTCGGGAGTCATGGGACAGCGCGCGACGCGGGCGCCGATCGCGTTCGCGACGGCGTTGCTGATCGCCGCCATGGGGGAGATGACCGGCGGCTCGCCGAGCCCGATCACGCCGCGGCCGAGGTGCTCGGGCGTCTCCATCATCTTGACGACGAGCTCGCCCACGTCGGCGATCCCGGCGAGCTTGTAGAACTCCATGTCGGGGTTCAGCAGCGTGCCGGTTACCGGATCCATGATCCGCTCTTCGTAGAGCGCGCTGCAGACTCCCATGATCAGCGCGCCGCGCACCTGGCTCTCCGCCGTGAGCAGGTCGATGATGCGGCCGCAGTCCTGCACCGCGACCAGCTTCAGCACGCGCACGATGCCGGTCTCGACGTCGACCTCGACCTCGGCCGCCTGCGCGCCGCCGACGCCCTGCTGCATGAGCGCGCGCTGCTGCTTGCCGGTCGTCACCAGCGGCTGGGCCCCGACCGAGCGGCAGGCGACGTCCCACGGGATCGCCTTTGCCTCGTTGTCCGCCGCGTAGACCTTGCCGCCCTTTGCGACCAGCTTCTTCGCGTCGCCGCCGAGCTCGGGCGCCACCTTCTCGAAGAGCGCGTTGGCGGCCTGCACGCAGGCGTCGCGCGCCGCCGAGCTGATGCCGCCGATGGTCGTCGAGCCGCCCGAGCCGCCCGACGGGGGCAGCCGGCTGTCGCCGATCGAGACCTTCACCTTTTCGAGCGGCAGCCCGAGCGTCTCGGCCGCGACGATCGCGAGGGCCGTGCGCGTGCCGACGCCGAGGTCCTGCGTCCCGCACGCGATCTCGACCGCGCCATCGGGATGGATCGTGCACTGCACGTTGCTGTCGTGGCCGCCGCCGCCCCACGTGTGGATCGAGCAGCCGAGCCCGCGGCGCACCACGTCGGCCTGGTCGCCGCGCGGCATCCACTTCTTCTTCCAGTCGATCAGCTCGGCCGCGAGGTTCAGCTCCTCCTCGTAGACCTTCGCGCGCTGCGTGTAGCCGAGGTTCTTCTTGAAGAACTCGAGCTCGTCCATGCCGAGCTCGGCCGCGCAGTCGGACATCGCCGCCATCGTGAGCAGCGCCATCTGCGGGTGGTTCGGCGCGCGCCACGCGCGCTGGTCGCCGGTGTTGGTCGTGATCGGCGTCGTGCGCGTCCGCTTGTTCGGGACGTTCCCGAACACGTACGGCAGCTCGCGCACGCCGACGCCGCCGCCGGTGCCGCCGCTGCCCCACGCCTCCGACTCCCACGCGGTGACGGTGCCGTCCTCCTTGCAGCCGACGCGCATGCGCGCGAAGGCGGAGGGGCGCGAGCCGGCGAGCGCGAGCTCCATGTCGCGCTCGAGCATCACCTTGACCGGCCGCTTGGTGCGCGCGGAGAGCTTCGCCGCCCACTGGCCCCACGTGTCGATGTCGAACTTGCTGCCGAAGCCGCCGCCCATGTGCTGGCAGATGGCGACCGAGGTCGACGCGTCGCCGATCCCGGCCTCGTTCGCGAAGCGGCCGTTCTTGCCGCTGATCGCCTGCGTGGAGCACCACGCAGTGAGCGACTTCCCGTCGGCCGCGACCTCGACGGCGGAGCCGTGCGGCTCCATGCAGCAGTGGGTGATGATCGAGCAGCCGACCTCGGTCTCGCTCACCGCCGCCGCCTCCTTGAACGCGGCGTCGGGGTCGCCCTGGACGTTGGCCCGGCCGGGCCGCGCCGAGGCTCCGGCGGCCTGCGGGTCGTCGTCGACCACGTTGTGGGGGAGGACCTCGAATTCGACTTTGATGCGACGCACCGCCTCGCGCGCGATCTCCTCGCTCTCGGCGGCGACGATCGCGACTTCGGCGAAGGCGACGTTGAGCTCGGCGCCGGCCGGCGCGAGCACCTCGACCGCCACGACGCCCGCCATCTTCTGCGCCGCGTCGGCGTCGACCGACTTCACGCGCGCGTGGCCGTGCGGGCAGGTCGTGTACTTCGCCCAGAGCATGCGCGGGCGGTTGGTGTCGTAGGTGTACTTGGCGCGGCCGGTCGCCTTGTCGGGGCCGTCGAGCCGCACGATCCGCTTGCCGAGAACCGTCGTGTCCTTGGGGTCGGGCCAGGCGAGTTCCATCACTTGCCTCCCGCGATCGCGTCGAGGACCGCCTGGGTGACGCCGTGGTAGGTGCCGCAGCGGCAGAGGTTGCCGCCGAGGCCCTGGAGCACTTCGTCACGCGCTGCCTTCGGATGCGAGCGCCGGAACGACTCGCACGCCATCACGAAGCCGGGGGTGCAGAAGCCGCATTGCTGCGCGTCGTTCTCGACGAAGCAGCGCTGCATGGTGGCGATGCCCTGGTTCGCCTCGGCGAGCCCCTCGACCGTCTCGATCTTGCGCCCCTGCGCCTCGATCGCGAGGACCGTGCAGGCGTAGACCGCCTTGCCGTCGAGGAGCACGGTGCACGCACCGCAGGTCGCGCGATCGCACACCTTCTTCGCGCCGGTCAGGTCGAGGTGGTTGCGCAACGCGTCGAGCAGCGTGACGCGCGGCTCGAGCGGGAGCGTGACCTTCTTGCCGTTGAGCTCGAGCGTGACCGGGACTGGATCGGGACCGCACAGCGCCGGTTTTGCGGCATCCTGCGGCGCGCCGTTGGCGATCTTGGGCGCGAGGACTCCGGTCCCGGCCGCGAGCGCGCCCGCTCCCATGCCCTGCAGGAAGCTGCGACGCGTGAAGCCGGACGGCGCCGGCTCCTGGCGATTCGACATGACCTCTTCTCCCCGGAGATGCGACGTCGCGGCATCACAACGCCGCCGTCCGTCCCTGGCAAGCGGGATAAAACCATTCGGATCGTGAGAAACGCCTGGGTACGGCTCGCGGTCGCGCTGGTTTCCGCCGCGTCGCTTTTCTTCGTGACGGCCGCGTGTCGCCCCTCCGCCGGGAAGCGTCCGCCGCTCGTCGTGGTCGGCGTCGACGGCCTCGAGTGGCGCCTCGTGCTGCAGTTCGCGCGCGAGGGCGCCCTCCCCAACCTGGCCCGACTGATGGAGGAGGGGTGCGCCGGGAAGCTCGAGACGCTCGAGCCGACCCTTTCGCCGGTGATCTGGACCACCATCGCGACCGGCCGGACGCCGGAGCAGCACGGCATCACCGACTTCTTCTTCACCGACGCGAACGGCGAGCGCCACCTCTACACCAGCGTCCACCGCCGGTCGAAGGCGTTCTGGAACCTCTTGAGCGACGCCGGCCGGACCTGCCACGTCGACGGATGGTGGTGCACCTGGCCGGCGGAGCCGCTCGACCACGGCGGGACGATGGTCGCGCAGACGACGACGCGCGCCCAGATCAACTATCGCAACGGCCGGATCTGGAAGGGGAGCTACCTGAAGGGGCTGCCGAGCCAGACCTCGCCCGAGGAGCTCGGCGCCGTCATGGACGCCCACTTCGCGCAGCTCGCGGACACGGCGGACGCGACGCTCGCCGCGGCGTTCGGGAGCGCGGCGACGCCCGCCACGCCGCCGAGCCGCATGACGGAGGAGCTCTTCTCCTGCGTGAAGCAGGCCTACTTCGCCGACCGCCTCTTCCTCGCCGCGGCGGAGGACGCGCTCGACGCGAAGCAGCGCTACGACCTGCTCGCCGTCTACTTCGGGGTGACCGACGTCGCGTCGCACCTCTTCTGGCGCGACTTCGAGCCGTCCCTCTACAAGGTGCCGCCCTCCGCGGCCGAGCTCGCCGACTTCGGCCACGTCGTGCGCGACACCTACCGCTTCGTCGACGCGGCGATCGGCGCGCTGCGCGCGAAGGCGCCCGACGCCGACTTCGTCGTGCTCTCCGACCACGGCTTCCACGCCGTCGACGTCGAGCGCGACTTCGAGGCGTCGTTCGAGGCCAAAGACAAGCGCTTCGACTCGGGCCACCACACCGACGCGCCGCCCGGCGTCTTCATCGCGAGCGGGCCGAGCTTCAAGAAGCAGCCGGTCGCTGCGACCGCCGCGCCGTCCGACCTGCGCACGGTGGGGCGGGTCGAGGACGTGCTGCCGACCTTGCTCGTCCGGGAAGGCCTGCCGCTCGCGCGCGACCTCGCCGGACGGCCGATGCGGCAGGTGTTCACCGACGCGGTGCTCGCCGCCGCGCCGGGCGAGCCGGTCGACAGCTACGACGACGCGGCGTGGACGCGCGCGCGGGAGCGGGCGCGCGGCGAGGCGCTGAAGCTCGAAAAGAACTTCGAGGGCGCGCTGCGGAAGCTGGAGAAGGAGTCGCTCGACCAGCTCCGCAAGCTCGGATACATCGTCGATTCTCCTGACCCGCCGCCGGTCAAGCCGCCCGATCCCCCGCCGAAGCAGCCGGACGAAACTCCACCGGGTGGGAAGAAGTGAGCGACCTCTCCTCGCCGCTCGTCGGCGGCGGCATGGCACTCTCGGCCTCGGCGCTCTGGGCCGCGTCGACGGTGGTCTTCAAGGGGCCGATCGTGCGCGACGGGCCGCGCGCGATGAACCTCTTCCGGATCACGTTGGCGTTCGCCTTCTTCTGGGGGGTGACGCTCGCGCTCGACGGCGCGGCCGGCTTCGCGCTGCTCGCGACGCACGCCGGCGCGCTGCTCCTGCTCTCGGGCGCGCTCGGTCTCGCGCTCGGCGACTTCCTCCTCTTCTATTCCGTGCGGGAGCTCGGCGCGCAGCCGGCCGTCACGCTGAACCTCCTGTCGCCGGTCTGGTCGGCCGCGCTCGGCGCGCTGATCGGCAGCGAGCGGCTCGCCTGGCCGCAGCTCGGCGCGATCGCGCTCGTGATCGGCGGCGTCGTGGTCGTGATCCGCAGCAAGGTCTCGGGCGACCTCGAGCCCTCCGCCGACGAACTGCCGGTGATCGACGACGCCGCGACGCGCCGCCACGCGGCGCACGGCAGGCACGCGCTCGGGCTGATCGCCGGGCTCGCCTCGTCGCTCTGCAACGCGTGCGCGGGGATGATCAGCCACGAGGTGGTCGCCGCGGTCGGCCCGCTGCGCGCCGGAACGCTGCGCGTCACGGGCGCGCTCGCGCTGCTCCTCGTCGCCGGCCTCGTGCTGCGCACGCTGCGCTCCGACGCGCGGCCGCTCGCGACGATCCGCCGGCGCGGCCTCGAGGTCGTGTCGGTGCTCTTGGCGAGCTGCGGCGGAATCTTCCTGCAGCAGGGTTCTTTCGAGCGCATCCCGGCGAGCGTGGCGCTCTGCCTCCTCTCGACCACGCCGATCTTCCTCCTGCCGCTCGCGGTCGGCATCCTGCGCGAGCGCTACCGGCGCAGCGCCGGCGTCGGGACGGTGGTGGCGCTCGCCGGCGTCCTATGGCTGGTGCTGCCTGGAGAACGGTCGATGGCGCTCCGCGATCCCCACAGCTTCGCGCGTCCCGATCAGGCGGTCGTGCGCCACCTCGACCTCGAGCTCGCCGTCGACTTCTCGGCGAAGCGGCTGCGCGGACGCGCGACCCTCGACGTCGAGCTCGCGCCCGGCGCGACGGAGCTCGTGCTCGACACGCGCGACTTGGAGATCGCGGCGGTCACGGCGGGAGCGAAGCGCGTCGCGCATCGCCTCGCGGCCGCGGAGGGCGACTTCGGGAGCGCGCTCACGATCCCGCTCGCCGCCGGCACGAAGAAGGTGACGGTCGAGTACGCGACGAGCCCGGGCGCGGCGGCGCTGCAGTGGCTGTCGCCCGAGCAGACGGCGGGGAAGCGCCTCCCGTTCCTCTTCACGCAGTCGCAGGCGATCCTCGCCCGCACCTGGGTGCCGTGCCAGGACACGCCGTCGGTCCGCATGACCTACCACGCGAAGATCGCGATCGAGGACGGCGCGGGCGCGAAGCCGGCCGACTTCCTCGCGCTCATGAGCGCGAGCAATCCGCAGTCGAAGAGCCGCGATGGCAGGTACGAATTCGACATGCCGCAGCCGATCCCGAGCTACCTGCTCGCGCTCGCCATCGGCGACGTCGAGTTCCGTCCGCTCGGGAAGGACTGCGGCGTCTACGCCGAGGTGCCCGTCGTCGAGCGCGCCGCCGCCGAGTTCCAAGACCTCGACGCGATGATCCGCGCCGCGGAGAAGCTCTACGGCCCCTACCGCTTCGGCCGCTACGACGTGATCGTCCTGCCGCCGAGCTTCCCGTTCGGCGGGATGGAGAACCCGCGGCTCACCTTCGCGACGCCGACGATCCTCGCCGGGGACCGCTCGCTCGTCTCGCTGGTCGCGCACGAGCTCGCCCATTCGTGGTCGGGCAACCTCGTCACCAACGCGACCTGGAACGACTTCTGGTTGAACGAGGGGTTCACCGTCTACTTCGAGCACCGCATCATGGAAGCCGTCTTCGGCGAGGAGTTCGACGAGGCGCTCGCCGTGCTCGGGCTGCAGGACCTCGAGAAGACGCTCGCCGAGCTCAAGGACCAGCCCAAGGACACCTGCCTCGAGCTCGACCTCGCCGGACGCAACCCCGACGACGGCGTGACCGACGTCGCCTACGAGAAGGGGGCGCGCTTCCTCCAGGTGATCGAGCGCGCGGTCGGCCGCGAGAAGTTCGATCGCTTCCTGCGCGGCTGGTTCGACGCGAACGCCTTCCAGAGCCGGACCACCGCCGAGTTCCTGGCCTACCTGCGCCGTGAGCTGATCGCTGGCGACGCGAAGCTCGAGCAGTCGCTGCAGATCGAGGCGTGGGTCCATCAACCGGGCCTGCCGTCGAACTGCCCGCGCCGGACCTCTTCTGCACTCGCGCGTGCGGAGGCGCAGGGGAAGCGGCTCGCCGAGGGCGTTTCTCCGCGTGATCTGGAGGTCGCGGGCTTCACGACGCAGCAGTGGCAGCAGTTCCTGCGCGCGCTCCCGCCGTCGCTCACGAAGGAGCAGCTCGCCGCGCTCGACGCGCAGTTCGGCCTCTCCGAACGCGGCAACAGCGAGGTCCTCTTCGCGTGGCTCGTCCAGTGCGTCGCATGGCGGTACGAGCCGGGCTTCGCTCCGCTCGAACGTTTCCTCACGTCGCAGGGCCGCCGGAAGTTCCTGAAGCCGCTCTATCAGGAGCTGGCGAAGAGCGACTGGGGCCGCGCGCTGGCGAAGCGGATCTACGAGCGCGCGCGCCCGACCTACCACGCCGTCTCGCGCGACACCATCGACGAGCTGTTGCAATGGGGGAAGTGACGGGCGCGAAGGCGGCGCGGCAGCTCGACGTCGCGGTCGTCGCCGATCGGACCGCGAGCTGGGCGGCGGAGCAGTCGGGGGTCCCGCTGGTGCGCGAGCTGCGCCTCCACTGGCGCGGCCGCAAGCCGCTGCGCGACGCGGTCGTCGGGCTCGCGATCGAGCCGGGGCTCGCGCCGGCGCGTGCGATCCCGCTGCCGGAGATCGAGGCGGGCGGGACGCTCACGCTGCGCCACCCCGATCTCGCCTTCGATCCCGTCAAGATCTGTGAATTGCGCGAACGCGCCCACGCGACGCTGATCGTCGGCGTGAGCGCCGCCCAGCAGACGCTCGCCCATGTCGAGACACCCCTCGACGTGCTGGCGATGAACGAGTGGGACGGCGACCGCCTCGCCGAGCTCGCGGCGGCGTTCGTACTGCCCGACGACCCCGCGGTCGAGGAGGTGCTCCGGCGCGCGCGCTCGCGCAAGCCCGATCTGTTCGGTGACCTCGCGAGCGTGGAGGCGATCGCGGCCGCCTTCCAGGAGCTCGCCGCCGGCTGGAAGGTCGTCCCGGCGGGCGCGCTGCTCCGCTTCCCCTCCGTCGTCTTCGCGCAGAAGCAGGCGAGCGACTTCGAGCTCGCGCTGTTGTTCGCCGCGCTCTTCGAGCGGGCGGGGCTCGGCGCGTGGGTCGTCCGTTTCGACGGGCGCACCTGCGCCGGCGCGTGGCTCGAGGAGGACCACCTGCCGGTCGCGGCGACCGACGATCCGGGGATCGTCACGAAGCTCGTCGCTTCGGAGCGCGTCGTCCTGTTCGATCCGACGCGCCTCGTCGCGTCGACGGCGCCCTTCTCCGCCGCCGTCGACGCCGCGCAGGCGCGCCTCGACGACCGCGACGCCTTCGAGCTCGCGCTCGACGTGCGCGCGGCGCGGCTCGCGAGGATCCGGCCGCTGCCGATCCATGGGTCGCGCCTGGACGGCGCGTGGGGATCGCGCCTGGACAGCGAGCGTGGGCCGCGTCCGGAAGCGGTTCGGCCGGCACCGGCGACTGCCGCGCCCGCGACGGCGCGCGTGCGCACGCGCGTCGACCGCTGGAAGGAGCAGCTGCTCGACCTCACGCTGCGCAACCGGCTCCTGAACTTCCTCCCGTCGCGGAGCCGCACGCTCGCGCTCGACCTGCCCGACCTCGGCGACCTCGAGGACCGGCTGCAGGCGCGGCCGCTCGCGATCGCGGCGCAGGTGGCGCTCGGCGGCGCCGACCCGCGCGCGCGCGAGCTCGTGCTCGAGCGCACGCCGGAAGGCGAGCGGCGCCGCGCGCTGCGCGACCGGCTCGATCGCGGCGAGCTGCCGACGAAGCACGACGCCGCCGACCTGCAGCGCCGCCTCGTGATGCTCTGGCGGGAAGCGCGTCGTGAAGTCGAGGAGACCGGCACCAGCACGCTCGAGCTCGCGCTCGGGATGCTGCGCTGGCGGCCGCCCAACCGCGTCGCGACCGGCCACGCCGACGGGAGCTGCCTCGCCCCGATCCTGCTCGTCCCGGTCGAGCTGGCGCGGCGCGCCAGCGGGAACGGCTACGAGCTGCGGCTGCGCGACGACGAGCCGCGCGTGAACGAGACGCTGCTCGAGAAGCTGCGCGCCGAGCTCGACCTCGAGATCCCCGGGCTCGATCCACTGCCGACCGACGAGCGCGGCATCGACGTCGGCGCGGTGATCAAGGCGTTCCAGGGGGCGCTCGCGCGCCAGCGCGGCTTCGACGTGGTCGAGGAGGCGCACGTCGCCTTCTTCTCCTTCACCAAGTTCCTGCTCTGGCGCGACCTCGTCGACCACGAGCCGGAGCTCCTGCGCCACGACCTCGTGCGCCACCTCGTGCACGGCGACCGCGGCAAGGAGCTCCTGGCCGGCGAGCCGTTCGTCGAGCCGCGCGAGCTCGACCGCGAGCGGCCGCTCGGCGCGAGCCGCCTCGTGCTCGACGCCGATGCGAGCCAGCGCGTCGCGATCGACGCCGCGCTGCGCGGCCGCTCGTTCGTGCTGCAGGGGCCGCCCGGCACCGGCAAGTCGCAGACGATCGCCAACCTGATCGCCGAGTGCCTCGCCGCCGGCAAGCGCGTCCTCTTCGTGGCGGAGAAGCAGGCGGCGCTCGAGGTCGTCGCGCGCCGTCTCGAGCGGGTCGGCCTCGGCGACCTCTGCCTCGAGCTCCATTCGCAGAAGGCGAGCAAGCGCGAGGTGATCGCGGAGCTTGCGTCGCTGCTCGATCCGCCGCGCGTGCGCGGACCGGCCGCGGTGGAACGGGGCGAGCGCGCGCAGGAGGTCGCCGACCTCGCGACGAAGCTCAGCGCGTACGCCGACGGGCTCCATCAGCCGACGCCGCTCGGTCGCTCCCACTTCGAGTGCTTCGAGCGGCGCCTCGAGCTCGCGGACGCGCCGCGGCTCGACCTCGAATGGGGCGACGTGCTCGCGGTCGACGCGGCGACCTTCACGCAGCGCACGCAGGCGGTCGCGGCGCTCGCCGACGCGGCGGCCGCGGTCGGCGATCCGGAGAAGAGCGCGTGGCGCGCCTGCCGGCCGGTCGAATGGACGCCGCTCACGCAGCAGTCGATCGAGCAGGCGCTCGCGCGTTTCGCGAAGGCGACGACGGCGCTCGGCGACGCGGTCGCGCCGCTCGCCGCCGCGTTCGCCCTGCCCGCCGAGCTGCCGCTCGCCGCGCTGCCGGCCCTGGTCGCGCTCGCCGACCTCGCGGCGGCCGGCGCGCCGAAGGGCGGCTGGGAGCTGCTCGAGCGCGCCGACCTCGACGCTGCGCTCGCACGGATCGACGCGGACGCGCTGCGCGCCGAGGAGGTCGCCGAGCTCTCGAACGACGTCACGCAGCACTTCGAGGAGGGCGTGTACGCGCTCGACCTGCGGGCGCTGCACGACGCCTTCGTCCGCCGTGGCGGGAGCATCGCACCGATTCGCTGGCTCGCGTTGCGCGGGCCGCGCCGCGCGCTGGCGTCCGTCGCGCGCGGTCCGCTGCCGGAGACCCCGCGGATCGTGCGGGCGCTCGAAGCCGCGCTGCGCGTGCGCGACGCGCGGCGCGAGATCGAGGCCGAGCGGCCGTTCCTGAGCGAGCTCTTCGGCGCTGCCGCAGCTGCCGCCGGCACCGATGCCGGGATGCTGAACGCGGCCGCCGACTTCGCGCGCCGCTGGCGCGCCGCGGCCGCCGAAGTCGCGAAGCAATCGAAGCCGGTGAAAGAGGCGAAGGACGCGGGAGCGGCTCCGAAGCTCCGCGCGCTCGAGCCGAGCGCCGCGGCGCCGCTCGCCGCCGCGCTGCGCGCGGCGCACGACGAGTTCGGCCTCGCGCGCGTGCAGGCGCAGGCGCTGCTGCGCTTCGACGACTCCGCGTTCGCGGCCCCGATGCGGCTCGCCGACGTCGCGACCGGGGTCGCGGCGTGGCGCGCCGGGCTGCCGGAGCTGCGCGACTGGACGCGCTACACGCACGCGCGCGCGGCGGCCGAGGCGGCCGGGCTCGCGCCTTTCGTCGCCGCGGCGCTCCACGCCGGGATCGCGCCGGAGCGCTGGCCCGCGACGGCGGAGCGCTCCTTCCTCGAGGCGTGGATCGTGCGCTCGCTCGATGCGCGGCCGGAGTTCAAGGGGTTCGACGCGCGCGACCACGAGCGGCGCATCGCGGAGTTCCGCGCCGCCGACGTGGCGTGGATCGCGGAGAACGGGCCGCGCCTCGCGCATGCGCTGCGGCGCGCGGCGACGCCGGCCGGCAGCGCGGCCGCGGTCGCCGAGTCGGAGGTCGGGCTGCTCAAGCGCCAGTCGGTGCTCAAGCGCCGCCACCTTCCCGTGCGTCGATTGCTGGCGGAGCTGCCGAACCTGCTGCCGCGGCTGAAGCCCTGCCTCCTGATGAGCCCGCTCTCGATCGCGCAGTACCTGCCGCCCTCGTCGCGGAAGTTCGACGTGGTCGTCTTCGACGAGGCGTCGCAGATCACGGTGCCCGACGCGGTCGGCGCGCTGGCGCGCGGCACGCAGGTGGTCATCGTCGGCGACTCGCGGCAGCTCCCGCCGACTTCTTTCTTCACGGTGCAGACGACGGGCGAGGACGAAGGCGGCGCGTCCGACGAGGCGGAGCCGGAGCTGCCGCGCACCGAGGAGGTGGAGAGCATCCTCGACGAGTGCGTGGCGGCGAACCTGCCGCAGCTCACGCTGCGGTGGCACTACCGCAGCCGGCACGAGCAGCTGATCGACTTCAGCAACCGCCACTACTACGAGGGCCGGCTCCAGACCTTCCCGTCGGCGTGGACCGACCGCGCGCGCTTCGGCGTCTCGCTCGAGCGCGTCGACGGCGTCTTCGACCGCGCGCGCTCGCGCACCAATCGCGCGGAGGCGGAGGCGATCGTGGCGTGGGTCGTGGCGGCGTTGCGCGACCCGGCGCGGCGCGCGCGCTCGATCGGCGTCGTCACCTTCAACTCGCCGCAGCGCGAGCTGATCCTCGACCTGCTCGACGCCGCCCGCGCCGAGCACCCCGAGATCGAGCCCTGGTTCTCCGAAGCCGCGCCCGAGCCGGTCTTCGTCAAGAACCTCGAGAACGTCCAGGGCGACGAGCGCGACGTCATGCTCTTCTCGATCACCTACGGGCCCGACGCGCGCGGCCGCATCCTGATGAACTTCGGGCCGCTCAACGTCGACGGCGGCGAGCGGCGCCTCAACGTCGCGATCACGCGCGCCCGCGAGCAGCTCGTCGTCTTCTCGTCGCTCGACGCCGACGCGATCGACCCGTCGCGGACGCGCGCGGTCGGCGTCGACCACCTGCGCCGCTTCCTCGAGTACGCGGCCGGCGAGAAGGGCAAGGGAACCGCGAAGGGCGGCGACGCGCCGGCCTCGCTCGGGCCGCTCTCCGCCGCCGTCGCCGACGCGCTCGCCGAGCACGGCCTCACGCTCGAGGCGGGCGTCGGCGCGTCGCGCCTGCGCGTCGACCTCGCGTGTCGCGACGCGCAATCGGACCGCTACGTCGCCGGCATCCTGAGCGACGGGCCGGGCTACGGCGCCGGCGAGACGGCGCGCGACCGCGACCGGCTGCGCGACGCCGTGCTCGAAGGGCTCGGCTGGCGCCTCGCGCGCGTCTGGTCGACCGAGTGGATCGTCGATCCGCAGCGCGAGCTCGCGCGGCTGCGCGCACGGCTCGATGCGCTGCGCGCCGCGCCGCCCGCGGCCGCGGGCGCGGGCGCCAACGCGCAGCTCGCGACCGACGCTACGGACGCGGCGGCGTCCGACGCCGCGGATCCGGGTGACGACGAGGACGCGCCGGTCGAAGCGGCGCCGGAAGACGCGGCGCCGGCCGCGCCCGATTCGCTGGTTTCTCCCGAGCCGTGGACGCCCTACGTCGCGCCGGTCGAGCCGCCGCGCGCTCCGGCCGACCTCGCCAACGCCGCGTCGGCCGCGTCCCTGCTCGCCAATATCGTCCGTGAAGAGGGGCCGATCCACGAGGAGCCGGCGTACCGGACGCTCGCCGCGCTCCATCGCGTCGCGCGCCTCACGCCGGCCGTCGCGGCCGAGTGCACGAAGGTCGCCGAGGCGGCCGCGGCGCGCGGCGCGCTCGCGCGGAGAGGCGAGTTCCTCTGGCCGATCGGCGTCGATCCGGAGCATGCGCCGCTGCGCGGCCCCGCCGCCGACGGCCGCGTCCGCCACGCGCCGCACGTCCCGATCGAGGAGCGCGCCGCCGCCGCCGAGCGCGTGCTCGCCGCCAACGTCGCGCTGCCGCGCGGCGACCTCGCGCGCGCCGCCGCGAAGCTCTGCGGCTACGCACGCGCGACCGAGCGCGTCGCGGCGCTCTTCGACGAGGGGGTGCAGTGGCTCCTCGACCGCGGCCGCGCCGTGTCTGAAGGCGGGCGCGTGCGCGTGCCGTGACGCGGGCTCACTGCTTCGCGAACTGCGCGAACGTCACGCATTGGCCGTCCGGATCGCGCACGCCGATCTCGCGCGCGCCGTAGAAGGTCGAGCGCTCCTCGAAGGTCTTCGGCGCGCCGGCCAGCGCCTTCCGGAACGGCGCGAGGTCCTCGACCTCGATGAAGAGCGCCGCCTTGCCGATCTCGTGGGCGAGCGTCGGGACGTCGGCGAGCACGCTCGCGCGGCTCTGCAGCATGAGCTCGACCGGGCCGTGGTTCAGGATCACGAAGCCGAGCTTCTCGCCGTGCGGCACCTCGACCCCCTTCGTGAAGCCGACCTTTCCGACCCAGAACGGCAGACACTCCTCGATCGAATCGACGACCAGCACGGGCGTGAGCTTCTTCATGGCGGTCCTCCGGTTCCGGCGCGACCGTCGCGCCGAGGAGTTGCAGGTTCGCGCGGCGCCGCGAACCCGTCTTGGAGATTTGGAGCGTCAGCGTGCAGCTCAGCGCGGATCGGCTCGCCACGCGCCCGGCGTGCGGCCGGTCAACGCTACCAGCTCGCCGGTCAGGTGCGGTTGGTCGGCGTAACCGCACGCGAGCGCGACGTCGACGAGCGGCGGGGCGGGTCGCCGCGCGAGGTGCTGGCGGGTGAGGCCGAGCTGCGCGGCGAGCGCGGCGACGGAGGTCTCGGGCGCGGCGGCGCGCACGGCGCGCGCGAGCGCGACCGCGCGCGTCGCGACGCGCGCGCCGTCGCGCCAGGCGTCGGAGAGGTCGACCTGCGCGTCGACCCACTCGTCGAGCGGGGCGTCGAACCAGACGGCGGCGGCGCCCGGCCGGAAACGGACGGCGACGAAGTCGTGCGCCTCCGCGTCGTCGACGAGCTCCGCGCGCGTCATCGGGCCGACCACGAAGGCGCGCGGCCGCGCGCCGGCGACGTCGACGATCACGTCGGCGCAGCCGTCGGGCAGGACGCGCGTCGGGTTCGCTGCGCCGCCCGCGCCGCGCGCGCTCGTCCAGAAGCGGTCGACGAGGGGCGCGAGCTCCGCCGGTGGCCCATGCTCGACGAAGTGCGACACGGCTTCCTCCGCCGCGAAGGCCCTCGGCGCGACTACCAGCGATGGTACGCGGGGTGGCCCGGCTTGACCGCGACGAAGGTGCCGCGGCAGGTCGCGGTGACCTTGCCGCCCGCCTCGAGCTCGGCCTCGACGACGGCGCGATCCTCGCCCGACTCGACCACCCGTGCCCGCAACGTGATCGGCCCGTCGACCGGCGTCGGGCGCTTGAGCTTCACGGCGAAGTCGGCGGTCACGGTGCAGGGGGGCGCGCTCTCGCCCCTCTTCTTCATCAGGTGGATCGCCGCGCACCAGTTGCCGTGGCAGTCGAGCAGCGCGCCGGTGATGCCGCCGTTCAGCATCCCGGGGAACGCCTGGTGGTGCGGCTCCGCGCGCCACTCGGCGACGAAGCCGCCGTCGGGCGTCTCGAAGCTGCGGATGTGGAGGCCCTTCTCGTTCGCGGGCCCGCAGCCGAAGCAGATGTTGGTCGGCGCATAGCGCTCCTGCACGCTCGGGTTCGACTGGTTCACGGGGTTCATGCGCGGCTCACTCGAGGTTCGCGGCCGCTTCGGCGCCCGCCGTTCCGGACGCGTCCGCGCCGTCGGTGAACGTGCGGCCGTAGCGGCGGCGGTAGGTCGCCGCGATCACGCCTGCGACGGCGAGCACGCCGGCCGACGCGAAGAACGGCTTGCTCGGCCCCATCGCGAAGAAGATCCCGGCGACCGGCGGACCGACGACGCGCGCGAGGCTCGCCGCCGACTGGCTCATGCCGAGGTAGGCGCCCTGCTTGTCTTTCGGTGATGCGCGGGAGATCAGGCCGGCGACCGACGGGTTCGTGAGGCCGAAGCCGAGCGGCATGACCAGGCAGCCGACGATCACGAAGGGCCAGCTCAGCAGGCCGCCGGCGACGCCGATGATCGCGAGCGCGACGCCGAGGATCAGCGGGCCGGCGATCGCGAGCTTCGTCTCGCCGAACCTCGGCACGAGGCGCCGGATCAGTCCGCCCTGGATCACCGCCGAGATGATCCCGATCGCGAAGAGGTAGGTGCCCGCGTAGGGCGCGGCGTCGAGCACCTGGTCGAGCGACGCCTTCTCGATCGGCCGGTCGAGCCCGAACTTGTCGGGGAAGCGCGCCAGCCCGAAGCGCGTGAACATCGCCTCGAAGCAGGAGAAGGCGAAGAGGTTCATGAAGTTGAGCAGCATCAGGACGCCGATGCGCCCGTTCGTGAACGCGTCCCGGAGCTGCGCCACGCCGAAGATGCGGGACGCCGCGGCGGCGTGGCGCACCGGCTCGGGCAGCTTCAGGAACCCGAACAGCGCCGCCGAGAGCGAGAGCGCCGCGGCGAGGTAGCCCGGCATCGCGGGCAGCACGGTCGAGCCGGCCGCGTGCCGGGTCAGGAGCCCGCCCAGCAGCGGCCCGAAGGTGAAGCCGAGCCCGAACGCCGCCCCGATCAGCCCCATCCCCTTGGCGCGGTCCTTCTCGGTCGTGACGTCGGCGATGTAGGCCTGCGCGGAGGAGATGTTGGCGCCGAAGAACCCGGCGAGCAGCCGCGCGGCGTAGAGCATCGCCATCGAGGTCGCGCGCGCGAAGAGCAGGTACGCGATGGCGGTGCCGACGAGGCCGCCGATCAGCACGGGGCGCCGGCCGATGCGGTCGGAGATGCGGCCCCAGAGCGGCGCGAAGAGGAACTGCATCCCCGAGAAGCACGAGAAGAGCAGCCCGAGCTCGAGCTCGCTCGCGTCGAAGTACTTGCTGTAGATCGGGAGCAGCGGGATCACGATCCCGAAGCCGAGCAGGTCGATGAACACCGTCAGGAAGATGAACAGCAGCGGTGATCGCGCGGGCTTCGGTCCGGAATTCATGGGGCGGGGAGTATAGGGCGGTCGCGCGCGCGCCACGGCTACACTCCGCGCCCCGAGCAAGGCGAGCCCCGCCGTCGCTCGCATCGGACGGTGACACCATCGCGCACGGCGCAACCATCGGCGGCAGACTCTTCACGGCGCTCGTGGCGCAGCAGGTCGAGTCGCCCGCTCCGGCCGGATCCGCACCGGCGCTGTCCGAGCCGGGCGTGTTCGGCGGCTCGCCGCTGCTCTGGTCGGGCTTCTTCCTGGTCGTGCTCGGCCTGCTCTTCGTCGACCTGTGCGTGCTGCACCGCAAGTCGGAGACGCCGCGGCTGCGCGACGTGGCCGTGACGGGCGCGGTCTGGGTCGGGCTCGCGCTCGCGTTCGGCATCGGCGTCGCCTGGCGGATGGGGGCGCGCCCGGCGCAGGAGTTCCTGACCGGCTACGTCGTCGAGCTCTCGCTCTCCTTCGACAACCTCTTCGTCTTCCTCGTGCTGTTCCGCTTCTTCAAGGTCGAGCCGAAGCACCAGCGGCGCGTGCTTTTCTGGGGGATCCTCGGCGCGCTCGTCCTGCGCGGCGTCTTCATCGTGGCGGGGGCGGCGCTGCTCGAGCGCTTCGACTGGCTCGCCTACCTGTTCGGCTTCTTCCTCCTCTTCACGGGCGTCAAGCTCTTCCGCGGCGAGTCGGCCGAGTTCGACCCCGAGAAGAGGGGGGCGCTGCGGCTGGTGCGCCGCTTAGTCCCGGTGAGCTCGCAGCCGCACGAGGGGCGCTTCTTCGTTTCCGAGAACGGGAAGCGCGTGGCGACGTCGCTCTTCCTCTGCCTCCTCTCGGTCGAGCTCTCCGACGTCGTCTTCGCGGTCGACTCGATCCCGGCGATCTTCGGGATCACGCTCGACCCGTTCATCGTCTACACGTCGAACGTCTTCGCGATCCTCGGGCTGCGCAGCTTCTTCGCGCTCCTCGCGATCCTGATCAGCGCGTTCCGCCACCTCCACTACGGGCTCGCGTTCGTGCTCACGTTCATCGGCGTGAAGATGCTGTTGCCGCTGTTCGACGTGCACGTCGGGGTCGGCACTTCGTTGAGCGTCGTGCTCGGCGCGATCGCCCTCTCGATCGTGACGAGCCTGTTGCGGCCGCCGAAGCCGCCCGAAGCGCCTCCCGCCGGCTGAGCGGCGCTCTCAGCGGTCGGGCGCGGTCGCGAGCAGCTGCTCGCCGAAGGTCCAGACGCCGGGCCCGAAGTCGACCTCGACGGTGAACGGCCGCTGCGCGTCGAACGCAGAGGGGAGCCAGACCATCGCCGACGTCGACGTGGCGGTCACGCCGCCCTGCACGATGCGGATCGAGAAGGTCGGCGTGCCGGTCCCCGCGAGGTCGGTGGTCGGATGGATCGGCACGAAGAGGAGCGCGACGCGGCCGGCGGTCGCGCGCAGCGCGCCGTCGGGCTCGTACGTCCGTCCCCGCTTCGCGGCGCCGGCGCCCTTCGCATCGGGGCGGCACTCGAAGCGCAGGTTCTTCGCCGATTCGAAGCGCGTGGCGCCGCCCGCGACGACGGTCGGATCCTCGCGGCCCGCGACCTCGCGCGCCTTCGGCAGCGGCCAGACGTCCATCGATCCGGTGAGGAGCAGCGAGAGGTCGACGTCCTCGCCATCGCACGTCGCGTCGAGCTTCGCGACCGCCTCGGCCGCGACCGCGGCGAGCGGCGTGAACGTGTCGCCGTCCATGATCGGGAGCTGCTTCTCGTCGACGTCGAGCACGCACTTCGCGCCGAAGGCGTCGCCGAGTTTCGCGGCGAGGTCGAGCGCGCGCTCCGCCTTGACGTTGCCGCCCATCGAGTTGCCGCACGTGATCGGGATCTCGGGGACGACACGCCCGCCCTTCGCCTCGGGCTGCCTCACCAGCTTCGAGCGCCAGAACCAGTTCGACCGCCTCCCGTCGAGCTCGCGTGCGAGCACGGCGAGCACGGCCGCCTCGCGCGGGCGCGCGGCCGCCGGCTTCGCGTCGCGCGGCGGCGGCGGCGCCGAAGCCGGTGAAGCGGGGGGAGCCGGGGGAGGAGCCTGACCGACAGCGAGGGGGCTCGCGACGGCGAGCGCGACGACGGACGCGACGGCGGACGTGAAGCCGGCGAACGGGAAAGAGATCCGGAGGGGCCTTCTCACGGGCGGCACTCCACGCGGCGAGGCTCGGCTCGCCGGGTCCGGGCGCGGACGCGCAGGTGTAGCCGCGTGCCGCCTCGCGGGAAACGGCCGATTCGCGCCGCGCCGTAACGCCGATCCACGGCGACGGTCGTAAGGGGGCCCCCCGAGGAACACGCCCGCACGCTCTGCGGCGGGCAGCAGCGGAGCTCCCGATGGAATCCCGATTCGTCCGCTCGAAGTGGATGGTGATCGCCGCGGCGGCGGCCGCCGCCGTGCTCGGCGTCGCGATGGCGCGCGGTGGCGACGACGGCGCGAAGAAGGGAGCGAAGCTCGACTACGACGGCGGCGTCACCTGCTACGTGCGCGTCACCGACCTCGACCGCTCGATCCGCTGGTACCGCGAGACGCTCGGCCTCGAGGTGCTCTTCAAGGTCGACTCGATCGGGTGGTGCGAGATGAAGAGCCCCGTCGAAAAGCTGACCTTCGGGCTGCTCAAGTCGGAGAAGGTCGAGGCGGGCGGCGGCGCGACGATCGTGCTCGGCGTGAGGGACGCCGACGCCGCGAGGAGGACGCTCGAGGCGGCCGGCGCGAGGTTCCAGGGGGCGACGATCGTGCACGAGGGCTACGTGAAGCTCGTCCCGTTCTTCGATCCCGACGGCAACCTCTTCACGCTCTCGCAGTCGCTCGAGCCCAAGTCAGGCAAGCCGGAGGGCGGGGTGCGTTGACCGGCGCCGCGCGCAGCGACGAGGAACTCATGTCGGAGGTGCGGGGCGGCGCGCTCGACCGCCTCGCCGAGCTCTTCCGCCGCCACGCGCCGCCGCTGCACGAGTTCTTCCGGCGCCGCGTGCGCGACGCGCCGGCGAGCGACGACCTGGTGCAGGAGACCTTCCTGCGCGTGCTGCAGTACCGCCGCAGCTGGCGCGGCGAGGGGAGCTTCGCCGGCTGGCTGTTCCGCCTCGCTTCCAACTTGATGCGCGACCGGAGCGCGCGCGCGGGCCGCGAGGGCGAACGGTCGGAGCCGGCGGATCCGTCGGATCCGGCGGCGACCGCCGCACGCGACGGCGCGCGCCCCGACGCGTCGCTCGCGTGCGCGGAGTCGGCCGCGCGGCTGCACGCGGCGCTCGCGCAGCTCGAGCCCGACGCGCGCGCGCTCGTCGCGATGCGCTGGTTCGAAGGGGTCGACGCCGACGCGATCGGGCGGCGCCTCGGCTGCACGGCGGGCGCGGCGCGCGTCCGCCTTCATCGCGTCCATGCGCGTCTGCTCGATGCCTACTGCCGCAGCCGCGCGCCCGAGGCGTCCGCGCATGCCGCCGATTCCGCCAGGAGCCATCCATGAACTGCGATCAGTTCCGGGAGGCGCTCGCCGCCGACCTCGACTTCGAGCCGGCGCGGCGCGACGAGGCGGTCGCGCACGCGGCAGGCTGCGCGGCGTGCCGCGCGCTCGCCGACGCGGCCGAGTGGCTGCGCCGCGACCTCGAGCTCGAGCGCGAAGTGGTGGCGACGGCGGCGGACGCGGTCGAGGGCGAGGCGCCGGCGCGCCACTTCGACCTCGTGCTTGCCGCGTGGCGCAGCGCCGCGGCCGAAGCGAGCGGCGATCGCGGCGCGCGCCGGTGGCGACGCGTCGCGGCGGCGCTGCTCTGGATGGCGATCGGGGCGGCAGGGGGAGGGTTCGCGGTGAATCGATGGGCGCCGCCGCGCGCGGCGCTGCCGGTGTCCGAGCCGGTCGACGACTCGCCGCGCTTCTTCCTCGCGATGCTCGAGCGCTTCTCGAAGTCGCTCGCACCGCCGCCGACGGCCCCCGCGTCGGCCGACACCGAGGAGCGGATCGTCGGCGAGTACGTCGCGTGGGCGCGCTCGATGCACGAGCGCGGCATCCTGGTCGACGCGGACCGCCTGAGCGACGAGTCGTACGCCTACCTGCACGTGCGCGGCGGGAAGATCGTGGTGGAGGACGACCTGCTCGACGGCGGCAGCCACCTCGGCGGCTTCTTCCTCGTGCGCGCCAAGGACCTCGACGCCGCCATCGCGCTCGCGCGCGAATCGCCGCACCTGAAGTACGGCGGCGAGATCGAGATCCGGGCGGTGGTGCGCAGCGGCGGCGAGCGGTGAGGCGCGGGGGCGCGCGGCGCTACGAGATCGCGCCCGGCCGGCGCAGCATCTTCCCGACCTCGTGCAGGTGGCCGGTCTCGAGCGCGATCATCCCGCGCGTGAACTCTTCGAGCGCGACGTCGCGGCCGGCGACCAGCGCGAGGAGCTCGCGATAGACCTCGAGCCCCTCGCTCTCGTGCTCGAGGACCTCCTTCAGGATGTCGTCGATCGCGTGGCGGTGCGTCTCGAGCAGCGGCCCGATCTTGAGCGACGGATGCTCGCCGAGCGCCGTGATCCACTCGCCGATCTTCTGCGCGTGGCCCATCGCCTCGGTCGCCTCGGTACGGAGCCAGGCCACGATCGGGATCCGGGCGTGGCCGAAGACCATCAGCGCGTAGTGGTTGAACCGGACGATGCCGGCGAGCTCGAGCTCGAGCAGGTGGTTCAGGACCGCGACGACCGCCTTCGTGTCGATGCCGCCGTTCGCGCCGTTCTTCTTCGCCATCGGACCGCTCCTTCGAGGGGGGCGAGGGATCGAGGGGCGGGAGTGTAGCGGGAGGGGAGAGGTGCGACTCAGCGCGCGGCGGGGCCGTCCGCCTTCGCCGCCGGCGCACGCAGGTCGATCGGCGGCAGCGTGACGACGGCGCCGGGCGCGAGCTCGAACTTCATGGCCGGCTCGACGCCTTCTCCGGCGGGCTTGATCCGGAGCGTCCACGAGCCGGGGGGAAGGAAGCACTCGAAGGAACCGTCGACCGCGACGCGTTCGCGACGCCACTGCACCGGGTCGCCGCGCCGATCGATGCCGCGCAAGCGCAGTTGGACGTCCTGCATCTCGCCCGACGGACACACGACGCGTCCGGCGAGCGTGCCGAGACGGGGCAGGGTGATGCGCAGTTCTCGCGTGCCCTGCGGGAACGAAGGATGCTCGACGTGGCCGAATTCGTAGTCGGGCCCGGCGCTGCCGCGTGAGGCGGTCAGGAAATGCGGGGCCGGGTGGTCGTCGCCGAACACTTCGAAGGCGCCGTCGCGCCCGCTCGTCGTCCAGAGCAGCGGGTCGGCGAAGGCGCCGACGATCGGAATGCCGTGCTCTCCAACGAGCCCGGTCCAGTCGATCTTCACTCCGATCCGTACTCCGCTCACCGGCGCGCCGGCGTCATCGACGACGATTCCCGAAGCGACGAGCTGCGAGCGAGCCACCCGGATCTCGCCGACGTTGCGGTGGAACGGGGCATTCGACCGGTCGTCCGTCGGAATGGCGACCTCGACCGTTCCCGCAGCTTCCACGCGACTCGTGCGATCGTCGCGTTCCGCGACCGTGATCCAGCAGCGGAGGGCGCTCCACGGCGGCCACCATCCCGCTACGAGCGTGTACCGGATCGACGCGCGGCCGTCGCCGTCCGTCCGGGACGACCCCATTCGCATCCGATCGTGCCGGCGCCCCTCGTACGTGACGAACCACTCGACCTCCCGATCGACGACCGGCGCCCCCGCTTCGTCGACGAGACGGGCCGAGACTCGCGGATGGTTCCTGCCCACCAAGCGCGCGGCGACCGACTCGGCGGGCGCGCGCGGACCGGTCACGGACTGCATGGCCTCGAGCTGTCCCTGACGGTTCTCGATCTCGGCGTCGAACTCCATTCCGGTCTCGACGTGCGGCAGCTCGTGATGGCTGCGGCCGTCCCACGCCTCCCACGCGATGGACGAGCGATCGCCCTTCAGTCGGAGCGTCGTCGACTGGATCCGCTCCATGGGATGTCCGTCCGGCTCGACGGCGTCGAGCACCAGCCGTCCGGTCGGCGGCATCTCGAAGCGGATCGGCTCCGCGGGAAGAGCGTTCCCGGCGAGTCTGCGATTCCGTGCAACGCGCAGCGGCGCGTCGACGGAGACCTGCAGTCGTCGCTCCTTGTCCAAGCCGGCCGGCGTGAAGAGGTCGATCGGCGCGAACGTCGCCACGCCCGCCGCGTCGGTGCTCGCGCGCCATTCGAACTCGAAGTCGTTCGGTCGGAGGTTCGAATCGACGACGATCGGGACCTCGGCGACCGGGCGCTGCTGCGCGTCGACCGTGACGATGGTGATCGACCGAGACGGCCGCAGCACGAGCGTCACGACGACGTGCTGTCGCTGGAGTTTCGTGGCGGCGTAGCTCGTGCCCGCGCTCGCGACGAGGCACTCGTACCGGCCGACGCGCGTCTCTCCGTCGGCATTCGTCACGACCGTCTTGCCGAACTTGCGCCGGAGTGCGCCGAGCTGCGGTTCGGGGGCCAGCTCGCGTGAATCCTCCGGCAACTCCTCGAACCACGTGACGAAGGCGCCTGCGACGGCGCGCTTCTGCTCGTCGAGGACGCGGACGGGCGTTCCGTCGGACGGAGCGGCGACGGACTCGAAACGAGTCCCTGCGTCCGCCTTCTCGTGCAGCTGCGCACACGCCGTCGCCGCGAAGAGCGCGAATCCCGAAGAGAGGATCGCGGCGACCGGACGCCCGTCCTGCGCACGTCCCATGGCGAATCCTCGTCGACGACCGCGGCGAACGGCACCGAGCTTCGCCTGGCGACCACTTCAACGCGGCCGCCCTCCGTTTCCGTTCAGTAGCTCGGTTCCGACGGGGAGTTGCGCGGCGAAGCTTCCGGGGATTCCTACAGCCAGCTCCGCCTCTTGAAGAACACCGCCATCACCCCCGCCAGCGCGGCCATCCCGGCGACCACGATCCAGAAGCCGCGCGGGTCCTTCAGCAGCGGCAGGTGCTCGAAGTTCATTCCGAAGACGCCCGCGACGAGGCCGAGCGGAAGCAGGATGGTGGCCACGGCGGTCAGCGTGCGCATGGCCAGGTTCAATTGGTTGTTCACGGCGGTGAGGTAGGTGTCGCGCGCGGCGAGGATGCCGTCGCGCACCGACTCGAGCAGGTCGTAGATGCGCAGCATGTGGTCGGCGACGTCGCGCAGGTAGGGCGCGATCTCGCGCGAGAAGAACGGCGAATCGCCGCGCGCGATCGACTGGTAGACGTCGCGCTGGACTCGAACGACCCGCGCAAAGTGGGCCGAGCGCCGGCGCAGCTGGTGCAAGCGCGGCAGCAGGTCGCGCGAGACGCGCTCGGTCGCCTCCTCCTCGAGCCCCTCGGCGCGGTCGATCAGCTCGTCGACGCGCTCCTCGAAGACGTCGGCCATGTGGGAGAGGATGGCATGGGCGACGCGCTCGGGCGCGACGAGGTAGTGGTTCGGGTGGCGCCGCATCTGCTCGATCAGAGGGTCGAGCAGCGGAGCCGGCTTGCGCAGGAGCGTGACGACCCACGTCTTGCCGAGGAAGAGCGCGACCTTGCGCGTCGAGCGCTGCTCGGACGTGGCGGGCGCGTGCACGATGATGAAGACGTGGTCGTCGAACTCGCGGAAGACGGGCGGGTGCTCCTTCTCCAGCGCGTCGCCGAGCGCGAGCTCGTGCAGGCCGAGCTTCTCGCGCAGCAGCGCGCGCTCGGCCGCGTCGGGCTCGACCGCCTCGATCCAGCACGGGGAACCGTCGCGCGCGCGCTCGAGCCCCGCCGCGCCCTCGGTCGTGCGCCACTCCTTGCCGTCGCAGCGATGCACGCGCAGCACGGTCACTCCTCCAGATCCGGCGCGTCGTCGACGTCGGGCGCGTCGTCGACCGGGGCGGGCGCGTGCGCCGGGCCCTTCATCGTGACGAGCGGCGCGACCAGGAAGAGCGCGCCCATGAGGGCGTACGCCTCGACGAAGCGCCAGCCCGACATGCCGCTCAGGATCGCATAGGCGGTCCAGGGGCGCTCGCGCGCGATCGAGAAGATCTGCCCGAGCGGCGCCGGATCGAGCACGGTGTCGGCCGGCGTGAACTGGTAGGCGTGCAGGATGCCGGTCGCGGCGAGCAGCGCTCCGGCGAAGCACCAGAGCGACGCCTTCACGAAGCGCCCGTCGATGATCGCGACGGTCGCCGCCGAGAGGATCATCGACGTGAAGATGAAGCCCTGCTCGAGCGCGAAGCCGCCGTCGATCCAGGTGTCGGACTGCTGGAAGGCGGCGATCAGGTCGGGCCCGAAGGGCGGGCCGCCCGCCGAACCGACGCCGGCCGCGCGCAGGCCGTTCTTCGCGAGCAGGACGCCCCACGCCGCGACGCCGGGGAGGATGCCGATCACGACGGCGGGGGCGTGCCTGCGCGGGACCGCCTGGAACGCCTGCGCGGTGATGACGATCCCGATCCAGAGCACGATCGCCATGCCGGCGTCGATCGGGACGGCGTGGCGGATCACGGCGAGCGCGCCGGTGAGGCAGACGATCGTCACGAACGCACCGTTCGCGACCGAGTACCCGACGCGCGCGCCGAGCGCCTTCCAGCCGGGGTGGCCGATGTAGATCGTGGTCGGGAAGCACGAGCCGAACAGCGCGGCCGCAAACGAGCCGAGGCCGTTCACCGCGAGCGAGCCCGTCATCGGGTAGGAGTCGCCCGCCGCCTCCGCCGACTCGATGTTCTGCAGCGACGCGGCGACGTTGAAGAGCCCCATCGGGATGATCACGGAGACGTAGTTCCAGAGGAAGTCGCCGCGCAGCGACTCGAGCACGTCGCCGGCGACCGGCACGGGCGGGCAGAAGCCCGCGAGCGGCGGCCACTCGCCCGCCGGCACGAGCCCGGTCTTCCAGGCGAGCACGCTCCCGACCACGACCGCCACGAGTCCGCCCGGCAGGCCGAGGCGGAAGCGGACGTTCCCGAAGTAGATCAAGAGGACGATCGCGAGGGTCGCGAACCCGACCAGCGGGTGGGCGAAGGTACGGAACAGGAAGCCGAGCGAGATGAAGCCGAGCGCGATGCCGGCGAGCGTCGAGAGCAGCGCCGCGCGCGGCGTGAGCCGGCGCACGAAGCCGGCGACGAACGCGCCGACCAGCTCGATCAGCGCCGAGCCCATGCAGGCGGCGAGCCCCGCCTTCCAGGCGAAATCCGAGGGGTCGGCCAGCTGCAGCCGCTCCGCCTCGAGCTTCGCCGGCAGCATCACGAGGAAGACGTGGGCGAAGAGCGAGACGGTGTTGATGCCGTAGGGGAGCGCGCAGACGTCGCTGCGGCCGGTGCGCAGCGCGAGGCGCCGCGCCAGCCACGAATAGAAGAGGTTGCCGACCAGGATCGAGACGGCGGCGCCCGGCAGGATGCGGCCGTACACCAGCGCCGGCGGGAAGCCGAGCACGGTCGTACAGAGCGTGTCGATCAGCAGGAGCTGGACGAGGTTGTCGATCGCCAGCCCGAAGAAGCCGTCGAGGTCGCCGCGCACGAACCAGCGCGCGCGGGGCGGGGCGGGGGCCGGTGGCTCGGAAGCGGGAGCGGCGGCGGGACCGGCGGCGGGCCCTGCAGCGGGATCCTCCGCCGCCGCGTCGCTCATCCCTGCTTCCAGTCGTAGAAGCCCTGGCCCGACTTCTTGCCGAGCTCGCCGCGCTTCACCATGTCGCGCAGGAGCTGCGGCGCGCGGTACTGCTCGCCGCCGAGCTCCTTCTGCAGCGTGTCGGCGATGGCGAGGCGGACGTCGAGGCCGACCACGTCGGTGAGCCGCAGCGGGCCCATCGGATGGTTGTAGCCCAGCACCATCGCCTGGTCGATGTCGGCGGCGCTCGCGACACCCTGCTCGACCATGCGCATCGCCTCGAGGCCGAGCACGACGCCGAGGCGGCTGGTCGCGAAGCCCGGCGAGTCCTGGACGACGATCGGCTCCTTGCCCATCCGGCGCGCGACCTCGAGCGCGATGCGCCGCGCCGCGTCGCCGGTCTTCGGGTGGACCACCACCTCGATCAGCTTCATGAGGTGGACGGGGTTGAAGAAGTGCATCCCGATCAGCCGCTCGGGTCGCTGCAGCGCGGCCGCGATCTGCGCGATCGGCAGCGAGGAGGTGTTGCTGGCGAGGATCGCGTCGGGAGGCGCCGCTCTCTCGGCCGCCTCGAAGACGGCGTGCTTCGCGGCGAGGTTCTCGAAGATCGCCTCGATCACGAGGCCCGCCTCGCGCGCCGCGCCGGCGAGGTCGCGCGTCGTCGAGAGGTTCGCGCGGACGCGGTCGCGGTCGGCGTCGGTGAGCTTGCCACGCTGGATGCCGCCGGCGAGGTTCTCCTCGATCTTCTCCTTCGCGCGCGCGAGCGCGGCCTCGTCCTGGTCGACGAGCGCGACCTTAAAGCCAGAGAGAGCAGCGACTTGCGCGATGCCGTGGCCCATCGTTCCGGCGCCGACGACGGCGATGCGCGTGAGCTCGGGAGTCGGATTCATGGGCGCGGCATGAGACAGGCCGTGCGATCCCTGATCAAGCGCTGCCTTGACGCACGGAGCCGTCCCGATATGATCCCCCGCCTTCTTCGCCAGCCGACGTAAGTGCTTGTCGTTGCCAGGGTTGTGGCGTGGCGCGGGGTGGTTACTCGCCGTGGACCCGGGCCTATAGCGGCCGACCTCGGCACCCAGGACGGGCCCTCGAGAAGGCCCAAGAAGACCGCAAGGGAGGAAGCCCTCGACATGTTCTCCTTCTCCTATTCCGGCTCCGTGCGCGTCGTGCTCGCGCTCGCGCTCGGCGGATTCCTCGGTTCGACGCTGCACGCGCAGGACACGTCGGCGAAGTTCAAGGAGGCGACCGACCTCTACTTCCGCAACAAGCCGGAAGAGGCGCTGAAGGCGTTCCAGGAGGTCCTGAACGCCAATCCGTCGAACGAGGCGGCCTTCGAGATGTACCGCGAGTCGGGCCGCCAGGTGATGGCGCTCATGCTCGTGAAGGGCGGCGAGTTCGAGGCGACGGCGAAGCGCTTCCTCGAACTGGCCACGCTCGGCAGGAAAGAGAAGACGGACGACGAGGCGGTCATCAAGGACCTCGTCGAGAAGGCGATGTCGGGGAACTATCTCGACCAGCGCGACGCGCTCTACGCCCTCTCGGCGAACCACGGCGAGTACGGCGCCGGCCCGTTCGTGGCGAAGCTCGCCGAGGACGAGACGCGCGTGGTCGCGATGGACGCGCTGCAGCACATGGGCAACGACGCGGTCCTGCCGCTCTGCGCCGCGCTCGGCTCGGAGAACGAGGCGGTGGTCCGCTACGCGGCGGTCTGCCTCGGCGCGATCCGGGACGCGCGCGCCCTGCCGGCCCTCAAGAAGGTCGCCGAGGCCTCCGCTAACGCGGTGAACAAGGAGGCGGCCACCGAGGCGATGCACCGCATCTCCGGCAAGGACGCGTCGGCGTTCGGGTCGGCGGCCGACCTGCACGTCGCCGCCGCGATCCAGTACTTCCGCAACGAGCAGAAGGTCGTGAAGCCGTTCGACACGCCCGACGCGACCTGGAGCGCCGACGGCGCCGGCGTGAAGGCCACCAAGGTCCCGGCCGCGCTGCGCAGCCTGCGGCTCGCGCAGCAGCACTGCCTCGAGGCGGTCGAGGATCCGCGCGCGGCGACGGTCCTGCTCGCCGCGTACGCGGGCGAGAAGGCGGTCGCGGTCTCGGCCAAGGAGATGGCGGTCGAAGGCGCGGGCGAGCCCGACCCGACGCTCGACGACAAGATCGCGGCGGGCGGCGCGCCCGGCCTCTCGAGCGCGCTCCAGTTCGCGATCGAGAACGACGCGCCGCTCGCGGCCGTCCAGATCGTGAACGCGCTCGACGCGATGGGCGCGATGACGCCGCCGCTCACGGCCGCGCTCGGCGCGCCCTACAAGTCGGTGCGCTACCAGGCCGCGTTCGCGCTCGCCTCGCACGGCGAGACGGGCGAGGCGGTGGTGAAGGCGCTCGGCGAGGCGATCGTCGAGGACGCGCTGCGCATCGTGCTCGTGGTCGACGACCGCAGCGAGTCGCGCAACGCGATCGCCGCCGCGCTGCGCGCCGCGGGCTACACCGTGATCACCGCGGAGAACGGCGGCCTCGGCTTCGCTCGGGCGCGCACGATCCCGCCCAAGGACGTGATGGTCCTGCGCGCGAACATGCAGGACATCACGATCGACCAGTTCGTCTACGACGCCGACTACCGCAGCTCGAGCGCCGGCATCGTGATCCTCTCCGACGCCGACAAGGCCGAGGGGCTCAAGACGGCCTTCGACGGCAAGGGCAAGGTGAAGGGCTTCCTCACCGACCCGGTCGCGGCGCAGGCGGTGACCGACGCGGTGAAGGCCGCGCTGCCCGAGCTCAACCACGAGCGCGCCAACGCCCTGGCGGCGGCCGAGCGCGCCGCGGGACTACTCGGGCATCTTCCATACAGTGCGCTCCCGCCGGCGAAGGACGCGCTCATCGCGTCGCTCGCCCGCCCGGAAGAGACGGTGCTCAGTGGCGCGCTCAAGGCGATCGGCCACCTCGGCCCGGCCGACGCGGCGCCGGCGACGGTGGCGATCTTCGCCGACGCGGCGAGGCCCGAGGCGATCCGGGTCGCGGCGGCCGACGCGCTCGGCGGCATCTTCGCGCGCATGACGACGGCGCCCGCCGAGGACGTCTTGAAGCCGGTGATGGACGCGGCGACGGGCGAGACGAACGCGGCGGTGCGGCTCGCCGCGGGCCGCGCGCTCGGCTCGGCCAACTTCCTCACGCCGGCGCAGCGCGGCGCGCTCCTGCGGGGTGCGGCGAAGCAGTAGTCGACCCGGGGAGTTCCGGACGGCGGAGCGCGCGGTGCCGTTGACGGCGTCCCGCGCAGACCGCATTCTGCGCCGTTCCTTCGCCACGCGCCGACCGCTGCGGCGCGCGGCCGCGTCTTCGATCGGCCCGCCAGAGTAGCTCAGCGGTAGAGCACCGCTTTCGTAAAGCGGGGGTCAAGGGTTCAATCCCCTTCTCTGGCTCCATCCTGGAATCCCCGGCCGGGAATCCCTGGAGCGGCGGCGCGGCGCACCCTCGCCGCACGCGTTGCTACCATCCCCCGGATTCATTCCCGGCCGGAGCTGCCGATGACGCAGGATCCGACGGGGCAGGGCCCGCCGCGCGACGGCGCGGCCCCCCTCGTCCGTTACGACGTGCGCGACGGCGTCGCGACGCTCACGCTCGACGCGCCTCCGGTCAACGGTTACAGCCACGAGATGATGCGCGCTCTCGACGAGCGCATCCTCGCCGCGCGCTTCGACGACGCCGTCCACGTCCTCGTCCTCACCGGCGCCGGCGACAAGTTCTTCTGCGCAGGGGCCGACGTCTCGAAGCTCGCGGCCATGACGCCGGGCTTCAAGTACCACTTCTGCCTGCACGCCAACGAGACGCTGCTCCGGCTCGAGCACACGCCCAAGCTCACCATCGCGGCGCTGAACGGCCACTGCGTCGGCGGCGGCCTCGAGGTGGCGCTCGCGTGCGACCTGCGCGTCGCGCGGCGCGGCGGGGGGAAGACCGGGCTGCCCGAGGTCGCGCTCGGAGTGCTCCCCGGGACCGGGGGGACCCAGCGCCTCGCGCGGCTGCTCGGCCCGGCGCGCGCGCTCGACCTGATGGTGACGGGGCGGACGTTCGACTTCGAGGAGGCGGAGCGGCTCGGCATGGTGAACCGCATCCTCGACGCGGACGGCTTCGCGGCGCGCGTGGCCGAGTTCGCGCGCGAGTACGTGCCGCCCCGGAAGGCGTCGCTCGCGGTCGGCCTCATCAAACGAGCGGTGCAGACCGGGGCGGGACTCCCGCTGGAGAGCGGGCTGGCGCTCGAGCGCGAGCTGCAGGCGAGGCTGTTCGCCTCGGCCGACTGCCGCGCCGGTCTCGACGCGTTCCTGCAGAAGAAGACGGCGACGTTCACAGGTCGATGAGCGAAGAGAAAGAACGCGGCGCGAGCGAGCCGGAGACCGACCGGGAAGCCGGTCCCGACGACGCGCTTCCGCTGAAGAAGCGCGTGCGCCACCTGCTGATCGGGCGGCCGCGCGACCTGCAGGACAAGTCGCTCTACCGTCACCTGTCGCTCGTCGCGTTCCTCGCGTGGGTCGGGCTGGGGGCCGACGGCCTCTCGTCGTCGTGCTACGGTCCCGAGGAGTCGTTCAAGGCGCTCGGCTCCCACGCCTATCTCGCGGTCGGGCTCGCGATCGCGACCGCGCTCACCGTCTTCCTGATCTCGTCGGCCTACGGCCGCCTGATCGAGAAGTTCCCCCACGGCGGCGGCGGCTACGTCGTCGCGAGCAAGCTGCTCGGCCCGAAGATCGGCGTGGTCTCCGGCTGCGCGCTGCTGGTCGACTACGTGCTGACGATCACGGTGTCGGTCGCCGCGGCGGGGCGCGCGCTGCGCGACCTGATCCAATTCTCCGACGCGTGGGTCCTCCCGGTCGACATCGGCCTGCTCGTCGTGCTCACCATCCTCAACCTGCGCGGCGTGAAGGAGTCGGTCGTCGCGCTCGCGCCGATCTTCCTCGTCTTCGTCGTCTGCCACGTCGTGCTGATCGTCGGCGGGATCATCGCGCACGTCGGACAGGCGTCCGAGCGGGTGCACGAGCTCTCGACGTCGTTCCGCGGGGACTGGAATCGGGCCGGATTCGGCTTCGCGGGAATGGTGATCCTCTTCCTGCGCGCCTTCTCGCTGGGCGGCGGCACGTACACCGGGATCGAGGCCGTCAGCAACAGCATGGCGATCCTGCGGGAGCCGCGCGTGCAGACGGCGCGCTCGACGATGCGCTACATGGCGATCTCGCTCGCCTTCACCGCGTCGGGGCTGCTGCTCTGCTACCTGCTCTGGGACATCCATCCGATCGAAGGTCAGGGCAGCAAGACGATGAACGCCATGCTCGCCGAGGCGTTCTTCGCGAAGTGGCCGGGCGGGCGCGTCCTCGTCTCGCTGACGCTCATCTCGGAGGCGGCGCTGCTGCTGGTCGCGGCGCAGACCGGGTTCCTCGACGGCCCGCGCACGCTCGCGAACCTCGCGGTCGACTCGTGGGCGCCGCGCCGTTTCGCGGCGCTCTCGGAGCGGCTCACCACGCAGAACGGCGTCGGGCTGATGGCGATCGCGTCGCTGGGCGCGCTGCTCTACGCCTCGTCGCAGAGCGCCGCCACGGCGGCGGGCGGCGCATCGGCGGCGGCCGGCGTCGACCCGGTCAGTCGCCTCGTCACGATGTACAGCATCAACGTCTTCCTGACCTTCACGCTCTCGATGATCTCGATGTCCCGCTACTGGTGGCACGCCGAGCGGGAGCGGCCGAACCGGACGCGCCGGCTCGCGCTGTTCGTCACCGGCGGCCTGATCTGCTCGATGATCCTGATCGTGACGATCGTCGAGAAGTTCACCGAGGGCGGCTGGGTCACGATCGGCGTGACCGGGGCGTGCATCGTTTCCTGCCTGCTGATCCGGCGCCACTACGTCGCCGTCGCGGAGAAGCTGTCGACGCTCTACGCCGACCTCGCCCACCTCGACCTGCCCGGCAAGCCGGTCGTGCGCGAGCCCGACCCGCGCGAGCCGACCGCCGTCGTCCTCGTCTCGAGCTACGGCGGGCTGGGCATCCACACCGTGCTCAACGTGTTCCGCTCCTTCCCCGACCACTTCAAGAACCTCGTCTTCGCGTCGGTCGGCGTCATCGACTCGGGCGTGTTCAAGGGCGAGCACGCCGTCGGCGGCCTGGAGAAGCGGACCACGTCGATGCTGCAGAAGTACGTCGACCTCGGGCAGCGGCTCGGCGTGCCGTCGACGCTGCGCGTGGAGGTGGGCATCGACGCGGTCGAGGCGGCCGAGGAGCTCTGCCACGCGGTCGCGAAGGAGTTCCCGCGCTCGACGTTCTTCGCGGGGAAGGTGATCTTCAAGGAAGAGGGCGTCTTCCAACGCTTCCTGCACAACGAAACCGCCGTCGCGCTCCAGAAGCGGCTCCACTTCGGCGGCCTCACGATGGTGATCCTGCCGGCGCGGGTGTACTGAGCGGGGCGACGCGCGGGCGGAGGAGAGGAGCGGACGTCGAGGGCGCGGCCTCTTCGCACGGTCCTCGCACGACGTCCGACATTGTTGCTGCGCCGCGGACGATAGACCGCTCGAGTCCAGTTCGTGGCGGGAAAGTGCATCGTGTACGCGCGTGCGTTCCGTCGTCACGAATGCGACCGGGACTCGCGAATCGCTTCAGTTCCAGATCATCGGGGTGATGTCGAGTGCGCGACGTCGACTGCTTCGGGCACGGATCGGAATCGCATGTTCCCGTCGGTCTTGCAGCTTCGATTCGAACCTCGAGCTGGCCGACACGAGTCCAATTCCGTTGCGACTCCGACTTCGACACCGTGACATTTCGCCGTTTCATCGACGGGTCGTGATCACTTCGCGACGAGATCCACCACACTGACCACGAAGCGATGCGCGCCCTTGCGAGGTCGGTGCGGCGTCCGAAGGCGCAGCAATGATGTCAGGACGTCGTGTGAGGTCGTTTCGAAAACGCCGCGGGGCGAAGACCTTGTCCCGAAAGGGGCTCGCACGGCCGACAAACCACTGACTCGATTGCGTGAACGGTCCCATTGGCCGTGCACAGCCGAACGCAGCCGCCCCCGTTCGATTGGGATCGGGCGGCGTAGTGATCCCCTTCTCGGGACAAGGTCTTCGACCCGCGGCCGCTTCACCCGCGCCCTCGACGTCCCTCCACGCTTCCCTCGCGCCCTCGCTCGCGCGCGCCCGTCCTCGCCCTGCGGCCGCTCACACTGTGAGGAGCGCCTGCATCTCCGGCGTCGGCGTATCCGCGACCAGCTTGAAGTCGCAGAGGCAGAGGCTGCCGTTGGAGAAGTGCGTCGTGTCGTCGCTCTTCTGGGGCCCGAACTTGAAGCAGAACCCGCAGAGCTGCGTCTCCTCGCCCGGCTGGAACGCGCCGCCCGAGACCACCGCGGCGATCAGGTGGCGGAGCAGCTTGCGGGCGACCTCGAGCGACTCACGTGGGACGCCGTGCACCTCGAAGTCGAGGTGGCCGAACTTCTCCATGCCGTGGGTGTGGACGAAGAAGGGGCGCGTGCCGCGGTCGACGTGGATGTTCACGTGGCGCAGCGGGTCGAAGGGGCGGTCGATCTCCTTCAAGACGTCCGAGGCGGCGAGCGTCGTGAACGCGATCGGGTCGACGATGATCCCGTCGGTCATCGCGGCGATCTCGCCGGCGATCAGCAGCGCCTGGCGGACGTAGGAGAGGTCCTCGGGCTCGTACTCGGTCGCCTCGATCCGGTAGAGCCACTTCGCCTGGCGCAATTGCGCGTAGACGTCGAAGGGGAGCGCCGGCGAGAAGTCCTTGGGCTGCGGGAGCAGCTCGCGCGTGGCGTCGGCGTCGGTCTCGGCGTTGTACGGCTGCACGTCGACGTTGCCGGTGGCGATCGGGTGGCGGCGGACGACGTCGTCGACGTCGGCGGGGGAGAGCCCCGCGAGGCGCGGCGAGTGGACGAGGTAGATCACCCTCGCGGCGCGCATGGCTGCCATCCTCGCGGCTCCCCGACCGTCGACGGTGCACGGCGCCCCGCGGATCACCGCGGCGCGCCCGGTTCCAGGGTGTCCATCGGATTCGCCCTCGCGGGCGTTGAAAGGGAAAAGCGTGCACGGCGGCGGCATGCGAGGATGGCGCGGTCCGGCGGCCGCCGGGCGGAGCGGATGGGGAGCGGCGATGGCGCAGGTGCGGAAGCTCTATCGGAACTGCAAGGTCTGGGTCGACGCGGACGACGCCGGCCGCCCGCTCGAGGAGCGCGGGCTGGTGAAGATCCGGTACCGCAAGGACTCCCCGGAGACCTACAGCGCGAAGGTTTCCGAGGTATCCGACCTCGATCCCGCTGCAGAAGCAGCCTCGAAGAGTGCGGAAAGTCGCGGCGAGGGCGCGGCGCCGGCCCCGCCGAAGCGGCCCCGCGCGCCGCGCCGGACGGCGCGCGCCGCACCCGTCGCCGCGGGCGACGCGCTGGTGATCCACACCGACGGCTCCTGCTTCGGCAACCCGGGCCCGGCTGGCGTCGGGGTCCTGATGGAGTGGAAGGGGAAGACGAAGGAGATCTCGCGCTACCTCGGCGAGGGCACCAACAACATCGCGGAGCTCACGGCGATCGAGGTCGCGCTGCAGGAGGTGAAGAACCGCCGCGTCCCGGTCCGCATCCACACCGACAGCGCCTACGCGATCGGCGTGCTGAGCGAGGGGTGGAAGGTCAAGGAGAATCGCGAGCTGGTCGCGCAGATCCAGGCGCTGATGCGGGACTTCGCCGACCTCGCGTTCGTCAAGGTGCGCGGCCACGCCGGGGATCCGGGCAACGAGCGGGTCGACCAGCTCGCGCGCGACGCGATAATGAGGCGCTCGTGACCGCCGCCACGATGCTCTCCGGCCCGCCCATCGTCCGCCTCGAGAACGCCTTCGTGCGTCCCTACGAGAACGCGGTCGCTGCGGCGCGCACCTGCTACTCGTCGAAGGGGGTGCTGCGCGTCGGCGACGTGTCGGGCGACGGGCTGCCGGAGGATCAGCGGTTGAAGCGCGTCGACCAGCGCGACCGCATCGCCGAGAGCACCTACCAGGCGGGCCACCACACCACGCTGCAGCACGCGCACTTCCAATTCACGATCGACCGGGTGTCGCGCCACTGCCTCTGGTCGTTCCTGCACAGCCATCCCTTCTACAACTCCGAGCAGGTGTCGCAGCGCTACGTCACCGTCAAGGCGGGCCACTACGCGGTTCCTCCGCTGGGCGAAGAGGCGCACGCGGAGTACCGGCGGATCTGCGACGGGCTCGTCGAGGACTACCAGGCGTTGACCGAGCTGCTGACGCCGGTCGCGTCGGCCGAGTACTTCGCGCGCTTCCGCGGGCGGCGCGCCGCCGATCCGAAGTGGAAGGGGGCGGTGCAGAAGAAGGCGCAGGAAGTCGCGCGCTACGCGCTGCCGGTCGCGATCCACGCCTACCTCTACCACACGGTCAGCGCACTCACGCTGCTGCGCTACCACCGGCTCGCCGACCAGTTCGACACGGCGCTCGAGCAGCGGCTGCTCGTGCAGGCGATGCTCGACGAGGTGCTCAAGGTCGACCCGCTCTTCGCGCGCGTGGTCGAGGACGTGATCCCGCTCGAGGAGACGCCGGAGTACGCGGCGTTCACCGCGTTCGCCGACGCGCGCGCGCGCGGCGCCGGCGCCGAGTTCCGGCGCGAGTTCGACGCGAGCCTCGGCGGGAAGACCTCGAAGCTGGTCGGCTCGAAGCCGGGCCAGTCGGAGCTGGTCGCGCAGTCGGTGCGCGAGGTGCTCGGGCTGCCGCGCGCGGCGCTCTCCGACGTCGACGCGCTCGCGCTGGTGCTGTCGCCGGCGAAGAACCCGCTGCTCGGCGGCTCGCTCAACGTCGGCATGCACAGCAAGCTGCTGCGCTGCCTGCAGCACGCGCACTACAGCTTCAGGAAGAAGCTCTCGCACACGGCCGACTCGCAGGACCAGCGCCACCGGATGGTCCCCGCGTCGCGGCCGATCCTCGCGGCGCAGCTCGGCGACGAGCCCGACTTCGTCACGCCCGCGCTCGTGAAGCTCGACGAAACGGCCCGGCGCCGCTTCGACGCGGCGATGGAGCGCGCGTTCGCGGGCCGGGCGCGGCTCAAGGCGCTCGGCGCGAGCGAGGAGTACTCGCAGTACGTCCTGCCGAACGCCGTCTCGATCCGCTTCACCGAGTCGGCCGACCTGCTCTCGCTCCACCACAAGCTCGTGTCGCGCCTGTGCTACAACGCGCAGGAGGAGATCTTCGCGGCGAGCCTCGACGAGGCGCAGCAGATCGCGGAGGTCGACCCGCTCATCGGCGCGCACCTCGGCGCGCCGTGCCTGCTGCGGCTGCGCGCCGGCGTCACGCCCTACTGCCCGGAGGGCGACCGCTATTGCGGCGTCCCGGTCTGGAAGCTCGCGGTCGCCCAGTACGAGCGGACCATTTGACGGGCGTTCCGGGCCGCGTCAGCGCGCGCATGCCGGACCTTTTCAGCGCGCGTTGAACCAGCGGCGCGCCTCGGCGGCGTCGCGCGTGATCGCGACGACCGTCATCTCGTCGAGGCGCACGAAGAGGGGCGTGGTCCAGACGCGGAAGCGGCGGAACGCGTTCTTCTCGTGCGTGCCCGCCACCCACACCGGCTGCTTCAGGCCGCGCTTCGCCGCCGCCGCCGCGACCGGCTCGCGCTGCGCGAGCGCCGCGAGGTGGAGGAAGCGTTCGGCCGGATCGCCGTGCTCGTCGTACACGCGCTCGACCTCGGCCGCCTTCTGCACCGCCGCCGGATCCTCCGCGTTCCAGAACGCGAGCACCGCCTTCGCGTCGCCCGTCTCGCTCAGCAGGTGGGTCGTCCCCTCGAGGTCGAGCGCCGCGAAGTCGTCGACCGGGTCGTCGACCTCGGGCCAGCGCGTCGACTCGGCCGGCAGGGAGCTCCAGCGCTTCATCGCCTCGGCCGGATCGAGGAGACGCTCGCCGTCGACCGTCGCGAGCTCGAGCGAGACGCCGCCGCCGTCGGGCGTCGCGGGCGGGAAGTCGGTCTCGAGCAGGGTCACCGTCTCGACGAGCGTGCGGCCCGGCACGGCGCCGGCGAGGCGGCGCGGCAGTCCGTCGCGCGTCGAGATCCAGAGCTGCGACTCGTCGTTGCCGCCGAAGCGCAGCCGCACGCACGGCTCGCCTTCGACCTTCTCGTCGGCGGCAGCGACCACCGGCTTCTGGTAGGCGCCGGCCTTCATCGAGACGAGGTCGCCGCGGAAGGTCGTCGCGAGCAGCTCGCCCGCGAACGACGCCGCGAGCAGCGTCGGCAGCTCGAAGCGGCCGCGCTGCTCGGCCACCTCCTCGACCTCGAGCCGCAGGAAGCGCAGCGATTCGGGGCCGCCGCAGACGCGCCAGCTCGGGAGCGCCTTCTTCCAGTCGCGCACCTCGGTGCGCGCGCGCCCTCCCTTCACGTCGATCCAACACTCGACGATGCGCGTCGCGGAGGCGCCGTCGGTCGGAGTGTCGACGACCTTCACCACCGCGTGGAGGCGCGGCAGCGCGAGCGCGGCCGCCTTCGCCTTCGCGAGCCACTCGGGGCCGTCGTCGGCGGCGCGCGGCGCGCGGCCCGGCGCCGCCGCGACGACCAGGATGGCGGCGAAGGCGGCGCGCACGGCGGACGGACGATCCATCGATCGGGCTCCCGGAACGGCGCGCCATCGTGCGCGCCGCCGCCGCCGGCGTAAAGGGGCCGCGCGCGCGGCGCTACGATCGGCCGCGTGCCCCCTCCGGCGACGACGACGCTGCGCTCGTGGCCGCTGCCGGCGGCGCTCGACGTGCCGGGCGCGGTCGAGCGGCTGCGGCGGCGCGGGCCGGTCGTCGCGCTCGAGAGCGCGCTCGCGAGCGTCGATCGCGGCGGCCAGTCGTTCGTCGCGGGCGTCCCGCTCGCGACGTTCACGGTCGAGCGTGGAGCGGTGCGCGTCGCCGCGCTGCGGCCGGGCGGCGAAGTCTTTGTCGGGGCGGCGGAGCAGGCGAAGGGGGCGGCGACGCCGTTCCACGCGCTCGAGGCAATCGTCGCGTCGGCGCGCTTCGAGGCGAGGGGAGACGGGGCGAGCGCGCCACCGCTGCCGGCCTTCGGCTGGTTCGGGTACGAGTGCGCCGCTCCGCCGGAGCTCGCGCGGCTCGAGCCGTTTCCCGACGCCTGGTTCCTGCTGACCGACACGGTGGTCCACTGGAGCGAGCCGGGCGCGGCGCCGCGCCTCTGGACGGCCGACGGCGCGGCGGGAGAGGAGCTCGCGGCGGAGCTCACGGCCGCGGCGCGCGCCGGAGCCGGGAGCGGCGCCGCCGAAACGGACCGTGGACGCGCCGCGCCGCCCGCACAGGACGGCGATTTCTCGTTCGACGACTACTCCGCGAAGTTCGCGGAGGCGCGCGCCGCGCTGGCGCGGGGCGACAGCTACCAGCTCTGCTTCACCTTCCCGATCGAGCGGCCCTTCGCGGGCGATCCCCTCGCGCTGCAGCGCAAGCTGCGCCGCGCGAACCCAGCGCCCTTCGCGGCCCACGTCGAGGCGCCCTTCGGCGCCATCGTCTCGAGCTCGCCGGAGCGGTTCCTCGCCGTCGACGCGCGCGGCCGCGTCGAGGCGCGCCCGATGAAGGGCACTGCGGCGCGGCCGTCCGACCGCGTCGCGCGCGCGCAGGCGGCGCGCGAGCTGGTCGCGTCGCAGAAGATGCTCGCCGAGAACTTCATGATCGCCGACCTGCTGCGCAACGACCTCGGCCGCGTCTGCCGGATCGGCAGCGTGCGCGCGACGAAGGCGGCGCTGCTCGAGGAGACGGCGACGCTGCTGCAGCTCGTCTCCGTCATCGAAGGCGAGCTGGCGCCCGGCCGCACGCGCGCCGATCTGCTGGCGTCGGCGTTCCCGCCCGGCTCGATGACCGGCGCGCCCAAGACGCGGAGCGTCGAGCTGCTGCGCGCGCTCGAGGCGGGGCCGCGCGGCCCGTACGCCGGTGCGCTCGGGTACTGGAGCGCCGACGGCCGCGTCGACCTCTCGGTCGTGATCCGGACGCTGCTGCTCGCGCGCGGCACGGCGCGCGTCCAGGTCGGCAGCGGGATCGTCTGGGACTCCGAGGTCGGGTCGGAGTACGCCGAGTGCCTCGCGAAGGCGGCGGCGCCGCTCGCGGCGCTCGCCGCGTGCGCGGCGCCGCGCGGGGGCGGCGGGTGAGGATCCTCGTCGTCGACCACCAGGACTCGTTCACCTGGAACCTGGTGCACGCGTTCGGGGCGCTCGCGGCGAGCGAGCCGGAGGTCGTCGACAGCCGCGCGATCGACGTCGCGGGGGTCGCGGCGCGCCCGCCCGACCTCCTGGTGCTGAGCCCCGGACCCGGCCATCCCGCCGATCCGGCGGCCAGCGGGAGGACGCTCGAGCTGCTGCGCGCGCTGCCGCCGTCGGCGCCGCTCTTCGGTGTCTGCTTCGGGCTCGAGCTGCTCGCGGTGCACGCGGGCGGCCGCGTCGTCGCCGCGCACGAGCCGGTGCATGGCAAGCCGGTCGCGGTGCGCCACGACGGGCACGCCCTGTTCGAGGGGGTTGCGAGCGGGACGCCCATGATGCGGTACCACTCGCTGGTGGCGGACGGGGCGACGCTGCGCGCCCCTTGGCGGCCGATCGCCTGGTCGCCGCGCGACGAGGTCATGGCGCTCGCCGCCGACGGGCGGCCGGCCTGGGCGGTGCAGTTCCACCCCGAGTCGATCGGATCGCCCGACGGGCCGCGCCTGCTGGAGAACGTCGTCCGGCTCGCGCGCCGCGCGTGACGGCGGCGTGCACGTAGTCGTGCACGTCGTCCGGTTCGCGCATCGCGCGTGACGGCGGCGCGCGCGGGCGCGATGATCGGATCGATGGCGAGCGGCAGCGACGCGCAGCGGGAGGACGACGTGCACGTGGTCGTGCTCGCGGCCGGCCGCTCGTCGCGGATGGGCTTCCCGAAGGCGCTCGCGGAGGTCGCCGGCGAGCTCGCGCTCGCCCGCGTGCTGCGCCTCGCGCGCGCGCAGCGGCTGCCGGTGCGCGTGGTGCTCGGCTTCCATGCCGAAGCGATCCGCGCGCGCGTGCCCCTCGACGAGCGCGAGGTCGTCGTGAACCCGGCCCCCGAACGCGGGCAGTCGTCGTCGCTGCGGGTCGGCGCGGCGGCGCTTCCGGAGGGAAGCGCATTGGCGCTCTGGCCGGTGGACCATGCGCACGTCGCGGAAGCGACGTTCGCGACGCTGCTCGCGGCGTTCCGCGCGCGCGAGCGCGGCGTCGCGCTGGTCGTCCCGAGCCACGCGGGTCGGCGCGGCCACCCACTGCTCGGCGACGGCGCGGTGCGCCGCGAATTCGCCGCGCTGCGCGACGACGAGCCGGGCCACGTCGTGCTCCGCCGCGATCCGAAGCGGGTGCTGCACGTCGTCGTCGACGATCCGGCGGTCGTCGCGGACTTCGACGCGCCGGGCGATGTCGCGGGCGTGACGCCGCCGCGGCCGCCGGCATGAGCCGCGCGCGCCGCCGCGTGGACGACGGAGCCGACGCCAACGACGGAGCCGCGTGATGATGAGCGACCTGGTCGTCGGATTCGGGATGACGATCCCGGCACGCGAGCTCGCGGTCTCCTACAGCCGCTCGGGCGGGCCGGGCGGGCAGAAGGTGAACAAGGTCGAGACGAAGGCGACCGTGCGCTTCGACGTCGCCCATTCGCTGGCGGTGCCGGAATGGGCGCGGCCGCTGCTCCTCGAGAAGCTCGCGACGAGGCTCACGAACGAGGGCGAGCTCGTCGTCTCCTCCGAGCGCCACCGGTCGCAACCGCAGAACCTCTCGGCGGCGCGCGCGCGGCTCGCCGAGTTGCTGCGCGACGCGATGGTGCGCCCGCGCGAACGCAAGGCGACGAAGCCGACCGCCGGCTCGAAGCGGCGCCACTCCGAGTCGAAGCGGCGGCGCTCGACCCACAAGCGGCAGCGCCGCGTCGGCGAGAACGACTGGGACTAGCTCTTCGCGCCGTCGCGACGGCTCAGCGGAACGGCACGTCGGCGAGCGTCCCGTGCAGCTGCTCGCCGCCGACGACGGTGTAGACCGGCGTCCCGGCCTTCGCGTACTCGGTCTTGACGAAGGCGAGCGCGAGGGTGGCGTCGAGCCGGCGCGAGCGGACGGCGCTGGTCGCGTGGCCGACGCGCAGGAGGTCCCAGAAGATCTCGTTGACGCCCGCCGGGTCGACGCTCGCCGGGAACTTCACGCCGACCAGTCGGCGCTGGACCTTCGAGTAGTTGTTGAGGCGCGCGACCACCTCCTGTCCGATGTAGCAGCCCTTGGTGAAGGAGATCGCGGGGAGGAGGCTCGCCTCGAGCGGATTGACGTTCTCGGTGAGCTCGCGGCCGAAGCCCGGGATGCCGAGCTCGACGCGGACCTGCGCGAACGCCTGCTCGCCGATCGGCGCGAGGCCGGCGTCGCAGAGCGCGGCGAAGAGGCGGCCCGCGGCGGCGGAGGGGACGACGACCTCGAGGCCGTGCAGCGGCGGCTCGCCCTCGCCCAGCACCGTGACGGAGGCGCCGGCGAAGGAGACGTGCGCGACGGAGAAGCCGCCGCTCGCGGCGGCGGGCGCGACGCCGAGGACGCGCTTTGCGGCGTCGGCCGCGCGCGGACCGAGCAGGAGGAGCGACGTCTCCGACTCGGAGAGGTCGTCGAGTGCGAGCTCCTCCATCACGACGTACTTCTCGAGCCACGACTTGAGCGCCGCGCCCTGCCCGTCGCTCCCGAGCAGGAGCAGGGCGTCGCTGCGCGGGGCGACCCGCACGTAGTCGACGATGCGCCCCTTCGCCGTCGGCAGGACCGCCGCGATGCCGACGCCGTCCGCGATGGTGCGCGCGTCGTTGGTCGACATGCGGTTCACGAATTCGAGGCGGTCCTTGCCGCGCACCGAGACGATCGCGCGCCGCGCCTGCGCACGGACGACGCCCGACCCGAAGGCGGCAGCGGCCTCGCGCTCCGGGTCGCCGAAGTGGAGCGGAGCGTTCGGCGGCGCGGCGTCGAAGGCGGCGCCGCGGCGAGCAGCTTCGTCGTGGAGCTCTTGCGGTCGCATGGCGGGGCGATGGAACCTCCCAAAGAGGCAATTCGAGGGCGGGGGATGTTAGCGGGGCCGGAAACGGCGCCGGCGCCGCGGTCAGTGGCGCGACATCGAGTCGAGCGGCGGGCCGGTCGACGGATCGGGACCCTCGAGCCCCTGCTCCTCCCGCCGCGCGAGCATCCGGTAGTAGTCGTGGATCGAGAGGTCGAACGGGCCGACCTTCGGACCGGGTGCGAGTCCGCGCACGTGGGCCCGGCACTGCGTGCGGTAGCACACGACGACCTCGCCCGACAGCTTGTAGAGCAGCGCGTCGATCAGCGCGGCGACGCCGAGGCTCACGTACCAGGTGAACGGCGCCAGCACGGCCGCGACGACGACGACGGCGAGCCCGACCTTCTGGTTGAAGTCGCGCTGCCGGTAGAGCATCGGGCAGCGGCAGACGGGGCAGCTCGCGATGGCGCCTTCGACGAACGCGGCCGCGTCGAGCTCCGCCGGCTTGCCGCAGGCGGCGCAGGGTGCTTGCGGCTCGGCCGCCGGGAACGGGCGCTCGACCGGACGGCCGCACTGCCGGCAGGCGAACGCGACGGTCGGGGTCACAGCACCACCGCGAAGCTGCGCTCTCCCACGAAGGCGAAGAGCTCGCCCATGAGCACCATGACCGTCGCCGCGTAGAGGATGCCGGTGGCCGGCTGCGTCGCCTTGAGGCGGACGGTCGCGAGCGTCATGTGGCAGAGAGCCAACGGACCGACCAGGCCGATCAGCAGGCGCGCGAGGAGCCAGAGGAAGTCGAGCTGGCTCTGGAACGGGCCGCCGCCGCCGCCGAATCCGAGGACGGCCGCGAAGCTCCGCGCCGATTCGCCGAGGCGGTCGCGGAACCACCACGCGGTGACCGCCAGCAGCGCGAGCTTCACGTAGGTCGCGGCGAGCGCGGCGAAGGTGAGGCGGCCGAGGTGGGCGACCGGAAGGTCGGGCGTGACCAGGTACCAGTGGCCGAGGATCATCGCGCCGACGACCCAGCCGAGGACGAGCGTCGACCCCAGGCTCGACGCGCACGCGAGCGGCAGCGCCGCCGCGCTCTCGTGCGGGACCTGCGCGCGCACGGCCAGGAGGAGCGCCGCGGCGCCGCACGCCGAGGTGGCTGCGATCACGGCGGTCTCGAGCGCCGGCTTCATGCGGCCCGCGCCGAACAGGAGGGCGACGCCGAGGAGCGCGAAGGCGATGGCGCACGCGCTGCCAGGAGAGGAGGCGGACGCGCCGCGCGTCAGGAGCAGGCCCGGGATCAGGCTCGCGAGCGCGAAGGCGACCAGGAGGCGCGTGAAGCCGGCGCCGATCGCCCGGCGGTCGACCACCAGCAGGCCGGAGAAGAGGCCGAGCGCGAGCTCGAGGAAGAAGCGGGCCGAGACCTGCGTGAGCTCCAAGGACACTCCCTGATCGGCGCGTTCCGCGCGGTTCCGAGCCGACCCAGAATGCCGGGGGCCCGGAGCTCCGTCGAGCCCCGGGCCCCGCGACCTCACCAGGCTTTCGGGTCGGTCAGATCTCGTCCTGCATCCGCGTCCGTGCGATCCGCTGGCGCAGCTTCACCAGCGCCCGCTGCTGGATCTGGCGGCTGCGCTCGCGCGAGAGGTGGAGCTCCTTGCCCACCTCCTCGAGCGTCCGCGACTTCCGCCCGTCGAGGCCGAAGCGCAGCTTCAAGACCTTGCGCTCGCGGTCGTCGAGGTCGGCGAGCAGGTGCTGGATCCGGTTCTGCAGGATCCCCGGCCGGTCGCCGTCCGTCGGCTCCCACGTCTCGGAGAGCAGCTCCTTGAACGTGTCGCCGTCCTCCTCGAGGGGCTGGTCGAGCGAGTAGGAGGTCCGACTCGCTTCGACGAGGCGGCCAGCGTGGTCGCGGTCGAACTCGAAGGCGCTCGCCACCTGGTCGAGCGTGACGTCGCGGTCGAATCCGCCGGGCAGCTTGCCCGTCCGCTTCAGCCGCCGCAGCTTCTGCTGCAGGTGGTGGGGGACGCGGACCGCCCCCTTCTGCGCGGCGAGGTAGCGCTCGACCGCCTGCTTGATCCACCACGCGAGGTAGGTCCGGAAGCGGACGCCGTGGCGCCAGTCGAACTTGTCGACCGCGTGCATGAGGGCCGCGTTGCCCTCCTGGATCAGGTCGTCGAGCTGGACGTGGTAGGTCCGGTAGGCGTACACCTCGGAGACGACCTGGTGGAGGTTGCGCTCCACGAAGTCGTCGTGGATCTGCCGGAACTCGTCGCGCCGCGCCGAGAAGGCGGCCGGCGAACGGAACTCGGCGGCGGCGAGCCGCTGCGCCGCGAGCTCGAGCCGCCGCGCCGCGGCGACCTCCAGCTCGCGCGTCATCTCCGGGAAGCGGTCGAGCTCCTGGAGGTAGCGCTTCGAGATGCGGCCCGCGCCGGGCAGTCCGTGCGGATAGGCGTCCTCGTGGAGCGCTTCGGCCGGACGCTGCAACGGTAGCGTCTCAAGCTCGATGACGAGCGCTTCGAGGTGGGCGTCGTAGTCGGCGACGTCGAACGAGGCGAGGATCCGGTCGAGCTCTTCCCACGTGAGCGCGCCGCGCTGCCGTGCGGCAGCGACCTCGTCGCGGATCTCCTTCGAGAGCCTGCCATGGACTTCGCTGGCGTTCATGCGAAGCTCCCTTCCTTCATCCGATCCACTCTTCTTCCTCTTCATCCCTCGGTCGATTCGCATCGACGTACCGGCAGATGCCTCGAATGGCGTTCCAATTTCGTGCGGTTTGGATTCACGAGCCGCTTCCGTCTTCCCGGCCGGGGGGGGGGTGCGGTTCGATCACTGCTTCACGAGTGAATGAACGCCGCGCGGTGTTCGGCGTTCTTCGGCAAGCCGATCCCCGCTCACGCGCCCGGGCGCCGTTCACCTTGAAAGTCGGCGTCGCGCGGATATGCTTCTGCACCCTTTCGTCGATTCCATAAGTCGTTGAATCAAAACGACTTCCGTCGATCGGAGCGCTTCATCGCCGATTCCGGGAAGGGGGCTCGACGAGGTCTGGAGACCGCACTGACGGCACGCGCGACCCTCCCGGAATGGTTGAAGATCCGACCGCCGTCCGGCGAGCGGTTTCAACAGCTCCGTCGGCTGGTCGACGGCCTGCGCCTCACGACCGTCTGCGAGGAGGCGCGCTGCCCGAATCTCTCCGAGTGTTGGAGCGGCGGCACCGCGACATTCATGCTGCTCGGCGAGCTGTGCACCCGGGGCTGCAGCTTCTGCTCCGTCAAGACGGCGCGGCGCGGCGAGCCGCTCGACGAGGACGAGCCGCAGAAGGTCCTCGACGCCGTCCGGCAGATGGGACTCACCTACGTCGTCCTCACCTCCGTCGACCGCGACGACCTCCCCGATCAGGGCGCCGCCCACTTCGCGCGCACGGTCGCGCACCTGAAGAGCCACGTCGACGGGATCCGCGTCGAGACGTTGATCCCCGACTTCCGCGCCGAAGAGTCGTGCCTCGCGACGATCGCGGCGTCCGGCGCCGACGTCCTCGCGCACAACGTCGAGACCGTCCGGCGGCTGACTCCCGGCGTCCGCGACCCGCGCGCCGGGTACGACCAGTCGCTGCGCGTGCTGCGGCGGCTGAAGGAGCTGCGGCCCGACGCGCTCACCAAGTCGTCGCTCATGCTCGGCCACGGCGAGACGGAGGCGGAGCTGCGCGCCGCGTTCGACGACCTGCTGCGCGTCGGCGTGCAGCTCCTCACGCTCGGCCAGTACCTGCGTCCGACGCTGAAGCACCGGCCGGTCGCCGAATACGTGACGCCCGATCGCTTCGCCGAGCTCGGCCGCGTCGCGCGCGCCGCCGGCTTCCTGCACGTCGCGTCGGGCCCGTTCGTCCGCAGCTCGTACAAGGCGGGCGAGCTCTTCGTCGAGAGCCTGCTCGATGGCCGGTCGCATGCCGCAGAACCGCAAGAAACCGCGTGAGTCGGGAGGCCGCATGACGCCCGATCTGCTCCAGGTGATGTCCGAGCCGGGCGGCGCGACGGCCACCGCGGCGCCGCCCGACCTCTCCGACGCCGACCTGCGCAAGCTCTATCGCGTGATGGTGATGACGCGCCTGCTCGACGAGCGCGCGATCAAGCTGCAGCGGCAGGGCCGCATCGGCTTCTACGTCCCCGCCGAGGGGCAGGAGGCGTCGCACGTCGGGTCGGCGTTCGCGCTCGGCGCGGACGACTGGGTCTACCCGTCGTATCGCGACCCCGGCATCGCGCTGCTGCGCGGCGTGCCGGTCGTCGAGATGATGCACCAGTGCTACGCGAACGCCGCCGACAACACGCGCGGCCGCCAGATGCCGGTCCACTACAGCTTCAAGAAGGTGAACCTGGTCAGCATCTCGAGCCCGATCGCGACGCAGATCATCCAGGCGACCGGCACCGCCATGGCGATGAAGATCCGCAAGGATCCGCGCGTCGTCATGACCTGGTTCGGCGACGGCGCGACCTCGGCCAACGACTTCCACACGGGGCTCAACTTCGCCGGCGTCTTCGCGTCGCCGTGCGTCTTCGTGTGCGAGAACAACGGCTGGGCGATCTCCGTTCCGCTCGAGGGACAGACCGCTTCCGCGTCGATCGCCGTCAAGGCCGAGGCGTACGGGATGCCCGGCGTGCGCGTCGACGGCAACGACGTGCTGGCCGTCTACGCCGCGGCGAAGCAGGCGGTCGCGCGCGCGCGCGCCGGCCACGGCCCGACGCTGATCGAGTCGGTGACCTTCCGCATCGGCGCGCACAGCTCCTCCGACGACGCGTCGCGCTACCGCGACCCGGCGCTCTGCGAGGCGTGGCGCAAGAAGGACCCGATCGATCGCTTCAAGCGCTACCTGACCCAGAAGAAGCTCCTGTCGGCCAAGGACGACGAGGCGGTGCGCAAGAGCTGCGCGGACGAGCTGCAGGCCGCGATCGACGCGGCGGAGAAGATGGGGCCGCCCGCCGTCTCGACGCTCTTCGAGGACGTCTTCGCGCAGCGGACGCCGCAGCTCGACGCGCAGCACGAGGCGCTCAAGGACGCGCTGCAGCGCGGCGTCGTGAGCAAGGGCCATCACGGGGAGTTCCCGCTCTGAGCGGGACGGAAGCGACGCGGCGCGGCGCGGGCCGCGGCAGAGTGGAGCGAGTGCGATGGCGGTGATGACCCTCTGGGAAGCGGTGAACGACGCGCTCAAGACCGAGATGCGGCGCGACGACCGCGTCGTCGTGCTCGGCGAGGACGTCGGCGTGAAGGGCGGCGTCTTCGGCTGCACCGGCGGCCTGTGGAAGGAGTTCGGCGGCGACCGCGTGATCGACACGCCGCTCGCCGAGTCGGGGATCATCGGCGCCGCGATCGGCATGGCGCTCTACGGCCTCGTGCCGGTCCCCGAGATCCAGTTCGGCGACTTCATCTATCCCGCCTTCGACCAGATCGTCAGCGAGGCGGCGAAGATGCGCTACCGCTCCGGCGGCGAGTACACCTGCCCGATGACGATCCGCACGCCGATCGGCGGCGGCATCCGCGGCGGCCACTACCACTCGCAGAGCCCGGAGACCTACTTCACCCACACGCCGGGGCTGAAGGTCGTCGTCCCCTCTTCGCCGTCCGAGGCGAAGGGGCTCCTCCTGTCGAGCATCCGCGATCCCGATCCGGTGCTCTTCATGGAGCCGAAGCTGATCTATCGAACCCTGAAGGAGGAGGTCCCGGCCGGCGACTACACCGTGCCCCTCGGCCAGGCGCGCATCGCGCGGGAGGGCAAGCACGTCACGCTGATCGCGTGGGGCTCGATGGTCTCGATCTGCCAGAAGGCGGCCGAGCAGTGCGCGCAGGACGGCATCGAGTGCGAGATCGTCGACTGCCGCACGCTCGTCCCGCTCGACGAGGTGACGATCCTCGAGTCGGTGAAGAAGACCGGCCGCGCCGTCGTCGTCTACGAGGCGCCCAAGACCAGCGGCTTCGGCGGCGAGATCAGCGCGATCCTCGCCGAGCGCGCCATCGAGTGGCTCGAGGCGCCCATCGTCCGCGTCACCGGTTTCGACACGCCGTTCCCGTACGCTCTCGAGAGCCTCTACATGCCCGAGCCCGGCCGCATCCGCGAGGCCGTGCTCAAGGTCTGGAAGTTCTGACGGACGCCGCGCGGATCGCATGATGAAGGGGCGCGGCGCCGATCTCCCGCCGATCGGCCGTGCCCTCCGACTGGAGCAACAGCCTTGGCACTCGAGTTCAAGCTGCCCGACATCGGCGAGGGGATCGCCGAAGGCGAGATCACCCGCTGGCACGTGCAGGAGGGCCAGACGGTCAAGGAGAACGATCCCTTCGTCGAGGTGATGACCGACAAGGCGACCGTCGAGATCACCGCGCCGGCGAGCGGGAAGATCGCCTCGATCAAGTTCGCGGCCGGCGCGACCGCACCGGTCGGCGCCGTCATCGCCGTGATCGAGACGGCGGGAGGGTCGGGCGCGGCGCTCCCGAAGGCGCAGGCCGCGACCGCCTCGGCCGGCGCCCCGACCGATCGCCCCGCCGCGCCGGCGCCGAAGCCGGCGGCGGCCGCGTCCGGATCCGCATCCGCGTCCGCGTCCGCGTCCGCGGCGGCGCCGGCGCGTGCTGCCGCGCCGATCGCGGACGGCGGCAACGGCGGCGTCGCCGTCGCCGCGCCGTCCGGCGAGCGCGTCCTCGCGGCTCCCGCCGTGCGGCGCCGTGCGCGCGAGCTCGGCATCGACCTGCGGGAGGTGGCCGGCTCCGGCCCCGCCGGCCGCGTGAGCGGCAACGACCTCGACCACTTCGTGCAGTCGCGCGCCGCCGGCCGCTCCGCCGCGCCCGCCGCGCCGTCCCGTGCCGCGCCGACGCTCGCCCGACCCGTCGCGCCCGCGCCGGTCGCCGGCGGCGCCACCGAGGAGAGGCTGCCGCTCCGCGGCATCCGCAAGCGCATCGCCGAGCGCATGCACAAGAGCAAGGCGACCGCGGCGCACTTCACCTACGTCGACGAGCTCGACGCGACGAATCTCGTCGATCTGCGCGAGGCCCTGAAGCCGAGCGCCGCCGAGAAGGGCGTCAAGCTCACCTACATGCCGTTCATCATCCAGGCGACGATCGCGGCGCTGAAGAAGTTCCCGATGCTGAACGCGACGCTCGACGACGAGAAGCAGGAGATCGTCGTCAAGAACTACTGGCACATCGGCTTCGCCTGCGACACCGACCAGGGGCTCGTCGTCCCGGTGATCAAGGACGCCGACCGCCGCACGCTCCTGAACCTCGGCGCCGCGGTGCAGGACCTGACCGCGCGCGCGCGCGAGTCGAAGCTCTCGCTCGACGAGGTGAGCGGCTCGACGTTCACGATCACCAACGCCGGCAACATCGGCGGCCTCTTCGCCACGCCGGTCATCAACTGGCCCGAGGTCGCGATCCTGGGCGTGCACAAGATCGCCGATCGCGCCGTCGTGAAGAACGGCGCCATCGTGATCCGGAAGACGATGTACCTGTCGGTCTCGATCGACCATCGCGTCGTCGACGGCGCGACCGGCGCGCGCTTCATGAACGAGGTCCTGCAGCTGCTCGAGGATCCGCGGCGCCTGCTGCTCGGGTCGTTGTGAGCGCGGGAAAGAAGAAGCGACCGTCCGTACCGCAGCGCGCGCCGGCTCCGGCGCGCGTCCGCCGGCGCGCCGCGCCGCCGCGGATCGCGAAGCCCGTGAAAGCCGTGAAGCGCGCGGAGCCCGTGAGCGCGCCGCGCGCGAAGACCCTCCGAGCGGCCTCGGCGAACGGCGGCTGGACGCGCGACGAGGCGCCGACGCGCGGCGACGCGCCGCTGCGCCTGCTCGCGCCCGACGGCGCGTGGCTCGGCGAAGGAAGCGGGCCCGACCTGCCCGACGCGACGCTGCTCGCGCTGTTCAAGGGGATGCTGGAGGTCCGCCTGCTCGACGGCCGCATGCTCAACCTGCAGCGGCAGGGGCGCATCGGGTTCTACGGCCAGTCGACCGGGCAGGAGGCGGCCATCATCGGCAGCGCCGCCGCCGCGACCGCGCAGGACTGGGTCGCGCCCGCGCTGCGCGAGGCCGGCGTGGCGGTCTGGCGCGGGCTCCCGCTCGCGCGCCTGATCGCGCAGTGCATGGCGCGCGACGGCGAGCCGAGCCGCGGCCGCCAGATGCCGTGCCACCACACCTTCCGCGCCGGCAACTTCATCTCGATGTCGAGCGTGATCGCGACCCAGATCGTGCACGCGACCGGCATCGCCCTGGCCGCGAAGCTCAAGCGCGATCCGGTCGTCGCAATCGGCTACCTCGGCGACGGCGCGACGTCGGAGCACGACTTCCACTGTGCGCTCAACTTTGCGGCGGTCTGGAAGGCGCCGGTCGTCTTCGTCTGCCAGAACAACCAGTGGGCGATCTCGGTGCCGGTGAGCCGCCAGACGGCGGCGCGCACGCTCGCCGCGAAGGCGGTCGCCTACGGCATGCCGGGCGTGCGCGTCGACGGCAACGACGTGCTCGCCGTCCACTTCGCGACGAAGCGCGCCGTGGAGCGCGCGCGCGGCGGCGGCGGCCCGACCTTCCTCGAGGCGCTCACCTATCGCCGCATGGGCCACTCCTCGTCGGACGACCCGACCAAGTACCGCGACTCCTCCGAGGTCGCGAAGTGGGAGCAGCTCGACCCGATCGACCGCATGCGCCGCCATCTGCTCGCGCGCGGGCTCCTCACGAAGGCGAAGGAGGAGCGTCTCGAGGAGGAGTTCCAGGCGGCGATCTCCGCCGCGATCACCGAGGCCGAGGCGCTGCCCGAGCCGCCGCCGGAGTCGCTCGTCGAGGACGTCTTCGCGACGCCGACTCCGCAGCTCCTGGCGCAGCGCGAGGAGCTCCTGCGCTCGCTCGGCGAGGGCGGCGCGCCCACCGCGGCGCGCGCGCACGGCCGCTGACCCGATCCAGCTTTCGCGAGGGAGACCATGGCCGAGAAGAGCGTTCAGGTCGTCGTCGTCGGCGCCGGACCGGGCGGCTACGTCGCTGCAATACGCGCGGCCCAGCTCGGAAAGAAGGTGCTCGTCGTCGAGCGCGACCAGGTCGGCGGCGTCTGCCTCAACGTCGGCTGCATCCCGAGCAAGGCGTTGATCGCGGCCGGCGGCCTCAAGGAGAGGATCGAGCACGCCGGCAAGCTCGGGCTCAAGATCGCGGGGAAGGTCGAGGTCGACCTCGCGACGCTGGTCGGCTGGAAGGGCTCGATCGTGAAGCAGCTGACGGGCGGCGTGTCGTCGCTCTTCAAGCGCCACGGGATCGAGACGATCGCGGGCGACGCGAAGCTCGCCGGTCCGGGCCGGCTCGAGGTGAAGGGCAAGGACGGGACGACCGTTGTCCAGTACGGCGACGCGATCCTCGCCACCGGCTCGCGCCCGATCGAGATCCCCGGCTTCAAGTTCGACGAGAAGGAGGTCTGGTCGAGCACCGGCGCGCTCGCGCCGGCGCGCATCCCCAAGCGCCTCCTCGTGATCGGCGGCGGCTACATCGGGCTCGAGCTCGGCATCTTCTATTCGAAGATCGGGAGCGCCGTGACGGTGGTCGAGATGCTGCCGTCGATCCTGCCCGGCACCGAGTCCGACTGCGCGCTGGTCGTCTCGAAGTCGCTGGCGAAGCGCGGCATCCAGGTGCGCACCAACGCCAAGGCGCTCGGTTACGAGCGCAAGGGCGGCGCGCTCGCCGTCACCGTCGAGAAGGACGGGCAGAAGGAGCTCTTCGAAGTCGACCAGATCCTCTCGACCGTCGGCCGCCGGCCGAACAGCGAGAACCTCGGCCTCGAGACGGTCGGGATCCAACCCGATCCGAAAGGCTTCATCCGGGTCGATGGGCAGCGGCGGACGAGCGCCGCCCACGTCTACGCGATCGGCGACGTCGCCGGCCAGCCGATGCTCGCCCACAAGGCGAGCCGCGAGGGGCTCGTCGCGGCCGCGGCGATCGCCGGCGACAAGTCGGCCGCCTTCGACCCGGTCGGGATCCCGGCCGTGATCTTCACCGACCCGGAGGTCGCGTCGGTCGGCCTCACCGAGCCGCAGGCGGTCGAGAAGGGCTACACGCCGGTCACCGGCCGCTTCCCGTTCGCCGCGTCGGGGCGCGCGATGACGCGCGACGACACCGACGGCTTCGTCAAGGTGGTCGCCGACAAGAAGACCGACGTCGTGCTCGGCGTCCACATGGTCGGACCCGACGTGAGCGAGCTGATCGCGGAGGCGGGTCTCGCACTCGAGATGGGGGCGACCGTCGAGGACCTCGCCTCCACGATCCACGCCCACCCGACGCTGCCCGAGGTCGTCATGGAGGCGGCCGAGGCGGTGCACGGCATGGCGGTGCACATCTTCCAGCCCAAGCGCGCCTGATCCGGGCCGCAGCGCGCCGGAACCGGCCGCGCCGCCGCGCGGTAGATTGCTCGCCCGCGTCCGTCGCCGCTCCCGACGCGACGCCGTCAGGAGGTCATCGTGCGTCCCATCGTCGCGCGTCCCGTCGTCGCGCTGACCGCCATCGCGCTGGCCGCCGTCGCGTCCGTCCTTCCGCTCGCCGCCGGACAGTCGGCGCCGCCGTCGGCGCAGCTGTCGGCACCGCCGACCGCTCCCACGCTCGAGCAGCGGCTCGCGCGCCTGTGCGACGACGTCGAGCAGCTGCGGGCGCAGCTCAAGATCAGCGGCCTCTCGCTCGCGGTCGTGAAAGACGACCAGGTCGTCCTCGCGCGCGGCTTCGGCCTGCGCGACCGCGAGAAGAACCTGCCTTGCGACGAGAACACGCTCTACGGCGTCGGCAGCACCACCAAGGCGTTCACGTCGATGCTGGTCGCGATGCTGGCCGACGAGGGGAAGCTCTCGTTCCGCGAGCGGCCGGCCGCGTACCTGCCGTGGTTCAAGTTCAAGGACCCCGACGCCGACGCGCACGCGACGCTGCGCGACCTGATGGCGCACCGCACCGGGCTCACGCGCACCGACATCGCGTGGATCGGCGCGCCGGCGACGCGCGAGCAGCTGCTGCGCAACATCGCCGTCACCGAGCCCAACGCGGGCTTCTGGGCCCCGGAGCCGAAGAAGGCCGCGCCGCGCTGGCAGTACAACAACGCGATGTTCCTCTGCGCGGGCGAGTGCGCCGCCGCCGTCGCCGGCAAGAGCTGGGACGCGCTGATCCAGACGCGCATCTTCGACCCGCTCGGCATGAAGCGCAGCGGCACGACCTCCGCGTTCGCGCGCGCCGACGCGAACCTCTCGAAGGGCTACGACTGGGACGAGAAGAAGAACGACTTCGAGCTCACGCCCTTCATCACCGTCGACAACATGGCGCCCGCGGGTTCGATCGTCTCGACCGTCTCCGACATGGCGCGCTGGGTCCGCTTCCTCCTCGCGCGCGGCACCTTCGAGGGGACGCGGCTGGTCCGGGAGAGCGAGTTCGACGAGCTGTGGCGCGACGACGACGACCTCGTCCCGAACTACGGCCAGGGCTGGTTCCTCCATCCCGGCGACGCCGAGATCGCGGCGGAGAAGGCGGCGAAGTCCAAGGACCCGAAGCACCAGGGGATGGCGGCCGACACGCAGAGCTGGCGCGATCCCGCCGGCAAGCGCCATCTCGTGGTCGAGCACGGCGGCAACGTGCCGGGCTTCTCCGCCGTGGTCGCCCTGCTGCCCGAGTACCACCTCGGGCTCGTCATGCTCTCCAACGTGAGCGTGTCGCAGCTCCAGGCCTCGATCCTCGACCTGGTCTGGAACGCCGTGCTCGGACCGTGGAAGGAGCGGCGCAAGATCGAGGAGGGGGCGGCGCTCGCCGAGGACGCGACGAAGGCGTGGCTCGGCGTCTACTCGGAGGGGCGCATCGGCGTCCCGCCGCGCGCGCTGCAGCGCGTCGGCGAGCGCCTCGTGCTGGTCGTCCCGCCCGCGCTCGGCCAGGTCGCGACGGCGAACTACACGCTCTCGTGGCCGGCGGCCGACGGCCGCTTCTGGCTGCGCGAGGAGACCGACGCCTGGCTGACGATCGACCGCGACGACAAGGGGAACGTGCAGTCGCTCACGCTGACGCGCAACGGCGACGCGTTCCGCATGACGCCGCTGCCGCCGCCTGCGCCGCCGACCCCGCCCGACCAGTCCGTGGAGGAGCTCGAGGCGGCGCGCCTCGCCGCGCTCGGCGCCGCGAACGGGGAGGCGGTGAAGACGATCCGCCTCACCGGGACGATGCGCTTCCCGCAGGCGGGCACGACCGGAAGCTACGTCCTCGTCGCGCAGGGCGCCGACCGGCTGCGCATCGATTACGACGTCGGCCCGTTCGGCCGCTCGACCACCGTCGTGGACGGCCGCCGCGGCTGGTCGGACGACCATTTCCGGGGCTTCCAGACGCTGAAGCCCGGCGAGTGCGCCGAGCTGCTGCTGCGCAACCCGTTCGTCGAGTCGGGGAGCTGGCAGGACCATTCGGAGGAGTGCGAGGTCGTCGGGATCGTGAGGGCGTCGGCGCTCGGCCTGCCGCTGCTCGCCGCGGCGCCGCCGTCGCTGGCGGGCCTCGTCGGCGGACCGGCGCAGGCGCCGGCTCCCCACGAGCACTGGCGCGTGAAGCCGGAAGGCGGCGAGGCGATCGACCTCTACGTCGCGCCGTCCACGCACCTGCCGACGCACGTCGAGGGCAAGGGCGCCTTCCCCGGCATCCCGAACTCGCTGCCGTTCGCGCGCGTGACGCTGAAGGACGTCGGCAACGGCTGGAAGGTCGTCCTCGATCGCATGGCGAGCGAGCCGAACGTCGGCGACCTCGTACTTCACATCGACCGCGCCGAGCTCGACGTCGAGCTGCCGGCCGGCACGTTCGCGATCAGGACGGCGGGCGCGGACGCGAAGGCGGGCTCGTGACGCGTGGCGGCTCCGCGGCGCGGGCGCCCTCGAGCCCGCGCCGCAGCTGACCGCACGCCGCGGCCGCCGCGTCGCCCAGCGTGCGCCGCCGCGTCGCCACCAGGCCGAGCTCGCGCGCGCGGCGTACGAGCGCGACGACGCGCGCCTCGTCCGGAGGCGCGAAGTCCATCCCCTCGACGCGGTTCCACGGGATGAAGTTGACGTAGCTCGGGAAGCCGCCGACGAGCCGCGCGAGCTCGTCGACCGCGGCGAGATCGTCGTTCACGCCGGCCAGCACGACGTACTCGAACTGCACGCGGCCGCGGGTCGCCTCCGCCCACGCGCGCGCCGCCGCGACGACGTCGCGCACCGGCACGCCCTTCATCATCGGCACCAGCCGTTCGCGCAGGTCGTCGCCCACCGCGTGCAGCGAGATCGCGAGTCCGAAGCGCCGTCCGCTCGCCGCGAGGCGCCGCACCCGTTCCGGGAAGCCGACGCTCGAGATCACGAGCCGCGTGGGGGCGAGCCCCATCTCCGCGACCACCACGTCGAGCGCAGCGACGACGTTCTCGAAGTTGAGGAGCGGCTCGCCGATCCCCATCACCACGGCGCGGCGCACGTCGGCGACGGCGCGCGCGTGGGCGAACTGCTCGACGATCTCGTGCGCAGCGAGGTTGCGCACCAGTCCGCCGACGCCGCTCGCGCAGAAGGGGCAGCCGACCGGGCAGCCGACCTGGCTCGAGACGCAGACCGAGTGGAGCCCCTTCTCGGCGGGCAGCACCACGCACTCGACGGTGCGTCCGTCCGCGAGGCGCAACCCGAGCTTCTGCGAACCGTCGCCCGCCGGAGCGCTCGCCACGGGGTGCGAGCTCGACGCGACGAGGCCGGCGGCGCGCATCCGCGCGAGGAGCCCCGCCGGCAGCGCGACGCCCGTCTCGAGCGCCTCCCCGAGCTCGCGCGCGCCGCGCCGCAGCGCCGCTCGGCGCAGCGCGCGCACGTGGACCGCGCGTCCGCCCAGCTCCGCGACGCGCGCCTCGGCCTCCGCGAGCGTGAGGGCGAACAGCGGCGTCGTGGCGGCGGCGGCGGTCGCGGCAGATGAAGAGTCGCGGTCGTTCATCGTCGGTGCGGGATGCTCAGCGTCTCGGAGTGCGCCGCGCGCGGGCGCGGGACTTGACGGCGGGTCGGGCGGGCGGCTCTACTTCCGACGGTTTGCCCGCAACCGTGAATCGCCGGGCCAGAGTAACCGCTCCCTCAAAACTCCCCGATCGCCGAACCGCGACCATGGACCGGACGACTTCCGGGCGACACCGCGAGCTCGATCTCCTCTTCCTTCGTTGCGGACGCAGGTTCCGCGACTTCTTCTACGAGCTCGAGAGCGGCGACGCCTCGCTCCTGAGCGAGGACCCCTGGCACGGGCTCGACGACTTCCTCGCCGGCGCCGAGCCGGAGCACCGCGCCGCCTTCCGCAGCACGCTCGAGGAGATGATCCGGGATGGCGACGCGGTCGAGCAGGCGCAGGCGCTCAACATCGTCGCGGCGTGCAAGGAGCCGTTCGACCTCTCCGTCGCGGTCGACCTCGAGCCGAAGCTGCGCGCCGACCTCGAGGCGCACCTCGCCTTGATCCTCGCCATCGGGCAGCGCCGCTTCGCCAAGGGGCGGCCGATCGTCGACCAGGCGGTGGCCGACGCCACGCGGCGCCACGCTGCGTGCATCGCGCTCGCGCAGCTCGACCCGCCGGCGGCCGCCGCGTGCGGACTCGCGGCGTGGAAGAAGGACCGCGAGCGCATCGTCCACACGCTGGCGCGCCCGCTCGACGAGCACGAGTACGCGACCTTCTATCAGATGGCCGAAGGCGTCCAGCAGCTGTACGGCAAGGACGGCCTGAACGCGTTCCTGCGCGCCGTCGCGGCCGCCGACTCCAGGCCCGACCCGACGGTCGTGCACGAGTTCGGCCTGCTCGCGCGACGCATCCTCCAGCAGGCTGAATCGACGGCGACGTGAGCGCAGCGACCCTTTCGCTGTTCGCGAGCCCGGTCGCCGCGTTCGGACACCTCGTCTTCGCGCTCGCCGCGCGCCGCGCCGGCGGCGCGACCCCGCGCGCCTTCGCGCGCGTCGCGTTCGTGCTCGCCGCGTGGAGCGCGGCGCTCTTCGCGAGCGACCTGCCCCACTCGTTCGTCGGCGCCGAGGTGCCGTGGATCATCGCGCTCGCCGTGGTGCCGGCCGGGCTCGAGCTGGCCGCGCGCGTGCACGGCGCCGCGCCCCGCCTCGCGCGCGCGGCGCGGCTCGCGTGGCTGCCGGCGGCGCTCGCCGCGATCCCGCTCGCGATCCAGGGCAGCCGCTTCATCCCGGTCGCCGCCGCGCTCCTCTTCCCGGCGCTGGTCGCGATGCTGTGGGCGATGCGCGTCGCGTTCGCGCGCCGCCGGCAGCGCGCACGCGGCATCCTCGTCGCGGGCGCCGCCGTGATCGCCGCCTCGGCGATCGACGCGTCGACCTATTACTGGCCGGACGTCGAGTGGCCGCTGCCGCGCCTCGCGGGCCTCGCGGGCCTCGCGAGCCTCGCGCTGGTCGCGCAGCTCGGCTCGTCGGTCGCACGCCACCGGCTCTTCGAGCTCAAGCCGGTGCTCGGGCGCGCCGCGACGCTCGCGGTGCTCGCGCTGCTTGCGGCGCTGGCCGGCGTCGAGGTGCAGGAGCGCGTGGCGAGGGAGAGCCCGCTCGCCAGCCGGATCGTCGCCTGGTGCGTCGTGCTCGGCTTCGCGCTCGCCGAGCAGCCCCTGCTGAAGGCGCTGCGCTCGCCGGCGGCGCGCGCGGCCGCGAAACGGCGGCGCGCGCTGCTCGACCGGCTCGCCACGATCCACCACGCGCTGGCGGGGGTGACGGAGCTCGGCGAGCTCGCACCGGCGCTCGCCCGCCACCTCTCCGCCTCGCCGGAGGTGCGCGCCCTCGAGATCACGCGGCGACGGCCGGCCGCGGAGGCGCGCCCGAGCGCGGTGCGCGTCCTGCCGCTGCGCTCGCTCGACCGGCGCGAGGGGTGGCTCCGCCTCGCCTTCGCTGACGCCGGGCTGCTGCGCCACCGGACCGTCCGGCGCGCGCTGCGCGTCCTCGCCGACCGCGTGGCGGCCTACGCCTCGGCGCTGCGGCTGCGCGACGAGCAGCAGCGCGCGCAGCGGCTCGCGCAGCTCGGCGCGGTGGCGGCCGAGGTGGCGCACGAGGTGAAGAACCCGCTCGGCGCGATCCTCGGCGCGCTCGACCTCGTCGACGGCGCCGCGCCCGAAGACGCGCGCCGTTGGTGGACCATCGTGCGGGACGAAGCGCGCCGCCTCGACCGTGTCGTCACCGACGCGCTGACGCTCGGCCGGGAAGTCCAGCCGCGCATCGTCGCGGCCGCGCCCGCGCGCGTGGTCGCCGACGTCTGCGTGCTCGCGGCCGCGAAGGCGACCGCGGCGCGCGTCGTCCTCGTGCAGCGCGTCGCCGCCGACGCGCCCGCAGTCCGCTGCGATCCCGACCTCGTGCTGCAGGCGCTGCTCAACGTGGTCCTGAACGGCGTCGCCGTCCAGCCCGAGGGCGGCCGCGTCGAGGTCGCGTTCGAGGCGGCGGACGGTAGCGTGCGTTTCCACGTGCGCGACGACGGACCCGGCATCCCCGACGAGCTGCGCCAGCGGGTGTTCGAGCCCTTCTTCACGACGCGGGCGACCGGCAGCGGGCTCGGGCTCGCCGTCGCGCAGAAGGTGGCGGCCGCGCACGAGGGCCGCCTCTTCCTCGCCGCGCCGGACGCGGGCTTCCGCGGCGCCCACTTCGTGCTCGAGCTGCCGCGGCGCGGACGGGACGGAGGAGCGGACGATGGCGCGTGACGCCCGCGTGGACGACCCCTGCCGCGTCCTCGTCGTCGACGACGAGACCAACCTGCGCGCGGTCCTGAAGGGCCTCCTGGTCCGCGAGGGCTACGCGGTCGACGAGGCGGCCGACGGCGCGCAGGGGCTCGCGCGAGCCCGCGCCACGAACTACGCCGCCGTCATCACCGACCTGCGCATGCCGGGCGTCGACGGGATGCAGCTGCTCGCGACCCTGCATGACGAGCAGCCCGATCTGCCGGTGATCCTGCTCACCGCGCACGGCCAGATCTCGAGCGCGGTCGACGCGATGCGGCGCGGCGCCTTCGACTTCCTCACCAAGCCGTTCGACGCGGCCGAGCTCGCGACGGTGCTCGAGAAGGCGGCGACCACGCGCCTGCTGCGCCGCCGCGACGTCCACGAGCGCAAGCGCGGCGTGCAGGCGCTGATCGGCTCGAGCGACGCGATGAAGCGGCTGCGCGAGCGCATCGAGCGCATCGCGTCCGCGCCGTCGAACGTGCTCGTGCTCGGCGAGACCGGCACCGGCAAGGAGCTGGTCGCGAGCGCGCTCCACGCCGGCTCGCCGCGCTCCCAGGGTCCGTTCGTCGCGACCAACTGCGCCGCGATCCCCGAGACGATGGTCGAGGCGGAGCTCTTCGGCCACGAGCGGGGGGCGTTCACGGGCGCCGTCGCGGCGCGCCCCGGCCGCCTCGAGCTCGCCGACGGCGGCACGCTCTTCCTCGACGAGATCGGCGACATGGAGCTGCGCGTCCAGCCCAAGCTGCTGCGCGCGCTCGAGCAGCGCGAGATCGAGCGGGTCGGCGGCTCGACCCGCCGCAAGGTCGACCTGCGGCTGGTCGCCGCGACCCACCCCGACCTCGCCGCCAAGGTCGAGCGCGGGGCGTTCCGCCGCGACCTCTACTTCCGCATCGCCGTCCTGGCGGTCGAGCTGCCGCCGCTGCGCGAGCGCATGAGCGACCTGCCCGAGCTCGTCGAGCACTTCCGCGTGAAGCACGCGGCGCGGCTCGGCAAGAGCATCGCGCCCGCCTCGCCCGCGCTGCTCGAGAAGCTCGGCGCCCACTCCTACCCCGGCAACGTGCGCGAGCTCGAGAACCTGGTCGAGTCGCTGGTCGTCCTGGCCGGCCGCGCAATGCGCGTGAGCGACCTGCCGGTCGCGCTCGGCGGCGGCGGTCCCTCCGACGATCCGGACGACGCCCCGCGCGTCGAGCCGCCGCGCGGCGGCTTGCCCGACGGCGCGACCGCTCCGTCGCCGCCGCCGTCCGAACCATCCGCGCCGTCGTCGGCGGCGGACGCGTCGATCCTCCCGCAGGTGATCCCGAGCGGCCCGTTCAAGGAAGTCGTGCGCGACGCCGTCGCCGCGCTCGAGCGCGAGCTGATCACGCGGATGCTGCGCGAGACGGGCGGCAACGTGACGCGCGCCGCCGAGCGGCTCGGGCTGTCGCGCAAGGGGCTGCAGCTCAAGCTGCGCGACCTCTCGATCGCGCGCCTCGGCGACGCGCCGCTCGAGGACGCCGCCGCCGCCGCTCCGAAGGAACCCGACGAGACGCCGTCGTGAGCCTCTTTGAGGTCGTCGAGACGTCGTTCGAGATCGATGGGCGGCGCGTCACGCTCGAGACGGGGCGGCTCGCCCGCCAGGCGCACGGCGCGGTCCTGGTCCGCCAGGGGAAGGCCGCGGTGCTCGTCACCGCGCTGATGGGCGAGGCGGACGAGGAGGGCGACGGCTTCGTCCCGCTCACCGTCGAGTACCGCGAGAAGCTCGCCGCCGCCGGCCGCATCCCCGGCAGCTTCCAGCGCCGCGAGGCGCGCATCGGCGACGACGAGATCCTCGCGAGCCGAATCCTCGACCGCTCGACGCGGCCGCTCTTCGCGAAGACGTTCGGACGCGAGGTCCAGGTCCAGGCGACGGTGCTCTCCGCCGACTTTCCGCGGGTCGAGGCGCCGTGGCTCGCGCTGGTCGGCGCGTCGGCGGCGCTGCACCTCTCGGCGATCCCGTGGGACGGTCCGATCGCCGGCGCGCGCCTCCTCCGCTGCGACGGCGCCTGGATCGCGCTGCCCGATCCGGCGCAGCGTGCACGCGCCGACGTCGACCTCGTCGTCGCCGTCCGCGAGCGCGGCCTGGTGATGGTGGAGGGGGGCGCGAAAGAGGTCCCGGAGGCGGAACTGCTCGAGGGGCTGCTGCTCGCCGAGGCGCGCTTCGCGCCGGCGCTCGCCGCGATCGAGGAGCTGCGCGCGAAGGCGGGCCGCCCGAAGGTCGCCGCCGCGGCTCCGGCCGAGGCGCCCGCGCGCGCGGCGGCGCGGGCCTTCGTCGAGGAGCGCGGGCCCGCGCTCCTCGCGCCGCTCTTCGAGCAGGCGGGCAAGCACGCGCGGCGCGACGCGCTCGCGCGCGCCCACGACGAGCTGGTGCGCGGCGCGACGGCGGCGGCGGGCGACGCCCCCGGCAGCGCGCCGTTCGCGTCGAAGCGGGTCCACGCCCTCGCCGACCGCCTCGTGCGCGCGCGCGTGCTCGAGCAGGGGAAGCGGCTCGACGGCCGCGGGCCGGAGGAGATCCGGCCGATCGAGTGCGGCGTCGACTGGCTGGCCGGTCCGCACGGCAGTGCCCTCTTCACGCGCGGCGAGACGCAGGCGATGGTGACCTGCACGCTCGCCTCGAAGGACGCCGCGCAGGAGGTCGAGACGCTCGGCGGCTTGGAGCCGCGCACCTTCCTGCTCCACTACAACTTCCCGCCCTACAGCGTGGGCGAGGTGAGGGCCCTGCGCGGGCCGGGCCGCCGCGAGATCGGCCACGGGAACCTCGCGCGCCGCGCGCTCGTACCCGTGCTCCCGCCGTTCCAGACGTTCCCGTACGTGATCCGCGTCGAGTCCGACATCTCCGAGTCGAACGGCTCGTCGTCGATGGCGACGACCTGCGGAGGCTGCCTCGCGCTCATGGATGCCGGCGTCCCGATCTCCGCGCCCGTCGCCGGCATCGCGATGGGGCTCGTGTCGGACGGGGCGCGCTTCCAGGTCCTCTCGGACATCCTCGGCGACGAGGACCACCTCGGCGACATGGACTTCAAGGTGGCGGGCACGGCGACCGGCGTGACCGCGGTCCAGATGGACAACAAGATCGGCTCGCTGCCGCGCGAGGTGCTCGGTCGCGCGCTCGAGCAGGCGGCCCGCGGCCGGCGCCACATCCTCGACGCGATGAAGCAGGCGCTCGCGGCGCCGCGCGCGCAGACGAAGGAGCACGCGCCGCGCGTGACCGCGGTGCGCATCGCCGTCCCGGCGATCAGCGACGTGATCGGCCCGCGCGGCGCGCACCTGAAGGCGCTGCGCCAGTCGCTCGGCGTCGAGGTGACGATCGACGACGCGGGCTACGCCTACGTCTACGCGAGCGGCGCCGCGGCGGCGCGCGAGGCGGAGAAGCGCATCCGCCGGAAGGCGGGCGTCGTGCGCGCCGGGCGCCTCTACCGCGGGCAGGTGAGCGGAGTGAAGGAGTTCGGCGCGTTCGTCCGCATCTTCGACAGCGCCGAGGGGCTGGTGCACGTGTCGGACTGGGACGCGCAGTTCACGTCGAACCTCGCCGCGGTCGCGCGCGAGGGCGACGAGGTCGTCGTGCGGGTGCTCGGCGTCGACGAGCGGGGGAAGCTGCGGCTCTCCCGCAAGGAGGCGCTCGGTGCGCGGGGCGAGGAGGTCGTCGAATGAGCCATCGAAAGGTCGGGGCCGCGCTGCGCGCGGCCGGGATCGCGCTCGCGGCGGCGCTGGCCGTCGCGCCAGCCGCGCGCTCCCAGGCGATCGACGAGCAACTGCTCGCCGACGTGAAAGTGCGCGCGCTGGGGCCGACGGCTCCCGGCGGCCGCATCGTGGACGTCGCGATCCCGGCCAGGGCGCCGTGGCGCATCTACGCCGCGTCGGCGTCGGGCGGCGTGTGGCGCTCCGACAGCAACGGCACCACCTGGAGCTGCATCTTCGACCGCGCCCTCTCGATCGGCGCGCTCGCCCTCTTCGACGGCGACCCCGACGTCCTCTGGGTCGCGACCGGCGAGGGCAACAACCAGCGCAGCTCGTACGCCGGCAACGGGATCTGGCGCACGCTCGACGGCGGCAAGACCTGGTCGCACCTCGGCCTCGCCGACACGCAGCACGTCGCGCGCATCGTCACCGACCCCGCCGGCAAGGAGCGCGACGTCGCGTGGGTCGCCGCGATGGGCCACCTCTACTCGCGCAACGGCGAGCGCGGCCTGTTCCGGACGAACGACGGCGGCGCGAACTGGGAGAAGGTGCTCTCGATCGCGGACGACGTCGGCGTGACCGACGTCGCCGCCGATCCGCGCGGCAACGGCGTGCTCTACGCGGCGACCTACCAGCGCACGCGGCGCGCGTGGAACTTCGACGACGTGGGTGACGCCGCGATCTACAAGTCGATCGACTTCGGCGAGTCGTGGCGGCGCCTCGCCGGCGGGCTGCCGTCGGGCCGCCTCGGCCGCATCGGGCTCGCCGTCGCGCGCAGCCAGCCCGACGTCGTCTACGCCTGCATCGACAACCAGAACGTGCCGCCCGAGGAGCCCAAGACCGAGCCGACCGCCGGCGACGAGAAGGGCCGCGGCGACGGGAAGGGCGCCACGAAGGACGATGCGAAGGGCGATGCGAAGGGCGATGTGAAAACGGCCGACGCCGCGAGGCCGCGGAAACGCGGGGCGATCGGCGGCGAGATCTGGCGCTCGGAGGACGCCGGCCGGACCTGGGAGAAGCGCAACGCGAAGCCGGTGAGCGGCGAGCCGCCCTACTACTACGGGCAGATCCAGGTCGACCCGCAGCGGGTCGACCGCCTCTGGCTGCTCGGCATCGTCGTCTACGTGAGCGACGACGGCGGCGCGACCTGGTCGGACGGCAAGGTCGCCGGCTCGCTCCACTCCGACCACCACGCGCTCTGGATCGATCCCGAGCGGCACGGCCGCGTGGTCCTCGGCAACGACGGCGGCCTCGCGCAGAGCTACGACGACGGCGCTTCGTGGGACTGGTACAACAACCTGCCGGTCGCGCAGTTCTATACGGTGAGCCTCGACGAGCGCCGGCCCTACCGCGTCTACGGCGGGCTGCAGGACAACGGCATCTGGACCGGCCCGTCGCGCAGCCGCAGCCCCGGCGGCGCGACCGCGCGCGAGTGGAACTTCATCGGCGGCGGCGACGGCATGTACGTGCTGGCCGACCCGAGCGACCCCGACGTCGTCTTCCTCGAGGCGCAGTTCGGCTCGCTGCAGCGCATCGACCTGCGCACGTGGGAGTCGGAATCGATCGCGCCGAAGTCCCCGGACGCGGAGACGAAGCTGCGCTTCAACTGGTGCTCGCCGCTGCTGCTCTCCTCGCACAACCCGCGCATCGTCTATTTCGGGTCGCAGTTCCTCTGGAAGTCGCTCGACCGCGGCGCGCACTGGAAGGCGATCAGCCCCGACCTCACGACGAACGACCCGGAGAAGGTGAAGGGCAACGTCCCGCACTGCACCCTCACCACGATCAGCGAGTCGCCGCTCGACCCCGACTCGCTCCTGGTCGGCACCGACGACGGCAACGTGCAGTGGACGAAGGACGGCGGGAAGACGTGGACCGAGGTGGGCGGGCGGATGGCCGGCCTGCCGAGCGCCGGCGGCGCGCGTCTCTGGGTGAGCCGCGTCGAGCTCTCGCACCACGACCCGAAGACGGCGTGGGTCGCCTTCACCGGGTATCGCGAGGACGACTTCGCCCCCTATGTCTACCGGACGCGCGACGGCGGCGAGACCTTCCAGGAGGTGACCGGCGGCCTGCCCGACGCGCCCGTCAACGTCGTCCGCGAGAGCCCGCGCTCCAAGGACGTCCTCTTCCTCGGGAACGACGGCGGCGCCTTCTTCTCGATCGACGGCGGCGACCACTGGCAGCGGCTCGCGAGCGGGCTCCCGACCGTCTCGGTGCTCGACCTCGCGGTCCACCGGCGCGAGCGCGAGCTCGTGCTCGCCACGCACGGGCGCGGACTCTTCGTCGTCGACGTCACGGCGCTCGAGCAGCTGAGCGCGGAGCGGCTCGCCGCCGCCGCGTTCCTCTTCGCGCCCGGCGATGCGGTGAACTGGCGCGGCTTCTTCGGACTCGGCGACGTCTTCGGCGGCGACCGCCGCTGGCGCGCGCCCAATCCCGACCCCGGCGCGCCGCTCTGGTACTGGCTGCGCGAGAAGGCGGAGACGGCGCCGAAGCTCGAGATCGTGAGCGACGGCAAGGTCGTGCGCACGCTCGAGCTCGCCGGCGAGCCGGGCATCCATCCGATCACGTGGGACCTGCGGCCCGAGCCCAAGAAGCAGGGGGACGCCGGCCCTGCACCGAAGCGGCGGCCGCTCGAGCCGGCGACCGCGCCCGATGCGATGGAGGAACGCGCTGCGGACGAGGAGGAGGCGGAGGAAGGCGAGGCCGAGGACGAGAGCGAGCTCACGGAACTCGAACGGGAGCTCGAACGCGAGCTCGGTCGCGAGCTCGAGCCGTTCGCGCAGGACTCGGGAGGGGGCCGCCGCCGCGGCTTCGGCGGAGCAAGCGCGTTATCGCCCGGCCGTTACGTCGTCCGGCTCGTCGTCGGCGGAAAGACCTTCGAGCAGCCGCTCGTGCTGCGGGCCGATCCGCTCCTCGAGCGCGCCGATCGCTGAACGAAGCGGCGCACCTCGACGAGCGGCGGCCACGACGCGCCGAGCAGCTCGGCGAAGCCGCGCAGCACCGCCTCGCGCCCTTGCCAGCGCGCCCGGCGCAGTTCGTCGCGCCCGAGCCAGCCGGCGAGCTGCCGCAGGTAGTCGCGCGCCGGGCGCCACGCCTCCGGCCGGTGGATGTTGGCACCCCGGGCGCCGCGGGCGGCCCGCACGAGCTCGACCCCCGCCTCCTCGGTGACGGCCGCGACCATCTTGCGGCGCAGGTGGTCGCCCCACAGCGCGACGAACCGCCGCGCCGTGGGCGCCGCGACTTCGCGCACCGCCTGCTGCTCGAGCTCGAGCCAGTGGAGGTGGTCGCGGCAGGCGGGGCAGCGCTGCGCATGCTCGGCTGCCTCGCGCGTGCGCGCGCTCGAGAGCTCGCCGTCGACGAGCTGGTGCAGCAGCGGCGCCCCGATCGGGCACGGCTCCGCGACCGCGATCGCCAGCAGCGGGTCGTTCATGCGTCCAGCTCCCGAGGTGTCCGCGGCGTGCCCGCGGCGAGCGTGCGCAGGTGGGCGAGGATGCGCTCGCGCGCCCGCTTGATCCGCATCGAGACGGCTCCCGGCCGGATCCCGAGCCGGGCCGCGACCTCCGCGTAGGAGAGCCGCTCCTGCGCGTGCAGGAGCAGCGCCTGCTCGAGCGGCGCCGGCAGCTCCCGCATCGCCGCGACCACGACGCGCCGCAGCTCGCGGTAGGTGAGGCGGATCTCCGTGTCGCTCTCCGCCGCGATCACCTGCACCGCCGGGTCGGTGCCGCGGTCCTCGATGCTGCGCGCCGCGCTCTGCTCGCGCCGGACGCGGCGCGTCGTCGCGCGCACCTCCTGCCGCAGGAGGTTCCCGGCGATCGCGAGGCACCACTTCACGAACGATCCGGGTCCGCGGTCGCGGAACGTCCGGCGGTGGCGGTAGATGAGCTCGAAGGTGTCGGTCATGAGCTCCGCCGGGTCGACCGCGGCGCGCGCACGGCGGACCTTCATGCGCACCAGCGGCAGCAGCGCCGGACCGGCGACCTCGAAGAGGCGGCGGAACGTCTCCGGCGATTCGTCGGCGCGGAACTCCTCGAAGAGGCGCGTCGCCTGGCGATCGAGCGCCGTGTCGCAGAGCACGCGCAGCCGCACGCGCGACCGTGATCGCGACGGGGGCTGGGGTCGGGGCAGCGCCCGCAGCTCGGCGGTCGGCTCGGATGGCTCCGGTGTCCGCGGGGCGGCCGCGCCCTCCATCCCAGACTCTCCCTGTTCCCGGGTCGGCATTCTTGGCGCCGACGCGCCCTTCGTGAAGGCGCGATCCTCGGTGCCGTCGCCCATGAATGCCGCTCGCGGCGGCGACTCACCGCGAAAAGTGCCGAGGGCTAGGAGCCTATCTCGCCAGGCCCTCGGTCGTCGTTCGGGCGGCGGGCCCGCATCTGCGTCGTTGCGCCTCCTCCCCGAATCTTTCCATTGATTCGCGTCGTCGGCGCGCCTCGCATCTGCGGGCCCGGCGCTCGGAACGACTCGGTCGCGCCTGGCGAGATAGGCTCTAAGATCCCCGCCCCCATGAATCCAAAAACCGCGCCTGCACCGACCGGCGGGATCGCCCCGGCCCGCTCGACCGCCCCCGGTCTCTCGCTCGACGTCTCGCTCGAGCTCGGCGATCCGCGCATCGCCGCGCTGATCGCGGCGGAGACCGACCGCCAGCGGCAGAAGCTCGTCTTCATCGCCTCGGAGAGCCTCTGCCCCAAGTCGGTCCGCGAGGCGGTCGGCTCGCCGCTCTCCAACCTCTATGCGGAGGGCTACCCGTCGAGCCGCATGGCGGTCCACGAGCGCGAGCTGCTCGACTGGGACGCGCGCAACCTCGCCTTCTACCGCCGCTACGGCGACCGCCGGTACTACAAGGGCTGCGACTACGTCAACCTGGTCGAGGCGGAGGCGATGCGCCGCGTCGCGCAGCTCTTCGCGACGAAGGACGTCCCGGCCCACGCGATCTACGCCAACGTCCAGCCGCTGTCGGGCGCCGCGGCCAACAACGCCGTCTACGAGGCGCTCGTGCCGGCCGAGTCGACGGTGATGGGGATGCACCTCTCGACCGGCGGCCACCTCACGCACGGCTCGCCCGTCAATCGCTCCGGCAAGCACTTCCGGATCGTGCCCTACGTCGTCGATCCCGCGACCGGCCGCATCGACGTGGCGAAGCTGCGCGCCGACGCGTTGAAGGAGAAGCCGAAGCTCATCATCGCCGGCTACTCCGCCTACCCCTGGACGATCGACTGGCGCGAGCTGCGCAAGATCGCCGACGAGTGCGGCGCGTTCCTGCTCGCCGACATCGCCCACCCGGCCGGCCTCGTCGCGGCCGGCGAATTCCCCAGCCCGGTCGGCATCGCCCACGTCGTCTCGTTCACCACGCACAAGACGCTCTGCGGGCCGCGCGGCGCCGTGATCCTCACGACCGATCCGGACCTCGCGCGCAAGATCGACCTCGCCGTCTTCCCCGGCGAGCAGGGCGGCCCGCACGTGAACCAGATCGCCGGCAAGGCGGTGGGCTTCCGCCTCTCGCAGGGCGACGACTTCAAGCGCCTGATGAAGGGCGTGCGCGAGAACGCGGCGGCGCTCGCGGCCGGCTTCAGCCGCGCCAGCCTCACGCTCGCGTACGGCGGCACCGACACCCACCTTTGCCTGGTCGACCTGCGCAACCTGATCTCGTCGACCGGCGAGCCCGTCGCGGCCGACGTCGCCGCGCGCGTGCTCGACCTGGTCGGCATCACCTGCAACAAGAACTCGATCCACGGCGACACACGCGCCCTCTACCCGAGCGGCCTGCGCTTCGGCACCTGCTGGGTCACGCAGCGCGGGATGGGGCCCGACGACCTCTCCGAGATCGCGTCGATCGTCGGCGACACTCTCACCTCGATGAAGGCGTTCCAGGTCCACTCGGCGGCCGGCCTCGTCGGTCGCGTGCGTATCCCGGCCAGCGCGCTGCGCTCGGCGCAGAAGCGCGTGAAGAAGCTGGTCGAGCGGCGCGAATCCGCGAGCTTCGGCGCCTTCAGCTACCCGCACTACGAGCCCGACGGTCCCGGCGCGACGCGGCGCTCGCCGCTCACGGCCTTCCCGACCGCGAGCGGGAAGCGGGCGATGGGGCTCTCCGACGTCGCGGCGCGCTTCGGCGCCGCGGCCGAGGAGATGGCCTCGCTCGAGAGCGGCGCGGCGCTGGTCGACACGAGCCACGCCCCGGTCCTCGACGTCGCGGGCGAGCGCGCCGGCACGGCGCTGCAGCTCGCGCTCTCCGGCGACCTGCTGCGGCTCACGCCCGGCCGCTCGGCGAGCGGCCGCGCGCTCGACGCGGAGGGGCGCCTGATCGGAGAGTTCCGCGTCGCGCGCCTCGCCGCCGACGCGTACGGGATCGCGCACTACCTGCTCACCGGCGACGCCGACCCCGCGCTCGACCTCGCGCAGTGGCTGCGCGACCTCTCCGACGGTTACGTCGCCTTCGACGCCGACCTGCTGCGCAAGATCGACGGCCCGATCGTCGTCGACGACCTCGGCGCCCCGCTCGATCCGGCGCGGCGGCGGGTCGTGCTCACCGTCGCCGGACCGAAGTCCGCGGAGGCGCTCCAGGCCGCCGGCCTGCCCGCCGACGTCGCGGCCGGCGAGCTGCGCGCGGTCAAGCTCGACGGCGGCGACGTCCTCGTCTCGAGCCACGCGCTGCCGAAGGGCGGCGCGGCGCAGCGCGTCCACGAGATCGTCGCGGCGCCGGCGCAGGCCGACGCGCTCGCGAAGCGGCTGCTCGCCGTCGCCCGCCCGGTCGGCGAGAAGGCGTTCCTGGAGTGGAAGGCGGAGCACGGGGCGCCGCGCGTCGGCGCCGTGCCGCCCGCCGCGCCCGGCGACGCGGAAAAGCCGTGGTTCATCGGGCAAGCGGCGCTGGTCGGCGCGGACGCGACCGCGGCGAAAAGGGAGCCGTTCGTCGAGCCGAAGGGCGGCGGCCCGCTCAAGAAGACGCCGCTCAACGAGTGGCACAAGGCGCGCACCAAGAAGTGGAACATCGTCGACTTCGCCGGCTGGGAGATGCCGGTGCTCTACACGTCGATCGTCGACGAGCACCGCGCGGTGCGCACGGCGGCGGGCCTCTTCGACGTGAGCCACATGGGCTGCTTCGAGGTGAAGGGCGAGGGGGCGGCGCGCTTCCTCGACCTCGTCACGACCAACTACGTCGGCAAGCTGCGCGACGGCGAGGGGCAGTACAGCTACGCGCTCGCGCCCGACGGCCACGTGCTCGACGACCTGCTGGTCTATCGGCGGCGCGCCGACCGCTGGCTGGTCGTCGTGAACGCGAGCAACGCCGAGAAGGTGGAGGCGTTCTGGCGCGGCGTCCTCGCCGGAAAGTTCGCGCTCGACGCCGCGCGGCCCGCGGTCCGCTGCGACGTCGACGTCGAGCTGATCGACCTGAAGGACAGGAAGACGGGCGGCGAGATGCGCGTCGACGTGGCGTTCCAGGGGCCGGCGTCGCTGCCGACGCTGCTCGAGCTGTGCGACGACGACGCGAGCCGCCGGCGCATCCTCGAGCTGCGTCGCTTCGGTCTCACCGAGGCGCGCCTGCGCGGCGACGACGTCCTGGTCGCGCGCACCGGCTACACCGGCGAGGACGTCGGCTTCGAGCTCTACGTCCATCCCGACCGCATGCAGAAGCTGTGGGACGCGATCCTCGAGGCGGGCAAGGGGCGCGGCGTCATCGCGACCGCGCTCGGCGCACGCGACTCGACGCGCACGGAGGCCGGCTTCCCGCTCTACGGGCACGAGCTCTCCGGCGAGTTCGACATCGGTCCGCACGGCGCCGGCTACCCGTCGTTCGTGAAGTTCCACAAGCCCTTCTTCATCGGGCGCGACGCGCTGCTCGAGCGCGAGAAGGCGCGCACGAACCGGATCTGGCGCGCGAAGGTGACCGACGCGGCGGCGCGGCCGGTGCGGGCCGGCGACACGGTGGTCGACGTGAAGGGGCGCTTCGTCGGCCGCGTCACGTCGGCGGCCTACGCGGGCGCGGAGCAGATCGTCCTGGTCTGGGGCGACAAGAGCTCGCTCGCCAAGGGCGCGAAGGTCGGCATCTTCCCGCTGCCGCGCGACCACAAGAAGCTGCCGCCCGAGCCCGCCAAGGACGACCTGAAGGACGGCGACGCCGTCCTGCTGCCAGTCGCCGCCGAGATCCAGGCGCGCTTCATGAGCGCGACGGAGAAGGCGCGCCGCAGCTACGCCAAGTGACTGGGGGCGCCGCGCCGGACCGCGGCTCGACTCAGTCGACGTCGAGCGAGAAGTCGCGCGCCGTCGTCTTCCCCGCCTCGACTTCGACCGTCGCGGTCGGGTTCTCGCGCGGCGCGAACGCGTCGCCGAGGTCGCGCGGCGGGGCGTCGTCGCGGCGCAGGACGACGACGAGGTAGCGGCCGGGCGGGAGCCCGCGCGCCTCGTAGCGGCCGTCGGCGTCGGTGGTCGCCTCGAGCTTGCGGCCCGGCCCCTCGATCACGACGGTCATCTCGGAGAGCGGCGGGCCGTCGCGCTCGCGCACCGAGCCGTCGATCGCGCCCCCCGGCCGGATCACGAGCGCGGGCGCGTCGATCCGGCCGCGCGCGGGCACGTCGATCGTCGCGACGGCGTCGGCGCCGGTGCCGTCGAGCGGGTGCGCCGCGACGACGCGCCGCCCGGCCGGGAGGTCGCGCCAGGTGCACCGCCCCGTGTCGTCGTTGACGCGCTCCTCGTGGTCGAGGAGGAACGGGTCGCGGCCCGACGCCGCGTCGGTGAAGTGGGGGGAGGCGAGCGCGAGGCGGGCGCGCACCGGCCGGCCGGCGTCGTCGGTCACGACCAACGCGACCTCCGCCCCCGCCGCGAGCGTGAAGGTGCCGACCTCGGTCGTCGCGTTCGCCTCGAACGTCACGACCGGCGTCACGATCGGCGCGGCGCCGGGCAGCGCGATCTCGAGCGCGCAGCGGCCGGCCGGCACGCCGCGCACGAAGAGGTCGCGTTCGTGCGCCCACGCGAGCTCGGGCGGCGTGGTCCAGCGCACGCCGGTCGCCGCAGGCTCGACGATCCGCCACGTCGCGGGCGCGGTCCAGCCCTTCGGTCCGTTGACGAGGACGAAGTGCGCCGTCGCGAGGCGGTCGAGCTTCACGTCGAGGCCGGTCACGTCGGTGTGGGCGCGCGCGACGTAGCGCGGCGCGTAGCCGTCGCAGCTCGCGAGCAGCGAGTAGTACCCGGTCGCGAGCGCGTCGAGCGCGAAGGCGCCGTCGCTTCCGGTCGGCGCGCTCGCCTCTCCCGACGTCTCCTCGGGGCCGGCCATGCGCGCGACGACTCGGCCGCCGGCGATCGGCCGCCCCTCCGCGTCGAGCAGCCGGCCGCGGATCGACGCCGGCGGCGCGAGCTCGATCGAGAGCGCTTCGCCGAACACCTCCGCGTCGGCGACCACGCCGTTCGCGCGGCCGGGCACGCCGGAGACCTCGACGCGCACGCGGCGCGCGGCGACGTTCGCGAGGACGAACGCGCCCGACGCGTCGCTGTTCGTGCTGCCGAGCGCGCCCGCGCCGGCGGCGCCGCCGACGAGCAGGTCGGAGGCGACCTCCTCGAGCGCGACGCGCGCGTTCGCGACCGGCCGGCCTCCCGCCTCGCGCACCACGCCTTCGACGCGCCCGCCGGCCGGCGCCCGCCACTCGCCGAGGTCGAGCGGCGCGCCGGGGAGGGGGAGGTCGCGCCGCAGCAGGGCGCCGGCGTAGAGCCGAGCGAGCCGCAGCCGGCGCGCGCGCGGCCACGCGGCGGGAACTTCGACCGCGACGCTCCCGTCGGCGTTGAAGTCGGCGCGCGCGAACGACCACGGGCCTGCGAAGTCGCTGCCCTCCGGCGGCGCCTCGAATCCGCCGAGCATCTCGAGCGAGAGAGCGCCCGCGACCGACCCGGCCGGCACGCGCAGCGTGACGGTGACGACGCGCTTCGCGGCCTGCGCCGCGTCGATCAATCGACGCGCGAAGTCGGGATCGGCGGGCGCCGCGACTTCGGGCGCGCGCGCCGGCTCCGCAGCGCGATCCGGCGTCGGATCGGCGGTCGAGCGCGTGCTCTCGCTCGTCGACAGGAAGTGCCACGCCGCGAAGCCGAGTGCCGCGCTCGCGATCAGCAGCAGGCCCGCGACCTTCGCTCGACCCGAGCGATCCGCGACGCGCGACGACCGGCTGGATTCGAATCGCGGGGGGCTTCCAATCGCCATGGGTCCTCAGTACCATCCCCGCCCTCTTTCGGAGCCCGGCGACGCGGCGGGCGCGCGAAAGGAAGTGGTTCGCGACGGTGGCCCCATAGTCTAGTCCGGCCCAGGACGGGTGGTTCTCAGCCATCAAGCACGGGTTCGAATCCCGTTGGGGCTACCAACTCCGGCGCGAGCCAGTCCATGTCCGAGTCCGGACCCTCGAGCGAGCGCGGCGACCGGTCGCGCGACCCCGTCGCGAGGGCGCGCCACTGCATCGCCCTCGTCGGCTTCCGCGGCTCCGGCAAGTCGGTGCTCGGCGCGCGTCTCGCCGCCGAGTTGAGGCGCCCGTTCTTCGATCTCGATCGCGAGATCGAGCTGGCGCAGGGCCGGACGATCCGTGACCTCTTCCGTGCCGGCGAGGAGGCCTTCCGCGACCTCGAGGCGGAGACGCTCGAGGGGGTGCTCCCCCGGCCCGGGATCGTCCTGGCGCCGGGCGGCGGGGCGGTCCTGCGGCGCGAGAGCCGCGAGCAGCTGCGGTCGCGCAGCTTCTGCGTGTTCCTCGACGTCCCGGAGGACGTGCTGGTCGCACGGCTCGGCGACGGTGGCGGCCGCCCGCGCCTCACGAGCCTGCCGTTCGCGGAGGAGGTGAGGACGGTCGCGCGGCAGCGACGCCCGCTCTACCTCGAATGCGCCGACGCGGTGGTCGCGGTCGCGGCCGGCGAGTCGACGGACGCGACTTTTCTGCGGCTGCGCGCGGCGATTCCGTGCGACGATGGGTGAGTCCGACGACGATCGGGCGTGGCTCGTCGAGGATTCCCGGACCTGATGCTCGCACGCTTCGGCCTCAGCTGCTGGTTGGCGGCCTGGCTCGCCGCGCCGCAGGAGTCCCCTCCTGCGACGGGCTCGCGAGCGGACCGTCCGGCGGCGCCGCAGGAGTCGCCCGACGTCGCCGAGGCGCGCCGCGTCTGGCGCGCGGCCGACTCCGAAGCGGGCGCGCGCGCCGACGCCGCGGCGCGTCTGCTCAAGGCCAACGCCGTCGCCGAGCTGATCGCGGAGATCGACGCGCCGACGTCGACGGCGGCGCAGCTCGCGGCGCTCGAGGCCTTCACGCGCACCGGCTCGCCCGCCGCCGCGCGCGCAACGCTCGCGTGGCTCGCCGGTCCCGACGGGACGGTCGCGCGCGCGGCGCGCGGCTACCTGCAGCGCCTCGCGAGCGACCGCCGTCCCGAATTCGTCGTGCTGGTCACGCAGTCGCTCGCCGATCCGTCCGCCGACGCAACGGAGTGGACTGGCGCCGCGCTCGCGGCCGAAGGCGCGCCCGAGCTCGCGTACGTCCCGGCGCTGATGAACCGGCTCGAAGGGGCGCTCGGCGGCGGCGGCCACGCGTCCGACTGCGTCGCGGCGCTGGAGCGGATCGCGGGGCGGCGCCTTGGCGCCGACCTCGCGGCGTGGCGTCGCTGGTGGAGCGACGGCCAGGGCCGCAGCCGCGAGCAGCTCCTCGACGAGGCGCTGGGTGCGCGCGACGCCGACCTCGCCGCGAAGCGCGCGACGATCGCGGCGCTCCAGACGGAGCGGCTGCACGGCGCGACCGCCGAGACGTGCGCCGACGCGCTCGACGAGGAGTCGCCCGACGTGCGGCGCGTCGCGCTCGAGCGGCTGGGCGAGCTGCTGCGCCGCGGCGCCGTCCTGTCCGACGAGCTGGTGCTGCGCCTGCGCGGGCGGGTCCTCGTCCACGTCGGCGCGCCGCTCGGCCGCGACGCCGACCGCGACGAGGAGGCGGCGTGGGGGGCGCTGGCGGCCGAGCTCTCGCCGCGCGACCCGGCGGTCGTCGCGCTGCTCCTGGCGCGCTTCCGCGGGCGCGACCCGGCGATGCCGCGCACCGAATACCTGCCGGCGCTGCGCCGCTGCGTCCGCGACCAGCCCGACGCGACGGTCGCGCGGACCATCGAGTCGGCGCTCGCGGCGACGGCCGACGCGGCGGCGCGCGGCGACTGCGTGCGCGCGCTCGCGGTGGTGGGCGACGACGCGAGCCTCGCGGCGGTCGCGCCGCTGCCGGCTGACGCGGGGAGCCGCGCGGCGCTGAAGGAGGCGGCCCTCACGACGGCGGCGGAGCTCGCGCGGCGCAGCCGCGATCCGGCCGTGGTCCGACGCGCCTTCGACGTGCTCGGTCGGGCGCTCGCCGACGCGGCGGGCGACGACCTGCGCGTCGTCGCGGCGCTCGGTCTCGGCAGCGTGCTCGAGATCCTGTGCGACCCGAGGGCGGGGGCGGCCGCGACCGCGCCGCTCTCGATCGAGAACGTGAACCTCGCCTTCGACGCGCTCCGGCGCGCGCTGCCCTCCGCGGGGAGCGACCGCAACCTCGCCGAGGCGTGCTGCCGCGCGCTCTGTCGCGTCCTGTCGCGCCGCGAGGACGCCGCGAACATCCTGAAGGAGCTCCTCGCCGGCGACGCGCTCGCGCCGAAGGTGCGCGAGATCTACATGCGCGGCCTGAAGGAGCTCGAGCATCCGGCGGGGCTCGCCGCGATCGCGGCGGCGCTGCCGCGCGGCGGCAAGTCGGTCGAGCCCGACGCGGTCGGGCGCGAGGCGTACGCCGCGCTCCAGGCGATCCTGCGCCGCGCCTCCGCGGAGGGGCGCGCCGCGGCGGTCGAGCTCGCGGCGCTCGAGACGTGCGCCGCGAAGGGGCAGCACGAATGGGTGGTCGAGCTCGCGGCGCCGCTGCTCGCGGCGGGCGGGCCGATCGAGGCGGGGCCGGATCTGCGCAAGGTGCGGCTCCTCTTCGGCGAGAGCGCCGCGCGCCTGCTCGACGCGGAGATCCTCGAGCGCTGCTTCCGGGAGATGAAGGCGGTGCTCGCCGATCCGGCGGCGCGGCCCGAAGAGCGGCTGCGCGCGACGCGCGTGCTGCTCGCCGTCGGCGACCGCAACCGCGCGACGTTCGGTCGCGAGGCGGCGCAGCGCGCCGCGAAGGAGCTCGAGACGGCCGGCTTCGACCCCGAGGCGCGCCGCGACGTCGCGCAGCGCGCCGCCGGCCTCCTCTTCGCGCTGGGAGAGTGGAGCGCGACGGTCGCGCTCCTCGGCCGCGAGTTCGACGCGGCGACGGCGCCGCTCGAGGTGCTCGTGCCGTGGGCGCGGGCGAGCGAGCGGATCGAGGGGGCGGACGCGGCCGCGGCGGCGCTCGCGCTGCACGAGCGGCTGCTCGGCGAGCGCGGCGGCGGCGGGCGGCTTTCGGCCGACGCGCAGGAGCGGCCGGGACTGCTGCTCGGCCTCGCGCGCCTCTACCTCGCGGTGCAGCGCCGGGAAGACGCGCGCGCGACGCTCGGCCAGGTGCCCGCGGTCGCGTCGCTGCCGGCCGACCTCACGCGCGAGCGCGAGCGGATCGAGGACCGGCTGCGCGGCGACTCGACGGCGAGCGGCGGCTAGGCGAAGCGCATCTCGCGCAGGTCGGGCGCGACCTCGAGCGGTGCGGCGGTCCTCTTCTGGATCTCCGCGACGTCCTGGCCGGGCGCGCGCTCGATCAGGAGGAGCGGCTTGCCCGGCCGCACGTCGAGCACGCCCAGATCGGTCACGATCCGGTGGACGACCCGGCGGCCGGTGAGCGGCAGCGTGCACTGCGGCAGGATCTTCGGCTCGCCGCCCTTGGCGCAGTGCTCCATCGTGACCACGACGCGGCGCGCGCCGGCGACCAGGTCCATCGCCCCGCCCATCCCCTTCACGAGCTTGCCCGGGATCATCCAGTTGGCGAGGTCGCCGTCGCCGGAGACCTGCATCGCGCCGAGGATCGTCAGGTCGACGTGGCCGCCGCGGATCATCGCGAAGCTGTCGGCGCTGCTGAAGAACGAGGCGCCCGGCAGCGCGGTGACGGTCTGCTTGCCGGCGTTGATGAGGTCGGGGTCCTCCTCGCCCTCGTAAGGGAACGGCCCCATCCCGAGCAGCCCGTTCTCCGACTGGAAGAAGATCGACTGGCCGGCCGGGATGTGGTTGGCGACGAGCGTCGGCAGTCCGATGCCGAGGTTCACGAAGTAGCCGTCAGCGAGCTCGAGCGCGGCGCGGCGGACGATGCGGTCGCGCGGCGAGAGTTCCGTGGTGGCCATGGTCAGCTCCCCTGGCTTCCGCGGACCGGCCGGCTGCGGACGGTGCGCTGCTCGATGCGCTTCTCGAACCTGCCGCCCGACAGGATGCGGTCGACGTAGATGCAGGGCGTGTGGACCTGGTCGGGGTCGAGCATTCCGGCCGGGACGAGCTCCTCGACCTCGGCGATCGTGAACTTCGCCGCCGTCGCCATCATCGGGCTGAAGTTGCGCGCCGTCTTCCGGAAGACGAGGTTGCCGAGCTCGTCGCCGCGCCACGCCTTGATCAACGCGAAGTCGGCGTGCAGCGCGCTCTCGAGCACGTAGGTGCGCCCGCCGAAGTCGCGCGTCTCCTTCTTCGGCGACGCCGTCTTCACGCTGCCGTCGGGCGCGTAGAGCTGCGGGAGGCCGCCTTCGCTCACCTGGGTGCCGACGCCGGTCGGCGTGAAGAAGGCGGGGATGCCGGCGCCGCCGGCGCGGATGCGCTCGGCGAAGGTGCCCTGCGGCACGAGCTCGACCTCCAGCTCGCCTTTCAGGAATTGCTGCTCGAAGTTCGCGTTCTCGCCGACGTAGGTCGAGACCATGCGGCGGATCTGCCGGTTCGCGAGCAGGATCCCGAGCCCGAAGTCGTCGATGCCGCAGTTGTTGCTGATGACGGTGAGCTGCTTCGTCCCGCGCGCGCGCAGCGCGGCGATCAGGTGCTCGGGGATGCCGCAGAGGCCGAAGCCGCCGACCATGAGCGTCGCGCCGTCCGGGATGTCGGCGACCGCTTCGGCGGCGCTCGCGCAGACCTTGCTCTTCCCCACGAAGCCTCCTCGCTGCGACCGCAACTCCGCGCCGTCGGCTGGTGGCGGGGCGCGGAAGCGGCGATCCTAATCGAGTCCCGCCGCTTCGCGGCGCCACGCCGAGGCGAGGTCGTCGCGCCCGACCGCGTCGGCGGCCGCGATCGCGTCGGCGAGCACGGTGCGGCGCTCGGCAGGGTCGCCCGCCGTGCGCGCGAGCTCGACCGCCCGCTCGCGGAAGGTGAGCGCGTTCTGGCGCTGCCCCATGCGGTCGTAGCACTGCGCCAGGAGCTGCAGCGCGGAGATGCGGACGCGCGGGTCCTGCTTGGGGCGCGGGAGCCTCTGGATCCCCTCCTGCGCGCGCGACAGCTCGGGGATCGCATGGCGAGTGTCGCCGCTCGCGAAGAGGGCGCGGCCGTACATGAGGCGCGCCGTCGCCTCCTCGGCGGGTCGGCCGGCGCGGTCGTAGAGCGTCGCGGCGGCCCCGAAGTCGCTCGCCGCCTCGGCGTGGTGGCCGGCGCGCTCGCGGATCCGGCCGCGGCGGGCGTAGGCGGCGGCGGCGCCGAGCGGGTCGGAGTCCGGTCGGACGAGCTCGATCGCGCGGGCCGTCTGGCGCTCCGCCTCGTCGTGGCGGCCCAAGGCGCTCAGCACTCCGGCAAGATTCGTCCGTATCAGGGCCTCTCCGGGGCCCTCGTCGACTTCCTGTTGCAACTCGAGAGCGCGCTGGTAATGATTGACGGCGTCTTCCAGGGCTCCCTGCCTCTCGTCCAGGACGCCCAGCTGATTGAGCGCGAGGACCTCCTCCGCTTTTTCGGACGTCCCAGAGGCGAGCGACAACGCCTCCTCGTACCGGCGCCTTGCGTCTTCCAGGCGTCCACTTTCGAGGGCGGTGTCGCCGGCAGCGACGAGGAATCTCGCCGAGCTCTGGCGGCTCGTACCCGGGTCACTCTCCACCGCCCCGCAGGCGGTGAGAAGCCCCGCGACGAAGACGGAGAAGACGACGGCCAGGAACCGCGGCGCGGGGCCGACCCCACGGTCGCCCGCCCCGAGTGAAGTTGCCGCGGAATCCGGTCGATGGGAGGGGGAGTTGCGGTCGCAAGACCGCCGCTCCCAGCGAATCGGCCGCGCGACGGCGGCTGCGGAGGGGGGCCGCGACGCTGCGGCCGCGAGTGGAATCGAAGCGGTTCGGGTGGACATCGCGGTTCGTCTGCTCGACCGAAGACGATTCGAGTCCGAATGAGCGCGAGTGCCGGCGGCCCGAGACGTCCGCCGCGCTTCGTGGTCGGACCTTCACACAGAGACTTTTATCGGCAGCCGAGTGCGCCAGGCACCGCTCCATCGCCGCGAGCCGTTGGCTCCAGGCGGGACGGTGCGAAACGAAGTGCGATCGCGCACCGGCAGACGGAGTTCGATCCTTTGAACGACATGAACGAGTTCCAGCCCCGGCCCATGGACGGCCACGCGTCCTCGGGGCGCTTTCCATACAAGCACAAGCGCCGGCGCCGCGGCCGCGGCCGTGGCCCGCGCGACGAGGGCTACGGCTTCCGCGGTCCCGAGACGGGCGTGCAGGTCAATGCGCCGCGCCCCTTCGCCCCGCCGCCGGGCGCTCCGATGCCGGGCGGCGGCATGGGGGGCCCGATGGGGCCCGCCGGGTCCGCCGCGCCGCAGGCGTTCGCCCCCGCGGTCGCCGCGTCGGCTCCCAATCCCAACCGGCGCGTCGGCACGCTCGGCGGCGGCGTCCTCGATCTCAATCCCGACGGCTACGGCTTCCTGCGCTCGATCGAGCGCCACTTCGAGCCGAGCCCCGACGACCTCTTCGTCCCGACCGCGCTGGTGCGCCGCTACGGCCTGCGGCTCGGCTCCTACATCGAGGGGACGATCGGGCCGCCGCGCGGACGCGGCGGCAACTACGCCATCGAGCGCGTCGACCGCGTCGACGGTCTCGACCCGGAGGCCGCGTTCGGCCGTCCGCTCTACAAGTCGCTCATCTCGATCGACCCGGCCGACCAGTACATCATGGAGGACGGCTCGGGCGACCTCACGCTGCGCGTGATCGACCTGCTCTGCCCGATCGGCAAGGGGCAGCGCGCCCTCATCACCGCCTCGCCGCGCTCCGGCAAGACGATCATCCTGCAGAAGATCGCCAAGCGGATCATGGAGGGCTACCCCGACACGCACCTCATGGTGCTGCTGATCGACGAGCGGCCCGAGGAGGCGACCGACTTCTCGCGCGCCATCACGCACGGCGAGGTGATCTTCTCCACCAACGACGAGCCGCCGAGCCACGGCATCCGCGTCGCCGAGCTCGCCGCCGAGCGCGCCAAGCGCCTGCTCGAGAGCGGCCGCGACGTCTTCATCCTGCTCGACTCGCTCACCCGGCTCGGCCGCAACTACAACGCGGAGATCAAGTCGGGCGGCCGCACGATGTCGGGCGGCCTCGACTCGCGCACGATGGAGAAGCCGCGCGCGATGTTCGGCGCGGCGCGCAACGTCGAAGGCGGCGGCTCGCTCACGATCTGCGCGACCGCTCTCGTCGAGACCGGCAGCCGCATGGACGAGGTGATCTTCGAGGAGTTCAAGGGCACCGGCAACATGGAGCTCGTGCTCGACCGCAAGCTCGCCGAGCGCCGCGTCTTCCCGGCGATCGAGATCAACAAGTCCGCCACGCGGCGGGAGGAGCGCCTGATCAAGCCCGAGGTGCTCGAGCGCATGTGGACGCTGCGGCGCGTCCTCAACAAGATGAACCCGATCGAGGCGATGGAACTCCTGCTCCAGAAGCTCGAGAAGACCGAGACGAACGCGGAGTTTCTGAGCAAGTTCATCATTCGCGAGTGATCGCCCGGATCGGGCAGTCGCCGGCGCGATCGATCCTCCCGGCCACACGGCCGGTAGAGCCGTCCGCCGCGGCCGCGCCGATCGCGCTGCCGCCGCAGGAGGACGTCGATGGCGTTGCTGGAGATCGCGCTCACGATGGACCAGGCGCCCTGGTACGCGGGCTGGGGCACGCTCGCGCTGGTGAACGCGGGGCTCGCGCAGGGCAAGAACCGCAGCGGGCTGGCGTGGTTCCTGGTGTCGCTCTTGCTCGGCCCGCTCGCGACGTTCCTCATCGTCCTGCTCGACCGCGCGCCGCCGGCCTCCGCGGAGTGAGTCAGCGCCGCCCACCGTCGAACCGGTAGATCTCCGCGAGCCCGTCCGCGCTCGTGAAGACGCGGGCGAAACGCTCCGCCGCGGGCGACTTTCCGCGGATCATGTGGCGGGCGAGCGGGTCGTGCAGCGGGTGGCCGCCGACGCGCAGCACGACGACGTGCTTCACGCCGAGCCGCTCGTATTGAGCGAGGACCTCACCGGCGCCCGCGAAGCAGCGGTCGAACGTCGCCTGCGTCGCGCCGCCCGTGAAGAGCGTGCGCCACTCCCCGAAGCCGCCGGCGTACGCTTCGAGGAAGGGCAAGTCGTTGCGCCACGACGAGACGCCCGGACGATCCGCCATCAGGTGGAGCGTCGGGTCGAGCGTCGCCGCAAAGACGTCGCCGGGCGCCGTCGAGCTCGCGAGCCACGCCGCCGCCTCCTCGAGCGGCGCGAGCGGTACCGCGACGCCGAAGCGCGACGCGCTGCCGCGCTCCTCGCGGAAGAGCGCGGCGGTCGACGGCGCGTTCCACGCCGCGAGGGCGACGAACGCCGCGATCGCCGCGATGCGCGGTGCACCGCGTCGCGCACGGGCGAACGGCGCCGCGGCGCCCTCGCCGATCCACGCGATCGCGAGCGGCGCGACGGGCGCGAGGAAGCGCGTGTCGGCGAACGGCCACGGCAGCACCAAGATCCCATACCCGCCGAGCAGCCACGCGACCGACGATGCCGGCCGGCGCGCCCGCGTCCGGAATGCGGCGTACGCGAGTCCCGCGAGCGCGACGATCGCCGCGCAGCGCCCTGCGAACGGCCCGAGTCCCGTCCCGTCGGCCGCCGGCAGCCGCGGCAGCACGATCGCGAGGAAGTAGTCGGCGAACTTGACCAGGTTGAGCGCGACCACCTGCAGCAGCTCGCCCGCCCCTTTCGGCAGCAGGGCCGAATAGGGGGGGCCGAGCAGCCCCGAACTCGCGAGCTCCGGGTCGACGCGCACGGAGAACGCGCTCCAGGCCGCCGCGACGAACCACGGCGCGAGCATTCCCGCCAGGAACGCCGCGCGCGGACGGGTGCGGCGCGGCGCGTCGAGCTGTCGCGTGACTCCGAACACGTACGCCGCGGCCGCGAGCGCGATCGCCATCCCCGCGCTGCGCGTCGCCGGCAGCAGGCCGACGAGGAGGCCGGTCAGCGCGAGCCCGGGCGGAGTCGCGCCGCCGGGCGCCGCGCCGAGTCCGTCGAGGCGGACGACCGCCGCCATCAGCAGCGCGGTGAAGAGCGGCTCGCTCATCAGGTGCTGCGCGTTGCCGAGCAGCTCCGGCAGGGCGAACGTCGCGAGCCCCGCCGCCAGCGCCGCCGCCGGCGGCCAGCCGCGCCGGACGATGAGCCAGCGCAGGAAGAGGAAGAGCGCGAGCGCCATCCAGGCCGCGTTGGCGGCCACGAGGCGGTGGACGTTCGCGAGCCCCGGCCCCTGCGCGCCGAGCAGCGCCGACTCGAGCGCGAGCGCGGCGGGATGGAGCGGCGGGAAGCGGGCGGTGCGCACTTCCGGCGGCGCGTGGCCGTCGACCGGGCCGCGCCCCGCCGCGATCTCGCGCGCCATGGAGAGGTAGACGCCGTCGTCGTGCATCAGCCCGGCGACGTCGGGCCGGCGCGCGAGCAGCAGCGCGAGCGCGACGCCGAACGGAAGCGCGATCCACGGCACGAGTCTCGCCCGACGGCCGATGCGCGCCGGTGTCGGCGCGTCGCCTTGCGGCGGTCCCCCGGCGCTCGCAGAATCGCGATCCTTCTTCATGGGCACGAAGCCGCCATCCTACGCCGGTCGCGCGTGCGCGCCCGCTCGCTCCCGCCGGCGCTTCGCGCCGCTCCTCGCCGCCGCCGCCGTCCTCCTCGCGCTTCCGCTTGCCCTCTGCGAGCGTCGCGGCGAGCGCCGCGTCAACGTGCTCCTGATCTCGATCGACAGCCTGCGCGCCGACCACCTCGGCTGCTACGGCTACCGATCGGCGACCGGCGCGCCGACCAGCCCGAACCTCGACCAGCTCGCGAAGGAGGGCATCCTCTTCGAGCACGCGGTCTCGACGACCTCGTGGACGCGCCCGTCGCACCACGCGCTCTTCACCGGCCTGATCGACCTCGCGCACGGCGCGGTCAACGACGAGAAGGGGCTCACGCCGCAGTGCGTCGCGCTGCCGGAGATCCTGCAAGGAGCCGGCTACTCGACCGCCGGCTTCTTCTCCGGCCCCTACCTCGAGGTGAAGTACGGCTTCGAGCGCGGCTTCGACCGTTACGAGGACGCGTCGGGCGTCGCGGCGCTCGACGCGGCGACCGACGAGGAGATCCGGAAGATCCAGGCCGACGCGGAGCTCTCGCCGGAGCAGAAGCAGGCGCGCATCCGCGACGTCATGAGCCGGCACGTCGAGGACTCCTACCACCGCGCGTCGTCGGCGAACCGCGTCACCGACCGCGCGATCCGCTGGCTCGACGAGCAGCGAGGGAAGGCGGCGCCCTTCTTCCTCTTCGCGCACTACTTCGACGTCCACTACGACTACGCGCCGCCCGAGGAGCGCTACGCCGCGCGCTTCTGGCCGGGCGGCCAGCGGCCGCGCATCAGCGGCGACGACTTCTTCCTGCGCGACGACGTGAACGCGGCGATGTCCGCGGCCGACCTCGCCGGCGTGAAGAGCTACTACGACGGCGAGGTCCTGTGGGTCGACGAGCAGGTCGGACGGCTTCTGAAACGCGTCGACGAGCTCGGCCTGCGCGACGACACGCTCGTCGTCGTCGTCACCGATCACGGCGACGAGTTCTTCGAGCACGGCGCGAAGGGCCATCGCCAGAACCTCTTTGAGCCGACGCTCGCGATCGCGACGCTGGCGCGCCTGCCGGGCCGCCTGCCGGCGGGGCGGCGCGTCGCGCCGCGCATCAGCCTCGTCGACGTCGCGCCGACGATCGTCGACCTGACCGGGACGGCGGCGGAGGCGGAGAAGTCCGCCGCGAAGCTCGCCCCGCTCGTCCACGGCATGTGGGGGCGGAGCCTCCTGCCGCTCGTCGCGGGCGAGGAGAAGGGCGACCGCGACTGCATCGGGTACCTGCTCGACACCTGGCAGAAGCCGGGCGAGCCGGTCGACACCTACGCGCTCTGGACCGGGACGCGCAAGGTCGTCGTCACGCGCCGCTTCGCCGACGACGCCGTGCAGGGCGCTCCGCTCGTCCGCAAGCTCCACATCGTCGAGCGGGCGGGGGCCATCTTCGACCTCGCGGCCGACCCGGGCGAGACGCGCGACCTCTCGAAGTCGGGGGCGGCGGCCGACGCAGTCGCGATCGCGCGCTTCGACGCGACCTTCGCCGCGGACGGGCCGCTGCGGCGGCTGCTCGCGACGTTCGAGATCGGTCCGCCGCCGCCGCCGCTCAGCGCGTCGCAGCGGGAGCTGCTGAAGAAGCTCGGCTACGTGCAGGGCGACGAGGCTCCGTCTCCGCTTCCGAAGGGGACGAAGCTCGAGCGCTCGCTCCTGCCGCTCCCGCAGTTCCCGCGCTGAGCGCGAGCCGCAGGGCGCGCCTACTTCGCCTTGCGGCGCTCCTCGAGCTGCTTCTTGCGCTTCTCCTCGACCGCGAGGGCGAGCGAAGCGGGCAGCGGCTGGTACTCGTCGGGCTCCATGGCCGCCGTGCCGCGCCCTTGCGTGAGCGAGCGCAGCGTCGTCGAGTAGCCGAAGATCTCGCCGACCGGCACCTTGCCGAAGAGCACGCGCGTGAGGCCGCGCGCCTCGATGTCGGAGATCTCGGAGCGGCGCGAGTTGAGGTCGCCGATCACGTCGCCGAGGTACTCCTCGGGGACCTGCACCTCGAACTTCATGGTCGGCTCGTAGAGACGGCGGTTGCCTTCCGCGGCCATGCGCACGGCGAGCACGCCCGCCGCGCGGAACGCCATCTCGCTCGAGTCGACGTCGTGGTACTTGCCGTCGTAGATCTCGGCGGTGATGCCGAGGAACGCGTAGCCGAGCTCGCCGCCCGTCTCGCAGTACGCCTCGATGCCCTTGCGGACCGCCGGGATGAACTCCTTCGGCACCGAGCCGCCGGTGATGGCGTTCTCGAACTGCACGCCCGCCTCGGTCGACGGGCCGAACCGCATCTTCACGACGGCGTACTGGCCGTGGCCGCCGGTCTGCTTGATGTGCTTCGCCTCGACGTCGACCGTCCGCGCGAAGCTCTGGCGGTACGCGACCTCCGGCTCGCCGACCGTCGCGGCGACCTTGTAGTCGCGGATGATCCGGTTCTTCAGGACGTCGAGGTGGAGCTCGCCCATCCCGCCGATGATCGTCTGCTCGGTCTCGGGATCGGTGAACCACTTGAAGGTCGGGTCTTCACGGGCGAGCTTCGCGAGCGTCTCGGAGAGCTTCTCGCGGTCGCCGCGGCTCGACGGCTCGATCGACATCAGGATGACCGGCTCGGGGAAGACGATCTTCTCGAGCAGGACCGGATGGTCCTCGTCGCAGATCGTGTCGCCGGTGAGCGTGGTCTTCAGCCCGACGACCGCCGCGATGTCACCCGCCTCGACGGAGTCGATCGGGTCGCGGTGCGCCGCGTGCATCTTGTAGATGCGGCCGACGCGCTCGCGCTGCCGCTTGCCCGGGTTCCAGATCTGCGCGCCCTGGTCGAGCTGGCCCGAGTAGACGCGGATGAAGGTGAGGTCGCCGTTGGGGTCGGTGATCGTCTTGAACGCGAGCGCGGCGAACGGCTGGCCGCGGTCGAGCGGGATCGACTTCTTCACCTTGGGGTCGTCGGGGTCGGTCGCCTCGATGGCGGCGACGTCGACGGGCGACGGCAGGAAGTCGACGACCGCGTCGAGCATGAGCTGGACGCCGACGTTCTTCAGCGCCGAGCCGCCGCACACCAGGAAGAAGCGCGACGCGATCGAGCCCTTGCGCAACCCCGCCTTCACCTCGTCGGGCGGGATCTCCTCGCCCTCGAGGAAGCGCTCGAGGATCGAGTCGTCGCACTCGGCCGCCGCCTCGAGCAGCTTCTCGCGGCGCGCCTTGGCGGCCTCCATGTGGTCGGCCGGGATCTCCTGCTCGACGATCTCGGTCCCGTTGTCGCCTTCGAAGCGGATCGCCTTCATCTTGACCAGGTCGATCAGCCCCTTGAGGTCCTTCTCCCGGCCCCACGGGATCTGGATCGCGACCGGACGCGCGCCGAGCCGCTTCTCGATCGAGGAGAGGCACTCGTCGAAGTCGGCGCCCAGGCGGTCGAGCTTGTTCACGAAGCAGATGCGCGGCACGCCGTGCTTGTCGGCCTGGCGCCAGACCGTCTCCGACTGCGCCTCGACGCCCGACACGCCGTCGAACACGACGCAGGCGCCGTCCAGGACGCGCAGGCTGCGCTCGACCTCGGCCGTGAAGTCGACGTGGCCGGGGGTGTCGATCAGGTTGATCGTGATGTGCTTCCAGCGGCAGGTCGTGGCGGCGCTGGTGATGGTGATGCCGCGCTTGCGCTCCTCCTCGAGGTAGTCCATCGTCGCGGCGCCGTCGTGCACCTCGCCGATCTTGTGGGTGCGCGCGGTGAAGAAGAGGATGCGCTCGCTGACCGTCGTCTTCCCTGCATCGATGTGGGCGATGATGCCGATGTTGCGGAGGTTCGGCAGATCGAGCGTGGACTGGGCGCCCTTGCCGGAAGGGCTGCGGGAAGGCGTCGTGGTACTCATGACGAACCTCGGGGGAGGGGAACCGGGGCGGAGCGCCGATCCGTCCGGCCACCGTCGTTCCGGCGCACCGGGTGAGCGCGCCATCGGACGGTCGGGCCTGGAAAAAAGGGTGCAAGACTTTGCCGGAAATGCGGTTCGTCGTCAATTCGGCGGCGCGCTCTTGAGCGCGCGCCCCCGCGAGGGCGGAACGAGCCTGATCCGGGTCGCCGCCCTGATGGCCGGGATGCTCCTGATCGCGCTCGTGATCGTCGCCTCGATCCAGCGGCCCAAGCGGATCACGTCGGTCGTGCTCGTCGTCCTCGACACCGTGCGCGCCGACCACCTGACGCCGTACGGGTATTCCAAGGAGACGACGCCGCGCCTCGCCCGCCTCGCCCAGGAGGGGCTGCTCTTCGAGCAGGCGCGCAGCGCCGCCCCGTGGACGCTCCCGAGCCACGCGTCGCTCTTCACCGGGAAGCTGCCGTCGCAGCACGGCTGCCATTGGGAGCACCGCTGGCTCGCCGACAGCCAGGAGACGATCGCGGAGGTGCTCGCGTCGCCGCGCGCCGGCTTCGAGACGCTGGGCGTGACGACCAACGTCAACGCCTCGTCGCTGTACAACCTTCACCAGGGTTTTTCGCGCTTCGTCGAGACCTGGACCTTGCGCGAGTCCCACCGCGGCCTCGACGACTCGGCCATCGCGAACGGCGTGATCCGCGAGTGGCTCGAGGAGCGCGACGCGAGCAAGCCCTTCTTCCTCTTCGTCAACTACGCCGACGCCCACCTGCCCTACGTCCCGCCGCCGCCGAACGACCGCATGTTCGGCGCGGCGAGCGAGCGGGCGCGCCGGCTCGCCGGACGCGGCGACCTCCTGCAGGCGGTGCTGGCCGGCGAGGAGCGTCCGACCGCGGAGGACTTCGCCGGCCTCGCCGCGCTCTACGACGGCGAGCTGCGCAAGGTCGACGGGCTGCTCGGCGACCTGCTCGACGAGCTCGACCGCCACGGCCTGCGCGACGACACGCTCGTCATCGTCACCTCCGACCACGGCGAGCTGCTCGGCGAGGAGGGGGGCGTCGACCACCAGCTCTCGCTGCGCGAGGAGCTGCTGCACGTGCCGCTCTTGCTGCGCTGGCCGCGGATGGTCAAGCCGGGCCGCGTGAAGGAGCCGGTGTCGCTGACCGGGATCAAGACGTGGCTCGACCTGGTCGCGGTCGACCTCATGCCGGCCTGGTCGCCCTCCCCCGACCGCGCGCCGAAGGTGATCGACTCCGAGTACTTCCGCCCCGTCGACCTCGTCGAATTCGTGCGCGCGCGCGGCGGCGACGCCGACGCGATCGACGTGCGGCGGGCGGCGGCGTGGCGGCGCGTCGGGACGGGCGCGCTCAAGCTGGTCGTGCGCGAGGGCCGCGACGCGCGCCTCTTCCGGATCGGCGTGAACGGGCGCGAGGAACCCTGGAGCGACGCGCCGACGGCGCTCGTCGACGAGATGCGCGACGCGCTCGAGAATCAGCGCGCGCTCGGCCGCTTCCGCGAGCTGCCAGGCGACCTCGCGCCCGCGCCGGCGCCGGACGGGAAGTCGCTCGAGGACCTGCGCCGGCTCGGCTACGTCGGCGCGGCGGCGCGGCCGGGGCTGTCGATCCACGCGCTCGAGCACTGGGCCGCGGGCGAGCGCGCGCTCGCGCGCAAGGACGCGACGGACGCGGCGCTCGAGCTCGCGCGCGCGGCCGACCTCGCGCCGGGCGAGCCCGACCTGCTCTACACGTTCGCGCGCGTGCTCGACGGGCTGTCCGATCCGTCCACCGCGGCGGTGCTCGAAAGCTACCTGCGCGCGATCGCCGGCTCGCCCGCCGCGAAGAGCGCGGCGGCCGAGTGGGCGCGCGCGCGCCTCGGCGCGCTCGGCGGACCCTCCGGCCGTTGAAGGTGCCGCGCCGCGCACGATCGCCAGGACGTCGCGCCCCCGTCAGCGGCCGTCGGGCTCCTTCGCGATCTCCTCCTCGAGGCGGGCGAGGTCCTCGCGCGCGGCGGCGAGCAGCTCGGCGGGGAGCGGCAGTTCGGTCGCGGCGAGCAGCGCGTTGCGCGCGTCCTTCTGCGAGACGCCCGGCTTCACGTGGCGCAGCCACGCGAGCAGCAGGAGCGACTTGCCGAGCTCGGGGTCGAGGCGCCGCTCGATGCGCGCGCCGATCGAGATCGCCTGGCGCAGGTGGCGCTCCGCCTTCGCGTAGTCGCGGTGGTCGACCGGCAGCTGCGTCGACCAGATGTCGCCGAGCGAGAGGTGCGAGCGCATGAGCTGGTCGGGCGGCATGCCCTCCTCGCCCTTCGCGAGCAGCGCGTCGTTCAGGCGGAGCGCCGCCTCGTACTCCTCGAGCGCGCCCGTGTCGCTCGCGACGCGCGACGTCCAGATCCGCTTCTGGTGGAGGAAGTAGGCCGACTGGTAGTGGGGGAACGGCAGCTCGGGCGCCTGCGCGACGTTGTGGCGCCAGAGGCCGAGCGCGTCGTCGAAGACGGGGTTCCAGTACCAGGTCGCGCCGATCAGGAGGCCGACGGCGACGACCGGCGGCAGGAGCGAGAGCGACGCGCGGCCGCGCGCGGCGAGCTCGCGGCGCAGCGGCGCGGCGACGACGGCGCCGAGCGCGAGGCAGGCGAAGCCGCTCGGCAGGTAGAGGAAGCGCTCCGCCAGCGTCTCCTGGATCGGCACGAAGTTGAGCACGGTGAGCAGCGCGACCGGGAACGCGACCAGCGCGGCGCGCACCGCCCGATCGCGGCGGAAGAGCGCGAGCGCCGCCGCGTAGAGCAGCAGGCCGGCGAGCGCGCTCGCGTGCAGGCCGGAGAACTCGGAGCGGTGGAAGAAGATCCGCGGCGGCGACGGCAGGAGGCAGCGCCGGAAGTACTCGCCGAGCAGGTTGGCCGCGATCGGCACGCGCTCGAGGAGCGAGCGGTGGCCGTACGGGCCCAGCCCGAGGTCGGGGCCGAAGCGGCCGATGACGCCGATGCGAACGCACGCGACGACGGCGAGGATCACCGCCTCGCCGGCGTGGCGCTTCACCAGTTCGGGCAGCCGCTGCCGCGCGCCGCGCGCGAGCTCGAGCGCGACGACGACGCCGGGCAGCGCGAAGGAGCTCTCCTTCGAGAGGCACGCCGCCGCGAAGCACGCCCATGCCGCGATGCGCCGGCCGCGCGCGCCGGTCCGGTTCGCCTCGAGCGAGAGCACGACGTAGGCGAGCCCGAGCAGCGCGGCGAGGAGCTCGGCGCGCCCGACGATCCAGTCGACCGGCTCGACGTGCACCGGGTGCACCGCGAAGAGCGCGGCTCCGACCAGCGCGGTGACGGGCGCGAGCCCGAGCTGCAGCGCGAACCGCGCGAGGAGCAACGTGACGCATGCGTGCAGAGCGACGTTGAGCGCGTGGAAGGGCCACGTCGGCGCCTCCTCGCCGCGCCCGCGCGCCTGGAGCGCGTAGGTCGCGACGACGAGCGGGCGGTAGAGACCGAGCTGCGGGCTCTCGGCGGTGAGCGGCTCGCCGAAGAGGCGGCGCGCGGTCGGCTGCTGGACCTGCGGATTCTCGACGACGTAGGGGAAGTCGTCGTAGAGGAACGCGCCGCGCAGCGCGTTGCTGTACGCCGCGATCGCGAGCAGCGCGAGCAGCGCGAGCGCCGCGAGCGACGGACGCGGCGGAGCGCATGCGAGCGGGCCGCGCGACGGGACGACGACCGGTTCGGGGGGTGCGGGCGGAGCGGTCAACGGCGTGGCCATGCTCGTCGGGAAGCGTCGGGACGGCGCGCCGCGAATCCTACGGCGCGCGCCCGGAAAAACCGGATCGAACGGCGCGCGCGGAGGCGCGTACCATGCGCCGCTCCTGCCGGACCGCTCCCTTTCCCACTCGGATCAGGACCATGCACCGGATCGGGACCCCCCGGCGCCTCGCGCGCCGCCTCCTCGCGCTGGCGATGCTCGCCCTCGTGGCGGCGGCGGCGGTCGTGCTGCTGAGGCCCGCCGCGACCGCGCAGCCGGGCGGAGCGCCCGCCGAGGAGGCGCCGCAGGGCAAGGAGCCGCCGGCGCCGGGCGACAAGGAGGAGCACGGCGGCGACATCGTCTTCCACGTCGTCAGCAAGACGCAGAAGTACTCGGTGCTCTACAGCCACGAACGCCACCTCGCGGCCGGCTGCAAGTGCGACGACTGCCACTCCGAGGACGCGAAGAAGCGGATCTTCGAGAAGAAGCTCGGCGCCAACAAGTTCCGCATGAAGGACGTGAACGAGGGGCGGTTCTGCGGCGCCTGCCACACCGCGAAGCCGGCCGCCGAGATCGCGCACGGCTCGTTCGCGCCCAAGGGCAACTGCACGAAGTGCCACAGCGTCCGCGTGCGCGAAGAGAAGTAGGTCGCCCGCGCCGCGCCGGGGCGCGGGCCCGATTCAGGCGCGTCTCAGCTTCTCGAGCAGTTCCGCCACGCCCGGACTGCGCGGAATGACCGAGGCGGGCGCCGGAGCGGGCGCGACGGGCGGCGGCGGCAGCGGCTCGACGGGGGCCGGGGGCGGCGCGCGGCGCGGCGGCGCGGCGGCCGCGGGAGCGGGGCGCGCGGTCGAGCGCAGGTAGGCCGGCCCGTGCGAGAGCTGGTTCTTCAGCTCGTCGAGGTTCGCGGCCTGCTGGATCGCGACCTCCTCCGTGATCAACGACTTGTGGACGAGGTCGGCGAGCGCAGTCGCGTGGGTCTGCATGCCGTGCTGCATGCCGGTCTGGATCTGGCTGTGGATCTGGTGCGTCTTGCCCTCGCGGATGCAGCTGCGCACCGCCTCGATCGAGACCATCACCTCGACGACGGCGACGCGGCCGCCGGTGGTCCGCGGCACGAGCGTCTGCGAGAGCACGCCCTGCAGGCAGGCGGCGACGCGACCGCGCGCCTCGGTGCGCTCTTCGGGCGGGAAGGCGTCGAGGATGCGGTCGACGGTCTGGATCGCGCCCGGCGTGTGGACGGTGGCGAGGACGAGGTGGCCCGTCTCGGCGGCGGTGAGCGCGAGCGAGATCGTCTCGCGGTCGCGCAGCTCGCCGATCATGATCACGTCGGGGTCGTGGCGCAGCGCGCGCCTCAGCGCCAGACCGAACGACTCGCAGTCGCTGCCGATCTCGCGCTGGGTGACGAAGCAGTTGCGGTCGCGGTGCACGAACTCGATCGGGTCCTCCATCGTCATGATGTGGCCCGTGTGCTCGCGGTTGAGGTAGTCGACCATCGACGCGAGCGTCGTCGACTTGCCCGAGCCGGTCGGCCCGGTGACCAGGACGAGGCCGCGCGGCAGCTCGCAGAGCTTCTTCGTGATCGGCGGGAGGCCGAGGCGGTCGATGTCGGGGATCTCGACCGGGATGCGGCGCAGCACGGCGCCGAGCTGGCCGCGCTGGCGGACGAGGCTCGCGCGGTAGCGCGAGACGCCCGCCACGCTGAAGGCGAACTCGAGGTCGCCGGTGAGCGCCAGCACGCCGCGCTGCTCCTGCGTGGTCATCTCCGTGATGAGCGCCTCGATCGCGCGGCGGGAGAGCGGCGCGATGCCGCCCACCGGAACGAGATGCCCGTCGACGCGCAGCGCGGGCGGGCAGGCCTCCTTCAGGTGGAGGTCGGAGGCTGCGCGCAGCAACATCTGCTCAAGGAGGGCGAGGAGGCTGGGCGATTCGGAATCGATCATGGGAGGTTCCGGCGGGATCATCGGAACCGCTCCAGGGGGTTCTTGAGCGCGCGTGGAGCGGTCGCGAGCGACCGCGGGCTTCGAGGCGAGAGCGTGGCGGACCGCAGAGAGGAAGCGACGAGGGGAACGCCGGCGGGGGCGCCGCCGGTCGCGCCGTCGACGGCAGCCGCGCAGGCGCCGTCCGCCCTGCCGCCCGGGTTCGTCGATCGGCGGCGGCGCCCGACCCCGATGTTGAGCCGCTACTCGTTCTTCGGCGGGCGGCGGCGTCAGTTCGCGTCACCGGCCGACGCGGAGGACGCGTACGTCGACGTCTACAACACGCGTCTCGCGCTGCTCGTGCTGGTCTTCTTCGCGCTCACGATGTTCGACGCGATCGCGACGGTCTACTACATCGACCACGCGCACGGCTCGGAGTGGAACCCGATCGCAGACTGGATGCTGCAGCGCGGGCGGATCTTCTTCGTGATGGCGAAGGGAGTCCCCACCGGGCTCATGCTCCTCTTCGTGATGATCCACAAGAACTTCCGCTACGGACGGATCGCGCTCGCGATCGGTTTCGGCTTCTACTTCCTCCTCGGCGTCTACCACGTCTACCTGCAGGCGATGGCGTGGAGCCGGACGATCGCCGGGTACTGAGCGCGCGACGGGAGTGCGGAGCGGCTCGAGGCGCCCGGGCTCGACCCTGCGACGCGGGACGGGGGGCGGATCAAAAAGAAAAAGCCCGCGCCGGTGCCCAGGTCGCGAGCTTCTTCTTGAGCCAGCCCTGGCGTCCGTGGGGACCCGTCCGCCTTGGCTTGCCCTCGTTGTTCGTCTGAGGTGAAAGGATCAGGTTCGAGGGGCAGGAACTGGAATTTGTCCCTCGGAACGCCCCTGCACGCAAGAGGCAAACTCCCTCAGGAATCGCGCAACGCTTGCTCGAGAAAGTCGCGATCGGAGCAAGGCTCCGCGCGGCATCGGTCGGGGCCGCCTCTCGCGCCGGCGACGCGCGAGTTTCTGCGCGCTCTAGGGAAACGCCGAACGGAAGGATCCCTGCGAGGTATTGCCCCGCAGCAGCGAATCCTTTAGGAACCCCTCCGTCGCGTCTCGGAAGTGCCCCTTCGATGGGAGGGATGCCACGAAGGGTTCCGTCGAAATCGACCTCGACGGAGGTGCCGGGACGCGTCGCTGAGCGGGAAGAAGGAGGAGAACGAACGCGGGGGCGATGGCATGCGCCACGCCGGCTCCTCCGATTTGCCAGCGCAGCGGTTCGTGATAAGTACCCGTCGGACTCGCGACGCATGCTCCCATCGTGCGCGCCCGAGTCGGGCCAGGGTCTTCCACACCGTTCGAGCGTCGTTCCCCCCGCTAGTCGCATCTTCCGCCTCTTGGAAGTGCATCCCGCTCGTCCACCCGGTCCGGGCTCGTACATGGGAGCGTTCGCGCCAGGCCCTCGAGCATCGTTCGACGCGCGCCGTCCTGGCGCGTGACCTCGTTCTTCCTCGAGACCCGATCGCACTCCACGACCCAGCAACCGGGGTTCGTTGCGTCGCCCCCCCGACGCGCCGAAAGGGAATCGGAACGTGAAAAAGAAGGCCCCCCGTGCCTGCGAACTCGCCCGCTCCCTCGCCGAGCGCGCACGCCGAGAGAAGCGGCTGAGCGAAGCCGACCTCGACTTGCTGCTCGACTCGAGGCTCGACTTCGAGGAGCGCGTCGAGACGCTGCTCGACCTTCTCGGTGACGTGCCGATCCTGCCTCCGCCGGTCGACGAGCTCGGCGCGATCGCCTCCTTCTCCGATCGCCCGCGCGTTCCCGCAATCGCCGACGACGACAACCTGCGGCGCTACCTGCGCCAGGTCCACGCGCTGAAGCGCATGGACAAGGACGAAGAGATCCGTCTCGCGCGGCGCCTCGAGTTCGTGCGCCGCCGCTTCCGCGCCGCGCTCGAGCAGGCGAAGCTCGGCCAGGACCACCTGCGCAGCGTGCTCGGGGGCGAGTTCTCCCGCTCGATCGCGCACGACATGCGGCTCGCCCGCGTCGGCGACCCCAAGGCGCCCGGCCGCCTCGCCGATCGCCGCCGCGAGTTGATCCGGGCGCGCGCCGCCGAGCTCAACCGCGTGCGCGGCGCCTTCGTCGAGCGCAACCTCGGGATCGTCGCCGACCTCGCCATGTGCTACCGCACCTACGGCGTGCCGGTGATGGACCTGATCCAGGAGGGCAACGGCGCCCTGATCCGCGCGGTCGAGAAGTTCGACTGGCGCAAGGACGTCCGCTTCCAGACCTACGCGACCTTCTGGATCCGCCAGGCGGTCGAGCGCTGCATCGCCTTCAACAAGGGCATCGTCCGCGTCCCGAACTACCTCCAGCAGAAGATGCGGCGCCTGCGCCGCGAAGGCCTCCTCCCGCGCCGCGACCGCGACGTCTCCGTGCGCGACGTCGCCGGCGCCTTCGAGGTCAAGCGCGAGATCGCCGGCCACCTGCTCGAGACCGAGCGCACGCACTTCTCCCTCGACGTCGCGATCGACGAGGGGGGCGAGACGTTCGCGTCGCTGCTGCCCGACCTCGGCGACGGTCTCGACGCCGAGAAGAACGAGCTCAAGGTCCTGCGCGAGCGGATCGGCGAGGTCCTCGGCGGCCTCTCGCCGCTCGAGCGCGAGATCCTCGAGCTGCGCTTCGGGCTCGCCAACCACTCGCCGCTCACGCTCGAGGAGGTCGGCAAGCGGATGAACGTCTCGCGCGAGCGGATCCGCCAGCTCCAGGTGCGCGCGATCCGGAAGTTGCAGCGGCCGGCCCACCTGCAGCGCCTCGCCGGTTTCGTGTGAGCCGCCGCTAGATCCCGTTCCGCAGCCGCCGGTCGATCCAACCGAGCAGCCCGCGCTCGCCGCGCTCGTTCACGAGCGGCGCGAGCCACTGCGCCAGCGATTCGCCCAGCGCGTAGCCGCGCGCCCAGCGCCGGCGACGCGCGAGGTCGTCGGGCAGGAGGCCGGCTCCGTCGAGCAGCCGCAGGTATTGGACGAGCGACCCGCGGCTCCCGCGCCATGCCTCGCCGAGCGTCGCCACCGTCTTCATCCCGAGCAGCCGGTTCAGGTTGCGGTGGTCGCAGTAGATGCGCCGCGCCTCGTGCAGCGCGGAGCGGTCGTGCGAGTGCTCGACGACCGAGTCGGCCGCGAAACGGATCGCCCAGCCGGCGCGGATCGCCGCGGTCGACCAGCCGAGGTCCTCCCCGAACGGACAGCGCCCGAACGGCTGGCTCCGCCAGACGTCGCGCTTGATGCACGAGCTCACGTTGTCGAAGGCGATCAGCTCGAGCCGCTCGAACGGCGTCAGCGTCTCCCACGGCCGGTCGGGCCGGAGCTGCGCGCGCCGCGGCTCGTCGCGGCCCGCGATCCAGCCAGCGAGCCGCGCTTCGAGGATCGGGTTCCCGCCCGGGATCGGCACCTGCCGGCTGAACGCCCCGGCCGCACCCTCGTCCTCGAGCAGCGGCCGCGCGAGCCGCTCGAGCCAGTGCCGGTCGACCGGCAGCGCGTCCTGCACGAGCAGGACGACGACGCGCCCGCTCGTCCGGGCGATCGCCTCGTCGCGCGTCGCGCCATGGTTGAAACTGCGCGGATCGACCGGCACCACGCGGAACCCCGCCGCGCGCGCCGCCGCGTCGGTGCCGTCGCGCGACTCCGAGTCGACCACGAGGTGCTCGACGGTGAGCGCGGTCTCCTGCTCCTTCAGCCGCTCCAGCACGCGCCGGAAGCGCGGCCCGCCGTTGCGCGTGGGGAGGACGACGGAGACGTCGATCACGGCCGTTTCGCCGGAGGGGAGAGCCGGGTCAGGCGCGCGTGCCGGTCAGCCGGTCGGCCAGACGATCCGCGGACTCGAGCGCCTCGAGGATGCAGAGGTCGGTGTTGTAGTAGTTGTATCGGCCGAAGCGGCCGAGCGGCACGATGCCGTACGCCTCGAGCCCCGCGATCGCCTGCGCGCGCCGCGCGACGAAGTCGGGCCCGAAGTGGATGTAGGCGAACCGGTTGTCGCGCCACTCGACGACCGACACGTTCTCGCTCTTGAAGAGCCCCTGGGCCGCGAGCCGCGCGCGCAGGTCGGCGACGAACTCGCGCGTGACGTCGAGCTTCCCGCGGTAGGTCACCTCGGCGAGCAGCGACGCCCGTCCGCTCGGCGCGTTGCACGGGCTGTAGTTCGAAAGGTAGGTGACGCGGTTCGCCGGGCCCTGCTCCGCCTCGGGCAGGTAGAGCCACGACCACGGCTGCGCGTCGGCGCCGGCGATCCCGAAGAGGAAGCAGGCGAGGCTGATGAAGCCGAGCCCCTCCGCCGCGGCGCGCGTCGTCGCGTCGAGCCCGTCGACCATCGGCGCGAGGATCGGCAGCGGGATGGTCGACACCACCGCGTCGTAGGCGCGGCCGTTGACGTGCAATCGTCCGCCGGAGCGGGCGACGTCGGTGACGCGCACGTTCAGGCGCACGCGGTCCGCGACCGAGCGCGCGATGCGGTCGGTGATCGCCTGGAAGCCCCCGGTCCGCGGGTACCAGAAGACCGCCTGGTGCGCGTAGCCGACCGTCGCCTTCCCGAGCGCCGCCTGCACCACGTCGGAGAGCGGCGCCTCGGGCACGCGCCCGTCGACCCAGTCGATCCCCATCCCGCGCAGGTCGTCGAGCTTCCAGATCTTCTGGTTGTACGGCTCCATGAAGAGCCGGCCGATGCCGGTGCCGACGCGCCAGCGGATCCAGTCGCGGAAGTTGGCCGGCTTGGCCGCCCCTTCCGAGCGCGCGAACTGCGCCTCCACGGCGCCGCCGACGCAGGCCGCGCGATCCTCGGCCGCGAGCTCGCCGAGCCCGTTCTCGAACGGGTAGGGGACGTAGCGGCCGCGCAGCAGGATCCGCGTCTTGCGCTCGCTCTGCACCAGCGGCTCGTCGCGGAAGAGGTCGCGGTAGTACTGCATCGCCTTCTCGCTCTTCGAGAAGACGATGTGGCCGCCGGAGCGGTCCATGACGTAGCCGTCGACGACGTCGCTCTGGCAGAGGCCGCCCGCGCGCGCGTCGGCCTCGAGCACCTCGACCTCCACGCCGCGTTCCCGCAGGCGACGCGCGGCGGTCAGTCCCGAGATTCCGGCGCCGAGGATCGCCACGCTCATCGCGACGCTTCTTTCGAAGGGGTCTGCAAGCTCGCTCCTGCGCGATCGTCGCGCCGCGTCGCCGGCCCGATTCCGGGGCGCCCTTATACTGGCCCGGCCGCGCGGCCACCGAGGCTCCGATCCGCGGCACGTCGAACGGAGGTCGCCCGCAGCCGTGGAGCCACGCCGAAGCTCGACTCCGGCGATCGCGCTCGGCCTCGCGATGTTCCTGCCGGCCTTCGGCACCCACGGGCTGAACGCCGCGCGCGCGAGCCTCGCCCACGCGCTGCAGATCGCGAGCGACGACGGCTTCCGGATCGGCCTCGTGATGGCCGTCTTCCCGTTCGCTTCGGTCCTCGCGTACCTGCTGGTCGGCGCGTGGGGCGATCGGGTGGGGCTGCGGCGCGGGTTGCTGCTCGGCGTCGGGCTCTACTGCGCGGCGCACATGCTCTTGCTGGCGGCCGCGCCGCTCGCGGAGGCGGTCTCGCTGCCGTCCTGGGTCGTCTTCCTCACGCTGCGCGTCGTCGCCGGCTTCGCGGGCGGCGCGATCACCGTCACCGCGAACGGCCTCGGTGCGGCGCTCTACCCGCCGGGCCAGCGCGGCCGCTCGCTCAGCCTCGTCTGGCTCGGCGTGCCGCTGGCGCTGGTGGTCGGAACGCCGCTGCCCGCGTTCCTCGCCGGTCCGTGGGCAAGCCTGCCGGACGGCGTGCGCCGCTGGGCGGGCGACCCGTACGCCGCGGTCGCGACGCTGGTCGCGCTGATCGTCCTGGTCCTCGTCCCCTCCTTCGTGCCGGTCGCGCCGCGCGCGACCGAGCTGGACAAGGGCGAGCGGCGCGTGCCGTCGTTCCGCAGCACGTGGAGCGTGCTCGCGACCTCGCTCCTGATGCCGCTCGCCGTCTTCGAACTGCTCGCGAGCTCGGCGCCGCACACGCAGCAGGCGTTCGGTTTCACGCCGGCGATGCAGGGCGTGCTTTTCTTGATGCTGGGCGCCGGGTCGGTCGCGGGCGGGGTCTTCTCGGGAGCCGTCGCGGATCGCGTCGGAAGGCGCCGCTGCGTGATCGGGTCGCTCGCCGGTTTCGCGCTGCTCGTGCCGCTGCTGCCGTGGTGCGGGCCGCTGGCGTTCCGCGCGCTGGCCACGCTGCTCGGCCTGATCTCGACGGTGCGACAGGGTCCGTTCCAGGCGCTCGCCAGCTACTTCGCGGGCGACGGCGGGCGCGGCCGTTTCTCGGCGCGGATCCTGACGGCGTCGGCGCTCGGCATCGGGCTCGGGCAGTTCCTCGGCAGCGACCTGCTCGGCCGTTTCGGGATGGGCGCGGTGGCGTGGAGCTCGGCGGCGGTGACGCTGCTCGCGCTCGCGTGCGCGCGGCCGCTGCGCGAGCCCGTGCCGGCGCGCGCCTTGCCGCGGCCGGCCGAACCGGCGCAGCCGCGGCGATGAACGCGCCGCTCGCTCCGCTGGTCGTCGCGGCGCTCGCGCAGGCGGGCGCGCGGCCGCCCGCGCCGGGCGCGCTGCCGCCGCTGCGCATCGTCGTCCCCTTCGAGAACGACGACGCGGCGCAGGCGTCGCTCTGGTTCGACGCGCACGCGAGCGCGCTCGGCATCCAGCCGCGCGTCGACGCGGTGCGGAGGCTCGGTCCGTCCGAGCTGCAGCCCGACACGCTGCTCTTCGGTTTCGAGGCGGGGCTCCTCGTCGAGCTCGGCGAAGAGGGCGAGCTGCTCGCCGACGCCGCCGACGTGCGCGCCGCCGTCCATCCCGTCGCGATCGAGTCGTGGACGCTCGTCTGGTCGGGCGACGGCCGCCTCGAACCGCCCGGCGCAGACTCCTGGCGCGTGCTGCTCGACCCGAAGATGAAGGGGCGCGTCCGCAGCCGCCGCGTCGGCGCCCAGTATCCCGAGGGGCTGGTCTGGAGCGAGATCCGCGGCCGCCTCGCCGTCGACCTCGACGACCTCCTCGCCGCCGCGGGCGCCGACAAGACGCCGCTTCCGCCCGAACTGCCGCTCCAGGAGCTCCTGCGCCGGCTGCCCGAGGGTTCGGCCGCGCTCGCGCCGGTGCGCGCCGCCGTCCTCGCGCGCCGCGCCGGCGCGGCGCTGCGCAGCCCGCGGCCGCGCGAAGGGTGCGTCGGGCTGACGCTCGCCGCCGCGGTGACGCGCGGCAGCGGCGAGGCAGCGGCCGCCGTCGTCGCGACGCGCCTCGACGCGGCGCTGCTCGCCGACTTCGCGCGCGCGCTCGAGCTCGAGCCGGCCGCGCTCCCCGACGCGTCGTTCCCCGACTGGATCCGCGAGCTCGCCCGCGACCGCGCCGCCGACGCGATCCACCGGGAGCGGGCCGCCGTCGACCTCGCCCAGCTCCTCGAGCGCGACCGCGGCGGCGGCACGGCGGCCGCGCCGCCCGAAGAGTCGTGGCTCGACGTCTGGATCGACGGCCTGCTGCTCACGGTCGCCGCGGCGCTGATCCTCGTCGCGCTGCTCCGTACCGCCCGCGCGCCGCGCTGACGCGTCGCTCTTCGCTCCGCGCGGATCGGGTTCATCGATCCGTCGTATAAGAGCCGTTTCCGGGCGCACCGGCGCCCGCTTCCGACACGGAGAGGTCGATGAACGATGCGAACAAGGGCGGGGCCGACTCGGGCGCCCTCGCCGACGGCCGGACCACGGAGAAGGCCGTCAAGTCCTACGCGCTGATCGAGCCCGAGATCATGGCGCCGTACATGCGCTTCTACAAAGCCACTTACGAGCGCGGCCACCTCGACCGCAAGACCAAGGAGTTGATCGCCATCGCGGCTTCGCTGGTGTCGGGCTGCAAGGGCTGCCTCGAAGGCCACCTGAAGAAGGCGATCAAGTTCGGCGCGACGCGCGGCGAGATCAGCGAGACGGTCGCGATCACGCTCGGCGTCAACGCGGCCGCGATCGTCGACAAGAGCGACATCGCCTGCGCCAACCTCGGCATCTCGATCGACGACCTTCCCGCGGAACCTCCCAAGTACAAGGACGAGAAGTGAGGCGGACGTGAACCTCCCCCTGCTGCGCGCGGCGCTCGGAGCGCTGCTGCTGCTGGCGCCGCGGCAGGACCGGAGCGAATCCGCCGACCCCGGCCGGGAGACCTTCCTCACCACCGGATTCGAGCTCGGCGAGCGCGGCGCGATCACGCTGCGCTACCGGACCATCGCCTGGTCGCCCGACGCGTGGCGGGCGCTGCGCCGCGAGCCCGAGCAGCGCGAGCAGATGAACCGCCGCTTCGGCGTCGCGCTGCAGTCGGAGCTCAAGACGCCGATCGCGCTCTCGATCGGCGGGCGCCGCCTCGAACCGGGGAGCTGGCGCCTCGGCGTCGTGATGAACGAGGCGGGCGCCTTCGACCTGACGATCCTGGTCGACGGCGAGACGAAGCCGGTTCCGATGGACCTCTCCGAATCGCGCCACGTCTTCCCCTACCTCGCGTTCACGCTGGTGCCGGCGCAGGACGGGCTGTGCGCGGTCGTCTTCCAGTGGGGCACGGAGTACGGTCGCGTCGTGCTCGAGGCGGCGCGCTGACGCAATGGCGCTCGCCGCTGCCCCTCTCGACCTGCCGCTCTGGAGCGTCGTCCCCTTCGTCGCGCTGCTGCTCTCCATCGCGATCCTGCCGCTCGCCGCGCCGCGCTTCTGGGAGAGCCACCGCAACAAGCTGATCGTCGCGCTCGTGTGCGGGGTGCCCGGCGCGATCTACGTCCAGCAGGTCGCGGCCGAGGCCGGCTTCGCGTTCGACGCCCGCCATCCGCTGGTCGTCGCGCTGCTCGACTACGCCGAGTTCATGCTGCTGCTCTTCACGCTCTACGTCATCGCGGGCGGCGTGCGGATCGGCGGGACGCTGGCCGGCACGCCGACGGTGAACGCGGCGCTGCTCGCCGTCGGAGGGGTGCTCGCGTCGGTGGTCGGGACCACCGGCGCGTCGATGCTGCTCCTGCGGCCGCTGCTGCGCGCCAACGCGGTGCGCCGGAAGCGGTCGCACATCGTCGTCTTCTTCATCTTCGTGGTCTCGAACTGCGGCGGGCTGCTCACGCCGCTCGGCGATCCGCCGCTCTTCCTCGGCTTCATGAAGGGGGTGCCGTTCGACTGGACGCTGCGGCTCTTCGCGCCGTGGCTGCTGGTCAACGGCGTCCTGATCGTGCTGTTCCATTTCCTCGACTCGCACTACTTCCACCGCGAGGACGTCGAGGAGGCGCGTAGCGGCGGGCCCGACCTCGACGTCGCCGTCGAGCGCAGGCGGCGGCGACTGCACGTCGAGGGGTGGGGGAACCTCGTGCTGCTGGCCGGGGTGGGGGGCACGCTCATCCTCGCGGGGACGGCGGAGTGGCCGGTGCTCGCGCAGGACGGGGCGCTGCTCGGGCTCGCGCTCGCGTCGCTCGCGTTCACGAAGAAGTCGATCCGGCGCGAGAACCAGTTCGAATACGGGCCGGTGGTCGAGGTCGCCGTGCTCTTCCTCGGGATCTTCCTCTCGATGATCCCGGCGCTCGTGATCCTGAACGAGCGCGGCGGCGAGCTCCCGCTCGCCGGTCCGCGCAGCTTCTTCTGGGCGACCGGGACGCTGTCGTCGTTCCTCGACAACGCGCCGACGTACCTCGCCTTCTCCTCGCTCGCGGCGGGGCTGAAGGGCGTGTCGCTGCAGGGACCCTTCCTGGCGCGCTTCCTCGAGCACGGCGGCGACGCGCCGGAGCTGCTCGCCGCGATCAGCTGCGGCGCCGTCTTCATGGGCGCGATGACCTACGTCGGCAACGGACCGAACTTCATGGTGAAGGCGATCGCCGAGCAGCACGGCGTGAAGATGCCGTCGTTCTTCGGGTTCATGGCGTGGAGCTGCGGACTGCTGCTCCCGCTCCTCGCCGTCATGACGCTCGTCTGCTTCTGAGCGTCACTCGCCGCCGCCGCCGGCCGGCTCCGGCGCCTCCGCGGCCTCCGCCGCGTCGGCGGCTCCCTCGTCCGCGTTCTTGGTGATCTCGGCCACGACGTTCGTCGCGTAGCAGCCGCGCGGCAGGAAGAAGCGCAGCACCAGGCCGTGCTCGTGCGGCGCGACCTCGGCGTCGCGCAGCGCGAAGCGGTACGCGCGCCGCTCGCCGCGCAGGTGGAGGTCGCGGAACGGCTGGCGCCCCTCCTCCGGATCGAGCTCTTCGGCGTCGAAGATCGCGCGCTCGAGGCGCGCCGCCGCGCCGCGCGCCGGCAGCAGCCCCGGCCCGAAGAGCGGGCCGGCCGCGCTGATCTCGAAGCGGTCGGCGCGCGCCTGCTCGCGCGCCGCGTCGTCGACTACCGACGTGCGGCCGCTCGCGTGGTCGACCACGACGTCGCCGTCGAGCAGGCGGCCGAAGTCGCGGCCGCTCTCGCCGAAGCGCGCCTCGAGGCAGCGGTTGAAGACGTGCGACTGGTAGGCCGACAGGAAGAGCAGCCGCATCCGCTTGGGCAGCCGCGCGAGCGCGCGCACCGGATCGCGGTGCGCGAGCCAGGCGCGCAGCACCGCCGCCTCCGCGCGCAGCCGGCCGGGATAGGCGTCCGCCGCCTCGACGTAACGCGCTTCGTCGAACAGCGTCCGCGCGGCGCGGATGCGCGGGTCGTGCTCGCGCGGGCTCGGCCGGCCGAGGTAGATCGCCAGCGCCTCGTCGCCTTCGTCGCGCACGAGCGCGCGCCCGAGCCGGTCGCCGTCGCCCTTCGTCCCGAAGCGCTGCGCGCCGAACCAGTTCGGGACGCCGCTCTCGGCGAGCACCGCGAGGATCGCGCGCGCCCGCTCGAGCGCGCCCTCGCCCGTGCCGCGCAGCACGATCTCGAAGCGGTTGCCCGCCAGCTCGCCGGTGCGCAGCTTCGTCGCGTGGCGGACGCGCTCGCGGATCGCGAGCCACGGGTGGGCGAACCGGTCGAGCCGCTCTTCGAGGCCCGCCGGCAGCGAGAGCCACTGCGTCGCGACGGCGCGTGCGTCCTTGATCCCGGCGAAGCCGACGTCGCGCTCCGGGATGCGCAGCGCGCGGCAGAGATGGCCGACCGCCTCGTGCGTCGACATGCCGCGCTTCTCGACGCGGATCAGGAGCTGGGCACCGGCGCCGCTCGGCGGCGCGAGCAGCACCTCGTCGACGCGGAAGTCCTCCGGCTGCGACTTGCAGACGCCGCCCGTGCCGGGCAGGTCGGCGGTGAGCCACTTCACGGGCGCGTGCCGGACGGGAGGATGGACGCGGGGAAAAAGAAAAGGTTCAAGGCCCGTATCTCACGTTCTTAAGGGAAGCCTGCGCAGACAGGCGCCCGATAAGAAATGAAGCCTGGTGAGAGCGTGAGGATCCGGACCCTGAACCTTCTTTGTCGCGCAGTCATTCGCCGACGCCGATCTTTGCGAATTCGCGCGTTGCGTCGTCGTGGTGCCGGACCGGCCGTCGACAGCGGAGGATCGTAGCGGCGCCCGCGCGCGGCGGCCAGTTTCCCTCTCACCCGGGCGGATTCCCGTCGACGAGGTCGGCCAGAGGGGCGAGTGTCGACCACGCCGAGGCGTCGCGGCCGCTGCGGTCGAGCAGCGCGGCGCGCAGCCCGGCGGCGCGCGCCCCTTCGAAGTCCTTGACGCGGTCGTCGCCCACGTGCAGCGCCGCCTCGGCCGGGACGCCGAGCCGCGCGAGGGCGAGGGTGAAGATCCCGGGAGCGGGCTTCTCGACCTCCGCGCGGCCCGAGCTCACGACGGCGTCGAAGCGCGACGCCAGCCCGAGCCCGTCGAGGAGCGCGTCGAGCGTCGGCGACCAGTTGCTCACGACGGCGAGACGCAGTCCGGCGCGCCGCAGCTTCTCGAGCAGCGGCGGGACCTCGTCGAAGACGCGGAAGCTCGCCGCGTTCGCGAAGGCGTCGAAGAGGTCGGGCGCGACGCCGGGCGGCAGCGCCGGCGCGCCGGCGCGCGCGAAGACCTCGGCGATGAAGCGCTCGAACCACGGCCGCGTGTAGCGGAAGCCCCCGCCGGCCCGGACCGGGAGCGCGGCGTGGACCTCGGCCATCGCCCGTCCGATCGCCGCCTCGTCGCAGGCGAGGCCGTGGCGCCGCGCGACGTCGGCGTACATGCGGGGACGCGGCCGCCGTTCGACGAAGAGGGTGCCGCCGGCGTCGAGCAGGACGGCGCGCAGAGGCGACACGGTGCGGCTCTCCGTGCAGAATGGCGCGCCATGATGGCGCCGCGGAAGGTCGGGGAATCTAGCCGGCGAGGGCTGCTGCTCGCGCTCGCGTTCGCGCTGCAGGTCGCGGGCTGCTCGTCGCCGCCGCCGGCGACCCTCCCGCCGGAGGAGGAGCGCCTGGCGGAGCTCCGCGCGCTCGAGAGCGCGCACCGCTTCCGCGCCGCGCTCGCGAAGACCGACGAGTGGCTCGCGGGCGCGCCCGACGACGCGGCGGCGCTCGCGTGGAAGACGCGGCTCCTGCGGCAGCTCGGCGACGAGCGGCGCGCCCTCGAGGTCGTGCAGGCGCGCCGCGCGAAGGCGCCGCGCGACGCCGCGCTCGCCTACGAGGAGGGCGAGTTGCTCGCCCACGTCGGGCTCGACGACCGCGCGCTCGCCGCGTTCGACGAGGCGCGCGCGCTCGCGCCCGACGACGCGCTTCCCGCCGTCGCCGCCGCCGCGCTGCTGCTCTCGAAGAAGCGACCCGACGCCGCCGGCGCGCAGCAGCGCCTCGCGCCGTTCCTCGACGGCCCGCATGCGTCGGCGGAGGCGCGCTTCCACCAGGGGCTCGCGCTCGAGGCCGCGGGCGACGCCGCCGGCGCGCGCGCTGCCTGGGAGCGCGCGCTCGAGCTCGAGCCGCTGCACGTGCCGTCGATGCGCAACCTCGCGCTGCTCGCCGAGCAGGGCGGCGACGCGCCGGGCGCCCTCGTCCTCTGGCGCAGGGTGAAGCGCAGCGCGAGCCCGCTCGACGCGAAGTTCGTGCAGGAGGTCGACGCGAAGATCGCGGCGCTGAAGGCGCGGGTCGAGAAGGTCGAGCCGCCGGCGAAGGACGCGAATGCAGCGGCGCCGAAGGGATGATCGACTGCGAAGGAACGTCTCGCGCGGGCCCGTAGCTCAACAGGTCAGAGCGGCCGACTCATAATCGGCTGGTACCAGGTTCGAGTCCTGGCGGGCCCACCATTCCACGACCTCGTCGCGCCGGCGGTCGCGTCACCGCCCCAGCCGCGCGAAGTGCTCGATCAGGACGACGTAGGCGTTGCGGTCGAGCGCGTTCGGGCGCAGGAACTCGACGGGGTAGCCCGGCGTGCCGAGGAACGGGCGCAGGACCCACGCGAGCTGGATCGAGAAGAAGACGTAGAGCACGGCCCAGCTCGCGAGCGTGATGCGGTGGCGGGAGTCGCGCTGCAGCAGCGGGGCGTAGTGGCGGCGCAGCACGACGTGGCCGACCGCGGCGGCGACGGCGAAGAGGAGGCCGTCGGCGAGCGTGAGGAAGTAGCCGTTGCCGCTGCTGACGAAAGCGAAGACGACGAGCGGCGAAAGAGCGCCGAGCGCGACGGCGAGCGCGGCCTGCGCCGCCCACAGTCCGCGGCACGCGGCGCGGAAGTCGGCGGCGAGGCCGAGCACGGCGTGCAGCACGTAGAAGTTGGGCAGCGTGACGACGCACGAGCAGAGCAGCAGGAGCGGGATCTTGACCGCCGAGTAGAGCGCGAGCACCGGCTCGCCCGACGACGCGCCGAGCGCGAGCCCGTGCAGCGCGCCGCCCGCGACCGCCAGCGCGACGCAGTCGCGCACGGTCGCCGCCTCGCCGTGCAGCACCGATCGCATCGCGGCGGCGGCGGAGGTCACGGCGCTACCCGTGGTGCAGCAGCCGACTCAGGGCGAGGAGCAGGCCGGAGAGGACGTTGCCGTCGCGCGGACAGAACCAGGCGAAGGGCTGGCCCGGCTCGCCGAGGAACGGCCGCAGCAGCCACCCCATCTGCGCGCCGACGGTCCCGTAGAGCAGGCACCAGACCGTGAGGAGCCGCTGGCCCGGCGGCGGCTTGGCATCGGGCTCCTTCTGCAGCTGCGCCTTCGCGTTCCGGTGCAGCACGCGCAGCGAGAGCAGGCCGCCGACCGCGCAGAACAGCACGTGGAGCAGGAGCAGGAACGGGTAGCTCTCGGTGCTGACCGCGAAGAACGCGAAGACCGGCCCGAGGCTCGCCAGCACGGCCAGGTGGACGACGACCGCGGAGAGGAGCCGCCGCAGCGCCGCCATCCCGCCGAGCGGCGACTTCATCAGCGTCGCGAACACGTAGAGCGACGGAAAGGTCACGAGCAGCGTGAGCCCGAACAGGAGCGGCAGCTTGAGCGCGGCGCACAGCATCTGCAGCGCCGGCCGGTCGCCGCGGTGGCTGAGCCCGTAGGCGCCGAGGCTCGCGCCGTAGATCGCGCCGAGCAGGAGCGCGAGGCCGATCAGCCGGCGGCTGCGGGAGTGGACGCGCGCGGGGCCGGACGCCGCTTCGTCGACGGCGGAACCGCGCAGGACGAGGTCGAGAGTGTGCAGGAGGTCCGACCGGACGGGGAGGTCGGTGCTGTTCGACATGGCCGCGGAGTCTCGTGGCTCCGCCGCGCAACGTCAATGGGTCCGCGCCCGCGTGCGCCCGGCCCGGCCGGCCACCCCGTCAGTGCCTGCCGTTCGCCCCCGACAGCTCCTTCACGAGCTCGCCCACCACGCCCTTCGCGTCGCCGAAGAGCATGTAGGTCCGATCCAGGAAATAGAGCGCGTTGTCGATGCCGGCGAAGCCGGGGTTCTTGCTGCGCTTGATCGCGAAGACGGTCTTCGCCTTGTCGGCGTCGATGATCGGCATGCCGTAGATGGGGCTGGACTTGTTGGTGCGCGCGGCGGGGTTCACGACGTCGTTCGCGCCGATCACGAGCGCGACGTCGCACTGCGGCATGTCGGGGTTGATCTCGTCCATCTCGATCAGGTCGCTGTAGGGGACGTCGGCCTCGGCGAGCAGCACGTTCATGTGGCCCGGCATGCGGCCGGCGACCGGGTGGACCGCGAACTTGACCGAGATGCCGCGCTTCACCAGCTGGTCGCGCAGCTCGCGGACGCGGTGCTGCGCCTGCGCGACCGCCATCCCGTAGCCCGGGATGATCACGACGTTCTGCGCCTGCTCGAGTACCTGCGCCGCACCCTCGACCGTCTCGGACTTGTAGACGCCCTGCTCGTTGGCCGACGCCTCGGGGGTCACCTGCCCGAACGCGCCGAACAGCACGTTGGTGAACGAGCGGTTCATCGCGCGGCACATGATGATCGAGAGGATCAGGCCGCTCGAGCCGTCGAGCGCGCCCGCCGTGATCAACAGCTTGTTGTCGAGCACGAACCCCATCGCGACGGCGGAGAGCCCCGCGTACGCGTTCAGGATCGAGATCACGGTCGGCATGTCGGCGCCGCCGATCGGGATGATCAGCAGCACGCCGAACGCGAGCGCGAGCGCGACGATCAGCGGGAAGCAGACCGCCGAGAGCCCGCCGGTCGGGTCGGCCACGACGACCACGCCGAGCGCGACGGCGAGCACCATCAGCCCGACGTTCGAGACGTTCTGGAACTTGTAGGTCACCGGCCGCTGCGGGATCCAGCGGACACCCTGCAGCTTGCCGGCGGCCATCAGGCTGCCGGTGAAGGTGAGGAAGCCGAGGATCACCTCGACCACGATCGCGCCCATGCGGAACGGCGTCGCCGCGGCGCCCCCCTCGCCGACCCAGACGTAGTACTTGGCGACGCCGACCAGCCCGGCGGCGAGCCCGCCGAAGGCGTGCGACAGCGCGGTCCGCTGCGGCACTGCCGTGATCGGCACGCGCGAGAGCGGGACGCCGACCACGAAGCCGGCGACGAGCGCGGCCACGATCCACCCGTGGTGCGTCACCTCGGACTGGACCCAGGTCGCCAGGATCGCGAGCACCATGGCGAGCACGCCGGCGGTCACGCCGCGCCGCGCGCTCTTGGGGTCGTTCATCCAGTAGAGCGAGAAGACGAAGAGCACGGTCGCGGCGACGTACGCGAGCTGGATCAGGGCGGGCATCACGGCTTCGCCCCGTCCTGCTTCGCAGGGACGTCGGGCCGCTTGAACATCTTCAGCATGCGGTCGGTGATCATGAAGCCGCTGACGATGTTGGTCATCGACGCGAACAGCGCGATCGCGCCGAGCACCCGGATCGAGGTGGGGTGGTCGCCGCCGGTGACCAGGATCGAGCCGACCACGGCGATCGCGGAGATCGCGTTGGTGAGCGACATGAGCGGCGTGTGCAGCAGGCGCGAGACGCGGGCGATCGCGCCGATGCCGATGAACGTCGAGAGCACGAAGACGAAGACGAGCGACCAGTAGTCGGGCGTCGCGGCGGGCTCGGCCGCCTTCTCCGCGCTCGCGGCGATGGCGTCGGGAGCGGCGGCGAGGGAGACGACGAGGAAGGCGGCGAGCAGCCCGGGCGCGGTCGCGAGCGCACGCCGCGGCGCGACGGGGAGGCGGGGGGATCGACGCGGCATGGGGGCGGGGTACTCCGGCGGCGGCGCGCGCGCGATCACTTCGCGGCGACCGGCGCGAGCAGCGCCGCGGTGGGCGCGTGGACGATCTGGCCGTTGCGGGTGACGAGGCTGCCCGCGACGATCTCGTCGGCGAGGTCGACGTTGAGCGCGCCTTCGAGCGTGACGATCTTGAGGAAGGCGAGCAGGTTCTTGGCGTAGACGTCGCTCGCGTGCACCGGCACGAGCGACGCCACGTTGCGCAGGCCGACGATCTGCACGCCGCGCACGTTCACCGTCGCGCCGGGCTGCGTCAGCTCGCAGTTGCCGCCCTGGTCGGCGGCGAGGTCGACGACCACCGAGCCGGCGCGCATCCGCTCGACCATCGAGGCGGGCAGAAGCTTGGGCGCCGGGCGGCCCGGGACGAGCGCCGTGCAGATCACGACGTCGGCGTCGGCGACGCGCCTGGCGAGCGCCTCCTCCTGCGCGCGCTTGAACTCGGCGGACGCCTCCTTGGCGTAGCCGCCCTGGTCCTGCGCGTTCTCCTGCACCGGGACGTCGATGAACTTCGCGCCGAGCGACTCGACCTGCTCCTTCACGGCCGGCCGGATGTCGGAGACCTCGACCAGCGCGCCGAGCCGCCGCGCCGTCGCGACCGCCTGCAGTCCGGCCACGCCCGCCCCGAGGATCACGACTCGCGCCGGCTTGAGCGTGCCCGCCGCCGTCATCAGCATCGGGAACAGCTTCCCCAGCCGATCGGCCGCCATGACCACCGCCTTGTACCCGGCGATGTTCGCCTGCGAAGAGAGCGCGTCCATGGGCTGCGCGCGCGAGATGCGCGGGATCAGTTCCATGGCGAAGACGGTGAGCCGCCGCTCCGCCATGCGGCGCACCAGGTCGATGCGTTGGTGGGGGTAGACGAACGAGACGAGCGCCGCGCCGGCGGCCGGCAGCTCGGAGTCGTCGCGCGGCGGATGCAGTCTCAGCACGAGCCCGGCGTCGGCGAGACCGCGTGCACGGTCGGCCTCGATCTGCGCGCCGGCCGCCGCGTAGGCGGCGTCGGAGAAGGTGGCGCGCTCGCCCGCGCCCGCCTCGATCGACACGGCGAGCTTCGCCGCCGCCAGCTTCTTCACCGATTCGGGAGTGGCGGCCACGCGCGTCTCGCCGGGCTCGCTCTCCTTCGGGATGAAGACCTTCAGCATGGAATCGGTCCCTGGCTCAAAAAGGGAGGCAAAGATTCGGTTCTGCGAGGCCTCTTGTCGAGTTCCTGCCCGCGCCGGAAATGCGCTCCAACCCCGTTCGAGCCGGACGGTACCCTGCGCGCCCCGCTCGCCGCACCGACGGCGCGCAGGTCGGCCGTCGAGTTTCGCGAGGGAAGACCGACATGCACCGGATCCTCGGAATTCTCCGTACCGCGTCGTTCGCCGCCGCCGTGCTGGCCGCCGCGCCGCGCGCGCCCGCCCAGGGCGACACCGGCTTCCTGCGCGGGACGGGGCGCACCGACGTCGCCTTCTCCTACGGCTCCGAGTCGTTTCGCGACTTCTGGGTCGGCACGACCAAGACCTCCGACCCGAACGTCGGCAAGGTGACGCACGAGACGGCGAACCTCTGGCTCGCCTACGGCGTCGACAGCCGCACCGACCTGGTGTTGAACGCGACCTACGTCGACGCCGAGAGCGACGGCATCGCGACCACCAGCAATCGGGACGAGAAGCAGCTCCAGGACGCGACCATCGGCTTCAAGTACCAGCTCAACGTCTGGCAGCTCGGGCCGGGCCGCTTCTCGCTCTTCTTCGCGCCGGCCGCCAAGATCCCGATGACCCACTACGAGTCGAACGCGATCACCGGGATCGGCGACGGACAGATCGACTACCGCGGCCGCGCGATCCTGCAGTACACGACCGACTGGGGCATCTGGATCGCCGCCGAATCGGGCTACGACTACCGCACGGAGAGCCCGGCCAACGAGGTGCCGCTCAACCTGACGCTCGGGATCCCCTGCACGCGCTACGCGACGATCACGCCCTTCTTCAGCTACGTCAGCAGCCTCGGGAGCCGCGACCTCTCGACCACGCCCTTCCCGATCGTGCAGGAGCCCGGCGTGGAGGAGGAGTACAAGCGCTGGGGCGTGAGCGTGATCTTCAACGTGAACGAGCAGTGGGGCGTCACGGCCGGCTGGAAGGACACGCTCGACGGCCGCAACACGGGCGACGTCTCGGGCTTCTGGTTCGGCGCCTACTACCGGTTCTGAGCGGGACGGTCGCCAGGGGCGGACGGCGCGGCGGGCGCGGCCGGCGGAACGGCGCGCAGCCAGTCGGCCCACGGCATCTCGGCCGGCCCGCCGACGACACGCAGCGCCTGCACCAGCGTGGCGACGTCGAGCTTCCTCTCCGCGACGAAGTCCGCGAGCGCGCGGCCTGACGGCCCGACGCGCGGCGCGCCGCCCTCGAAGCCGCTCCAGGCGAGGTCGCCCACGAAGAGGATCCGCGCGCGCGGCAGCCAGAAGACGACGTAGTCGTCGCTGTGGCGCGACGCGGCACCGAGGTCGAGCACAAGGAGCTCCTGCCCCGCGTCGGCGAAGCGGCGGCCCCGGTCGAACGTCTCGATGCGCAGCCGACCTCCGCGGCGCGCGAGGCGGTCGGGCGCGAGCGTGAACGGCCGCATCACCGCCGCCTCGACGAACGGCGCGTCGAGCGGCGTCGTCACGATCGCCGCGCCCTCCGCGATGAACGGCCGCAGCCCGCCGCAGAAGCGCGGGTGGTGGTGGGAGAAGAGGATCGCGCGGATCGGCTTGCCGGGAAGCGCGGCCGCCAGCGCGTCGACGATCCGCTCGCCGGTCGCGCTCGAGGCGGGCGCCTCGAGGACGAGGAGATGGTCGGCGAACTCGACGGCGAGCGAGCGGACCGGGCAGGCCGGATCCTCGACGACGAAGACGCCGGGCGCGAGCGAAGCGAGCGCGGCCGGCGGCGAGTGCGCCGGCGCGGACGCGGGCGGCAGCTCGAGCTCGCGCGCCGCCTCCAGCGCCGTCCCCGCCTTCGCGAGCGCGAGCTCGGCGCTCTGCGCGTCGAAGTCGCCGAACCGATCGAAGGAGATCGCGCTCGCGACCGGCCGCCCGTCGACCAGCTTCACGCCGGAGCAGCGCGCCTTCTCGAGCACGTCGCCGAGGCGCGGATGGGCGCGCCACTGCTCGCTCTGGAAGTCGCTCTCCCCGCTGCCGCCGGCGAGGGGGGCGCGCGCGCGCCACGGCAGCTCGGCGAAGCGGCGCGCGTCGGCCGCCGCCATGCCGGAGAGCTCGACGAAGCCAGCGGCGCCGCCCGCCTCGTCCATGCGCCGCCAGACTCGCTCGCCGCGCACGAGCGTCGTCTCGACGCGCGGCGGCGCGTCGCCGCCGTCGATCCAGGTGCGCTGCTCGAGCAGGAGCCGGTCGCCGCCGCTCGCGAGCGCGCGCAGCTTGGTCGCGACCGCTCTCCGCTCGCCGAGCTTCTCGTAGTCGCCCTCGAACTGGGCCGTGCCGTCGTACGCGACCTCGAACGGCGGCGGGCGGACCGCCTCGACCTCGGGCGCGCGCACCCTCTCGCCGGCGCACGCCGCCATCGCGAGCGCGAGCGCCGCCGCCCCCGTCCGCCCCGCTCCCCGCCGCCGCGGCGCGCGCGCCACCTCAGCCGCCCGCCGGGCTTGCGCGGCCCTCGAGCTCGTCGAGCGCCTTCTTCAGCGGGGCGAGCGAATCGTGTTGCGGCGCGATCGACTCGAGCGCCGCCGCGGCCTTGCGCGCCTCCTTGACGAGCGCCGCGCGCGTCTCGGGCGTGGCGGCGCGCGCCGCGGCCACCGCGAGCGCCGCGTACGTGGCGACGTAGTCGGGGTTGCCCGGCGCGAGGTCGAAGGTGCGCCGCTCGTGGGCGAGCGCCTCGCCCGTCAACCCGAGCTGCTCGCACACGAGCGCGAGTTGGTGGAAGAAGAGCGGGTTGCTCTTCGAGAGCTTGGTCGCCTCGAGGAGGTGCGTGCGCGCCGCCTCGAGGTCGTCTTGGTCCTTCAGGTCCTGTTCGACGACCGCGAGCTCGTAGAAGAACTGTGGGCTGCGCGGGTTCTTGGCGACCGCCGCGCGCAGCTTGTCGCGCGCGCTCCGGCGCACCGCGTCGTCGAGGCCGCCGCCGTCGAGCGCCCGCATGATCTCGTCGCGCGCCTCGTTGGCGAGGCGCGCCGCCTCGGTGCGCTGCGCGTCGGGGACGGGGACGGTGCCGGCGCCGAAATAGGGGTTCACGAAGCTGTCCATGACCCCTGTGCGGAAGTCGTCGGTCTGCTGCCAGCCGCTCGCGAGAAGCTCGCCGCCCTTCTGCAGCATCTTCGCGAAGAACTCGCTGCCCGCGCTCGTCTCGCGCGTGCCGAAGATCCTCGAGAGGTTCGACGCCGCCTCGCTGGTCGCGGCCGCGTCGGCGGTGGGCGCGGAGGCCGGCTGGCTGCGCGCGTGTTCGATGTCGGCGAGCCGCTGCTGCGCCCACAAGATCAGCTGTTTCGCGCGATCGTCGCGTTCGTCGTACGAAACGGCCTTCTTGGCGTCGGCGAGGCACAGGTCGACGTACGCGCCCGCGTCGCCCCCCGATTCGTAGAGCAATTTGTAGACGTCGGCGCGCATGCGGTACGCGCGCGCCATCTCCTTCAGGAAGAGCGGCGAGGGAAGCGGCGTGCCCGGCTCGACCAGCGGCCGCATCACCTTGAGCGCGTCGCTCACGTTGGAGAGCGCCTGCTGCAGCAATTCGCTGCGCATGTCGGCCGCGAACTTCGGGTTGACGGAGAGGCCGAATCGGAAGCTCGCGAATTCGAGCTGCGTGCGCCAGTCCCTCTCGCTCTTCGTCCCGGCCTCGAGCAGGAGGTCGACACCGGCCTTGCGCTCGATCGGATCCTTCGAGCGCCAACGCAGGAAGCCGGCGTAGAAGAGCGCAAGTGCGTCGTCGGGCCGGTGCTGCGCGACGAGGTCGACGTCCTTTCGGGCCCGGGCGTAGACCGCATCGACGTCGGTCGCGCCGAGCGACTTCGCGATCTGCGGCAGCACGTCCTTCTCGCCGTTCTCGATGCGCAGCTCCCAGTTCTTGGCGAGCGCGCAGAGGGCCCGCGCGCGACCGAGGCGGGCGTCGTCGTCGTCGCGCTTGGCGAGCGCCTCCTCGTAGCCGGCCAGCGCTGCGAGGTTGTTGCCCTCGCCGAACGCGGCGTCGCCGCGGTCGCGCGCGTTCTTGAACTCGCGCAGCGCGGTCGCGCTGAGGCTCGACTTCATCAGGATCGCGAAGGAGAGCGAGATCACCGCGACGACGAGCGACAGGATCGCGATCGTCTTCTGCTTGCGCACGCGCCGCCAGCCGCGCCCGATGAACGTCGTCCGGCTGGCGAGGATCGGCTCGCCCTCGAGGTAGCGCTCGAGGTCCTGCGCCATCTCGAGCGCCGACGCGTAGCGGCGCTTCGGCTCCTTTTCGAGCGCCTTCAGGATCACGACCTCGAGGTCCTCGTGGAGATGCGTCGCGAGCGCGCGCGGCGGGCGCGGCTCCTCGTCGAGGATGCGCTGCAGGATCTCCTGCGTCGACTCGCCCGAGAACGGCGGCCGGCCGGCGACCATCTCGTAGAGCGTCGCGCCGAGCGAGTAGACGTCGGTGCGCCGGTCGATCTCGCCCTTCTTGGCGCGCACCTGCTCGGGGCTCATGTAGAGCGGCGTGCCGACCATCGCGCCGGAGTCGGTGATCGATTCGCCCTGCTCCGGCCGCGCCAGCCCGAAGTCGGTGAGCACCACCTTGCCGCTCGCCGCGCCGTCGGCCGAATCGCCGCGTTCGCTCTCGCGCAGGCGGATCATGTTCGCCGGCTTCACGTCGCGGTGGATGATCCCGCGCTGGTGGGCGAAGTGGATCGCGCGCGCCGCCGTGCAGGCGAGCTGCGACGCCTCGCGCGGGTCGATCGGCCCGCGCTTGATCACCACGTCGAGCGGCTCGCCGTCGAGGAACTGCATGGCGTAGAAGTGCGTCGCGCCGTCGTTGCCGATCTCGTAGATCGGGACGATGTTCTCGTGCGAGAGCTGCGCGACCGCCTGCGCCTCGCGCAGGAAGCGCTGGATCGCCTTCTCCGTCGCGCCGAGCCCCGGCGGCAGGACCTTGAGCGCGACTCTCCGGCCGAGCTTCGCGTGCACGGCCTCGAAGACGACGCCCATCGAGCCGTGGCCGAGGATGCGCTTCAGCGAGTAGTCGCCGAGCTGCCGCCCGACCAGCTCCTGCAGCGGGACGCGCCCGAGCGGTTCGTCCGCCACGGAGATCTACCGGCTCGGGCCGCCGTCCGCGTGGAGGTCCGCGAAAGGCGGGTCGGCGAGCGCCTGCTCGCGCAGCCGCTTCAGCGCGGCGAAGAGGCGCGGCAGCGTCTCGAGCCGCAGCGAGTTGGGCCCGTCCGACTGCGCGCGGTCGGGGTCCTCGTGCACCTCCATGAAGACGAGGTCGGCGCCGGCCGCGACGGCCGCCCTTGCGAGCCCAGGTGCAAGTCGCCGGTCGCCGTCCGACTTCCCGTCGCCGCCGCCGGGCCGCTGCACCGAGTGGGTGCAGTCGAAGACGACCGGGACGCCGAGCGCCTGCATGAGCGGGATGGCGGTCATGTCGTTCACCAGCCGGTGGTACCCGAAGAAGGTGCCGCGCTCGGTGACGACGATCTCCTTGGCCCCGCCGGATCGCAGCTTGGCGACGACGTGCTTCATCTCCTCGGGGGAGAGCCACTGCCCCTTCTTCACGTTGACGGCGCGCCCGGTCTTCGCGACCGCGAGCAGCAGGTCGGTCTGGCGGCAGAGGAAGGCGGGGATCTGCAGCAGATCGACCGCCTCGGCCGCCGGCGCCGCCTGCTCGGGGAGGTGGACGTCGGTCACGACCGGGACGCCGAGGTCGTTGCGGATGCGGGCGAGGATCTTCAGCGCCTCGTCGGCGCCGACTCCGCGGAACGAACCGATCGACGTGCGGTTGGCCTTGTCGAACGACGCCTTGAAGACGATCGGCAGCCCGCATCGGCGGGCTTCACCGACGACGCGCTCGGCGATGCGGCGCGTGATCGCGTCGCCCTCGACCACGCATGGACCGGCGAGCAGCGCGAGGGGACGGTTCGCGCCGACCTGCACTGCGCCGATGCGCGCCTCACGTGTCGCGGCAGTCGACATGGGGCGCGGATTGTATCGTCGCGCCCCCTTCGGACCGGGACATTGGGCGCACATCCGACGCTGCTGCTGACCGGCGCGAGCGGCCTCTTGGGCGCCGCGCTCGCGCGCCACGCCTTCGAGCGCTTCCGCGTCGTCGCGGTGGTGCGGCGCGCCGCGCCGCCGCCGCTGAAGCGGGGGGACCGCAAGATCGCGTGCGACCTCGAGGAGGCGGGCGCGGCGGCGCGCCTGGTCGCCGCGGCCGAGCCGCAGCTCGTCGTGCACGCGGCGGCGCTCTCCTCGCTTTCGGCGTGCGAGGCCGATCCGGCGCGCGCGCGCCGCGTCAACGTCGACGCGACGCGCGAGCTCGCGCACGCGGCCGCGCACTGCGGTGCGTGGCTCCTCTTCGTCTCGTCCGACCAGGTCTTCGCCGGCGACCCGCCGGAGGGGACTCGCTACGGCGAGGAGGACGCGCCGCGGCCGGTCAATGTCTACGGCCGCACCAAGCTCGACGCGGAGGAGGCGGTGCGCGCGGCGGGCGGCGAGGCGCTGATCGTCCGCACCGCGCTCGTGCTCGGGCGCGCGCCCGACGGCCGCAGCGGCGCGGTCGATTCGATCCGCGCGGCGCCGGAGGGGGCGACGGTGCGTCTCTTCCATGATGAATGGCGCACGCCCGTCTCGGCCCCCGACCTGGCGCGCGTCGTCGACGCCGCCGCGCGCGCCCGCGCTGTCGGACTCGTCCACGTCGCCGGCCCCGATCGCGTCGACCGCCTCGAGCTCGGGCGGCGGATCGCGGCGGCGTTCGGCCGCGACACCGGTCCGGCGGCGCTGCGCTTCGCCGCCGCGTCGCAGTCGGAGGCGGGCCATCCACGGCCGCGCGACGTGTCGCTGCGCTGCGAGCGGCTCGCCGCGCTCGGGCTGCCGGCGCCGCGGCCTCTCGCGCTCGCGCTCGCGGAGCTGCGCTGAGCGGCGTCTATGATCGGTGCCGGTCACGAATCCGGGGGGAGGCGGCCGTGCGTCGAATCATGCTGGTGCTTCCGGGTCTCGCCGACGCACCGCTCTCCTCCCTCGGCGGCCGCACGCCGCTCGCCTGCGCGAACCACCCCGCGCTCGACCGCCTCGCGTCGCGCGGCCGGCTCGGCACCGTCGACCTCGACGAGGGCGGGAGCTCCGGCTCGATCATCGGCCTCCCGGCGCTGCTCGGCCTCGATGCACGCGCGCTCGAGCTGAGGCGGGGGCCGCTCGAGGCGACCGGGCTCGGCGTCGCGCTCGGCGCCGACGCGCTGGCGTTCCGCCTCAACTTCCTCTCGATCTTCGACGGCACGGTCGCCGACACGCGCGCCGGCCACGTCTCCGACCCGGAGGCGTCGCTGCTGCTCGCGGCGCTGCGCAAGATCGACCTCGGCACGTTCCCGCTGGTCTTGCATGCGGGCGCCGGCTACCGCCATCTCGCGGTGGTCGACCCGGGGGCGCAGCTCGAGGTCGCGACCGTCCCGCCGCAGGAGGTGCTCGGCCGGCCGCTGCGCGACCACCTCCCGACCGGACGCGACGCCGCGCCGCTCGCGAAGTTCGTCGAGGAGGCGGCGCGCCTGCTGCCTGGCAACGAGGTGAACCGCGTGCGCGTCGATCTGGGCGAGAACCCGGCCGACGCCGTCTGGCTGTGGGGCGAGGGGCGGCGGCGCGCGATCCCGCGCCTCGGCGACGCGTTCGGCGGGCCGGCGGCGATGGTCGCGGCGGCGCCGCTCGTGCGCGGGCTCGCGCTCGAGCTCGGGATGGAGTGCCCGCGTCTCGCCGGCACCACCGCCGACGAGCAGACCGACCTCGCGAAGAAGGCGGCGACGGCGCTCGAGCTGGCGGCGACGCATGCCTTCGTCGCGGTCCATGCGGCGGCGGTCAACGAGGCGTCGCGCTCGGGCGACGCGCGCCGCAAGGTCGCGGCGATCGAGCGCATCGACTTCGAGCTGCTCGCGCCGCTCCTCGCGTGGGTCGAGGCCGACGCCGACGACCGGCGCCTGCTCGTCGCGTCGGACCACGCGACCTCGGCCGAACCGCAGCGCCGGGCGCCTCGGCGCGTCCCGTTCGCGCTCTTCGGCGGCGGGATCGAGGGGCTGCGCGCGCGGAAGTTCGACGAGGAGGGCGCGAGCGCGGCCGACCTCCAGCTCGCGAACGCGGGCGAGCTGCTCGCCCTCTTCCGCAAGCCGGGCTTGCGCACCGCGTCGGCGTAGCTGGTAGCGTCGACCGGATGCCCTTCGACATCCCCAACCGCTTCACGCCGGCCGAGGCCGAGCCGGAGCTCTTCCGCCGCTGGGAGGGCTCGGGCGCGTTCCAGCCCCGGCGCGGTGCCACCGGACCGGACGGCGCCGCGACCGACCGCTTCGTCGTGATGATCCCGCCGCCGAACGTCACCGGCGCCCTGCACATGGGCCACGCGCTCAACAACACCGTGCAGGACGTGATGGTCCGCTTCCATCGCAAGAGCGGGCGCGAGACGCTGTGGGTGCCGGGCACCGACCACGCCGGCATCGCCACGCAGGCGGTGATCGAGAAGAAGCTCTTCAAGGAGCAGGGGATCACGCGCGAGCAGCTCGGCCGCGAGAAGTTCCTGGCCGAGGTCTGGGCGTGGAAGGAGAAGTACGGCGACCGCATCCTCGAGCAGCTGAAGCGCATGGGCTGCTCGTGCGACTTCACGCGCACGCGCTTCACCATGGACGAGGACCTCTCGACGGCCGTGCGCGTGGCGTTCACGCGGCTTTGGGAGAAGGGGCTGATCTACCGCGGCCCGCGTCTCGTCAACTGGGACTGCAAGCTGCAGACGGCCGTCGGCGACGACGAGATCCTGCACGAGACGCGCAAGTCGAAGCTCTGGCACATCAAGTACCCGGTGGAGGGGAAGCCGGGCGAGTTCGTGACGGTGGCGACGACGCGGCCCGAGACGCTGCTCGGCGACACCGGCGTGGCGGTGAACCCCGACGATCCGCGCTGGAGGGCGCTGATCGGGAAGAACGTGGTCCTGCCGCTGCTCGACCGCCCGATCCCGGTGATCGGCGACGAGACGGTCGAGAAGGACTTCGGCACGGGCGCGGTCAAGGTCACGCCCGGCCACGACCCCAACGACTACGCGCGCGGCCAGCGCTTCAAGCTGCCGATCGTCTCGATCTTCACCGACGCCGGTCAGGTGAACGAGGCGGGCGGGCCCTACGCCGGTCTCTCGCGCGAGGAGGCGCGCAAGCGCGTCGTCGCCGACCTCGAAGCGCGCGGCCTCCTCGACAAGATCGCCGACCACGAGCACTCGGTCGCGATCAGCGACCGCTCCGGCACCGTGATCGAGCCGCGCATCAGCGAGCAGTGGTTCGTGAAGATGGAGCCGCTCGCGAAGCCGGCGATCGCGGCGGTGAAGGGAACGGCGCTGCGCTTCGTGCCGGAGCGCTGGACCAAGGTCTATCTCGACTGGCTCGAGAACGTCCGCGACTGGTGCATCAGCCGCCAGCTCTGGTGGGGCCACCGCGTCCCGGTCTGGTACGACGAGGACGGCGTCGGCATCGCGTCGGCGACCGAGCTCAAGGTCGGCGAAAAGCACCCGAAGACCGGCAAGCCGATCACGCGCCAGGACCCCGACGTGCTCGACACGTGGGCGTCGAGCTGGCTCTGGCCGCTCGCGACGCTCGGCTGGCCGAAGCAGACCGACGACCTCAAGCGCTACTACCCGACGCAGTTCCTCTCGACCGCGCGCGAGATCATCTACCTCTGGGTCGCGCGCATGGTGATGGCGGGGTACGAGTTCGGCGACGGCCTCGACGGCGACGCGCGCTGCCCGTTCACGGTCTGCTACCTCAACGCGACCGTGCTCGACGCGCAGGGCCGCCGCATGAGCAAGTCGCTCGGCAACGGCATCGACCCGGTCGACATGATCGACAAGTTCGGCGCCGACGCGATGCGCATCAGCCTGATGCTGCTCACGGTGGAAGGGCAGGACATCCGCTTCAGCGAGCAGCGCGTCGAGGAGGCGCGCAACTTCGTCAACAAGTTCTGGAACGCGACGCGCTTCGTCCTGCAGAAGGTGCCGGCCGAGGCGTACGCCGACGTCGACCTCGCGAAGGCGACGCGCCTCGAGGACCGCTGGATCCTGGCGCGCCTGCGCGAGACGGTCGCAACGGTGAGCGACGCGCTCCCGAACTGCCGCTTCCACGAGGCGAGCCATGCACTTCGCCGCTTCCTCTGGAACGACTTCTGTGACTGGTACCTGGAGATCGCCAAGGTCCGGCTCGAGCCGAACGAGGACGCGGCGTCGCGCCGCATGGCGTCGAAGATCGCCGTGACCGTGATCGAGCGCGCGCTCCACCTGCTCCACCCGATGACGCCCTTCGTGACCGAGGCGCTGTGGGGCCACCTGAAGAGCGCCGGCTTCCTTCCGACGGACGCCCCCGACCTGATCGTCGCACCGTGGCCGACGACCGCGGGGCTACCTGAGAAGTTTTCTGCCGGCGCGGTCGACGCGGTGGTCGCGATGGACGCGCTGCAGGCGCTGACGAGCGCGCTGCGGAATCTCCGTTCCAAGAACGGCGTGGAGGAGCGCGCCGCCGTGAAGGCACACGTGCGGCTGCCCGACGCGAAGCTGGTGGCCGTGCTCGACGAGGCGAAGCCGTGGTTCGAACGGCTCGCCCGCGCGACGCTCGGCGGCTTCTCGACGAAGGAGGCGCGACCGCCTGAAGCGGACGCCGACGTCGTGCCGATGGCGCCGTTCGGATCGGCGGAGCTCTACCTGCCGCTCGGCGGGCTGATCGACAAGGACGCACGCAAGAAGGACCTCGCGACGAAGATCGAGAAGCTCGCGGCGCAGATCGGGTCGCTCGAGAAGAGGCTCGGCAACGACGGCTTCGTCAAGGGCGCTCCGGCCGAGGTCGTCGCGAGCGAGCGCGAGCGGCTCGCGCGGCTGAAGGACGAATCGGCGAAGCTCGAGCAGGCGCGCGCCGCGCTGGGATGATCCGGCGAAACAACGAGCGGGGAGCGGCGCACACACGCCGCACCCCGCTCGCGCTCTGAAAGTCCGGCCGTCGTCAGCCGGAGGGATCTTGTCTCGTCTCGTCGCGGCCTACCTCGCCGTCGGCTCGAACGTCCCGCTCGGGAATTGGAACGACGGCGCGAACTGCGGCTGCTTGGTCCGGTTACCCGTCTTGATGCCGAAGGTGACGGTCACCCGGTCGCCCTCGGCGTGCTCGACCGCGAGGCGCGACGCGAAGAGGGCCCCCTCCTCGGTCAGATTGGCCGGCGTCCAGCCGCAGAACTCGCCGCGCCGATTGCTGAAGACGAGGGCGTCGACGGTCGCGGGGATCGAGAGGAGGCCGCGCGGCTTCTCGTCCTCGGCGCTCACGTCGGTGCGCCCGCTGCCCTGCGCGGGGTTGCGGTGGCGCTTGAGCCGGGCGAGCTCGGCCTCCTGCTCCGCCGTGAAGCCGCGCCCCTTGAAGCTCACGAGGTAGGGGCCGGGCGAGAGCGGCGGGTCGAGCGACGGCTGCGAGAGCACGAGCACGCCGACCGCGGCGGGCCGGTCGCGCGAGCGGATGCGCAGGTCCTCGAGCAGGCCGATCAGCACCTTCACGCGCGCGAACGCGATCGACTTCGCGGCGTCGGCGAGGCCGCTGCGCTCGTCGCCCGTGTAGATCACCTGCGCGGCGAGCGAGTTCGTGCCGAGGTCGATCGAGTCGCGCAGCTTGCTCGACGTCGGCGCGAGCCGGTCGACCGCCTCGCGCAGCGCGTCGAGGCCGGGCACGAACGACACGGCGCATCGGAAGCCGATCGCCTCGGCCGCCGAATCGGGCGCCTGGCCGCAGCGCCAGACGAGGTTGTTCGAGACGCCGTTGCCGAGCATGCAGCCGCCGCGCACGGCGAGCAGCTCGCTGCCGAACTCGGTCTTCGTGACGCGCTTGCCGAAGCGGTCCTGGATGGTCTGCGGCACGAATCCTGGATAGGCGCGGAACGGCGACGCAGTCCATTCGGAGACGTTGCCGCAGACGTCGAAGACGCCGTCGACCGTCGCGTCGTCCTTGAAGGAGCCGCCGACCGAGGTGCGCGGCGGACCGAGGACGCGCGTGCTCGCGTCGAAGCCGGCGCAGCGTCCGGAGTTCCACGCCGACCACCCCTCGCCCCACGGATAGAAGGACTGCTCCGGGCGGCCGCGCCGCGCCGCGTACTCCCACTCGGCCTCGGTCGGGATCCTCTTGCCGAGCCAGCGCGCGCAGTCGCGCGCCACTTCGTAGGTGATCGCGCGCACCGGCCGCGGCCCCTCGTCGGTCGGGTGCGTCGCGACCTTGCGCGCCGCCGCCTTGTCGAGCTCGGGGCGCCAGATGTCGCGCTGGAACTCCGACGGCTCGCGACCGCTGTCCGCGAGCCAGCGCGCGTACTGGTCGTTCGTCACCTCGAAGCGGTCGAGGAAGAAGGCGTCGAGCAGCTCGAGGTGCGCGGGCGCCATCGCGACGATGTCGTCGGCCCAGCGCGCGTTGTCGCCGGCCGCGAGCGCGAGCGCGTCGTGCATGGCGACGCCCATGCGGAAGGAGCCGGCGGGGATCGGGACCATTCCGGGCGGGGCTTCTCCCGAGGTCGCGCCGTCCGCGTGCTGCCGGACGACGCGCACGATCCCGGGGCGCGCGTTGCGCCGTTGCGGTTCGCGACCGCGCGGGTCGTCGTGGAGGGGCGGCGCGGCGAGGGCGGACGCGAGCACGACGACCGACGCGTGCATGACAGCCTCCCGTGCGGACAGGCGCGAGACGCGAGTCGCGGGCGCCGCGAGATACGTCGGCCGCGCCGATCCAGTAACCCAGTGATTCGGAGGCGCGCGTCGACGAACGAGGGGAGTTACTGAGGGTTCGCGAGCCGCTAGAGCGATCGAACACGTGTTCGCGGGGCGTTCGCACCCTTGCTGGTCAACAACGGCCTTGCTTAAGTACCCCGTTCTGCCCGCCGTCGCGGCCGGGAGGGGCGCGGCGGCATCGCCGTGCGCCCGGTCGGCGCTTGCGTTCGCTTCGCCAGCGACGGAACCCCCGCGGGGAGCGATTCCATGGACGAGACCGCACCGGAAGCGCCCGACGAGATTCGCGGCTCGCACCGGAAGGAAGCGGGCTTCAATCCGATCGAGATGTTGCGCGGCTTCGTCCAGAGCTCTCCCTGGCTGATCATCGCCATCGCGGCGCACGTCGTCGTCCTCTCCGGCCTCGCGGTCTGGAAGCTCGGTCACGACGCCGAGAAGAAGGACGACGCGGTCGTGATCCAGACGTCGATCCGCAAGGAGACGCCGCCCGAGGACACTCCGGAAGAGAACAAGGAAGAGCTGATCGACCGCTCCGCCATCCCCGAGAACGTCGAGGCGGAGCTCGTCCCGCACGAGATCGAGAACCTGCCGACCGACACTTCGCCGCGCGACCTCACGCAGGAGATCGGCGACCCGAACAGCATGTCGGACATGCCCAACAGCGACCCGACCGGCGGCACTGCGATCGGCGTCGGCGTGGGCGGCCACCACGGCACCGGCACGCCGTCGACCTTCTCCGGACGCAAGATCGGCACCGGGCTGCGCAAGGGCGTGCTCCCCGGCGGCCCGACGCAGGGCACGGAGGAGGCGATCCGCATCGGCCTCATCTGGCTCGTCCGCCACCAGAACGACAATGGCTCGTGGTCGGCGATGACGTGCAAGGACCACTGTCCCGCGGACAAGCCGTGCCAGCCGGAGACGGGCGCCGGCGAGGCCGACGCCTACACCGACCGGTTCGACGTCGGGCTCACCAGCCTCTCCCTGCTCGCATTCCTCGGCGCCGGCTTCGGCCACAATGCCAAGCAGTACGTCGTCGACACCTACAAGGCGAAGAAGAGCGAGCTCGGCAAGGACGTCGTGCTCAAGGGCCTGAAGTGGCTCGTCGCGCGGCAGAACCCCGACGGCTCGTTCAGCAGCCCCGGCCACCGCAGCCTCTACAACGAGGCGCTCGCGGCGCTCGCGCTCTCCGAGGCCTACGGCTTCACGTTGAACCGCGCGTGGAAGGAGCCGGCGCAGAAGGCGATCAACTTCCTCTGCACCGCGCAGAAGGACAGCCCGAAGGGCGCGGGCAAGTGGGGCTGGCGCTACGACACGCCGGCCGACATCCAGGAGAAGCGCTCCGACTACGCCAACGAGAAGGACTTCCAGGGCGAGCTGCACGACGCCGACACGTCGGTCACCGGCTGGATGGTGATGGCGCTCAAGTCGGCGCACGTCTCCGGCCTCGAGGTCCCGAAGGAGTCGGAGGAAGGCGCGCTCAACTTCGTGAAGTGGGCGTCGCGCCAGGACGGCCTGGTCGGATACCTCGAGGCGGGCTCGGCCGGCCTCCCGATCCAGGGCGAGCACGACACGCAGTACAAGTACCACGCGCCGTCGATGGCCTCGGTCGCGATGTGCGTACGCGTCTTCATCGAGCAGAACATCGACGACCCCTACCTGAAGCTCAGCGCCGACCAGATCGTGAAGGTGCTGCCGAACGCCGACGCCGACCCGAAGGAAAAGACGAAGTCGCTGATCGACTACTACTACTGGTACTACGGGTCGCTGGCGCTCAACCAGCTCGACGGCCCCGACAGCCCCAAGCGCACCAACAAGTACTGGGGGCCGTGGAACCGGGCGATGCAGGACACGCTGCTCTCGCTGCAGAGCAAGGAAGACAAGCAGTGCTCGACCGGCGGCTTCCTCAAGCCCGACCGCTGGAGCTACACGATCGGCCCGATCTACACGACCGCGATCAACATCCTCACGCTCGAGGTCTATTACCGCTACGAGAACGCGTTCGGCGCCGCCGCGAACAAGCGGATGAAGAAGGGCGCCAGCTCCGCCAAGGCGGAGGACGCGAAGCCGGAGGCGGCCGGCGGCGACAAGAACAACAGGTGATCGGGGCGAGATGATCCCACCGCGCGCATCGTCCAGCCTCGTCCTGTCACTTCTCGCGCTCGTCGCTCCCGGCGGGGACGGCCCCGACCTCTCCCCGATCTTCGGGAGCGACAACGCCGCGTTCGCGCGCGCGCTCGCGCGGCAGGGCTTCGGCGACCTCGCCGACCAGTTCTGCCGGAAGTTCGACGCCTGGAAGGACGCGACTCCGGAGGAGAAGGCGTCGGTGCGCTCGGTCGCGCTCGACCTCGCCATCGACCTCGCCCGCCAGCAGCCTGACCCGATCCAGCGCAAGGACGCGATCTCCGCCGTCCTGAAGCAGAAGGAGGAGTTCATCGCGCAGTACCGGGCGTCGCCGGAGGCGGAGGAGGCGGAGCTCTCGCTCCCCGACGCCTACCGGTCGCTCGGGGAAGCACTCACGGCCGCGCTCGACAAGTCGACCGACCCGGCGCAGTCGGCGACGCTGCGCGAAGAGGGGCGCGCCGCCTTCAACCACGCCGAGGAGGTGCTGCGCGCCCGCAAGAAGGCGCTCGAGAAGAGGCTCTCCGACCCGGTCCTCTCCGAGAAGGAGACCGATACCGTCCGCGACCAGCGCGCGAGCGTCTGGTTCAACATCGCGCGCATCGAGTACTTCCAGTCGCAGCTCTTCGCGAAGGAAGACCCGGAGTTCAAGCGGCGCATCAAGACCACGCTGCGCACGCTGCAGGACCTCGTGCTCGAGTACGAGGACAAGCTCGTCACCTACGAGGCGTACGTCTTCACCGGGCTGTGCGACAAGGCGCTCGGCGAGGCCGACCAGGCGCTCGCCGACTTCGACATGGGGATCGCGCTGCGCGAGCAGTTCGAGGCCGGCAAGGACGGCAAGTACCAGATCCCGCTCGAGATCGACGACGTCGTGTCGTGGGCGGTGCTGCAGAAGGTGAACGCGCTGAACGAGGCGGGTCGCGCCGCCGACGTGGTCGCGACGATCAAGGACTACTACGCGAAGTCGCCGCAGCCCGACCAGGCGCTGAGCGGACTGCAGCTCCTGGCGATCCAGGCCGACGCCGAGTTCAAGTCGGGCGACCCGACGTCGGCCGGCGAGACGGCGCAGCGCCTGCAGGACCTCGACCCGAACGGGCCGTGGGGCGCGCGCGGCCGCGAGGTGCTCGCGCAGATGCTCGGCGGGACGGACGCGGGCGGCCGCACGCGCAGCCTCGGCAGCGCCCAGCTGCTGAAGATCGCGGACGCCCTCGTCGCGAAGAACGACATCGACCAGGCGGTGCAGGTCTGCGTGCGCGCGCTCGACGCGGCCGGCGGCGACGTCGACGCGGCGACCGACGCGCTGATCTTCATGGGCGGGATCTACGGGAAGACCAAGGACCTGCCCGCCGCGGCGGTCTGCTTCGACACCGCCTGGCAGAACTGGCCGAAGGCGGCGCGCGCGGCCGAGGCTCTCTATCGCGCGATCGACACCTACGTCTCGATCAACGCGACGGAGCGCCGCCCCTTCTACGCCGGCCTGATCAACGAGCGGCGCAACAAGCTCGCGAACGAGTACGGGAGCAGCCCGCTCGCCTCGAGGGTGCAGCTCCTGCAGGGCCGCACGCTCGAGTCGGAGCAGAAGTTCGCCGAGGCGGCCGACTTCTTCCTGAAGGTCCAGGCCGGCACGCCCAACTACGAGGAGGCGCAGTTCAACGGCTCGCGCTGCCTCGTGAAGGAGGCGCAGCGGCTGATCAAGGCGAAGCAGGCGGACGAGGCGAAGGCGATGGTCGCGCGCGCCGAGACGCAGCTGAAGCAGGCCATGACGCTGCTGCGCGCGGCGAGCGAGAAGACGCTCGACCTCGGCCAGAAGCAGACCTGGGACACCCAGGCGTTCGAGTGCCGGACGCTGCTCGCCAACCTCTTCATGATGGAAGGCGTCGGCCGGGCGGCCGACGTGCCGAAGCTGCTGGAGGGGGTCGAGGAGCAGTTCAAGGACGACACCGACAGGATCGGCCGCGCGTGGGGCCTGCGCATCCAGGCGTTTTCCTCGATCGGCCAGTTCGACCAGGCGGAGAAGCTGCTCGAGTCGCTGCTCGTCAAGGACTCGACCTCGAACATGGCCGCGGTCGCGTCCGGCACCTTCGCGCGCACCTGCGACGCGAAGGGCTACGAGCTCCTCTCCAAGGACCCGAAGTCGAAGGCCGGCGACGAGCTGTGGAAGAAGGCGTTCCGCTACTACACGATCAGCACGAAGCCCAAGCTCAAGGACGCGGCGGCGGCGCGCAACGGCGAGCTCGAGTCGATCGGCAACCGCTTCTTCGTGTTCGGGCAGCACTTCAACGGCATCCCCGACAAGGTGCAGTCGTTCGTCGGATGGGGCGGCAAGATCACGGCGCCGGAGTACTTCGAGGAGGCCGCCAACCTCTACGCCGCGTCGCTCGAGTTCGTGCAGTCCGACATCACCCGCATCAGCCAGGCGCGCGCGCTCGGGTTCCTCGGCAAGTTCGACCGCGCCGGCGAGGTCTACGTGAAGATCTTCGAGAAGGACCCGATCGTGGACGTCGCGACCGGCGAGGTGAACAAGGCGAAGCTGAAGCAGCGGCCCGAGCTCCTCACCGCCTACCTCGAGCTCGGCGTCTCGGAGCTGAAGGTCGGCCTCCCGGCCAAGGACGCCGACCGCCTCGCCCGGGCGAACCAGTCCTTCGACCTGGTCGTTCGCAACTCCAAGGTCCAGGGCAGCAAGGAACCGCCGTCCGAGACGTGGTGGACCGCGCGCTACTGGCAGATCCGCGCCTGGGTGGACGAGGGCCAATACAAGAACGCGTCGTTCGCGCTGCGCGACGTCGAGCGGAACAACTCGCCGAACTTCGACGAGGGCAAGTACGGCCTGCAGGAGCTCTTCAAGAAGATGAAGAGCGAGCTGGCCGGGAAGGTCGTCGACGACCAGTGAGGAGCGCCGCAGCCGCCGCGCCCGCCGGCGGCCCGTGACCGAGTACCTGGAAGGCAACCGAAGGAAGGATCCGAATCCGATGGCCCGATCCCCGTACCACGTCCCGAGCGCGTCGCGCCTGCTGCGCGGCGCAGCCGCCGGGTTCCTCGCCCTCGCCCTCGCCGCCGGCGCGCGCGCGCAGAGCGACGAGCTCGAGCAGAAGGACGGCAAGAAGGTCTCCGGCACCGTCCAGTCCGCCGGCTACGCCGGCCTCGAGATCAAGCCGAAGCAGGGCGCCAAGCTGACGCTCGAGTGGGACAAGGTCGCCAGGCTCAAGTACGGCGGTTCGGTGGAATTCACCGAGGTCGTCGAGAAGATCGGTTCGGCGGGTCTCGACGACTCGCTGGCCGGCCTCGAGAAGCTGAAGGGCGACGAGAAGCTCCGCCCCGTCCTCAAGCAGGAGGTGCTCTTCTTCCTCGCCTCGCTCAAGGGGCGCAAGGGCGACCTCGACGGCTCGGTCGCCGGCTGGCAGGAGCTCCTGAAGGCGTTCCCGACCGGGCGCTACCTCGACCAGGCCGTGCGCGGGCTGGTCGAGGCGCAGCTCGCCAGCGGGAAGGCGGCGGAGGCGGGCAAGGCGCTCGACGCCGCCGCGAACGAGGCGAAGGCGGCCAATCCGGGCCCGCGCTTCGACCAGGCGGTCGCGCTGCTGAAGGCGCGCATCCTCGAGGCGCAGAACGACTGGAAGGGGGCGTTCTCCGGGTATTCCGCCGTGGAGAAGGCGGGGAATCTGGCGCCCGACCAGGCGGCGGTGGCCAGCCTGGGGGTCGCCAAGGCGCAGCAGATGCTCGGGCAGGCCGCCGATGCCGAACAGCGCTACCGGAAGATTGCTACCTCGCCCGATGCCCCCCGCTATGTCGTCGCGGGCGCCTGGAACGGCATCGGCGACCTCTTCGCGAAGACGGGCCGGGACAAGCGGGACACCGACCAGCTGACCCTGGCCCTGTACTGCTACCTGCGCGGCGTGACCTACCTGCAGCCGTTGGAGGGCGAGCCGACGGGGGAGCACGTGCGTGCGCTCGATTCGGCGGCGCAGGTCTACGACTCGATGGGACAGATCGACGCCGAAAAGAAAGTGACCTACAATCAAAAGGCTGCGGACCTGAGGAATCAGCGCAAGCGGCTGTACGGATCGCCCGCCAAGTGACCAAACCCGGGGCTCTCGCGCCCTGACAAACCCAGTTTCCGGTTCCGGGCGCGGATCTCCCGCGAGATCTCCCGGGCAAGCCAGCAAAGGACGGATCGGACATGGAACGGATGCGCAAGTGGATGTCTGCGGTCGGGGTCGCCTTCGTCATTCTCGCCCTGCCGGCCACGGCCATGGCGGAGGAAGGCGAGGGCGGCAAGCCCAAGAAGACGGTGATGGAGCTGTTCGAGGCGACCGGCTTCGTCGGCTACCTCCTGGTCGGCGTCTCGGTGATCGGCACCGCCCTGTGCATCCAGTACGGCGTGCAGCTCACGCGTGAGCGCCTCGCTCCGACGGCCCTGGCCGAGGAGCTCGAGGGTCTCATGAACGAGGGCAACTACGACGAGTCGATCGAGTTGTGCGACGCCAATGGCGGCTATCTGGCGACCCTGATCGCCGACGGCCTGCGCCTGCGTCACGCCGGCTACGAGCTGATGATCGGCTCGCTCGAGCAGGCCGCGGCGGAGGAGGCCTTCAAGGTGCAGGCGAGGATCTCGTACCTGTCGCTGCTCGGCAACGTCGCCCCGCTGCTCGGGCTGCTCGGCACCGTGACCGGGATGATCTCGTCGTTCCAGGTCATCGAGACCCTCAAGGCGCCGACGCCTGGCGACCTCGCGAAGGGCGTGTACGAGTCGCTGGTGAACACGACCATGGGCCTGTTCATCGCGATCATCTTCCTGACGGCCTACTTCTTCTTCAAAAACAAGGTCACCAAGATGACCCTGTCGGTGAACCTGCAGGCGGTCGACATGCTGAAGCATCTCGCTCCGTCGGAAGAGGCGAAGCACTGAGCGGACGCTGATGCTGCACCGGTTCGTCCGACCGCAACCACGGAGCTGAAACCATGTCCGGGCGCTTCTCGTCCCCCGACGTCGAAGAGAACGTCGCCTGCAACTTGATCCCGATGATCGACATCATGTTCCTCCTCCTGCTCTTCTTCATGCTGGGGGCGGACATGAGCCAGCGCGAGCTGGAGGATGTCGAGCTCCCCAAGGCGGATCAGGTCAAGGAAGAGCCGAAGGTCAACACGGAGAACACGCGGCGTGTGAACGTGAACATCTATCACACGCACACGAACACCGGCTCCAACTGCGCCGAGCACGAGGGAGGCCAGGTCTGCCGAAAGATGGAGCACTGGGCCATCGCGATCGGCGGCAACCGCTTCACGCTCGACACGCTCCGGCAGGAGCTGCTGGAGCTCGCGGCGCTCGACCTCGAGGACAACCAACCGACCGACCCCAAGGCGGTGAAGCTCTCCAAGGTCGAGGTGATGATCCGGGCGGACCAGAACGCGCCCTATCAGTTCATCCAGCGCGTGATCGAGAACTGCGGCGGGGTCGGCCTCTACAAGATCGCGGTGGGCGCGGCGATGCCCGAGGAGGGCGGCGGCAAGCGCACCGCCGCGGCCGCGGCGCCGGGCAAGTGACCGGCCGCGGAGTCGAGGACGGAAACGGAAGAGTGAATTGACGATCGAGCGCGGGCGGGCGGCCGACCGAGGCCGCTCGCCCGCAGGTTCGCCGAGCCGCGCGTACGCGCGCGGTCGCGGGCGAGAGCAGGAAAGGCAGCCATGGCAGGCTCCCAGGACCCCAACGAGAACCCCGTCGCGATCAACGTCGTCCCGATGGTCGACGTCATCTTCTGCCTGTGCGTCTTCTTCATGTGCTCCTTCAAGTTCAAGCAGCTCGAGGGGAAGTTCGACTCGTGGCTGCCGAAGGACAAGGGGCTCGGAGACGTCTCGCAGCTGAAAGACGTGATCGAGGAGGTCCGCATCGCGCTCTTCTGGGACGACAAGAGCCAGACCGTCACGCGCCAGCTCGGCTCGCGCAAGGTGAAGGACGACGACGAGCTGCAGCGGCTGATCCGCGACGCGCACGAGGACTGGAAGAAGGCGGGCAAGCCCGACACGCCGGTCACGGTCGACGCCGCGGGCCCGGTGCCGTGGAAAGAGGTCGTGAACGTCATCAACCTCTGCAAGCGCGAACAGATCGACAAGATCGAATTCGCGTTCGGCACCGGCAAGTAGCCGCGGCGCCCGGTCCCCGCGGGGATCCGCGGCGTTCGCGTCGGCGAACCGTGATGTCGAGGGAGCGTTCATCCTGGCCGCGTGCGGCCGGCGCGACGATGCGGACCATCGCCGCGGATCGACTCGATCGAGTTCGCGTACGGGACGGGTCGCTGAGCTTCGCCGCGCGCGCGCGGCCCGGCTCGGCGCCGCGCGTCCCGGGATCGGATCGCCATGTTCGGCCCGACGCGTGATCCGCCGCCCGGCGGCGGGGCGCAGCCGCCTTCGCCGATCCGGCGCGCCGCGGGCCTCCCGCCCGCGCCCGGCTACCTCCAGCCGCCCAAGTCGACGGGCAGCGTGCCGCCCGAGGTCCGCCGCCTGATCTGGTACGGCGGCGGCCTCCTCGTCTGCATCGTCCTCACCCTCGTCCTCGCGCCGAGCCCGAAGCAGGAGCCGACGAAGCCCGAGACGCCGAAGGTCGAGGAGACCGCCGACGAGCGGCGCCAGCGGCTCGCGACGATGTTCGACGGCGCGCTCGCGAAGGTGAGCGACGGCTCCGACTTCGACGAGAGCCGCGCCTACCTCGACGTGGTGCGCGGCGTCTCGCGCATGACCGTCGAGGACTTCCGCGACCGTGCCGCCGACTGGTTCGAGTGGCAGAAGGCGGTGAACGAGCCCGCCCTCGCGCGCGGCAAGTTCGTCAAGGTGCGCGGCATCCTGAACGACTGCCAGACGGTGAAGCTCGCCAACCCCGCCGGCCACGTCACCGACGTCTGGCGCTGCTTCATCACCGACGCCGACGCGAGCAACAAGACCGTCGTCGACATGGTGACCAAGCCGCCGGTCACGGGCAAAGACGAGAAGCGCAGCGTCGTCGACGTCGACGCGGTCTTCTTCCGCCTGGTCGGCTTCGATTCCAAGGCGATGAAGAGGGACGGCCAGCCGCTGGTCCACAGCGAGGTGCCCTACCTGATCGGCCGCTCGCTGACCGTCTACACTCCGCCGCCGCGCGGCCCGCAGGGGATGGCGCGGATCGCCGTCCTGGGCGGGATCGTCCTGGCGGCGGTCGTCCTGGCCATCCTGCTCGCGCGCCAGCGCCGGACCTCGCGCCAGCACCCGGCGCTCCTGAACAAGCCGGGCGTCGGCATCCGCGAGATGTTCGAGATGCGGCGCCGCGAGGGGGCGGGCAGGAAGCCGCCCGGCGCCACCACCCCGTGAACCCGTTCGAAGTCCGTTGAGCGACGAGGAGCCCCCCGTGTCCGTCTGCGAAATGTGCGGCGTGACGTTCGATCCGCAGAGCCTTCCCGCGACGATGAGCACCACGCGGATCCTCTGCCTGCCCTGCTACGAGAAGCGGCAGGCGGAGAAGGCGGCCGCCAAGGCGAAGGCGGCAGCGCCCTCGCCGTCGGTCGTACCACCCGCGCCTGCTCCCGCGCCCAAACCGGTCGCCGCGGCGGCCGCCAAGGCCGCCGTCGCACCGGCCGCCAAACCCGTCGCCGCCGCGCCGGCCGCCAAACCCGCCGCCGCCGCGCCGCCGCGCTTCGCCGCGCCGCCGCACTCCGCGCCGTCGCGTGTTTCGGACGCCGCGCGCGCGCCCGACCCGACGCACGCGTCCACCAACAACCACACTGCCCCGGCCGTCGGCTCGGGCTCGAAGGTGGGCAGCGGCTCGAAGGCGTCGTTCGGCTCCGCGTCGCGCCACGGCCCGAAGAAGAAGCCCGAGCCGGAGGCTCCGGTCGACCGCAAGGCCGAGCTGCGCGCCGAAGCGACGAAGATCATGGACAAGCAGACGAAGCGCGGCCTCATCATCGGCCTCGTCATGGTGCTCGGCGCCGTCGGCTACTTCATGTTCGTGAGGAACACGACGCAGGAGGAGAAGGCCAATTCGGCGGCGTACGAGAAGATGCTCGACGACCTCCTCGTCAGCGTGCAGAAGTACGACGTCGACACGGTCGACGGCGCGCGGCAGCTGCAGGCCGCGACCGACAACACCAAGGAGAAGTGGACCGGCACGCGCATCTCGCCCGAAATCAACAACCGGCGCATCAAGGCCGGGATCACGCTGCAGAACGACCTCGACAAGCGCCAGTTCAACGACCGCCTCACCGCGCTGGAGGCGCAGGCGCGCGACATCGCGACCAAGACCGCCGAGGAGCTGCGCATCATGCGCAAGTCGGCCGACACGCTCGCGCTCGAGGCGCAGAGCTTCGGCGCCGACGCGGTCACGCGCATCACCATGCTGCGCGGCTCGCTGCAGACGAACATCGGAACCAAGCTCAAGGAGGAGGCGATCACGTTCGCCGACACCCAGGGCGGCACCGACCCGATGGGCGCGCTGCAGAGGCTCGGCCAGACCGAGGACGACCTGCGCGAGCTCTACGACGCGGCCGAAAAGGAGAGGAACGCCCAGGCGAAGACGCTCTTCTCCACCTACCTCCAGGATCTCTACACCCGCACCGACAAGCTCGCGAACCTCACCTTCAACGAGGCGGCCATCGCCAACAAGCCGTGGCTCGGCCTGCTCGACGGCGCGATCGCGAACGAGTGGAAGTTCACCAAGCTCACGGGCGCGGTCGGCAAGGTCGAGGCGGGCCGCCTCGTCCTGGTCGGCGGCGACGCCGACAGCAAGGGGCGCACGGTCAACTCGATCGGCGACAGCCGCCAGTGGCGCGACTTCGTGATCGAGGGCGAGTTCACCATCGAGTCGGGCACGTTCGCGCTCGTGTTCCGGCTCGGCAAGAGCCCCGACTCGCGGACCTGCGACATCGTCGAGATCACCGCCGACGAGGGGCGCATCCAGGCGGGCGGCACCTACTCGTTCACCTACCAGCTGATCGGCAGCACGGCGAAGATGACGTGGAAGGACGACGTCTTCGAGGCGGTCGACCGCGAGCTCGACTTCCGGACCAATCGCCACGGCGCGTTCGGCGTCGTCCTCAACACCGGGGCGAAGGTGACGTTCACGCGCCTGCGGGTGAAGGAGCTGCGCTGACGCCGCCGGCTCCGCTTCGATGAGCGACGCGCGCGTCGCTCCCGCCGCCTGGCGCTCGCTGATCGCGGGCGGCCTCGGCTGGATGCTCGACGCGATGGACGTGACGCTCTACGCGCTCGTCCTGGTCGACGTGCAACGCGAGTTCCGCTTCGACAACGCCACTGCCGGCACGCTGCAGTCGCTGATGCTGGTCGCGAGCGCGATCGGCGGCGGCCTCTTCGGCGTGCTCGCCGACCGCATCGGGCGCGCGCGCGCCCTCATGGCCTCGATCCTGGTCTATTCGCTGGCGAGCGGTGCGTGCGGCCTCTCGAACGGCGTGGTGGCGCTCGCGCTCTTCCGCTTCGTGCTCGGGCTGGGCATGGGGGGCGAGTGGTCGACCGGCGCCGCGCTCATCGCGGAGACCTGGCCGGCTCGCCATCGCGGCAAGGCGCTCGGCGTGATGCAGTCGACCTACGCGCTCGGCGAGATGCTCGCGTACGCCGTGGTCTTCCTGATCGACCCGGCCGAGCTCGGCTGGCGGCCGGTCTTCTTCGTCGGCGTCGCCCCGGCGCTCTTCGTCCTCTGGATCCGTCGCTCGGTGAAGGAGCCGGAGGTCTGGAGTGCGCGCGCCCGCGGCGAGGGCGGGGAGACGTGGGGCGCCGCGTGGCGGCGGCTGCTGCGCGAGCCGCGGCTGCGGCGCGACACGCTGCTCGCCACCGCCATGAACGCGCTCGCGATGTTCGGGTACTGGGGGCTCTTCACCTGGGTCCCCACGATCCTGAAGAAGTCGCCGGAGGAAGGGGGGCGCGGGCTGTCGCTGCTCGACACGACCGTCTGGCTGCTGGTGATGGGGGTCGGGAAGTTCCTCGGATACGCGCTCTTCGGCTTCCTCGCCGACCGCTTCGGCCGGCGGCGCTGCTACGTCGCCTACCTCGTGATCGCCGCGCTGCTCGTCCCGCTCTACGGCTTCGCGCGCGAGCCGTGGCAGGTGCTCGCGCTCGGCCCGTTCGTCGCCTTCTTCGGGACCGGCTTCTTCTCGGGCTACAGCGCGCTCGCGGCCGAGCTCTTCCCGACCGCGATCCGCGCCACGGCGATGGGCTTCACCTACAACTTCGGGCGCGGCTTCGCGGCGCTCGCGCCGTGGGTGGTCGGCCTCATCGCCGACCGGCAGAAGGGCTTCACCGGCGGCCTCCTGCTGCTCGCCTCGGCCTACTTCGGGAGTGCGCTCCTCGCCGCGCTCCTGCCCGCGGGGAGGCCGTCCGATCGGCCGCCCGAGCCCGCGCCGGCGCGCCCGGGGATGCCGGCCACCGCGTCCTGACCGTCCTTCATGGATGTGGAAGGAACGGGGGAGCGCCCCCGGGGGGGCGACCCGTCGCGGGAGCCGGCCGGTCAAGCGTGCGCTGAGTGCGCTCCGCCGTTGCCGTTCCCGCCGTTCACTTTGTGCGCGCCGTTCCCGTTCCCGTTCGACGCGACCGGCAGATGGACCAGCTTCTCGAAGTCGGCGCGCAACAGGTCGAGGAAGCTCGTCGTGAGCTCCGGATCGAAGTGGGTCCCGCTGCGCTCGACGAAGAACGTCTCGATCTGCGCGCGCGGCCAGGCTGGCTTGTAGCTGCGCGCGTGCGCGAGCGCGTCGAAGACCTCGGCCAGGATCAGGACGCGGCCCGGCGTCGAGATGTCGCGTCCGCCCGTCCCGTTCGGGTAGCCCTTGCCGTCCCACCGCTCGTGGTGCGCGACGACGCAGCGGCGCACCTCGTCCATGCCCGGGATCGGCTCGAGGATGCGGCCGCCCACCTCGGGGTGCCGCTTGATCAGCTCGTACTCGGCGGGCGTGAGCGCGCCCGGCTTGCAGAGCACGGCGTCGGGCACGCCGATCTTCCCGATGTCGTGCAGCGCGGCGGCCGAGTCGAGGATCTCGAGCTCGCGCCGCGACAGGCCGATCGCCGTCCCGACCACGGCGCAGAGGTGGCGCACGCGCTCGCCGTGGCCCGACGTGGTCGGATCCTTGGCTTCGACCGCGCGCGTCAGCGCGTCGTGCACCGCGCCCAGCCGCATCGAGCCGTCGCGCCGCCGCCCGCTCGCCTTCGCGATCGCCTTCTTCAGCGTCTCGGCGATCGAGTCGAAGCGCAGCGGCTTGAGCAGCAGGTCGGTCGCGCCGGCGCGCAGCGACTCGACGGCGCGCTCGACCGTCGGCTCGCCCGTCATCAGCACGACCGGCGTGTCGGGCGCCGCGGCGAGCGTGAGGAGCAGCAGCTCGAGGCCGGGCAGCGGGTCCATCGAGAGGTCGTAGAGATGGACGTCGAAGCGGCGCACGCGCGCGAGCTCGCTGGCGCGCCACGGATCGGTCGTCGCGACGACGTCGAAATCGGTGGACAAGTGGGAGCGCAGCAGCTCGACGATCGCCGGATCGTCGTCGACGACGAGCACCGCCGGCTTCACCGCGGGACGCGGTTCAGCTTCGATGTCCCACCCCCTTCTCCACCCCCCGGTCCCTCGACCGTCCCCCCACCCGGAACGCGAGGTGCGGGAAACTACCAGCGCGCGCGCCAGGCCAGCAACGGCGAGGCCCCCCAATCGACCGATGTAGATCCCAGAAAGGGCCGAAAACGACGCCGTCCCGAGTGGATCGCGCCGGCCTGGACCGGAGAATCCCCGTCCCTTCCGTCCCGAGAGCGCGACCCCGAGCCCGTGATCCCGATCCCCGACCCCCGAGACGACGCCTCCGAGCCCGGAGTACCCGGCGAACCCGGCGACGACGCGGCCGACGCGACCACCCGATTCGACCTGGTCGTCGCGACCGAGGAGGCGGGGGAGCGGCTCGACCGCTGGCTCGGCCGCAAGCTGCGCCCGACCTACTCGCGCAGCTTCCTGGTCCACCGCATCGAGGCGGGCGCGGTGACGGTCAACGGGAAATCGGTCCGCCCCGCCTACAAGACGGTGGCCGGTGACGCGATCGCGGTCGACGCGGCGCCGCCGCCCGACGGCGTGCCGACGGCGGAGCCGCTCGCGCTCGACGTGATCTACGAGGACGACCACCTCGCGGTCCTGCGCAAGCCGGTCGGGATGCTGGTCCATCCCGGCGCGACGGTGTCGGGCGGGACGCTCGTGAACGGGCTGCTGCACCGCTGGCCGCGCATCGCGACGGTCGGTGCGCCCGAGCGCCCCGGCATCGTCCACCGCCTCGACCGCGACACGTCGGGAGTGATGGTCGTCGCGCTCAGCAACGAGGCGCGCGTCAAGCTGGTCCAGCAGTTCAAGACGCGCGTCGTGAAGAAGGAGTACCGCGCGGTCGTGGTCGGCAAGGTGTCGCTGCAGTCGGACTACGTCGACCTGCCGATCGGCCCCGACCCGCGCCAACCCGATCGGCAGCGCATCGACGTCCAAGAAGGCAAGCCGGCCTCGACCTTCTACGAGGTGGTCGAGCGGCTGCGCGGATACACCTACCTGCGCGCCTACCCGATGACGGGGCGCACGCACCAGATCCGGCTCCACCTATCGCACCTCGGCCACCCGTGCGTCGCCGATCCGATCTATGGCCGCCAGGCGCAGCAGCCGTGGCGGCGGCTGCTCGAGGAGCGCGAGCGGGCGGGGCTGCCGGTCCCGTCGATCCGGCGCCAGGCGCTGCACGCGCTGAAGCTCCGCTTCACCCATCCGGTCGACGGCCGCGAGATGGCGTTCGAGGCGCCGCTCGCCGCCGACATGGAAGAGCTGCTCGCGTTCCTGCGAAAGCTGCGCGACTGAATCGATCAGTCGCGCGGCTGTCAGCCGCCGCGCGCGCGCGCCTGCAGCGACTTCTTGTCGACCTTGCCGGGGCCGGCGCGCGGCAGTTCGTCGACGATCACGATGCGGCGCGGCACCTGGTAGGGCGCCAGCACGGCTCGTGCATGTTCGAGCAGCTCCTCGACGCTGAGCGCCACGCCGCGCGCGCGCACGAACGCGACCGGCACCTCGCCGCACTCCTCGTCGGGCACGCCGACCACGGCGACCTCGGCGACGCGCGGGTGCTCGGCGAGCGCCGCTTCGACCTCGAGCGCTCCGACGCGGTGGCCCTTCACCTTGATCAGGTCGGTGGAGAGCCGGCCGAGGATGCGGAAGCTCCCGTCGTCCTCGCGCCGCACCAGGTCGCCGGTCCGGTACCAGCCGTCGTGCAGCGCCTTCGCGGTCGCCTCCTCGTCGTCGAAGTAGCCGCGGAAGAGCGACGGCCCGCGCACCCAGAGCTCCCCCTCGTCGGCGTTCGCCGCGCTTGCGCCCGCGCTCGCGCCCGCGCCCTCGTCCGCGACCACCCGGGTCTCGACGCCGTCGAGCGGGCGACCGACGGCGCCGGCGGGGCGCGCCTCGTCGGGCGACTGCGAGAGCGCGATCCCGATCTCGGTCGCGCCGTAGCGCTCGAGAATCGCGTGGCCGAAGCGCCGCTCGAACTCGCGCTTGAGCGCCGGCGCGAGCGGCGCCGACCCCGAAATGAAGAGGCGCATCGAGTCGGGCACGAGCGGCGCAATCGCGTCGTCGCGCCGCTCCGCCGCGGCGACCAGGCGGGCGTACATCGCCGGCACCCCGAAGAAGAGCGTCGCGCGCGACTCGACGAGGCGCGCCAGCACGCGCTCCGCGTCGAAGTCGGGCTCGAACGTGAACGGCGTACCGGCCGCGAGGCAGTTGAGGACGCCGACCACGAGCCCGTGCAGGTGGTGGAGCGGCAGGCAGAGGACCAGCCGGTCGTCCGGCCCCATGCGCCATGCCGCGCGCAGCGCCGCCGTGTTGGCGGCCAGAGACCCCTGCGTGTGGAGCGCCCCCTTCGGCTTCCCGGTCGTCCCCGACGTGTAGAGGATGAGCGCGCGGTCGTCGGGCCGCGCCGCCGCGCCGGCGTGCTCCGTCACGAGCTCGATCTCGTCGGCGTCGCCGGGCCGCGGCGCCGGCGCGGCGAGCGCCTCGACGTCGAGTGTGCGCACCGCCGCCGAGCTCGCGCGCACCAGGTCGGCGAGCGGCGCCTCGGCGCAGACGACGCGCGGCCCCGCGTCCCACAGGAGGTGCTGCACCTCGCGCAGCTTCGACTTGGGGTGGAGCGGCACGACCACCACGCCGAGGCGCAGCGCGCCGACCAGGGCGACCACGTGGCGGCGGTCGGGCGGCAGCCCGAGCAGCATGCGGTCGCCGCTGCGCACGCCCTGCTGCAGGAGCCCGTAGGCGAAGCGGCCCGACGCGGCGAACAGCTCGCCGCGCGCGACCGCGCCGCGCCCGTCGCGGAACGCCTCGCGCTCGGGCGCCTCGTGCAGCCGCTCCAGCACGGCGTCGATGAACGCAGCCGGGTACATTCGGGACCTCCGCGACCCGGAGCCTAACTGCATGAGTGCTGATCCGAGGGCCGACGGCCGCGACGATGCCGCGCGCTGGCGCCGCGACGTCTTCGAGCCGGCGCTGCGCGAGGCGCGGGCGGCCGACGTGCCGCCGACCACGCCGTCGGGCATCGAGCCGGCGCCGCTCTACGCGGCCGAGCGCGGACTGCCGGGCGAGCCGCCCTTCCTGCGCGGCCCCTATCCGACCATGTACCGCGGCCGCCTCTGGACGATGCGGCAGTACGCCGGCTTCGGGACGGCCGCCGAGACGAACCGCCGCTTCCGCTTCCTGCTCGAGCAGGGGCAGGCGGGGCTCTCGACGGCGTTCGACCTGCCGACGCAGATCGGCTTCGATCCCGACCACGCGATGGCGGCCGGCGAGGTCGGGCGCGTCGGCGTCTCGATCGCGTCGATCGACGACGTCGACGAGCTGCTGCGCGGGATCCCGCTCGAGCGCGTCTCGACGTCGATGACGATCAACTCGACCGCCGCGATCCTGCTCGCGCTCTACGTCGCGAGCGCGCGCCGGCGCGGCGTCGCGGCGCCGCAGCTCTCCGGCACGGTGCAGAACGACATCCTGAAGGAGTACGCGGCGCGCGGCACCTACCGCTTCCCGCCCGCGCCGTCGATGCGGCTCGTGACCGACGTGATCGCGTGGACGGCGGCCGAGGCGCCGCGCTGGAACCCGATCTCGATCAGCGGCTACCACATGCGGGAGGCGGGCTGCACGGCGGTCCAGGAGGTCGCCTTCACGCTCGCGCACGGGCTCGCCTACGTCGGCGCCGCGGTGAAGGCGGGCCTCGACGTCGACCGTTTCGCCGGCCGCCTCTCCTTCTTCTTCGCGGCGCACAACGACCTCTTCGAGGAGGTGGCGAAGTTCCGCGCGGCGCGCCGCCTGTGGGCGCGGCTGATGGAGGAGCGTTTCGCGCCGCAACGCGACGACTCGAAGGCGCTGCGCTTCCACACGCAGACCGGCGGCTCGACGCTCACGGCGCAGCAGCCCGACGTGAACGTCGTGCGCGTCACGCTGCAGGCGCTCGCCGCGGTGTTGGGGGGGACGCAGTCGCTCCACACCAACGGCTGGGACGAGGCGCTGGCGCTGCCGAGCGAGCGGTCGGCCACGCTCGCGCTGCGCACGCAGCAGGTGCTCGCGGCGGAGAGCGGCGTCGCGCGCGTGATCGACCCGCTCGGCGGCTCGCCCTACGTCGAGGAGCTGACCGACCGGATCGAGGCGGCCGCGCGTGAGCTCATCGTCAAGATCGACGGTCTCGGCGGCGCCGTGAAGGCGATCGAGGCCGGCTTCGTGCAGCAGGAGATCCACCGCTCCGCGCTCGCCGACCAGCGCGCGATCGAGAGCGGGGCGAAGGCGGTGGTGGGGGTCAACCGGCAGGTGCAGGCCGGCGAGACGCCGGCCCGGATCGGATTCCGGCTCGACGACGGGCTCGAGGCGCGGCGGCGCGAGCAGGTGGCCCTGGTCCGGTCGCGCCGCGACGCGGGGAAGGCGAAGGACGCGCGCCGCCGCGTCGCCGACGCCGCCGCGGGAACGGCCAACCTCGTCCCGCTCCTGATCGAGGCGGTCGACGCCGGCGCGACGCTCGGCGAGCTCTGCGCCGACCTCGAAGCGGTCTTCGGGAGCTACCGCGCGCCAGTGGTCTTCTGACCGGTCGCGGCGTGTCGAGGCGAGTCGCGGCGAAACGGGAGCTCCGTGAAACACCGCGGCGAAACCGTGCCGAACCACGGTTTCGCCGTGTCGGAACAAGGCGGCGACGAGCGTGCCGCCTCGTCGTGAGCCGACGTCGCCGGCGCCGCGATGCGCGGGCGCGGACCGCGCCTTGCACTTGCAATGGTTCGCGTCGCTCGCGGTCGGGGGCAATCAGATTCGGTCAGGGAGATCCCGTCGATGCATCGTTCCGTCCTGTCGTCCGGGTCGTGTCTCGCGTTCCTCGTCCCGCTCGTCGCGCTGCCGTGCGCTACGGCGGCCGCGGCCCAGGACTCGGGCGGCGGCCTCGAGTCGCGCGTGAAGTCGCTGGAAGAGCAGCTGCGCGAGCTCCGGCAGCAGCAGCCGCCGGCGCCGGCGGCCAAGGCGGGCGAAGGCGACCTGCGCGTCTTCTGGAAGGACGGCCTGCGCCTCGAGTCGGCCGACAAGCTGATCCAACTGCGCCTCGGAGGCCGCTTCCAGGTCACGTCGCTGTTCGGCGGCAACGAGGACTTCGAGAGCGCTGGCAAGGAGATCGAGGACGGCGCCGCGTTCCGGCGCGCCCGCATCTACCTGCAGGGCACCGTCACCGAGCGCTTCGAGTTCAAGTTCCAGTACGACTTCGCGGACACGAACAAGGTGAAGCTCGCCGACGTCTGGGGCGAGGTGAAGAAGATCCCCCTGGTCGGCAACGCGCGCGTCGGCCAGTTCTACGAGCCGGTGAGCTTCGAGCAGAACACGAGCGACTTCGACGCCGATTTCATGGAGCGTTCGGTGATGAACGCCCTCTCGCCGGCGCGCAACATCGGCGCCGCGCTGCACGACGTCTACGGCGGCCGCCTCTCCTGGTGGGCAGGTGCCTTCGTCGACGACGGGAGCGGCGACACCGCGACCGCCCAGCGCGACGGCGACCACGCCGTCTCGGCGCGCGTCACCGGGCTGCCGATCGACGCCGACGACGACAAGACGCTGCTCCACGTGGGCGCATCGGCGAGCGTCCGCAACCCGACCTCGGGCGTCGTCACGTACTCCGCGAAGCCCGAGTCGAGCCTGGCGCCCGTCTTCATCACGACGGGCAACCTCACGAACGTCGACGGGGCGCTGCTCCTCGGCGGCGAGATCGCGGGCCAGCTCGGGCCGGTCCACGCGGCGGCCGAGTACCTCTCCTCGCAGCTCGACGCGGACAGCCAGGGCGACCCGAAGTTCGCGGGCTGGCTCGCGAGCGCCGGCTGGTTCATGACGGGCGAGTCGTTCGCCTACAACCACGTCGAAGGCGTCTTCGCCGGGCCGAAGGTCGGCAAGTCGCTCGACAAGTCCGACGGGTACGGCGCGCTCGAGCTCTGCGCGCGCTACTCCGAGCTCGACCTGACCGGCGGCACCGTGCGCGGCGGGAAGATGCGCGACGTGATCGTCGGCGTGAACTGGTTCCTCTCGAACAACCTCAAGGTCGCGGTCGACGGCGTGAACTCGCGCGTCGAGGGGATCGGGACGGTGAACATGCTCCAATTCTGGTTCCAGGCGACGTTCTGAGCGTCGTCTCCTCGAGCCTCCTCCTTCGACCGGGGCCGTGATCGGCCACGGACGACCCGTGAAACGTCGCGGGTCGTCGCCGATCACGGCCTCTCCCGTCCTCTTTCTTCCCGTCGCGGCGCGCGTCCGCGGGGGAGCGCCGCCGCGCACGCCGGCACCACCATTGCCAAGGCGCGCCGCCCGTTCCCGACCGCCACTCCGAGGATCTGCACCATGCCCGTCGCGCCGCGCCTCCCTCTCCTCGCCGCGTTCGCCGTCGCCGGTTCGCTCGCGGCGTTCGCGCTGCTCGACCGCCCGGCGCATGCGACGCCACCCGCCGGACCGGGCGCGCCCGCCGCCGGCGAGGTCCGCCTCGGGTACTTCCCGAATCTCACGCACGCGACCGCGATCGTCGGCGTCGAGCGCGGCCTCTTCGCCGCGGAGCTCGGAGCGGACGTCACGCTCACGACCGCGACCTTCAACGCGGGCCCCGCCGCGATCGAGGCGCTCTTCTCGGGCGCGCTCGACGCCACGTACATCGGGCCCAATCCCGCCATCAACGCCTTCGTGAAGTCGAAGGGGAGAGCGGTGCGCGTCGTCGCCGGCGCGACGTCGGGCGGCGCCTTCCTCGTCGTCGAACCGTCGATCGCCAAGGCGGCCGACCTCAAGGGCAGGAAGGTCGCCTCGCCGCAGCTCGGCAACACCCAGGACGTCGCGCTGCGCGCGTGGCTGAAGCGCGAGGGGCTCAAGGTCGAGCTGCGCGGCGCGAGCGACGTCCAGATCCTGCCGCAGGAGAACGCGCAGACGCTCGACGCCTTCAAGAACCGGCAGATCGCCGGCGCGTGGGTCCCCGAGCCGTGGGCGAGCCGCCTCGTCCTCGAGGGGGGCGGCAAGGTCCTGGTCGACGAGCGCGACCTCTGGCCCGAGCGCGCCTACGTGACGACCCACCTCGTCGTCCGCACCGAGTTCCTTTCGCAGCATCCCGACCGCGTGAAGGCGCTGCTGCGCGCCCACGTGCAGTCGGGCGCCTGGCTCGCGGAGCACGCGGACGAGGCGAAGCTCCTCGTGAACGGCGCCATCGCGCGGATCACCGGCAGGAAGCTCGACGAGAAGCTGCTCGACGCCGCGTGGAAGAACCTGACCTTCACCGACGACCCGGTCGCGTCGTCGCTGAAGAGGTCGGCGCAGGACGCGCAGGCGGCCGGGCTGCTCGACCTCGGCGGCCTCGACCTCGCCGGGATCTACGACCTCACGCCGCTGAACGACGTCTTGAAGGAGCGCGGCCTCGCCGCGATCCGACAGTGAGCCCCCGCCTGCTGCCGCGCGAGGAGCGGCCCGTCGCGATCGCCGTGAAGGAGGTCTCGAAGACCTACGGCCGCGGCCGCGACGCCGTCGTCGCGCTCGACCGCGTCGGCTTCGAGGTCCACAAGGGCGAGATCGTCTGCATCGTCGGCGCGTCGGGCTGCGGCAAGAGCACGCTGCTCCACCTGATCGCCGGCCTCGAGAAGCCGACGGCGGGCGCGCTCGGCGTCTCGGGCGGCGGCACGTCGCTCATGTTCCAGGACCCGGCGCTCTTCCCCTGGCTCTCGGTCGCGGAGAACGTCGAGTTCCCGCTCCACTCGCACGGCGTCGCGAAGGCCGACCGCAAGGCGCGCGTCGCCGAGCTGCTCGAGCTCGTCCACCTCGAGGGCTTCGCGCGCCGCCAGCCGCACGAGCTCTCCGGCGGGATGCGGCAGCGCGTCGCGCTCGCGCGCGCGCTCGCCAACGCGTCGCACGTGCTCCTCATGGACGAGCCGTTCGCGGCGCTCGACGCGATGATGCGCGACCGCCTGCACGAGGAGCTCGAGCGCATCGTCGCCGCCGAGCGCCTGACCGTCCTCTTCGTCACCCACAACGTGCGCGAGGCGGTCCGCCTCGGCGACCGCGTCCTCCTCTTCTCGAGCCGGCCGGGGCGTCTCGTCGCCGAGTTCGAGGTCGACCTCCCGCGCCCGCGCCGCATCGAGAGCCGCGAGGTCGCGGAGCTCGCTGCGCGCGTCTCCGACTGCCTCCAGGATCCCGGCCATGCCGTCGCCCGAGCCCCCGCCGCCGTCGCCGCCGTCTCCTGAGGCCGCCACGCCCCCCGTCCCGTCGCTCGGACGGCGCCTCGCGCGCCGCCTCGCGCCGGGCCTCGGCGCGATCGCGGTCGTGCTCGGGGTCTGGGAGGCGGTCGTCTTCAGCGGCTGGCGCCCCGAATGGGTGCTGCCCGGGCCGGGCGCGGTGCTGAAGCGCGTCGCGCACGAGCTCGCCCAGGCCGATACATGGCGGGCTCTCCAGATCACGCTCGGGCGCGCGGTGCTGGGCTACCTGATCGCGATCGTCGTGGGCGGCCTCGTCGGCCTCGCCATGACGCGGCTCCGGTGGCTGCGCTCCGCGTTCGGCGGGCTCACGACCGGGTTGCAGACGATGCCGTCGATCGCCTGGTTCCCGCTGGCGATCCTGCTGTTCCAGCTCGGCGAGCCGGCCATCCTCTTCGTGGTCGTGCTCGGCGCCGCGCCCTCGATCGCGAACGGGCTCCTCGACGCCGTCGACCAGATCCCGCCGCTGCTGGTGAAGGCCGGGCGCTCGCTCGGCGCGCGCGGCTTCACGCTCTACCGCCGCGTCGTCGTGCCGGCCGCCCTGCCGGGTTTCGTCAACGGTCTCAAGCAGGGCTGGGCCTTCTCCTGGCGCAGCCTGATGGCGGGCGAGCTGATCGTGATGATCGGCGACCGGCCCTCGATCGGGATGCGGCTCAGCCAGTCGCGCGAGCTCGCCGACGCCGAGGGGCTGCTCGCCTGGATGGTCGTCGTGCTGGCGATCGGGCTCGCGGTGCACGGCCTCGGCTTCGGCATCGCGGAGCGGCGCATGCTGGAGCGGCGCGGCCTGCTCGGCGCCGCGCGCTGAGCTACCATCGCCGCCCATGCAGCGCGCACCGACTCCCTCGCTCCTGCTCGAGGTCTGGCGCGAGGTCTGCCGCCACATCGACATCGACGAGTCGCTGGCGCGCATCGCGCCGATCCTCGCACAGACGCTTCCCGTGACGCGCGTCCTCGTCCGCCGCGTCGACCGCGAGGCGCACCGGCTGGTGACGATCGCGGAAGGGAGCGTCGCGAAGGGGCCGGCCGCGCCGGCCGCCGCCCGCTCCGACCTCGACGGCGCCGCACTCGCGCTGGTCGCCGGCTGGCTGAAGCTGGACCAGGTGCAGAGCTGGCGCGCCGGCGAGTCGAGCGCGCTGCGCCGCGCGCTCGACTCCGAGGCGGCCGGGGTGCCGCCGCGCGCGCTGGTCGCCGGCCCGCTGCGCGAAGCGGGCGACGGCGCCGCCGACGGCCTCCTCCTGGTCGAGGGGGCCGACGAGCTGGTCGAGCGCGCCAACGTCGTCGCGCTCCTGCTCGAGCCGGTGGCGGTCGCGCTCGCCAACGATCGGCGCCTCCACGAGATGGCGCGCCTGCGCGAGGCGGCCGAGGCGGAGAACCGCGCGCTCCTCTCGCGGCTGCAGCGCAACGACATCACCGAGTCGGTGGTCGGCGCCGACAGCGGGCTCAAGGACGTGATGACGCGCGTCGAGCAGGTGAGCCGCACCGACGCGCCGGTCCTGATCCTGGGGGAGACCGGTTCGGGCAAGGAGGTCGTGGCGCGCTCGATCCATGTGAAGTCGCGGCGCAGCGGCGGCCCGTTCCTGCGCGTGAACTGCGGCGCGATTCCCTCCGAGCTGGTCGACTCCGAGCTCTTCGGCCACGAGCGCGGCAGCTTCACCGGCGCGCTCGCGCAGCGGAAGGGCTGGTTCGAGCGCACCGACGGCGGGACGCTCTTCCTGGACGAGATCGCGGAGCTCCCCCCCGCCGCGCAGGTCCGCCTGCTGCGCGTGCTGCAGGACGGGAGCTTCGAGCGCGTCGGCGGGCAGCACTCGCTCAACGTCGACGTGCGCATCGTCGCGGCGACGCACCGCGACATGCATCAGATGATCGCCGACGGCCGCTTCCGCCAGGACCTCTGGTTCCGCATCAGCGTCTTCCCGATCCGGCTGCCGTCGCTGCGCGAGCGCCGCCAGGACGTCGGCCCGCTCGCGCGCCACTTCGCGGAGCGCGCTGGGCTGCGGCTGCACGGCGTGCCGCTCATTCCGGGCGACGACGACATCGCGCGGCTCGAGTCCTATGCGTGGCCCGGCAACGTGCGCGAGCTCGCCGCGGTGATCGAGCGCGCGGCGATCCTGGGCGACGGCCGCCACCTCGAGATCGCGGCGGCGCTCGGCGGCGCGGCGGCCTCGGTCGCGGCCGCGCCGCCGCCGGCCGCGGCACCGTCGGACCCGGCGTCCCCGGACACGAACCACGCGTCGCTCGACGCGGCCATGATCCGCCACATCGAAGAGGCGCTCACCGCGACGGGGGGCCGCATCGAGGGGCCCGCCGGCGCCGCCGCGCGCCTCCACGTCAATCCCCACACCCTCCGCTCGCGCATGCGCAAGCTCGGCATCGACTGGCGCCGCTTCCGTCCCGGCTCCTCGGCGACGCCCGTCCCGCGCTGACTTCGGACCTGCCGCGGCCGTCGCGCGGCCGCCGGAGCGGCGTTGGCTCCGCCCGCCGCGGCCGATAACGTCCCTCGCTTCGCGCCCGCCGTCCGGCGCGGTCGTGGTGGTGCGGGGAGCCTGAACAGCGTGACCGGCGTCGACCACATCGGGATCGCGGTCCGGAGCATCGAGGCCGCGTTGCCGCTGTGGCGCGACGCGCTGGGACTCGAGTTCGTCGGCATCGAGATCGTCCCGCACGACCAGGTCCGCGTCGCGATCCTGAAGAGCCCCGGCCCCGGCGGCACCCGCATCGAGCTGCTCGAGCCGACCTCGCCCGACAGCCCGGTCGCGCGCCACCTCGAGCGGCGCGGGCCCGGCATCCACCATGTGGCGCTCGCCGTCGACGATCTCGTCGCGCGCATGGCCGCGCTCGTCGCCGCCGGCAAGCCCGCCATGGATGCGGTACCGCGTGCCGGCGCCGAGGGGGCGAAGGTGACCTTCCTCCATCCGCGCGTCGCGGGCGGAGTCCTCGTCGAGCTGTCGCAGCCGGCGCAGCGAGCCGCCGCGCCGCGCGACCCGCGGAACGGACCGGCATGACCTCGAAGATCGACCGGATGAGGGCGCTGCGCGAGAAGACGCTCGCCGGCGGGGGGGCGAAAGCGGTCGAGCGGCAGCACGAGCAGGGGAAGCTCACGGCGCGCGAACGGCTCGACCTGCTCCTCGACGAGGGCTCCTTCGTCGAGCTCGACCGCTACGTCGAGCACCAGTGCGACTCCTTCGGCATGGAGGCGAAGAAGTTCCCGGGCGACGGCGTGGTCACCGGCCACGGGACGATCGAGGGGCGGCCGCTCTTCGTCTTCTCGCAGGACTTCACCGTGGTCGGCGGCTCGCTCGGCGCCGCCCACGCCCAGAAGATCTGCAAGGTCATGGAACTCGCGCTCAAGGTCGGCGTGCCGGTGATCGGACTGAATGATTCCGGCGGCGCGCGCATCCAGGAGGGGGTCGCGTCGCTCGGCGGCTACGCCGACATCTTCCTGCGCAACACGCTCGCGTCGGGCGTCGTGCCGCAGATCAGCGCGATCATGGGCCCCTGCGCGGGCGGCGCGGTCTACTCGCCCGCCATCACCGACTTCGTCGTGATGGTCGAGAAGACCAGCTACATGTTCGTGACCGGCCCGAACGTCGTGAAGACGGTCACGCACGAGCAGGTGACGAGCGAGGACCTCGGCGGCGCCGAGGTGCACGCCGCGAAGTCGGGCGTGGCGCAGTTCACCGCGCCGAGCGACGCCGACGCGCTCGCGCTGCTGCGCAAGCTGTTCGGCTTCCTGCCGCTCAACAACCGGGAGGACGCGCCGCGCGCGGCGGCCAAGGACGACCCGGAGCGCGAGGCGCCGCAGCTCGACGCGCTCGTGCCGGAGGACCCGAAGAAGTCGTACGACATGCACGAGGTGATCCGCGCGATCGTCGACGGCGGCGACTTCCTCGAGGTGCACGCCAAGTTCGCGAAGAACCTCCTGGTCGGCTTCGCGCGCATCGACGGCCGGCCGGTCGGGATCGTCGCCAACCAGCCGGCGCACCTCGCGGGCGTGCTCGACATCGACGCCTCGCTCAAGGGGGCGCGCTTCGTCCGCTTCTGCGACTGCTTCAACATCCCCCTGGTCGTCTTCGAGGACGTGCCCGGCTTCCTGCCCGGCGTCGCGCAGGAGCACGGCGGGATCATCAAGCACGGCGCGAAGCTGCTCTACGCCTTCTGCGAGGCGACCGTCCCGAAGTTCACGGTGATCACGCGCAAGGCGTACGGCGGCGCCTACGACGTCATGAACAGCAAGCACGTGCGCGGCGACCTGAACCTCGCCTGGCCGACCGCCGAGTGCGCGGTGATGGGGGCGGCCGGCGCGGTCGAGATCATCTTCAACAAGCGGATCGCCGCCGCCGCCGACCCCGAGGCCGAGAAGAAGAAGCTCACCGACGAGTACGTCGAGCGCTTCGCGAATCCCTACGAGGCGGCGCGCCGCGGCTTCCTCGACGACGTGATCGAGCCGCGCAAGACGCGTACGGCGCTGGCGCGCGCGCTGTCGCTCTTCCGCACGAAGCGCGACGAGAATCCGCCGCGCAAGCACGGAAATCTCCCGTTGTGAAATTGGCGCGGCCGTTCCGGCGCGTGCTGGTGGCGAATCGCGGCGAGATCGCGCTGCGCGTGCTGCGGGCGTGCCGCGAGCGCGGGCTCTCGACGGTCGCGGTCTACTCCGACGCCGACGCGGCCGCGCTGCACGTGCGCATGGCCGACCGCGCCGAGCGGCTCGGCCCGCCGCCCCCGCGCGAGAGCTACCTCGACGGGGAGAAGGTGATCGCCGCCGCGCAGCGCTCCGGCGCCGACGCGATCCATCCCGGCTACGGCTTCCTCTCCGAGAACGCCGCCTTCGCGCAGGCGGTCGCCGACGCCGGGATCGTGTTCATCGGTCCGCCCGCCTCGGCGATGCGCGCGATGGGGGAGAAGACGGCCGCGCGCCGCGCGATGAAGGCGGCCGGCGTGCCGATCGTCCCGGGCGTCGTCGACCCGATCGAGGATCGCGCCGAGCTGGTGAAGATCGCGCGGGACGTCGGCTACCCGGTGATGCTCAAGGCCGCGGGCGGCGGCGGCGGCAAGGGGATCCGCATCGTCCACGCCGAGGCGGAGCTCGTCCCGTCGTTCGAGCGCGCGCGCAGCGAGGCGGAGAGCTCCTTCAAGAGCGGCGCGGTCTACCTCGAGAAGTTCCTCCCCGCCGCCCGCCACGTCGAGATCCAGGTCTTCGCCGATTCGCACGGCCGCGCGCTCCACCTCGGCGAGCGCGAATGCTCGATGCAGCGGCGCCACCAGAAGGTGGTCGAGGAGTCGCCCTCGCCGCTCATGACGCCGCAGCTGCGCGCGGCGATGGGGCAGGCGGCGGTGCGCGCGGCGCAGGCGGTCGGGTACGTGAACGCCGGGACGATCGAGTTCCTGGTGAACGACGCCCGCGACTTCTACTTCCTCGAGATGAACACGCGCCTCCAGGTCGAGCACCCGGTGACCGAGCTCGTGACCGGGCTCGACCTCGTCGACCTGCAGCTGCGCGTCGCCGCCGGCGAGCCGCTGCCGCTGGAGCAGGCGGACGTCGTCCTGCGCGGCCACGCCATCGAGGCGCGCATCTGCGCCGAGGAGCCGGAGCGCGGCTTCGTGCCGGCGACCGGCCGCGTGACGAGCCTCGACCTGCCGGGCGGGCCGGGCGTGCGGCTCGACTCGGCGCTCCACGACGGGCTGGCGGTCACGGTCCACTACGACTCGATGCTGGCGAAGCTGATCGTGCACGCGCCGACGAGAGAAGCGGCGATCGCCAGGATGGTCCGCGCGCTCGGCGAGACGCGCATCGCCGGCGTCGCCAACAACGTCGCCTTCCTCGCGAAGCTGGTCGGCGGCGAGCCGTTCAAGAGCGGCCGCTACCACACCAGGTCGATCGAGGAGCGGCTCGACGCCCTCCTCGGGAAGCCGGAGCGGAAGGACCTGGTCGACGCGGCGCTGGTCGCCGCGCTGCTCCATCGCGAGCAGCTGCGCCGCGGCGCCGAGGAGCGCACGCTCCATGGTGCCGGTGGGGGCGACGGCGCGCGCGATCCCGTGAGCCTCTGGCTTCTCGACGCGCGACGGGGGCGCAGGCGATGAAGTACTTCGTCGAGCTCCACGGCGAGACGTTCGAGATCGAGCTCGGCCCGACGCGCGACGGCCGGACGGTCGCGAAGCTCGACGGCGCCGAGCACGTCCTCGAGCTCGCGCCGATCGACGACCTGCGGCGCACGGCGGTGGCGGTCGACGGCCGCGTGCACGACGTCGAGTTCGGCGAGGACGCGCGCGGGCTGCACGTCACGCTCGACGGCGCGCGCCACGACGTCGCGATCGAGGACGAGCGCGAGCGCGCCGCCCACCAGACCGCCGGCGCCGTCGCGAAGGGTCCGGTCGTCGTGAAGAGCGCGATGCCCGGGATCATCCGCGCCGTGCTCGTGAAGCCGGGCGACGCCGTCGAGGCGGGCCGTCCGCTCGTGATCCTGGAAGCGATGAAGATGGAGAACGAGCTGCGCGCCGAGCACGCCGGGGTCGTGCGTGAAGTGAAGGTCGGCGTCGGCGTCCCGGTCGACGGCGGGACGGAGCTGGTCGTGCTCGACCCGCCGGGCCCGCGGGTCGGATCTGCCGACGCAAAAGTGGACTGAAGCGGCGCGGCGCGAGCCGTTCGTGACCGGGTCGCTGGACAAGAACATTGATATCTTTTGAGAAGTAACGTACTTATTGTCCTGCGATGAGCGGTCATCCACGCGCGAGCGCCGTCCGGAAGACCTTTGGCCGAGCTGGAGGCGTCCTGCGGACAGCCGAGGCGCTACGCGCCGGAGTCCATCCGCGGGACCTCTACGAGCTGCGCGACAGCGGCGTCCTCGAGCAGGTGAGTCGGGGCGTCTTCCGGCTCGCGGACCTGCCACCGCTCGCCGAACCCGACCTCGTCACGGTGGCGCTGCGCGTTCCCAAGGCGGTGATCGCGCTGATCTCGGCGCTGCACTTCCACGGCCTCACCGTCGAGATCCCGCACGAGGTCAGCATCGCGCTGCCGAAGGCGACGTCGCGACCGAAGCTCTCGTGGCCGCCGCTGCGGGTCTACTGGTTCTCGGGTGACCTCTACAGTTCGGGGATCGAGGTCCACGAACGCGACGGCATTCGCCTCCGCGTCTACGGGCCGGCGAAGACCGTGGTCGACTGCTTCCGCTTCCGCAACCGCCTGGGGATCGACGTTGCGCTCGAGGCGCTGCGCTCCGGCCTGGCCGAGCGCAAGTTCACGCCGGCGCAGATCGCCCATACCGCGAGGCGCTGCCGCGTCGCTGCGGTGATGCGGCCCTATCTCGAGGCGATGCAATGAGTCGCGACGAGCTCTCGGGACTCGTCCGCTCGATCAATGACCGTCTGAAGAACGAGGCGCGGGCGCGCGGGCGGCCCTTCGTCGAAGTGCTGGAGCTGTTCGCGATCGAGCGATTCCTCCACCGCCTTGGCCGTTCGATCCACCGCGACCGCTTCGTGCTCAAGGGTGCGCTGCTGCTGCGTCGCTGGCTCGGCGCCGAATCGCGCCCGACGCGCGACATCGATCTGATCGGGCCGGCGGACGTCGATGCCGAGAGCCTGCGCGCGCAACTCGAAGAGATCCTCGCGCGCGAGGTCCCCGAAGCCGAGAACGACGCCATTCGGTTCCACTCTGGGACGATCGTCGTGTCGCCGATCCGCATGGAGTCGCCTGTCGCCGGGCTTCGTGCGAAGTTCGATGCGAACCTGGGATCGACGCGACTCCGGTATCAGGTCGACGTCGGCCTCGGCGATTCCATCTATCCGCCGACCGTGGACATCGTTCCTGGAGGTCTGCTCGGGTTCCCGCTCGCGAGCGTTCGAGCCTGCACGCCGTACACGACGATCGCCGAGACGATCCGACGCACGTTCGCGCGCCGTGCGACTCCGGTGCCTGCAGACGTTCCGGTCGGCCTGACGGACGCGTTCGCGAAGGAACCAATCAACGCCGGTCGCTGGATGGCGTACCTCGAGAAGGGCGGGCTCCTCGGATCGAATCGTCCGCATCTCCTCGAGATCGTCCGCGAGATCCGAGGCTTCGCGGGACGGGCATTGGTGGATGCACGCGACGGGAGTGATTTCGGCGTCCGCTGGGCGCCGGGAGGACCTTGGAAGTGAATGCGAAAGGCGTGAACGGGCTGACCAGGCCGCGCGCGATTCCGCCGTCGCCGGAGCTTTTTCGCGGCGACCGGACGCCGCCCCGGGCTGCGCGTCTGAGCTCCGCGACGGCGCCGTGCGAACTCTCCGGCTCTGGTCCGGACGGCCGGCGGGCGGTTAATTTCGCGGACTTCCGCTGGACACGGAGAAGCGCGCCGCGCTCAGTCGATTGCGCGGCGCTGGATCGGCGGCCACAACGGCCAAGGAACCTCATGAACCCGACCACGACCTCGACCCCTCCCTCCGACCACGTGCGCGAGCTCGAGAAGCTCCTGGGCCTGAAGGGGGTGACCTACAAGTTCGGTCTGTCGAAGGAAGAGCTCTTCGGCGAGGCGATCCAGCACGACCGCGGCCGCGTGAAGCAGGGCGGTCCGAGCGACGCGCAGAAGGCCTTCCCGACCAGGCTCGGGCTCCAGGGCCCGCTCGTCTACTACACCGATCCCGACTGCACCGGGCGCCGCGTCAAGGACACGTACGCGGTGAACTGGCCCGAGGTCGCCGACGTGATCTGGTGGAAGGACGACGTCCAGCCCTACGACCCCGAGAAGTACACCGGCCTGCTGAAGCGCGTCGTCGAGAACCTGAATGCCAGGAAGGCGTCGCTCTACGTGAAGGACGTCTTCGTCGGCGCCGATCCGGAGTTCGCGCTGCCCTACCGCTTCGTCGGCGAGTACGCGGCCCACGCGATGTTCGCCCACAACATGTTCCCGAAGGACCTGAAGGGCGTGCAGGACGTCGCGGCGCGGCGCTGGACCATGCTGAACGCGCCGTCGTTCGTCTGCGAGCCGGCGCGCGACGGCTGCCGCGCCGAGGCGGCGATCGTCATCGACGTGAAGAACAAGATCTGCCTGGTCGCCGGCCGCGCCGACTACTGCGGCGTCGTGAAGAAGACCATCTTCACCGTCGGCAACTACCTGCTGCCGCTCGAGGGCCGCCTCTCGATGCACTGCTCGGCCAACGTCGGCATGAAGGGCGACGCGGCGATCCTGTTCGGGCTGTCGGGCACGGGCAAGACGACGCTCTCGGCCGACCCCGACCGCCGCCTGATCGGCGACGACGAGACGATCTGGAGCGACAACGGGCTCTGCAACCTCGAGGACGGTTGCTACGCGAAGCTGATCGACCTCGACAAGAAGGCGGAGCCGGTCATCGCCGCCGCGCTCTCCAAGCCGGGCACGATCGTCGAGAACGTGCCGCCCGCGAAGGGCAAGACGATGGAGCAGTGCGATCCGCAGGAGCTCGACCTGACGGACAAGTCGATCACGGAGAACACCCGCTTCAGCTACCCGCTGTCGGCGAACCCGAACGTGATGCCGGGCGCGCGCGGCGGCCACCCCGAGACGATCGTGCTGCTCACCGCCGACGCGTTCGGCGTGCTGCCACCGGTCGCGGTGCTCGACCCCGAACAGGTCATGTACCACTTCGTGTCGGGCTTCACGGCGAAGCTCGCCGGCACCGAGGTCGGCGTGACCGAGCCCAAGGCCGCCTTCTCCGCCTGCTTCGGCGCGCCGTTCATGGCGCACAAGCCGCCGGTCTACGCCAAGCTCCTCTCGGCCAAGATGAAGAAGCACAAGGCGCGCTGCATCCTCCTCAACACCGGCTGGAGCGGCGGCCCGTACGGCGTGGGCAAGCGCATGTCGATCGGCCACACGCGCGCGCTGCTGAACGCCGCGCTCGAGGGGAAGCTCGACGGCGTCGAGACCGAGACGCTGCCGACGCTCAACCTGAAGATCCCGAAGGCGTGCCCCGGCGTGCCGTCCGAGGTCCTGAACCCGCGCAACACGTGGAAGGACAAGGCCGCCTACGACGCAGCCGCCGTGAAATTGCGCGACATGTTCCGGAAGAACTTCGAGGACAAGGGCTTCGCGAAGCTCGGCATCCAGCCGGCGATGTGAGAGCCGGTCCCGGTCGGGCCTGCCGAGGCGGGCTCCGGACCGGGAGAGGCGATCCGCGCGGCGCGCCCGGTCCGAATCGAATTCCCACGCGGGGGCCGATTTCTCCCCGCCGGTCGGCGTCGCCGCGCGCCGATCTCTGGACGATGCCGGGCGCCGCGTCGATCGCGCGCCCTTCCAGCCGTCCGTGGGAGAGCCTTGCACATGCCCGCCACGATCCGCCCGCTGCTCGAGATGGTGGTCCAGCGCGACGCGTCCGACCTGCACCTGAAGGTCGGCAGCCGGCCCGGCCTGCGCGTGAACGGCGTGCTCGCCGCCATCGACGGGCAGCCGCCGCTCACCTCCGAGGCGATGAACGAGCTGGTGAACGACCTGCTCACCTCGCCCGAGCAGCACGAGCACTACGCGAAGCAGCTCGAGATCGACTTCAGCTACGGCGTCGAGGGGCTGGCGCGCTTCCGCGTGAACCTCTTTCACCAGCGCGGCAAGCCGGGCGGCGCGCTGCGCCGCATCCCGTACAACATCCCGCCGCTCGAGTCGCTCGGCTTCCCGTCCGCGGTGAACGATCTCTGCCACAAGCCGCGCGGGCTGGTGCTCGTCACCGGGCCGACCGGCTCGGGCAAGTCGACCACGCTCGCGTCGATGATCGACCACATCAACCGCACCGAGCACGGCCACATCCTCACGCTCGAGGACCCGATCGAGTTCCTGCACCAGGACAAGGGCTGCTACCTGAACCAGCGCGAGATCGGGACCGACACGCGCTCGTTCGCGAACGCGCTGCGCGCCGCGCTGCGCGAGGACCCCAACGTGATCCTGGTCGGCGAGATGCGCGACCTCGAGACGATCGGGCTCGCGATCACCGCGGCCGAGACCGGCCACCTCGTCTTCGGCACCCTGCACACGACCGGCGCCGTGCAGACGGTCGACCGCATGGTCGACGTCTTCCCGCACGAGGCGCAGCAGCAGGTCCGCATGCAGCTCTCGGTCACGCTGCAGGGCGTGATCTCGCAGACGCTGATGCCGAAGGTCGGCGGCGGCCGCATCTGCGCGCAGGAGATCATGGTCGGCACCGACGCCGTGCGCAGCCTGGTCCGCGAGGGCAAGACCGCGCAGCTCGGCAACGTGCTGCAGACCGGCACGCAGTTCGGGATGCAGACGCTCGAGTCGCACCTCGCCAAGCTCGCGATGCAGGGGCTGATCACGGCCGACGACGCCCTCAACAAGGCGAACAACCCGCAGAGCGTGCTCTCGCTCATGGGCCGCGGCCCGCTGGCCGCTGCGCCCGCCGCCGCGCCCGTCGCGCCGCAGCCCGCCGCGCCGCAACCGGTCGGCGCCACCAAGGGACCCGTGCGCGGCTCGTCGCTGGGGGGCGAGGACTTCGAGAAGTTCCGCCAGATGCGGGCGAACAAGGAGCAGCGCTGATCCGAGGCGCCGTCGAGGTCGCTACTCAGCGTCCTCCGCCCGCTTCGGCATCGACCACCTCGCGCGCTCGTCGGGACGGCTCCGCGGCCAGCCCGTCCGTCGCGAGGTCCACGACGGCGTAGATCTGCTCGAGCGAGGCGCCGAGGCGCAGCGCGCCGCGGACGTGGCTCTTCTGCTGGGACGGGCAGTCGAGCACGGCGAGCGCGACGATCGCGAGGAGCTCGCGGTCGAGGGTCGTGAGGCCGTCGCGCGCGAGCACGCGGCCGTAGGCGTCCTCGAGGATCCACGCCGAGAAGCCCGGCGCCGCGCGGTCGATGCGACGCAGCACCTCGTCGGCCTGGTCGCGGTAGATCTCGCGGAAGAGCCGCTCGCCGCGCGCGCGGTCGTCGGCGCGGGAGCGCGTGCCCGTCTCGACCTCGGCCGGGAGGCGGACGCCCGCGGCGGCGAGCGCGTCGCCGAGCGCCTGCAGTCCGTGCAGCGCGCGCGGGAAGCCGCCGAAGAGGTGGGCCATGCGCGCCACCTCGCCGAGCGCGGCCGCCGGGACGCCGGCGGCGAGCGCGCGCGTGAAATCTTCGCGTGAACGCCCCGGATGCCCGGAGACGATCGCCGCGAGGGCCCGCCCGCCGTGGCGGATCAGGGCGGGCAACCGCGCGAACCGGTCTCCGTCCTTAGAATCGTCCGCTTCCATCGTCGGCCGCGGACATTACTCGGCGCGGCGACGGCGTCGCGCGCCGGATGGCGCTCGCGCCCGGATCAGGAAAACGAGGTGCCTCCATGTCGACTTCGAATCGTTCGCGGCCGCGCGCCGCCCGTCGCGCGCGCCTCGCCTTCGCGGCCGCGCTCGCCGTGCTCCTCTTCCTGGGCGAACCGTTCGCTCGCGCGCAGGACGACAAGCCGGCCCCGAAGCCGCCGCCGCAGGAGGCGCCGCCGGCCGGCAAGCCGGCCGAGCCCGCGAAGCCCGCCGACCCGCCGCCGGCGCAGGACAAGCCGCCGCAGGACAAGCCCGCGCAGGACAAGCCCGCGCAGGACAAGCCGCCGCGCATCCAGATCGCGCCTCAGGCCGGCCCGCGCCGTCCGCCCGGCGCGGCCCTCCCGGTCGCCAGCATCGAGAAGCTCCGCAACAGCCGCACGACGGCGGTGGCGCGCAGCGCGACGGCGTTCGACCTCGACCTCTCGGCCGTCGACTGGAAGAGCGACCCGCTCCTCGTGGTCGACGGGACGCCGGTCACGCGCGCGCAGCTCGACCGCCAGCTCTGCCTGATCCTCGGCTCGAACGAGATCGACCAGTTCATCACGGCGATCCTGCTGCGCGCGCTCAAGAAGGAGATGGCGGCGAAGGGCCAGAAGCTCCCGGAGGTCGCGATCTCCGAGGCCGACGTGCAGAAGAAGTTCGACGCGGACAAGCAGGTCCTGCCGTCGCTCTCCGGCATGACGCCGGAGGAGTACGAGAAGCAGATCAAGGAGCAGTTCGGCTGGAGCAACTACGTCGAGTTCCAGAAGGTGCAGCTCGAGTTCGAGCGCGTCCTCCTCCCTGACCCGACCCCGGAGTTCGTCGAGAAGCAGAAGGCGAAGCAGGCGCCGCTCGACGAGCAGTGGAAGAAGGACAAGGCGGCGAAGCTGGCGGAGCTGACCAAGCCGGGCCAGCCGCCGCCGCGCGAGCAGGACCCCGCGGTGATCGCGCAGCTCCCGCCGCACCCGATCGCCGAGGCCGACCTGTCGTGGATCCCCGCGACGACGTGGGAGCTGATGGACTCGCGCTTCGTCAAGTCGATCCAGGACAACTACGCCGCCGGCCACGAGATGCACCCGCTGATCCGGCAGTCGGTCGTGATGACGATGCGCGCCAACCTGCTCAAGTCGAGCAGCGTGAAGCCGGCGCCCGACGACGACATGGAGAACTTCCTCTTCGTGGGCGACGAGCCGGTGAAGCTGAAGGAGATCCTGGCGCTGGTCTCCGTGCGCGCGGACGACGCGGTGCGGCGCAACGCGCTGCGCGAGCTCGTCAACCTGCGCGCCGCCGACAAGCGGCTCGCCGCCGAGAACGCGCAGGAGACGCGCGAGCAGACCGAGGAGGCGCTGAAGCAGGTCGAGAAGCAGTACGAGAACTCGATCATCCCGCTGGCGCAGGCGGTCCGCCTCTACGGCTTCAACAGCGTCTGGCACTACAAGCCCTTCTTCGCCAGGAAGCACGCCTACAAGGTGCTGCTCACGAAGGCGACGTCGGAGGAGAACCTGCGCGCCCACTTCGACGACGACGGCCGCCTCTTCTTCGAGAGCGGGACGGTGCTGGTGCAGGCGCTGTTCGTGCCGGGCACCGAACGCGTCGCGTCGAAGCCGGCCATGGACGCGCTCTTCGCGGAGATGGCGGCGGGCAAGCCGTTCACCGCGATCTCGCGCGATCCGGCCCGGAACAAGTTCCCCGACGGCAAGGAAGTCAAGCAGGGCAACATCCCGCCGTCGGTGCGGACCAAGCTGCGCATGGCGCTCGGAGAGAGCGAGTACGTCGCGTGGCTGACCGGCTACTCGGCGGCGGACGAGGCGTTCTACGTTGCGAAGGAGGACTCGGTGGTCGGGCCGGTGTGGCGCGACTACTCGCCGAGCCTCACCGGGTGGCTCGCGCTCCACGTCGACCGCTACTTCACGACCGGCCAGCGCCCGGAATTCGAGAAGGCGCGCGACAACGTGCTCGAGGACCTCGTCGACCTGACGTTCCCGCGCTGGGTGAACGAGGCGGTGGCGAAGCTCGACGTTCAACTTCCCAAACGAGGTTGATCCGTGGCGCGTGGATGCACCTGCCGGCGGCGCGAGGACGGTGCGCGACGAAACCCGGGAACGGGCGCGCCGCCGCAGGTGATCCACGTGTTGGTGGAGCATGGAACCGTGAGGTGGTGAGGCTTTGAACCTCGAGGTGCTGACGCTTCGAACCGTTCCGTGCCCGTGATGGAGGAGGATCTCCCATGCCGATCGATCGTGCAGCGCAGGCTCGTGGTCTCGGACAGAGCCTCTGGTACGACAACATCTCGCGCGGGCTGATCGCCTCGGGCGCGATCAAGAAGCTGGTCGACGACGGCGTCATCACCGGCATCACCACCAACCCGACGATCTTCCAGAAGGCGATCGAGTCGGGCGCCGAGTACGACGACGCGATCCGCGCGCTCGTCTCGCAGGGCAAGGACGTCGGCGCGATCTACGACCGCCTCTCGATCGACGACGTCGCCGCGGCCGCCGACGCGCTCAAGCCGGTGTGGGAGCGCACCCAGGGCAAGGACGGCTACGTCTCGCTCGAGGTCCTCCCCAGGTACGCCCACGACGTCGACGGCACGGTGGCGGACGGCAAGCGCCTCGCGAAAGAGCTGCGCCGCCCGAACACGATGATCAAGGTGCCCGGCACGAAGGAGGGCGTGCAGGCCTTCCGCCGGCTCACCGAGGACGGCGTGAATGTGAACGTCACGCTCCTCTTCTCGGTCGAGCAGTACGAGGCGATCGCGGACGCCTACGCCGCGGCGATCACCGCGCGGTTGAAGAAAGGGCTGCCGGTCCACACGATCGCCTCGGTCGCGAGCTTCTTCGTGAGCCGCGTCGACGGCGCCGTCGACGCCGCGCTCGAGGCGAAGGCGAAGGAGGCGGGCGCCGCCGGCGCCGAGCTCCTGAAGCTGCGCGGCAAGGCGGGCGTCGCCAACTGCAAGGCCGCCTACGCGCGCTTCCGCGAGCTCTTCGGCGCCCCGTTCGAGGAGGCGCGCGCGAAGGGGGCGCGGCCGCAGCGGATGCTGTGGGCCTCGACCAGCACGAAGAACCCGAGCTACCCCGACCTGCTCTACGTCGAGAACCTCTTCGGCCCCGACACCGTGAACACGCTGCCCCCGGCGACGCTCGAGGCCTACCTGCACCACGGCAACGCGCGCACGGCGACGATCCTCGAGAAGCAGGGCGAGGCGCTCGAGGTCCTGAAGGCGCTCGACCACGCCGAAGTCGACCTGCGCGCGATCTGCGACAAGCTCCAGGTGGACGGCGTCGCGTCCTTCGCGAAGAGCATCGACGGGGTCTTCGCGGCGCTGAAGAAGAAGGTGCCGCAGAACGCTTGAGGCGCGGCGCGGCGCGAAGGCGCGGCGCTGGGAGAGAGTGGAGCGGACGTCGAGGGCGGGGGTGAAGACGCCGCGGGGAGCAAGGCGGCGTGCTCGAACGCGCGACGGGCGAGGGCGGGTCGAGGGGCGGAGGGGAAAAAGGCTCGATGAACGGGACACGCTCGCCCCAAACCAACGATGAACGGGGGGCTCGCTGCGCTCGGCGCATTCGGGCACGACTCGCAGCAGTTCCGTGGTCGACCGCCTCACGCGGCGTCCCGTCCCTCGACCTTT
>Ga0137432_1000012_pt1 | contig 176973 bp, 134 predicted proteins | sample EasRivERMZT820_2_FD_102337 | JGI IMG/M metagenome (GOLD analysis project Ga0137432, IMG submission 102337) | Soil microbial communities from meander-bound floodplain in the East River, Colorado, USA - East River MetaG ERMZT820_2 | ecosystem: Environmental > Terrestrial > Soil > Floodplain ... | reverse complement strand
GCTTCGTATCGCGGACGGAGACTCAGAACGATGGCGCGTCTCGGAGGTCGCGGGCTCGGATAGCGACAAGGCGCCGGTTCCTTGCGTCGCAGTAGAGGAGTCAGGCACCGCTACCTTCGTGGCCTGGGAAGAGTCACGGCTCATGCGCCGTCCTGTGAGCTACGTCTCGAGAAGAGACTCGATAGACGGGCCATTCAGTCCGCCGATCGCGGTAGCTGCGGATTCCGCTGGCGGTGTTTCGATCGACGCGCATGAGAAGCTGCGTCTCGCATTCGCGAGGGGTGTTCGAAAGCTAAACCTCCGTAAGCTCGCCGGCGATGTTATTCATGCTCCGCCGCTCGATACGTACTTGAAAGTTGCGATCGGAACGATTGCTGGCAGTCGCGTAGACGAAGAAGTGCTCCTTGAGGACGACAACGTTCTCGAGTGTGATTACCCGGCGCTTAGCTGGCCGCACGTCGTGTATTACAGAGATGGTCGGTTTGGGAAGGCCACGGCTGGACGCGATCTCGTGTACCGATACCTCGCAGACGGATCGGAAGTCGAGTCCCTCGCAGGCGAAGACGAGATCTCCGGGTCTAAGGAAGAGTGCTGCCTCGCCGTCACGAAATCCGGACCGTGCGTGGCGTTCGAGACAAAGCGCGGAGCCGTATTCCGCTCACGAGGGAAGGATGGCTGGACTCCTCCAATCGTTGCACTCCCGAGTGTCAGTGGAATCTCGCTTCTCGCGTCAGGAGAACGCGTGATCGTCGCGGGCGTCGAGAAGTCGTCGACGCGAATTCGATGTGCTTCCACTAGCGGTTCGGCCTGGGAGTCATTCGACGGACCAGGAAGTGCGGACTCATTAGTCCTTTCCGGAGGGGGAGGGATTCGTCCGCTCGTGGTTTGGTCAGACGGAGGTCCGAAACGGGGAAGCCCGGAGGCTCGCAATCCACTGGGATCCCACCGAAGGGTGATGGTGTCCATGCTCAACGACGTGCGTTGACGCAGGATGCGGTGCTTCGGCGGGCGCGGCTCGGGTCAGCGACCTGACCTGCCCGGACGCTCAGCACCGTCGACGTCCTCATCGTTCACAACGAGGTCGAGCGCAATGTGGTGTGTAACGATATTCCTGCACACATGATCCGGTCGCTCAGGAAGGCCCGACCGCCTCTGCGAGGAGCAGAGGATGGAAGCGAACGGGCACGAACACCCTTCTCCCGCGAAACGGGGGAACCGCGCCGAGCGAAGCCGCAAGCTGAGCTCGAGCGAGGCGCGACGCGGGGGGCGAAGCCCCCCTCAGGGTCTTGGAGCGGCGCAGCGCCCTCGTCACGAGGTGACGTCAGTCGCCGGTACAGCGTCGACGAGAAGAAGGCGCTGGTCGCGGCGTACGCGGCGGCGGCGGGCGGGACGATGGACGCCTTCGCCTAGGAGCGTGTCCGAGTAATCGAAACAGCCATCGCGGGTTGCCCTGTTTGGATGTCGGATCGCGGGTTCCCGAAGCCGAGTTTGGGGTCCGACGCATGGTGCATGGCATTACTCGGACAGACTCCTAGCGCCACGCCGTCTCGACGCCGAGCCTCTGCCAGTGGCGCAGGTGGCTTCGCACGCAAGGCTATGCGGGCCCTGGCCCGCGGGCGTGGCGTCCCGTGGCGACGACAAGACCAACCGGGCGCCCGCGCGGCCACGTCACCTCGCCCCATGGCGCGCGTTCCCGCCGCCCGACGCCTCCTCAGGCGTCAGGAGCAGCCTCGCCGCCGAGATGAGCGCGGTCGGGTCGCTCACGGACCCGGCCTGCGCGAGCAGGTCGCGCGCGAGGCGGATCGAGGCGGCGTTCCGAGTCTCGAAAGACAGTGGCGGGGACAGTGGACGAGCGGCCTCGCCCGAAGTCCCGTCCCTGCGCGGGTTTACGACTTGAGGCACGCAGCTTCCCAAGCTGAATGTCGTGGGTTCGAGCCCCATCACCCGCTCCATCGAAGGGGTGCCGCACGCCCCACCGCCGGCTCGGAACGAGCCGGTCGCCCGCCTGCGCGAAACTTCGTCTCCTCCGCATGCACGGGCTCGCAGCCGGGAAGTCGTGTAGGGGCTTCCAGGGAATTCAGCGAGCCGCCTCGATTGGCGATTACGTCGTAGATCGCCGGATATTCGCGCACCGGGAGCGGACTGGAGCGCGAGGGGGACCCGAGTGGTTGCGCGTCACCGCGCGAGCGGTCGCCGACTCGTCGAGCAGTCCGCAAGGGCGCCACCCAGAGCATGCACCACCGATCCATGGGACGCACGATCCCGTCCCTCGCACTCGCCTTCGCGTTCGCAGCGTCGCAGACGAGCTGCAGCAAGGTCCTCTCGAGCGGTTCCTCCGGATCGGGCGGAGCGCTCGAGGGCACCGCCTCGATGGAGGCCGCGACCCTTCCGGCCTTCCCCGGCGCGCAGGGCTTCGGCGCAACCACCGTCGGCGGGCGCGGCGGCACCGTCTACGAGGTGACCAACCTCGACGACTCCGGCCCCGGCAGCCTGCGCGACGCCGTCGCCGCCAAGGGTCGCCGCATCGTCGTCTTCCGCGTCGACGGGACGATCGAGCAGCACGAGCCGCTCAAGATCACCAACCCCTATCTCACGATCGCCGGCCAGAGCGCGCCGGGCGGCGGCATCACGCTGAGCGGCGAGGAGGTGCGCGTCCAGACGCACGACGTGGTGATCCGCCACCTGCGCATCCGCACCGGCGACGTCGTGACGCCGGTCGACGGCTGGGACAATCGCGACGTCATCAACTTCGGCGCGCCCAGCAACGTCGGCGGCACCTACAACGTCGTGGTCGACCACTGCTCGCTCAGCTGGTCGGTCGACGAGATCTTCACGACCTGGTACCAGTCGCGCAGCATCACGCTGCAGAACTGCATCCTGAGCGAGCCGCTCTTCCACAGCAAGCACCCGAAGGGTCCGCACAGCATGGCGATCCTGATCGGCGACGGCAGCAACCACATCTCGATCCACCACAACCTGATCGCCGACGCGAACGGACGCAGCCCGCAAGTCGGGGACGCCGGCGTCGTCGATTACCGCAACAACATCGTCTACAACTGGGGCGAGTACGCCGCGCTGTTCAAGACCCCCGACCAGAGGGTCGGCTTCGTCGCCAACGGCTACCAGGCGGGGCCCGACGCCGACACCAGCTTCTCGCCGAGCGCGGTCAAGCTGCACACCGACACGTCGAACCTGCAGCTCTACATCGAGGACAACTTCGACCCCGTCTGCACGCAGCCGACCGACGACAACTGGGACATGGTCGTCTGGACCACCGACCAGCCGGTCACCGACAAGTCGCTGCGCCGCTCGTCGGAGTTCGACCATCCGGCCGTCGCGACGATGGACGTCGTCCACGCCTACTCCTACGTCCTCCAGTACGCCGGCGCGACCAAACCGGAGCGCGACGCGATCGACGCGCGCATCGTCTCCGACGTCCAGAACGGCACCGGCGGGATCATCGACTCCCCCGCCGACGTCGGCGGCTGGATCACGATGCGGCAGGGCACGCCGCCCGCCGATGCGGACCACGACGGGATGCCCGACGCCTGGGAGACGGCGCGCGGCCTCAATCCCTACGACGCGACCGACTCCGTCAAGGACCGCAACAGCGACGGCTACAGCAACGTCGAGGAGTACCTCAACTCCCTCGCCCGCTAGGGTCGCAGCGGCGCGCTAGTCTCCGCCGCATGCACCTCGCGTCGGCCGCCGCGACCGCCGGTTCGCTCGCGCTTGCGCTCGTCGCGCTGCGCGCGCGGCCCGCGAAGCAGCAGGCGCCGGCGGCTCCGCCCCTCGAGTCGACGACCTTCCTGCTCGACGCCCTCGAGCGGGCGCAGGTCGGCGACACGGAGGCCGCGGCGCCGGCGACGGTCGAGGCCGAATACGAGCTCGGCGCCCTCGAGGCGGCCGGCTCCGATCCCGCGGAGGGCCGCTTCGCCTTCGCGCTTCCGCTGCCGGCCGCGCGCCGCGAGGCGGAGCGGCCGGTCGCGGTCGACCTCCTCCGCGCCGACGGCAGCGCGATCGCGCTGCAGCGCGGCGGCGAGTCGGGCGTGCGCGCCCGCATCGTCGGCTCCTCGCAACTCGTCGAGTGCGAGTCGCACGCCGCCTTCCGCGGCCTCCCGCGCCGCACCTTCGCCAAGACGCCGGGCGTCGACTTCCGCGGCGTCTACGTCGACCACGACGCCTCCTTCTCGCTCCGCTTCGAGCGCCTCGGCGAACGCGCGACGCTCCACTGGCGCGGCGCGTTCCTGAAGAAGCCGGGCACCCCCGCGCGCCTGCCGCGGATCGAAGTGGTCGCGGAGGGAAAGGTCCTGGGCGAGCTCGACTTCCGCGAGAGCGGCCCCGAGCAGGCCGGCGTCGAGCTGCCGCCCGCGTCCGGCAGCCGCGAGCTCGTCCTGCGCGTCGTCTACCCCGAGCCGGTCGCGGCGCAGCCCACCGGCGGCGTCGTCTTCGACCGCATCGAGATGCGCGAGCGCAACGACGGCCGCGACCGCCTCGTCGTGCGCATGCCGGAGCTCGACCCGAAGATCCGCGTGCGTTACGCGGCGCAGCCGCCGACCGGCGCGGCGCGCCTCGCCGCGGGCGAAACGGCGCGCGAGCTCGAGGTCCAGGTCGTCGCCGGCGAGGCGGCGCTCTTCTCCACGACCGCGCAGCCGCTGCGCGCGACGCTCGACGGCGTCCCGCTCGCGGAGGGCGACGGCACGCGCCGCGAGCTCGCGCTGCGCTTCGACGCACGCGCCGTCCGCCGCCTGCGCGTGACGGCGCCCGAAGGCGGCCCGCCGAAGGGCGACGTCTGGTTCGTCCAGCCCGACGCGCTCGCGCTCTCCGGCGCGACGCTCGGACGCGGCCGCTTCGCCGCGAAGGCGCTCGAGAGCGGCGCCCCGCTCCACGTCGGCTGCCGCGACGACACGCGGCGCGCTCTCCTGGTGCCGGTCGGAGACGTCGTGGAGATCGCGGCGCCGTGCCGCGACGGCGACGTCGTCGAGTGCTCGCTCGCCCTGAAGCAGCTCGTCGCCGAGCCGCTGCCGCTCGACCCCGTCGCCATCGAGCTGACGCTGGTCGGCGCCGACGCGGGCGAGCAGCCGCTGCTGCGCACGACGCTCTCGGGCTTCGACCGCTGGAGCGACCAGCGCCTCGAGCTGCACGGCGTCGCGCCGGGCGGCACGCTGCGCCTGCGGACGTCGCTCGCCTCGTCGAGTCTCGACGCGGCGCCGCTCGCGACGCGCCTCGTGCGCGTCGCCTTCGCCGAACCGACCCTCGTGCGCACGGCTGCGCCTGCCGCGCCGGCCGCGCCGGCCGCCCCGCGCCCGCCCAACGTCCTCGTCTACCTGATCGACGCGCTGCGCGGCGACCATACGTCGCTGCTCGGCTACGGGCGGCCGACCACGCCGCGTCTCGAGGAGCTCGGCCGCGACGCCGTCGTCTTCGAGAACGCGTGGGCGCAGGCGCCCTGGACGCGCCCCTCCGTCGCGTCGCTCTTCTGCGGCGTGCTGCCGAGCTTCCACGGCGCCGGCAAGCGCACCGGGCTCGCCGGCGACGACGACACCCTCGCCGAGCTGCTGCGCGCCACCGGCCGGACCACCGCCGCGTTCATCGCCAACTCGAAGGTGCACGCGGGCGGCCTCTTCTTCGAGCAGGGCTTCTGCACGTTCGTGGCGACCGACCGCCCCGCCACGTTCGTCCGCTCCGACGAGGTGAACGACGCGCTGATCCCGTGGCTCGAGCGCAACCGCGCGCGCCCCTTTTTCGCCTACGTCCACACCCTCGACCCGCACAGCCCCTACGACCCGCCGCCCGCCACGCGCGGCCGCTTCGCATCGGAGTACCGCGGCTTCGTCACGCCGCAGACCACCATCCACCAGCTCGACGCCCGCGCGCCGCTCGCGCCGGCCGACCTCGCGCAGGTCGTGGCCCTCTACGACGAGGAGATCCTCTTCAACGATCAGCAGCTCGGCGTGCTGCTCGACGCCCTGAAGCGGCTCGACCTCTACGACGAGACGCTGATCGTCGTCGTCTCCGACCACGGCGAGGAGTTCCAGGAGCACGGCGCCTTCGGCCACGGCGGCCGCCTCTGGCGCGAGCTGCTCCACGTGCCGCTCGTCGTCAAGCTGCCGAAGAGCGCCGCCGTCGCGCCGGCGCGCGTCGCGGCGCCGGTGCGCCAGGTCGACGTCCTCCCCACGATCCTCGCCGCGGTCGAGCCGGCGCTCGCGGCGCCGCCGCTGCAGGGCGTCGACCTGCGCCCGTGGATGCGCGGCGACGAGGTCGAGCCGCTCGCGTCGATCGCCGAGGAGGAGCCCGACCTGCGCTCGCTGATCGAAGGCGGCTTCCACCTGATCCAGGAGCGCAAGGGGGCCGACGGCGGCCGGCTGCGGCTCTTCGACCTCGCCGCCGACCGCGACGAGCAGAGCGACCTCTCGGCGGCGCAGCCGGCGCGCGCGCGCGCCCTGCTCGGCCGGCTCGACGCCCTCTTTTCCGAGTTCGACCGCCGCGGCTTCCCGCGCCGCCTCGGCCGCGACTTCGAGCCGCAGGCGCGCGACGTCGAGGCGCTCGACAAGCTCGGCTACACCGACCGCTGAAGCGCGGCGCCGCGCCGGCGACCTCCGAACCGCTTGCCGACCTGCCGCCGCGCGCGTCGCGCGGCGCGCGCGCGCCGGGGATTTCCTTCCGGCCAAGGCCTCAAGGCCGACGCGGCGCCCCTCCGAAGACGCACGCACGCCCTCCTTCGTGACGGGAGGGCTGAGCGTCCGCGTCGTTCCGGAGATCTCCCGTGCTCGGCTCCCTCCTCGTCCGCGGGTCGGCTTTGGTCGTTTCGCTCGTCCTCCTCGCGCAGGGCGACGGGAGCTCCGCGCCGATCAACCAGCGCAAACTGGAATTCCGCGGCGACCGCATCGCCGCTCCGGCGGGCGTGCAGGTCCTCTCCGACACGTCGCTCAAGATCGGGCGCGAGACCGTCGAGTTCCCCGCCGACGTCACCGTCGTCTTCAACGAGAAGGGCGAGGCGGTGTTCAGCCTCGCGAAGGGCGCCCGCCCCCACTCGTGGGTCCTCCGCATCGGCAAGAAGAAGGTCGTCGGGAGCGCGACCGCGCGCGTCGTCGTCCCGCTCCTCGGCGTCGGCGACCCGCGCATCGAGTGGAGCCCCTACACGTTCCTCGTCCCGCCGCCGCGAGACCACCTGCAGCCGGCGAAAGACCTCAAGGATCCCTTCGATGCGAGCCCCTTCCGCTAGCGTCGGACTCGTCGGTCTCGTCGGTCTCGCCGCCCTCCTCGCGCTGGACGGGAGCGCGGCCGCGCAGGCGGACGAACCGCAGACGCCCCCGCCGGCCGACGCGTCCGACGAGACGTCGCAGATCCTCGTGCCCGCCGACCCGGTCTCGTGGGAGGCGCTGGCGCAGAACCTCTTCACCGGGGCCGAGTCGACGGCGAGCGACCCGGGGCGCCTCGCCCCGCTCGCGCGCCACATGCTGAAGTTCGGCCCCGTCGCGTTCGTGCCGAGGTTCGACGAGGAGCTCGTCTACGACGACAACGTCTTCCTCACCGAGAACGACCGCGAACAGGCCTTCCTCGCGCGCACTACCGTCGGCGCGATCGCCGACTACTCCTTCGGCGACGGCCAGCACCACGTCAGCGCCGGCTACGACATGGTCCGCAACGACTACCTGAGCGGCGACGCCAAGAACTTCGTCGAGCAGTTCGCGTCGGGCCAGATCGACCTCGCATTCCAGCACCTGAAGCTCATGGCCGGCGACCGCTGGGAGGACCGCACCGACCCGGTCCTGGTCGTCTTCTCCGACAAGATCGAGCGCAAGATCAACACCGCGTACGGCCTGGTCGGCTGGCACGAGGAGACCTGGTACTCCGACCTGCGCGCGCAGCGCGCGACGACCGCCTTCGACGACCCGGTCGACCAGCAGTTCGACCGCTCCGAGGACCTCGCCGCGCTCGAGGTCGGCTTCCTCACCGGCGAGGACTTCTGGACCTTCGTGCGCGCCGACGTCTTCACGCGCGACTTCGACCAGACGGCCCTGAACGACGGGACCGGCGTCGCCGGCTCGGTCGGCGCGCGCGTGCGGCGCGGCGACGCGCTCGACTCGATGGTGCGCGTCGGACTGCGCGCCGAGAGCTTCGACGACGACGTCCCGACCGACGCCGACGACGACGCGGAGAACGTCGAGTTCGAGGGGCGCCTGCGCTGGTGGTTCTCGCGCAACGCCGCGCTCGACGCCCGCGCGCTGCGCACCACCGAGTTCTCGCCCCTCTCGAACTACGAGCTCGAGAACCTCGTCGAGATGGCGTGGCTGCAGCAGATCGACGCGCGCCTCTCCGCGCGCGGCGGCGTCGGCTACGAGTTCGTCAACCCGTCGAACACGAGCGACACGTTCACGCGCTGGACGGTCGGCGCGGGGCTGCGCTACGCCCTCCTCGACAACGCCGACCTCACGTTCCACTGGCGCACGCGCATCCGCACCACGGAAGCGACGGACGCCGAGTACACCGACAACCAGTTCGCGGTCGGGATCGCGATCCGGCTCTGAGAGACGGCGCGCCGCGCGCGCACGCTCCGCACGATCGAAGAGAAGCGATCGGGCGGACGGACGAAAGAAGGAGGAGGGAGTGGGGAGGACGCAACGCGTCTGGGCGGCGGCGTCGCTGGCGCTCGCCAGTTGCGCCGGCCCAGCGGTCGCACCCGGCGGACGCACCGCTCCCGCGGTGCTCGTCGACGCGCCCGATGCCGACGCGCCCGTCGTTGCGGCCGCGCCGCGCGCCGCGCCCGACTCCGGGCGCCCGCTGGTCGAGGTCGTCGACCTCGGGCCGGCCCGCGCTTCCTTCGCGGAGCCGGACGCCGACCGGCTCGCCGTCGGCGACCAGGTGCGCATCGTCGTCGTCGGCCAGGCCGACCTCTCGACCGAGCTGCCGGTGCCCCCGTCGGGCCAGGTCGAGCTGCCGGTGATCGGCGCCATCGACCTGCTCGACCGCTCCGCGCAGGACGTCGCGCAGGAGCTGCGCGCGCGGCTCGACGCCGCGAACTTCCTGGTCCGCCCCGAGATCGCCGTCACGATCACGCGCTTCGCGCCGCGCCGCGTCTTCGTCGTGGAAGGCGTCGACAAGCCCGAGGCGTACGAGATCCCCGCCGGCGGCGAGCTCCACCTGACGCAGGCGATCGCGCTCGCCGGCGGCCTCTCGGCCGGCGCCGACCCCTCGCAGGTGACGATCCTGCGCCGCCCCAAGCGCGGCCAGGCGCAGCGGCTGCGCGTCGACCTGCGCGCGATCCTCGACTCCGACCGCGTCGACCTCGACCCGGTGCTGCTCCCCGACGACGCGATCCTGGTGCGCGACGTGAAGCAGGGCGAGGAGCAGGTCTTCGTCACCGGCAAGGTGCGCACGCCCGGCCTCTACCGCTTCTCCCCGCGCGAAGGGATCACCTTCCTGCAGGCGATCGTCCTCGCGGGCGGCCTCGACAAGTTCTCGAAGCCGTCGGGCGCGGCGCTGCTGCGCCGCACGCCGACCGGCCGCGTGACGCTCGCCGTCGACCTCGAGCGGATCCTCGCGGGCGACCTCGACCGCGACCTCGCGCTGCAGTCGGGCGACGTCGTCTTCGTCCCCGAGTCCTTCTTCTGAGCCCCTCCATGCACGCCCCGCTTCCTCCCGCGCCCTCGCTCCCGCAGGTCCTGCGCACGCTGCGCCGTCGCTGCGCGCTGGTGCTCGCCGTCGCGCTGGTCGCGGCCGGCAGCGCCGCCGCCTGGGCGACGCGCGCCCCGAAGAAGTTCCGCGCCACCGCGACGCTCCTGATCGAGCGGCCGCTCCCGACCGACCTCGGGATCGCCTCGCCGCTCGGCGGGCTGCAGGAGCAGAACCGCTTCTCCTCGACGCAGTGGCAGGTCCTGCGCAGCCGCACCGTCCTCGAGGCGCTCGCGGCGAAGCTCGATCTCGGCGCGTGGCCCGAGTTCGCCGGCAGCGAGCCCGCCGAGCGGCTGAGCGAGCTCGCCGAGCAGATCGAGGTCGAGCCGCGCGGCGAGAGCGCGCTGGTCGACGTCAGCTTCGTCGCCCTCTCGGCGGCGCGCGCGGCGCAGCTCGTGAACGGGCTGTGCGACGCCTACCTCGCCCACGTCGCGAGCCGCGAGAAGGAGCACGTCCAGCGCGACCTCGCCGCGATCGAGGCCGAGCTGCCGCGCCTGGTCGCCCAGCGCGACCTCGGCCGCGCCGAGCTCGAGCGCTTCAAGCAGGAGAACGCCTACCTCACCTTCGACGGCCGCGAGGAGCTGCTGAACGACGAGCTGAAGCAGCAGAGCCGCATCGTCCAGGAGGCGCGCGAGCAGAGCGACATGCTGGTGGCGCGCCGCGACGTGATCCTCGACGCCGACGCCGGTCCGTCCGCGCTCGCGAAGGCGCTCGACCTGCAGCCGCGCCCCGAGACGATGCAGAAGCTGGTCGAGTTCCAGGCGCGCCGCGCCGAGCTCGCCGGCATGCAGGGAACGCGCACCGCGCAGCTCGAGGCGCTCGACGCGGAGATCCGCTCGCTCGAGGAGTCGATCGAGCAGGACCAGTCCGACTCGATCGACGCGCTCATGATCCGCTGCGACATCGCACGGGCTTCCGTCAAGAGCGCGGAGGCGCGCCTCTCCGACCTGCGCGACACCGCGGCCGCGCTCGACCAGGCGAAGTCGCACTACGCGACGCTCGCCACGCGCGTCGCCGACGCCTCCGCCCTGAACGAGCGCCTCACGCAGCGGCGCGACGAGCTGCTGGTCCTCGAGGCGCGCAACGGCACCGCGAACCGCATCTTCGTCCAGGACCGCGCCGTCCCGCCGACCTTCCCGTGCGCGCCGCGGCCGGTCGCGGTGGTCGCGATCGCGCTGCTGCTCGGGCTGCTGATCGGCGGCGCGGGCGCGGTGGTCCTCGAGCGCTTCGACGACCGCGTCGGCGCCATCGAGGAGCTCGAGGCGTCGCTCGAGACGAGCTCGATCTCGCGCATCCCCCACCTGCCGCTGCGCTCCGGGATGATGCCGGAGATCGAGTGGCTGCTGCGGCCGGCGACCTTCCCGGCCGACGAGTTCCGCAAGCTCTTCCTCACGCTCGGCGGCGACCAGGGGACGAGCGAGCGCGCGCGCGTGCTCGGCGTCCTCTCGGCGGTGCCGCGCGAGGGCAAGACGCTGGTCGCGACCGGGCTCGCGATCGCCGCCGCGCGCGCCGGCTACGCCACGATCCTGGTCGACGGCGACCTGAAGCGCCCGCGCATCCACGAGGTCTTCTCGCTCGACGGCGAGGTCGGGATCCTCGACCACCTCGCGGGCCGCACGTCGATCGACGCGATCGTGCACTCCACGCGCTTCGAGAACCTCTCGATTCTGCCCGCCGGCACGCCGACGCCCGACCTCGAGCGGCTCGCCCAGCCGCGCGCGCTCGCGAAGCTCATCGAGCAGCTGCGCGGCAGATATCAAGTGGTGGTGATCGATACGTCTCCGACGCTGCTCTCGGCCGACGCCTTCGTCTTCGCGCGCCACGCCGACGCGCGCGTGCTGGTCGCCTCGGCTTCGAGCTCGAAGGTCGGCCCGCTGCGCCAGGCGATGGCGCAGCTGCGCCACCTCGGCATCGAGGTGAGCGGCACCGTCATCAACCGCTTCGCCGAGCCGCCGGCGCCGTACGGCGCCTACGAGTACGTCGAGGCGCAGAACGGCAGCCGCCGCGCCCGCCGCCCCAGCCAGGAAGAGAACGGCGCCGAAGAGCCGGTCGCGGCAGGCCGCGCGTCGGAGCCGTGACGTGGGGCGCGAGCTCCCGCGCGCGGGCACGCTGCTGGCCGTCGCCGCGGCCTTCGCCGCGCTCGAATTCGTCCCCGACCCGCTGGAGCAGGCCGAGCGCACCGCGCGCGCGGCCGCCGACGGCGGCGATGGCGAGGCCCTGAACGTCGCGCAGCTGGCCGCCGCGCGCGCGCCGCGGAGCGCCCTCCCCCACCTGATCGCCGCGTCGCTCGCGCGCGACTGCGCGAACGAACGCGCCGCCCTCGCGGAGCTCGACCGCGCGACGCGCGCCGAACCGTGGCGCGGGCCGGCGCAGCTCGCGATCGCGCACGACCGCCTCGTCGACGCGGTCGAGCACGAGCACGACGCCGCCCTCGCGACGCGCCGCTTCGACGAGGCGAGCCGCGCGCTCGCCGCCGCCGTCGCGACCGGGGCGGTCGCGTGCGCCGACGCCTTCGCGTCGCTCACCGCCGCCGGCGCGCCGCCCACCTGCTTCGACCGCGTCGCGGGCGACGACCCGCTCCGCCTCGAGGCGCTCGTCGAGCACCACGCCGGCTGCGCCGAGGCGGCCGCGGCGCTCGCCGTCGCCGAGCGGCTCGATCGCATTCGCAACGACGAGCGGCCGCGCGCCCGCGCCCGCGCGGAGCGCCGCCTCGGTGCGGCGACCTTCGCGGCCGGCCGCTTCGCCGAAGCCGCCGACCACTTCCGGCGCGCCGCCGAGCTCGCCGGCGAGCCCGATGCATTCGCGCTCGAGCGCGCCGACGCCTTCCTCGCCGCCGGCGACGCGGCCGCGGGCGCGCTCCAGCTCCTGCACGCGCTCGCCGCGGGCGAGGCCGACGCCGAGCGGATCGCCGGGTCGCTGCGCTCCGCCGCCGACGGGGAGGCCGCGGCGCGCGCGCTCTGCGCCGCGGGACGGGGGGCGCGCGATGCCAAGCTGCGCGTCCGGTGCGCGGCGGTCTTCGGCGCGCTCGGCCAGCGCGAGCGCGAGCGCGAGCTGCTCGCGGCGGGAGACCCGCCGTGATCGCGGCGCTCCGTTCACCGCGCGCCGCGCCGTGGCTCCTCGCGAGCCTCGCCTTGGTGCCGCTCGCGCGCGGCGGCTTCGTGGCCGGCCTCGGGACGACCCTCGCGCTCACGTGCGCGGCGGTCGCGGCCGCGCACGCCCGCGCTCGCACGCACGACGCGGCGGCGCCGGCGGCCCCGGCGCCGACGTCGCGCTCCGCGACGCGCCTCACGTGGATCGTCGCGCTCGCCGCGCTCTGGACGGCGTGCGCGCTGCTGCCGCTGCCCGAAGCGGTCCGCAGTGTCCTCGCGCCGGGCGCGACGGCGCTCGACCGCGCGCTCGGCCGCGCGCCGGGCTCCGCCCCGCTCACGCAGGATCCGGCCGCGACGCGCGTCGCCGTGCTCGCGCTCGGCGTCGGGCTCGCGCTCGCCGCCGCCGCGCGCCGCGTCGCCGCCGACGGGGCGGCGCGCCGCCTCCTGATGCTGGCGATCGTCGCCGGCGCGGCCGGCGTCGCGCTGCTCGGGATCGCCGAGACGTTCCTCGGCCGGCCGCTGATCCACCCCGACCTGCCGCCGCATGCCCGCCCGTTCGGGCCGTTCGCGAATCGCAACCACGCCGCCTCGCTGCTGGTGCTGGCGCTGCCGCTCGCGCTCGGGCTGGCGCGCGCGGCCGAGCGCGACCGCGCGCCGCGCCGCGCGACGCCGTGGATCGCCGCGGCGGCGCTGCTCGTGATGGCGCTCCTGGTCAACGGCTCGCGCGGCGGCACGCTCACCGCGCTCGCGCTGCTCGCCTTCACGTTCGCGCTCGCGCGGCTCCGGCCGTGGGTCAAGGTCGCGGCGGCGGCGGGCCTCGCGCTCGCGTTCGTGCTGCCGGGCAGCGCCTGGACGCGCCGCGCCGACACGATCACGGTCGGTGAACGGGTCGCGCTCGCGCGCGACGCGCTGACCATGACGCGCGATGCTCCGCTCACCGGCATCGGCCTCGGCGCGTTCAGCGCGGCCTATCCGCCGTACCAGAGCGTCGCAAAGGACCTGCGCTTCCGTCACGTCGAATCGGAGCCGTTCGAGCTGCTGGTCGAGGGGGGCGTCCCTCTCCTGGTGCTTGCGCTCGCCGCCGGAGCGATCCTCGCCTCGCTGGCGGCACGCATGTTCCGCGCGACGCGCGATCCGCTGGCGAAGGCGATCGCCGTGAGCGCCGTCGCCGTCCCGATCCACGCCTGCTTCGACTTCCCGCTGCGTGTGCCGGGCGTCGTCGTGCCGTGGCTGCTGGTGGTGGGCTCGCTGATCGCGCTCGCCGACGCAGCGCAGCGCGGCGCGCCGCGCCGCGCGTGCGCCGCGCCGCGCGTGCGCCGCGCTGCGAGCGCGCCGCCGCGGCTCGAGGGCGCGGCGTCGTGAGCCTCCGAATCCTCGAGGTGCTCGGGTACTCCTGCGCCGGAGGCGCCGCCGAGTCGGTGCTCGAGCTCGCCGCCGCGCTCGGCCGCGACGGCTTCTCCGTGACGCTCGCCGCGCCCGATTCGGCAGGCTTCCCGGCGCGCGTCGCCGCCGCGGGCGCGCGCTTCGTGCCGGTCGCGCTCGCGTCGCGGCGCGACTGGCGCAGCTTTTCCACTCTCGTGCGCCTGCTCCGCCGCGAGCGCTTCGACGTCGTCCACACCCACTGCCGCAACGCCGACCTGTACGGCGGGCTCGCGGCGCGCGCGACGGGCACGCCGCACGTCGCCCACCTGCGCGGGCTCCTCGTCGACGGCGACGGCGCCGTCGCGAACGGCTGGGTCGATCGGCTCCATCGCACGCTGCTGCGCCGCTCCGCGCGCCGCGTCGTCGCGATCAGCGAGGCGGTGCGGCGGCGCGCGCTCGCGCTCCTGGGCGGCGCGCCCGGGCGCATCGTGACGGTGCGCAACGGCGTCGACGTGATGCGCTTCCGTGCTCCTCGTCGCGCCGCGGCCGAGGTCCGCGCCGAGCTCGCGATCCCCGACGGCGCGCCACTCCTGGTCGCGATCGGGACGCTCGGACGCTGCAAAGGCCAGGACGTCGCGATCGACGCGCTGGCGCGCATGGCGAATCCGTCCGATCGGAGCCGCACCGCCCATCTCGTCCTGGTCGGAGAGGGTCCCGATAGCGGCGCGCTCGTGGCGCAGGCGCACCGTCTCGGGATCGCCGGGCGCGTCCGCTTCGCCGGCGTGCGGGCGCGGGATGACGTCGCCGACCTGCTGCACGCCGCCGACCTCCTCGTCCACGCCGCGCGCTGGGAGGGGTTCGGGCGCGTCGTCGCCGAAGCGATGGCGGCCGGCCGGCCGGTCGTCGCGACGCGCGTCGGCGGCCTCGAAGAGATCGTCGCCGACGGCGCGACCGGGATCCTGATCGAGCCCGAGCGGCCCGATGCGCTCGCGCGCGCCGCCGACGAGCTCCTCGCCGATCGGCCGCGCGCGCAGCGGCTCGGGCGCGCCGCCGCCGACTTCGCGGCGCGCGAGCTCGACGTCGCCGCCACCGCGCGCGGCGTCGCACGGGTGCTGCGCGAGGTCGTGGCACCAGCGCGGCGCGGCCGCGCTCTCGCCTCCGCGGAAACAGCGCCGTGAACGCGACCCCGCGCCTCGCTCCGCTGCCGGCCGCGCCCGCGGCGCCGCGCTTCGCGCGCCTCACGCTGATCGTGCTCGGCGCGCTGCTCGCCGGCCCGCTCGCGGCGCTCGCGCTCGACGGGAATCGCATTGCGCTCGCGCTCGTCGGGAGCGGCACCCTCCTGCTCGCGCTCGCCGCGGTCGGGCTGCGCGGCCTCGACCTCGGACTGCTCGCGGTCGACCTCGCGGCGCTCGCCTTCTTCACGGCGATCCGCCACCGGACGGCCGGCGAGCTCGAGCGCCCCCACCCCTTCTACGACTGGACGCTCTGGCGCATGACCGCGCCCGAGCTGCTGGCCGTCGCCGCGCTGCTCGCCCATGCGCTGCGCCGCTTCGTGCTGCGCGAGGCGGCGCCGGCGCGCGCCGGCCCGGTGCCGTGGCTGGTCGGCGCGTTTCTCGTGATCGGGCTCCTGGTCGGGCTGGTGCGCGGCAATCCGCTGGAAGCGTGCCTGCGCGACGGGAGAAAGGTCGCCTACGTCGCGCTCGCCCACTTGCTGATCGTGCAGATCGCCGACACGCCCGCGCGCCGCCGCACGGTCGTGCGCGTCGTCGCGGTCGCGCTCGTCGGCACGGCGCTGGCGACGGTCGTCGCTTACCTCCTGGGCGAGGGCTTCCGCTACAACGGCTTCCTGCGCGCGAGCGTGGACGTCACCGACTTCCTCGGATTCCTTGCGCTCCTTTGCGTCCCGGCCGCGCTGCTGCGCGCGGCGCCCGGCGGCGCGGGCCGGCGCGCCCTCCTCGTCACCGGCCTCGTCGTCGCCAGCGCCGCGACCCTCTCGACCTTCTCGCGCGCCGCGTGGTGTGCCGCGCCGATCGGCCTCGCGATCACGCTGCTCCATCCGGTCGGTGACGCGGCGCCGGGCGGCAGCGCGCGCCGCCTGCCGCGCGTCGCCATCGCGCTCGTGCTGGTTTGCGCGATCGGCGGGCCGCTCCTGTTTTCCGGCCTTGCCGACCGCGCCGTCGCGCGCGTCGGCGCCCTCTTCGACCGCAACGGCGACCCGAGCGTGACCTACCGCGTGCGCGAGCTGCGCGGCGCGCTCGAAGTCGCGGTCGACCATCCGGCCGCCGGGATCGGGCTCGGGACCGCCTTCGACGTCGGCGCGGCGATCGTCGACCGCCGGCGCGGCAGCGCGACGCTCGTCCACAACCTCTTCGTCTGGAGCGCGGTGAAGGCGGGGCTGCCCGGCCTCCTGCTGTTGCTCGCCGCGATCGGGTGGGCGCTCGCCTCGCTGTCGCGCACCGCGCGCGGCCACCCCGATCGCGACGAGGCGGGCTTCGCGCTCGGCCTGCTCGGCCTGCTCGCGACCTTCCTCGTGATCGGGATGGTGGGCGCGATGCTGAACCAGGCGCGCACCGCCTTCCTGCTCGGCACCGTGACGGGCCTCGCGCAGTCGATCGCGCTGCCGCGCCGCACGGAGCGCACCCGATGCCCAACGGAGAACTCGTCATGAAGGTCGTCTACTTCGGCTCCTACGACGACCGCGTGAGCCCACGCGTGCGGCAGCTGCGCGAAGGGCTGCGGCGCGCCGGCGTCGAGGTCGTCGAGTGCCGTGCGCAGGGGCGCGCGCTGCCGCGCTACGCGAAGCTGCTCTCGGCGCTGCCGCGCGCGGCGCGCGGCGCCGACGTCCTGTTGGTCGGCAAGCCGGGCCAGCGCGAGATGCCGCTCGCCGCCGCGCTCGCGCGGACGTTCCGCCTGCCGCTCGCCTTCGACTGCTTCGCGTCGCTCTACGTGAACGAGGTGCTCGAGCGGCAGCGCGTCGCGCGCGGCTCGTTCCAGGCGTGGAAGCTCGCGCAGCTCGACCGCTTCGCGCTGCGCCACGCCGACCTCGGTCTGGTCGACACGCTCGCGCACGGGCGGCTGATCGCGGCGACGCTGCTGCCGGCGAGCGCAGGCGCCGCTCCGCTGCGGCGCGTCTTCGTCGGCGCGGAGGAGCAGTTCCGGCCGCTGCCGCCGCCGAACGACGCGGAGCCGCTCGAGGCGCTCTTCGTCGCGACTTTCATCCCGTTCCAGGGAGCCGACGTGATCCTGCGCGCCGCCGCGCTCCTGCGGCGCGAGCGGCGGCTGCGCTTCACGCTGCTGGGCCACGGGCAGACGCGCGCGGCGATGGTCGCGCTCGCGGCGGAGCTGCGCCTCGACAACGTCCGCTTCGAGGCGCCGCTCCCCTACGCCGCGCTGCCGGAGCGGATCGCGCGGGCCGGACTCTGCCTCGGCCACTTCGGCGACTCGCCGACGGCGCGGGCGGTGATCCCGAAGAAGGTCTTCGCCGCGCTCGCCTCGGCGCGCGCGGCCGTGACCGCCGACGGGCCGGGCGTCCGCGAGGCGCTCGACGCGACGACCGCCTTCCTCTGCCGGCCGGGCGATCCCGAGGATCTCGCGGCCACGCTGCGGCGCGCGCTCGAGGACCCGGCGGAACGCGAAGCGGTCGCGCAGCGCGGCCGCGCGCTGCACGAGCGGCTCTTCACGACCGAGGCGGTCGGCCGCGCCTGCCGCGACGTGCTCGCCGAGTGCGTGCGGGGACGGGCGCGCGCCGGCGCGCTCGAGGCCGTCTCGTGAGCTCGGCGGAACCGCTCGCGCCGAAGCTCCAGCGCGGCGCCGCGGCGATCGCGGCGGGCGCCGTCGCGAGCCGTCTCCTGCAGCTCGCCGCCTACGCGCTGCTCGCCCGCCAGCTCGCCCCCTCCGACTTCGGCGCCCTCTCGCTCGCGAGCGTCGCCGTGAACGCGCTCGCGTTGCTGCCCGGCCTCGGGCTCGGCACGGCGCTCCTCGCGCAGCCGGACGATCCGCGCCGCGTCGCACGCACGGCGCTCTCGGCGGCGCTGCTCGGCGGCGCGGTCGTGGTCGCGGCCGCGCTCGCCGTCGGCGTCGCGGTCACGCGCTCGAAGGGCGCCGAGGTCGGCGAGCTCGTGCCGCTGCTCGGGATCGCCCTCTTCTTCCAGGGGCCCGGGACGATCGCCGGCGCGCTGCTCGACCGCGAGCTGCGCTTCGCGCCGCGCGTCGCCGCCGACGTCGCGGGGGGCGTCGCCTTCGCCGCCGTCGCGCTGCTCGCCGCGCGCTCGGGCCTCGGCGCGCGCTCGCTCGCGCTCGGCCTGGTCGCCTCGGCCTTCACGCAGTCGGCGGTCGCGCTGGGAGCGGCGCGGCTCGCGCCGACGCTGAAACCCCGCTGGCGCGAGCTGCGCGGCGCATCGCGCCTCGGCGCGCTCGTGCTGGCCACGACGCTGCTGCAGTGGCTCTTCGTCTCGAGCGACGTCGTCTGGATCGAGCGGCGCTTCGGCCGCGACGCGCTCGGCCTCTATTCGACGGCGCTGCAGCTCGCGATGGCGCCCGCGACGGCGCTCGGCCTCTTTTCATCCCGGCTTGCCTTGCCCGCCTTGGTGCACGCCCGGGATGTCGGCGCGCCGCGCGGCGCCGGCTTCCTGCGCGCGACAGCCGCCGCCGCCGCGCTCGCCGCCGTGCCCGCGGCGCTCTTCGTGGTCGCGCCGCAGCCGCTGATCGCGCTCCTGTACGGGCCGCGCTTCGCCGGCTGCGCGCCGCTCCTGCCGCTCCTCGCGATCCACTCGTTCGCGCGCGTGCTGGGCGGACTGGCCGGACCGGCGCTGCTCTCGACCGGATTCGCGCGCGCCCCGCTCGCGCTCGTCCTCGCGCAGAACCTCGTCGCGATCCCGCTCGCCGGGCTCGTCCCCGCCGAGTACGGCGCGGCCGGCGTCGCGCTCGTCTACAGCCTCGTCGCCGCGGTCGCCTGCGTCGTCGCGCTGCGCCTCGGCGCCGCGCGCCTCGACCTCCGGGGCGACGGGACGCTGCGCGCCGCGCTGCTCCCGTGGATCGGGGCGGTCGCGCCGGCGGTGGCCGGTGCGCTGCTCTTCCAGCATGGCCACTGGCACGGCGGCTGGATCGGCCTCGCGGCGGGACTCGCGGTGCTCGTCCTCCAGACGCGCCACCGCTGGCGCCGAGGAGCCTGCGCATGAGCGCGCTCCCGATCTCGATCGTCGTCCCGACTTTCGACCGGCCCGACCAGCTGCGTCAGACGGTGCCGTCGTGGCTGCGCCAGGAGGTCCAGGAGATCCTCGTCGTCGACGACGGCAGCCCTGCTCCGATCGAGCCGCTGGTGCGCGAGCTCGCGGCCGGCGATCCACGCGTGCGCACGCTGCGCCTCGCGCGCAACCGCGGCTCGCCGGCGGCGCGCAACACCGGCGCCGACGCGGCGACCGGCGAGTCGGTCCTCTTCGTCGACGACGACGTCCACCTCGCCGACGGCTACGCGCGCACGCTGCACGAGCACCGCGTCGCGGCCGGCGCCGACGCCGCGGCGGGGCGGCGGCTGTGGCTGCGCCGCGGCGAGACGCCCGCGCAGGCGCGGCGCGCCCGCACGCGCCGCGTCGCGCCCGACCGGTTGGTCGACCGGCGCCATTTCGCCTACGACGACGAGGCCGATTTCGACGGCGACGTCGAGGTACCCATGGCGTGCGCGATCATGCTGGTGCGCCGCACCTGGTTCGCGCGCGCCCGCTTCGACGAGACGCTCTACCGGCGCACCGGATTCCGCGAGGAGACCGACTTCCAGATCCAGCTCGCGCGGCTCGGCGCGCGCCTGATCGCCTGCCCGCACGCGCTCTGCTTCAATCGGCCGCGCAGCGAGGCCGGGCTGCGGGGCGGACAACGGAACGGACGCGTGCTGCGCTACGAGTGGCGGCTCCTCGCCAACGACGCTGCGTTCCGCCGCAAACACTTCGTCGCGCTCGGGCACGAGCTCGGCTTCGAGCCCGGGCTGACGCCGTGGCTCGGCGCGCTCCACCACTACTTCGGCTACCGCGTGCCGTCGAAGCTGCGCCACGTGTTCGGCACCGCGCCAAGGGGCACCGCGCCAAGTGGCGCCGCGCTCGAGCGGGACGGAGCGGCGCCGTGACGCGCGCGCTCGCGCAGCCGGCACCACGCACAGCGGCAGTCGCCACGGCGGTCGCGGCGGCGCCGCGGCTCGTCGTCTTCACGCGCGACGATCCCGCCCGCTCGACCGGCGGCGTGGAGACCTTCACGCAGCGCCTGCTCGAGGCCTTCCCCGGCAGCGAGGTGGTCGCCTACGCCGGCGCGGCCGGGAAGCGGCGCCTCTTCGACGAGGCGCGCGACGCTCGCGCCGCGCGGCCGCTGCTCGCGCGTGCGCTCGAGCGGCTGCGCCCCGCTGCGCTCGTCGCGAACGGCGCCGCCGCGTGGGCGCTGCGGACGGCGCCGGTGCCGGTCGTCGCCGTCTTCCACGGCACCTACGCCGGGCTCGGCCGCGCGATCACGCCGCTCGAGCGGCGGCGCGGCGCGATCGCGCGCACCTACGGCGCGTGGCTCGAGAGGCGCGCCGCGCGCGGCCGCGCGGCGGTCGTCGCCGTCTCGCAGGCGGTGGCCGACGAGGTGCGCGCGCACTACGGCGTGCATTCGAAGGTGCACGTGATCGAGAACGGGGCGGCGCCGGACGAGCGGCTGCGGCCGGCGTCGCTCGAGGCGCGCCGCGCGCTGCGCCTCGCCGAAGAAGCGAAGATCGCCCTTTACGTCGGCCGCGCGCAGCAGACCAAGGGGTTCGGCGAAGTGGTCGCGCTCGCGCGCGCGCGGCCGGACGTGACCGTGCTGGTCGCGGGCGTCGCCCCGAAGAGCGGCCTGCCGCCCAACCTGCGCCTCCTCGGCGTCGTCTCGCACGAGCCGCTGCGCCGCCTCCATGCGGCGTGCGACGTGGTCGTGCTGCCGTCGCGCTACGAGGGCTGCTCGCTCGCGCTCATCGAGGCGCTGCACGCCGACCGGCCGATCGTCACGTCGGCGACCGGCTGCTTCCCGACGCCTGGCGAGCACCCGTTCGGGATCGTCGTCCCGCTCGGGCCGGCCCGCGGCTTCGAAGCCCGCTTCCTCGCCGCCGTCGACCAGGCACTCGCGGCGCCGCAGCGCTTCATTCCGCGCACGACAGCGGCGGCGCGCTTCTCCTTCGCCCGCTTCGCCTCGGAGTGGCGCGCGCTGATCGGCGAGGTCGCCCCCGATGCGTAGCGAGCGCGCGCTGCGCGTGGCGCTGCTCGAGCCGGCCGGCCGCGGCGGGATCCACCAGTACTCGCGCGCGCTCGCCGGAGCGCTCGCCCGGGCCGGCGTCGACGTCCTCCTCGTCACGGCGCGCGACGGCGAATTCGCCGCGGCCGATCGCAAAGCGCCACCGGCCTTTCGCGTCGCGCCGCTCTTCGAGCGCTGGCGGTCGTCGCCGCGCGCGCTGCTCGCCGCGCTGCGTGCGTTCGCGCCCGACGTGCTCCATCTTCAGGCCGGCACCCATCCGCTGCTCCATCTCGGGCTGCTGCTGGCGGCGCGCGCCGCGACGCGGGCGCGCACCGTCGTCACGGCGCACGACCTCGTCCCCAAGAACGCGACCCGGCTCGGCGCGCTGGCGGCGGGCCTGCTGCAGCGCGCGGCCGACCGCATCGTCGTGCACGGCGTGGCACTCGAGCGCGAGCTCGCCGCCCGCGTGCCGAGCGTCGCCGCGCGCATCCGCGTGGTGCCGCACGGCGCCGCGCAGCTCCTCGCGCCGGCGGCCGCGCCTGACGAGACGGAATGCGACGCGACGCGCCATCCACCGACGCTCCTCTTCTTCGGGTACCTCCACGAAGAGAAGGGGCTCCCCGATCTGATCGACGCACTGCCGCAGGTCGCCGCGCGCGTGCCGGAGCTGCGCGTCGTGATCGCAGGCGAACCCGAGCTCGACGTCGCGCCGCTGCAGTCGCGCGCGCGCTCGCTCGGCGTCGCGGACCGGATCGAGTGGCGCCTGCGCTACGTCGAGGCGGCCGAGGTCGGCGCGCTCTTCACGGCGGCGACCGCGGTCGTCCTCCCCTACCGGAAGGCCTCCCAGAGCGGCGTCGCCTTCCTGGCGGGGGCGTACGGGCGGCCGCTCGTGGCGACGCACGTCGGCGCGCTGCCGGAAGTGGTCCGGGACGGCGTCAGCGGCCTCCTCGTCCCTCCGGAGGATCCGCAGGCGCTCGCCGCCGCCCTGAAGGAACTTCTGTCCGACCCGGCGCGCGCCCGAAAGATGGGAGGGGCGCACGCCCGCTTCTGCCGCACCGAAGGCTCCTGGGCCTCGATCGCGCAGCGCACGCGCGCCCTCTACGGCGAGCTCCTGCCCGCCGCGCCCGCCGTGAAGAAGGAGGAAGAGGGTGGAGTCCGTGGAGTCGGAGCGGCGACCGCCGTCGCCGCGCGCGAACGCGTCGTCCGCTCCTGACGGGGCGGAGCGGCCGCCGTTCGTCTCCGTCCTGATGCCGGTGCGCAACGAGGCGCGCTCGATCCTGGCGGCGCTCCACAGCCTGCTCGCGCAGGACTATCCGCGCGACCGCTTCGAGATCGTCGTGATGGACGGCCGCTCGACCGACGCGACGCGCGAGCAGGTGCGCCGGGTCGCCGACCTCGATCCGCGGGTGCGCCTCTTCGACAATCCCGGGATCATCGTCTCGACCGCGCTCAACCTCGGCTTCGGCCGCGTGCGCGGCGAGATCGTCGCGCGCGCCGACGGCCACACGCGCTACGCCGCCGACTACCTGCGCGCCGCGGTGCGCGCCTTCGCCGAGTCGGGTGCCGACGTGGTGGGCGGGCCGATGCTGGCGCCGATGCTCATGAACCAGGATCTCGCTCCGTTCGCCAAGGCGGTCGCGCGCGCGCTGGCGTCGCGCTTCGGCATGGGCGGCGCGGCCTTCCACTTCGACGGGACCACCGGCGCGGCCGAGTCGGTCTACCTCGGCGTCTTTCGCGCCGACGCGCTCTGGCGCTTCGGCCCCTTCGACGAGCACCTCGTGCGCGACGAGGACGACGAGTGGTTCGCGCGGGCGCGCGCGCGCGGGGCCAGCATCTGGCTCGACGCGCGCATCCGCTCGACCTACCAGCCGCGCGCGACGGCGCGCCGCCTCTTCCGGCAGTACTTCGAGTACGGCCTCTTCAAGCCGGCCGCGCTGCGGCGCGTCGCCGGGAGCTGGCGCGTGCGCCAGGCGGTCCCGTCGCTGCTGGTGCTCGCCCTCCTGGTGCCGCTGCTCGCGGCGGCGGGCGGCGTGGCGCCGACGGCGGCGCTCGTCCTGGCGGCCGGCGCCGCGGCGGCCTACGGCGCGGCGGTCGCGGTCGCGAGCGTGCGCGCGCTCCGCGGCGTGCGCCGCGCGCCGATCGAGATGCTGCGCCAGGCCTGCGTGTTCGCGCTGATGCACTTCGGCTACGGGCTCGGCTTCCTCGCCGGCCTGCCGCGGCGCGCGCCCGACGACTCGCGCGAGGGGATCCGTTCGGTCTACGCGGCGTACGCCGCCGACCGCGCGCGCCGGCGCGCCTGGAGCGAGAGCGACCCGGGCCAGCGCCGCATCGTCGGCGAGCGCGACTTCGCCCTCGCGGCCGAGCTGCGCGCGCGGTTCGGCGCGGCCGTCGATACGTTGCGCATCCTCGACGTCGGCAGCGGCGACCGCGACCTCGCCGCCGCGCTCGCTGCGCACGGCGCCGCGCCGCGCGCGGTCGTCGCGACCGACCTGCTGGCGGAGCGGCTCGGGGCGAATCCCGGCGCGCGGCGCGTCGCCGCCGACGGGCGGCAGCTGCCGTTCCGGAACGGCAGCTTCGACGTCGTCGTGCAGTGCACCGTCCTCTCGTCGGTGCGCGCCGCCGCGGCGCGCCGCGTCGTCGCGGCCGAGATGGTGCGCGTCTGCCGGCCCGGCGGCCTCGTCCTCTCCTACGACGCGCGCCTGCCCAACCCCTTCAACCGCCAGGTGCGCCGCGTCGCGCGCGACGAGCACCGCTCGCTCTTCGCCGGCTGCCGCGTCGCGTTCCGCTCGCTGACACCGATCCCGCCGCTCGCGCGCCTCCTGCCGCGGCTCGCGGTGCAAATGGGACGGTGCGCGCCGCTGCGCGCCTTCGACCTTGCGACCATCGAGGCACCGCCGGAGCTCGCCGCCGCCGCCGTCACCGTCGCCTCACCTGGAGCCTCCGGATGACGACGCCGCTTCTCGAACGTGAAGACGAGGCGAGGAACCCGAAGTCGGCCCGCGCCACGATCCCGTCCCCGTTCCCGATCCAGATTCCATTCCATCAGGCCGCGATCGAGGAGGGCGACGTCGCGGCGGTGGTCGCGACGCTGCGCTCGGGCTGGCTCACGACCGGGCCGCGCTGCGGCGAGCTCGAGCGCGGGCTCTGCGAGCTGCTCGAGCGGCGCCACTCCCTCGCGCTCAACTCGGCGACGTCGGCGCTCTTCCTCCTCTACAAGGCGGCCGGCGTCGGGCCGGGCGACGACGTGCTCGTCCCGGCGATCACGTTCATGGCGACCGCGGAGGTCGCGATCCACCTGGGCGCGCGGCCGGTCGTCGTCGACGTCGACGACGAGACGCTGCTGATCGACCCCGCCGACGTCGCCCGCAAGATCACGCGCCGCGCGCGCCTGATGGTCCCGGTCCATTTCGCCGGACAGCCGTGCGCGATCGCGCCGCTGCTCGCGCTCGCGCGCGCCGAGCGGCTCGCAATCGTCGAGGACGCGGCCCACTGCCTCACCGGCCACGAAGGCGGGCGCCGGCCGGGCGAAGGGACGCTCGGGGCGGCGCTCTCCTTCTACGCCACCAAGGAGCTCGCGGTCGGCGAAGGGGGCGCGCTCGTGAGCGACGACGAGGGCGTCGTCGCGCGCGCGCGGCGCTGGTCGCTGCACGGGATCAGCCGGCCGGCGCACACGCGCATGCAGATCGGGGCGCGCGCGACCTACGACGTCGAGGACGTCGGCTTCAAGATGAACCTGCCCGACCTGCTGGCGGCGCTCGGCGTCGCGCAGCTGCCGCGCATGGTCGCGCAGCGCGACCGGCGCGAGACCCTCGCGCGCCGCTACGACGCCGCGCTGTGCGGCCTGCCGGGCGTGCGGCCGCTCCCGACGCGGCCCGGCTTCGTCTCGGCGCGCCATCTCTACGTGGTCCGGATCGACCCCGGGCTCGCCGGGATCACGCGCGACGAGCTCGCGCTCGAGCTCGGCCGGCGCGGCATCGGCAGCAGCGTCCACTTCACGCCGCTGCACGAGATGACCGTGATGAAGACGCTCTACGGCACGCGCAGCGAGGACTGCCCCGTCGCCGCGCGCGCCGGCCGCGAAGTGCTCTCGCTCCCGCTCCATCCGCGGCTGCGCGAAGAAGACGTCGATGGGATTGCCGGCGCGCTGCGCTCGATCCTGGAAGGGAGCGTCCGCTGAGCGCCGCGCCCGACGCCCTCGTGCTGCGCCGCATGCGCCGCCTCGAGCAGGCGATGCGCGCCGTCGACGTCGTGGCCGGCGGCGCCGCCCTGCTCCTGGCCGCGCCGCTGCTCGCGCTGCTCGCCGCGCTGGTGAAGGCGACCTCGCCCGGGCCGGCGCTCTTCGCGCAGGAGCGCGTCGGCCGCGGCGGCCGGTCGTTCCGGCTCTGGAAGCTGCGCACGATGGTGGCCGGCGCCGAGCGGCTCGGGCCGCGCCTGACGGGGCGCGCTGACCCTCGCGTGACGCGCCTCGGCCGCTTCCTGCGCCGCACCAAGCTCGACGAGCTGCCGCAGCTCTGGAACGTCGTGCGCGGCGAGATGGCGCTCGTCGGTCCGCGCCCGGAGGTGGCCGAGATGGTGCGCCGCGCCCCGGCCGCCTACGGCGCGCTGCTGCGCGTGCGGCCGGGCCTCGTCTCCCCCGCCTCGCTCGCGTGGCGCCATGAAGAAGAGCTGCTGCCCGAGCACGGCCGCGAGGAGCACTACGTCGCCGAGATCCTCCCCAAGAAGATCGAGCTCGATCTCGGCTGGCTCGAGCGGCGCAGCCTGATCGGCGACCTCGAGCTCCTGGTGCGCGCCGCGCTCGTGCTGCTCCGGATCCGGCGCGACGACGCGCCGCTCGCGCTGCCCGGCACGCGGCTGCGCAATGCGTTGAAGCTTCTCCTCGATGGCGCGCTCGTCGCGGCCGCTTGGTGGGGCGCGACGCTGCTCCGCTTCGACGGGATGCCGGCGGGCGTCGACCGGACGCGCCTGATCGGCGGGACGGTTCCGCTCGTCGCGGGGGCGCTCGCCTCGATCGTGCTCGGCGGCGGGCTGCGCTCGGCGTGGCGCTGGTTCGACGCGGCCGAGTTCCGCCGCCTCGCGCTGCAGCTCCTGCCGCCGCTCGCCGCGCTGTCGGCGTGGCGGGCGCTGCTCCCCGACCGGCTCGCGCTGCTGCGCGCGCCCTGGTCGGTGGTCGTCCTCACCTACCTGCTCGCGCTGCTCGGCGGCGCGGCGCTGCGCAGCCTCTGGTCGATCCTCGAGGCGAGAGCGGAGCGGCGGGCGCGGCCGCGCAGCGCGCTCGCCGGCCGGATCGCGCTCGTCGGCGCGGGGCGGACCGCCGTCGCGCTGGTGCGCGAGCTCTTCGAGCGGGCCGGCGGCGACGCCGAGCTGCTCGCCTGCTTCGACGACGACCCGCGCAAGCGCGGCACGCACGTCTCCGGAGTGCCGGTCGTCGGCGCGCTCGCCGACGTCCCCGACTGGCTGGCGCGCACGCGCCCCGACCACCTGCTGATCGCGATCGCGGCGCTGCCGGAGGAGAGCCTGCGCCCGCTGGTCGACGCGGCGCGCCGCCACGGCGCGCGCGTGCAGATCGTGCCGTCGCTGCTGGAGCGGGCGCGCGCTCCGGCGCCGCTCGGCCGAGACCTCGCGTCGTCGCTGCGCGACGTCTCGATCGAGGACCTGATGGGCCGCCCGCCGGTGCGGCTCGACCCGCGCGACGATGCCATCGCCGGCGAGTATCGCGGGCGGACCATCCTCCTCACCGGCGCGGCCGGGTCGATCGGATCGGAGCTGGCGCGGCAGCTCGCGCTCCTCGCGCCGCGCCGCCTCGTCCTGCTCGACAAGGACGAGAACGGCCTCTTCGAGCTCGGCCGCGAGCTCGACGAGAGCGCGCCCGAGATCGCGCGCGAGCTCGCCGTGCTCGACCTGCGCGACCGCAAAGCGCTCGCGCGGCTGCTGCGGCGCGTGCGGCCCGAGGTCGTGCTGCACGCGGCGGCGCACAAGCACGTGCCGCTCATGGAGCAGAACGTCCTCGAGGCGGTGGCCAACAACGCGCTGGGTACGCGCGATCTCGTCCGCCTCGCGACGGCGGCGCGCGTGCGCTCGTTCGTCCTGATCTCGACCGACAAGGCGGTCCGCCCGTCGAGCGTCATGGGCGCGACCAAGCGTGTCGCCGAGCTGGTCGTGCGCGACGCGGGCCGGCGCTCGGCGCGCCACGGCGCGCGCTGCAGCGTGGTCCGCTTCGGGAACGTGCTCGCGAGCCGCGGCTCGGTGGTCGAGACCTTCCTGCGCCAGATCGCGCGCGGCGAGCCGCTCACGATCACCCACCCCGACGTCGAGCGCTGGTTCCTCTCGATCCCCGAGGCGTCGCAGCTCGTGCTGGTGGCCGGCTCGCTGCCGGAGCCGCGCGGCCTCTACGTCCTCGACATGGGCCGGCCGCGCCGCGTCGTCGACCTCGCCTGCGACCTCGCGCGCCTCGCCGGGCGCGACGCGCCGCCGCGGCTGCGTTTCGTCGGCCTGCGGCCGGGCGAGAAGCTGCGCGAGGAGCTCTCGATCTCGGGCCGCCTCGAGCCCGTCCCGGGACGGGCGGGCGTGCTCGTCGACGAGGAGCCGGCGCCGCCGCACGCGGAGGTCGCCGCGCTGCTCGAGTCGCTGCGGCGCGCGCTGCGGCGCGGCGACGCGGCGGCGGCGCGCCGCGCGCTGGCCCACCCGCGCGTCGGGCTCGCGCACGCCGGGGCGCCGGCGCGGACCTCCCGGCCGCCGTCGGAAGCGGCCGCGGTCGAGGCGGAGCGGCTCGGAGCCGTCTGAGCGGGCGCGCGGTCCGCGCCTCCGCACGCCCCCGCCGTGCTCCGGGACGGCGCCCATTACATATGGAAGGATCTCCTCCTCCTTCCCGGGCCGTCCCGTCGTCGCGCCGCGGACCGTGCGCGCGCCGTGCGCGGTCGCGCCGGCGCCGGCGCCCCCCTCCCGCGCCCTCGACCCTGCCGAATAGTTAGGACGCTAAGTAAACTTCGCCGCCCGATCCGAGGAGCGACATGGCGCCGTCCGCGAGCCCTGCCCCGACTTCACGCGCGGGTGCCGTCCGCGGCAGTGTCCGCCGCCGCGTCCGCGCCGGCCGCGCGGCGCGAAAGCCGCAGCGCCGCCGCCACGCGGAGACCGTCCTGCGCGCGCTCGCCCGCAGCTTCGGCCTGGTGCGCCGGATCATGGCTCCCCACATCGGGAGCTTCGGGATCAGCATCTCGCAGTGGACGGTGCTGCGCACTCTGCAGCGCGCCGAGGACGAGGGGACGGTCGGGCTGCGGCTGTGCGACCTCGGGGCGCGCCTCCTGGTCCAGCCCCCCAGCGTGACCGGCGCCGTCGACCGGCTGAAGCGGATGGGCCTGCTCACGACGACCGTCTCGTCGGAGGACCAGCGCGTGCGCGAGGTCCGCCTGACCCGCAGCGGGCGCGAGCGCGTCGCGCAGGTGCTGGTCGGCCAGCCCGAGCGGCTCGCGCGGCTGCTCGCCGGCCTCTCCCGGCCCGAGCAGGAGGAGCTGCGCCGGCTCCTCGACCTCCTCACGAACCACCTCGAATCGCTGGTCGATCCGCGCGAGACGATCGACGGCGAGGACGACCTCGCGGAGCGGGGCCAATGACATGAAGTCGATCCTCGGATTCGCGCTGGCCCTCTTGATGGCGGGCGGCGGCTTCGCCGGCTGGCACTGGTACCGCCGCGACGGCGCCGCCGACGCGCCGCCCTTCCGGACCGCGGCCGTCGTGCGCGGCGACCTGGTCGCCACGATCGGCGCGACCGGGACGGTCGAGCCCGAGGAGGTGATCGACGTCGGCGCGCAGGTCGCCGGCGCGATCAATTCCTTCGGCCGCGACGCGGCCGGCCGCCTCGTCGACTACGGCTCGCAAGTCGACGACGGGACGGTCCTGGCGCAGATCGACGACTCGCTCTACCAGGCCGACGTCGCGCTCGCGAACGCGCAGCTCGAGCAGGCGAAGGCGGGGGTGCTGCGCTCCGAGGCGGACCTCACGCAGTTCAAGGCGAAGCGCGAGCAGGCGAAGCGCGACTGGGAGCGCGCCGAGAAGCTCGGCCCCTCCGACGCGCTGGCGCAGGTCGACTACGACGCCTACCACTCGGCCTTCGAGGTCGCGGGCGCCAACGTCGCGGTCGGCGAGGCGGCCGTCGTGCAGGCGCGCGGCGCGGTGGCGCAGGCGCAGGCGGCGCTCGACCGCGCGCAGCGCAGCCTCGGCTACTGCACGATCAAGGCGCCCGTGAAGGGCGTGATCATCGACCGCCGAGTGAACATCGGGCAGACCGTCGTGGCGAGCCTGAACGCGCCGAGCCTCTTCCTGATCGCCAAGGACCTGAAGCGCATGCAGGTCTGGGTCTCGGTCAACGAGGCCGACATCGGTTCGATCAAGGCGGGCCAGCCGGTCCGGTTCACGGTCGACGCCTACCCGAACCGGGCGTTCCACGGCGAGGTGAACAAGGTGCGGCTCAACGCCGCCATGACGCAGAACGTCGTCACCTACACCGTCGAGGTGACCACCGACAACTCGAGCGGCCGCCTCCTCCCCTACCTCACCGCGAACGCGCAGTTCGAGATCTCGCACGACGAGAACGTGCTGCTCGTCCCGAATGCGGCGCTGCGCTGGACGCCGCCGGCCGACCGGATCGAGCCCGCCGCACGCGCCGAACTCGAGGCCGCGCGCGCGAAGCCGCCGCACGCGAAGCGGCCGGCCGGCGCGGCCAAGGAGCCCTCCGACCACGAGGAGCCGGTGCGCCGCGCCAACCTCTGGATCGCCGACGGCGCGTTCGTGCGGCCGCTCTCCGTCGTGGTCGGCCCGACCGACGGGACCTTCACCGAGATCTCCGGCGACGGCGTCGCCGAAGGGACGGTCGTCGTCCTCGGCGAGGCGCGCGCCGACGCCGATCGCCCGGCCCCCGCCGGCGCGAACCCCTTCACCCCGCAGTTCAACCGCGGCAACGCCAATCCGGGCGGCACCAGCGGCACGCAGAAGCAGTAGGCGCGAACCATGGCGCTCCTCGAGCTGAAGGACGTCTCGAAGACCTACCGCACCGGCGACCTCGACCTGCCGGTGCTGAAGGGCGTCACCTGCCGGATCGAGCAGGGCGACCTCGTCGCGCTCATGGGCGCGTCGGGCTCGGGCAAGACGACGCTCATGAACATCCTGGGCTGCCTCGACCGGCCCACCCGCGGCGAGTACTGGTTCGAGGGCCAGGAGGTGTCGCGCCTCTCGAACGACGGCCGCGCCCACCTGCGCAACTCGAAGATCGGCTTCGTCTTCCAGAGCTTCAACCTGCTCGCGCGCACGAACGCGCTCGACAACGTCCGGATGCCGCTCGCCTACGCGCCGCACGAAGTGGGCGAGCGAGAAGGCCGCGAGCGCGCGACGAAGCTGCTCGAGCGGGTCGGCCTCGGCGACCGGCTCGACCACGTGCCGTCGCGCCTCTCCGGCGGGCAGCAGCAGCGCGTCGCGATCGCGCGCGCGCTCGTGAACCAGCCGTCGCTCCTGCTCGCCGACGAGCCGACCGGCAACCTCGACTCGCACACCAGCGCGGAGGTGCTGCGCATGTTCCAGGAGCTGAACCGGACGGACGGGCTCACCGTCCTGCTCGTGACGCACGATCCCGAGGTCGCGCGCGTGGCACGCCGCACCATCCGCATCAAGGACGGCGCCATCGCCGACGACGGCCGCTCCGAGGCCGTCATCGCGGCGGCGCACGCCTGAGGAGGCCCTCCATGCGCGTCACTCGGACGGTCGGGACGGCCCTGCGCGCGCTGCGGCGCAACGTCACGCGCGCGGTCCTCACCGCGGTCGGGATCATCATCGGCGTCGCCGCCGTCATCGCGATGATGGAGATCGGCAATGGGTCGTCGACGCAGATCCAGAAGACGATCGCGAGCATGGGCGCGAACAACCTGCTCGTGCAGCCGGGCGCCGCGTCGAGCGGCGGCGTGAGCTACGGCGGCAGCAGCGTGATGACGCTCACGCCCGAGGACTGCGAGGCGATGCTGAAGGAGTGCCCGGCGGTCCGCTCCGCCGCGCCGGTGGTGCGCGTGCGCACCCAGGTCATCTACGGCAATCGCAACTGGGTCCCGATGTACATCTACGGGACGACGCCCGCCTTCCTCGACGTGCGCGACTGGACCGACCTCGATTCGGGCGAGTGCTTCACCGACCGCGACGTCCGCAACGCAAGCAAGGTCTGCGTGCTCGGCACGACGATCGAGCGCGAGCTCTTCCAGGGCGAATCGGCGGTCGGCAAGGAGATCCGCGTCCAGAACGTCGCGCTCAAGGTGGTCGGCGTCCTCTCCCGCAAGGGCGCCAACACGATGGGCTTCGACCAGGACGACGTCGTGCTCGCCCCCTGGACGACGATCAAGTCGCGCGTGTCGGGCTCGTCGGCGCAGACGGCCAACCAGAGCGCGGCGAACGCCGGCGCGGCGGCGGGCGGCACGACCGTGAACTCGCTGAACCAGCTCTACCCCGGCGCGCTCCCCCTCTATCCGGTGCCGTCGGCGACGCAGCAGGCCGACTCGCCGATGCCGGTCCGCTTCACCAACGTCGACCAGATCACGCTCGCCGCCGTCTCGGGCCCCGCGATGCCGCAGGCGATCGCCCAGGTCTCGCAGCTCCTGCGCGATCGCCACCGGCTGCGCCCCGGCGTCGCCGACGACTTCAACGTGCGCGACATGACCGAGATGTCGAAGGCGCTCTCCTCGACGACGGACGTGATGACGCAGCTCCTGCTGGTCGTCGCGCTGATCTCGCTGGTGGTCGGCGGCGTCGGGATCATGAACATCATGCTCGTGTCGGTGACCGAGCGGACGCGCGAGATCGGCCTGCGCATGGCCGTCGGCGCGCGCGCGCGCGACATCCTGCGCCAGTTCCTGGTCGAGGCGGTCGTGCTCTGCGTGGCCGGCGGCACGCTCGGCATCGCGCTCGGCATCGGCAGCTCGTGGGTCGTGAGCGTCCTGCTGCACTGGCCGACCGAATCGTCGCCGGGCGCGGTCGTGGCCGCGTTCGCCGTGTCGGCGACGGTCGGGATCGTGTTCGGCTGGTACCCCGCCTGGAAGGCGTCGCGCCTCGATCCGATCGAGGCGCTCCGTTACGAGTGACGCGCGTCGCCGCCGCGGAGACGAGACCGTGAAGACCTCGACGAGACGTGGGACCCTTCTGCTCGGCGCGCCGCTGCTCGCGGCGTCGTGCCAGGTCGGGCCCGACTACGAGCCGCAGAAGAGCGAGCTCCCCGAGGCGTTCGGGAGCGTCCAGGCGCCGTCCACCGAGCCGATCAGCCGCGTGACCCGCGATCCGGTGACGACGGTGCGCTGGTGGTCGCTGCTGGGCGATCCGATGCTCGACGCGCTGGTCGAGCGCGCCTTCGACGCGAATCTCGACGTCCACCTGGCGCAGGCGCGCCTGCGCGAGGCGCGCGCCGCGCGCGGCCTGGCCGAGGCGGCGCTCGCGCCCGAGGTCGACGCCTCCGCGGCGTACCGCCGCACCAGCGCCACCGTCGTCGCGCCGTCCCGCAAGGGCGAGCTGGCCGCGACGCACGACCTCTGGCAGGCCGGCTTCGACGCGGCGTGGGAGATCGACCTCTTCGGCGGCGCGCGGCGCGGCGTCGAGGCGGCCGAGGCCGACCTGCAGGCGGTCGTCGAGGACGAGCGCGACCTGCTCGTCACGCTCGCCGCCGAGGTGACCGTCGACTACTGCGAGCTGGTCGGCGCGCGCCGCCAGTCCGCGATCGCGCGCGACAACCTCGAGGCGCAGACGCGCACCGCCGACCTGGTGCGGCGCCGCCAGCGCGGCGGCTTCGTCAGCAGCCTCGACGTCGCCAACGCCGAGGCGCAGATGGCGATCACGCGCTCGACGCTGCCCGGCTTCGACGTCGCCGCGCGCCAGTCCCTCCTCGCGCTCACCGTCCTGCTCGACCGCACGCCCGAGGAGCTCGAGCAGCAGCTCGCCGCCGCCGCGGCGATCCCCTCGGTGCCGCCGGTCGTCCCGATGGGGCTGCCGTCCGACCTCGTGCGGCGCCGCCCCGACGTGCGGCGCGCCGAGGCGGAGCTCCACGCGGCGACGGCGCGCATCGGCGTCGCGACCTCCGACCTCTACCCGAAGATCGCGATCACCGGCGACGTCGGAGTCTCCGCCGACCGCGTCACCGGCCTCGACCGCTGGTCGAACCGCTCCTGGTCGATCGGCCCCTCGCTCGTCTGGCCCGTGCTCGACTTCGGCCGCGTGCGCGACGCCGTGCACGTCGAGGAGGCGCGCGCCGAGCAGTCGCAGATCCTCTTCCGCAGGACCGTCCTGATCGCGCTGCAGGAGGTCGAGGCGGCGCTCGTCGCCTACGTGCAGGAGCAGGAGCGCCACATGGCGTTGGCCGAAGCCGTGGCCGCCAACCGCCGCGCGGTCGGCCTCGCGACCACGCTCTACACGCAGGGGCAGAGCGGCTTCCTGCCGGTGCTCGACGCGCAGCGCTCGCTCTTCCTGGCCGAGGACGCGCTCGTGCAGAGCGACCGCAACCAGGCGACCGGCCTCGCCGCGCTCTGCAAGGCGCTCGGCGGCGGCTGGGAAGAGGCGCGGCCCGAGCCGACGTCGACCGATCGCACCGCCGATCCGAGCGCGCCGTGACGCACCGCCCCCTCCCCCTGCTGGAGCGCTGAGCCGCCGCCATGTGGATCGTCCGCCTCGCCCTGCGCCGGCCCTACACCTTCGTGGTCGCGGCCCTGCTGGTCGTGATCCTGGGCGTGCTGTCGATCCGGCGCATGCCGACCGACATCTTCCCGGAGATCGAGATCCCGGTGATCTCGGTCATCTTCAACTACACCGGCATGTCGCCCGACGACATGGAGAAGCGCATCGTCGCGAACTTCGAGCGCTTCGTGACGACGACCGTCAACGACATCGAGCACATCGAGTCGCAATCGCTCTACGGCATCAGCGTCGTCAAGCTCTTCCTGCAGAAGAACGCGAAGGTCGAGGCGGCGACGGCGCAGGTGACGGCGATCTCGCAGGCGGCGATCCGGCAGATGCCGCCCGGCACCAACCCGCCCTTCATCATCCGCTACAGCGCGTCGAGCGTCCCGATCCTGCAGCTCGCGGTCGGCAGCGCGACGCTGCCCGAGCAGAGCCTGTTCGACCTCGCCGTGAACGGGCTGCGGCCGAAGCTCGTGACGATCCCGGGCGTGCAGATCCCGTATCCGTACGGCGGCAAGCAGCGCCAGATCATGATCGACATCGATCCGGCGCGGATGCACGCCTACGGCCTCTCGCCCTCCGACGTCTCCGACGCGGTGAACGCGCAGAACCTGATCCTGCCGGCCGGCACCGCGAAGATCGGCGCGCAGGAGTACTCGGTCCGGCTGAACGGCAGCCCCGAGGTGGTGACCGCGCTGAACGACCTGCCGATCCAGTCGGTGGACGGGCGCACCGTCTACGTGCGCGACGTCGCCCATGTGCGCGACGGCTTCTCCGTGCAGACGAACATCGTCCACGCCGACGGCAAGCGCGGCGTGCTCATCTCGATCCTGAAGATGGGGTCGAGCTCGACGCTCGAGGTCGTCGACGACATCAAGAAGGCGCTGCCCGGCATCCTCGCGACGCTCCCCGAGGAGCTCGAGGTGACCCCGCTCTTCGACCAGTCGCTCTTCGTGCGCGCGGCGGTGGAAGGGGTGATCAAGGAGGCGGCGATCGCGGCCGGGCTGACCGGCCTGATGATCCTGCTCTTCCTCGGCTCGTGGCGCAGCACGCTGATCGTCGTGATCTCGATCCCGCTCTCGATCCTGGTCTCGATCGTCGTGCTCGGCGCGCTCGGCCACACCCTGAACGTCATGACGCTCGGCGGGATGGCGCTCGCGGTCGGCATCCTGGTCGACGACGCGACCGTCGAGATCGAGAACATCCACCGCAACCTGCACCAGCGCAAACGCCTGGTCCAGGCGATCCTCGACGGCGCGAGCCAGATCGCGGTGCCGGCCTTCGTGTCGACGCTCTGCATCTGCATCGTCTTCGTGCCGGTCGCGTTCATCAGCGGCGCCGCCCGCTACCTCTTCATGCCGATGGCGATGGCGGTCGCCTTCGCGATGTTCACCAGCTACCTGCTGAGCCGCACGCTGGTGCCGACGCTCGTCCACCACCTGCTGGCAGGCGAGGTCGCGCGCTACGGCGGGACGCCGGAGGCGGGCGCGAACGGCGGGAACGGCAAGCGGCTGCGCTTCGACCCGTTCTGGTGGTTCCACGCCCGCTTCGACCGCGCCTTCGAGGCGCTGCGCCGCCGCTACGGCGGACTGCTGGCGTGGACGCTCTCCCACCGCCTCGCGACGGCGGGCGCCTTCGCGCTCTTCTTCGGCGGCTCGTGCGCCCTCTTCCCGCTGCTGGGGCGCGACTTCTTCCCGTCGGTCGACGCCGGCCAGATCCGCCTGCACGTGCGCGACGCGCCGGGCACGCGCATCGAGGAGACCGAGCGCACGATTTCCGCGGTCGAGGCGGAGATCCGCGCCACGATCCCGCCCGGTGAGCTCGTGACGCTGCTCGCGAACCTCGGGATCCCCTACAGCGGGCTCAACCTCTCGCTCAGCGACGGCTCGATGACCTCGCCCGCCGACGGCGAGATCCTCGTCTCGCTCGGGCCGAACCACGCCCCCACCGCCGGCTACGTCGAGCGGCTGCGCAAGTCGCTGCCGCAGCGCTTCCCCGGCGTCGTCTTCTATTTCCAGTCGCCCGACATCGCGACGCAGGTGCTGAACTTCGGCCTCTCCGCGCCGATCGACATCCAGGTCGCGGGGCCGCAGGGCAACGCGGCGGAGAACGAGAAGATCGCGCGCGCGATCCTGCGCGACGTCGAGCGCATCCCCGGCGCCGCCGACGCGCGCCTGCAGCAGGTCCCGCGCACGCCCGACCTGCGCATCGACGTCGACCGCACGCTCGCGCAGCTCGCCGGCGTCTCGCAGAAGGACGTCGCGAGCGACCTCCTGATCTCGCTCTCTTCGTCGAACCAGACCGCGCCGAACTTCTGGCTCAACCCGAAGACGACGGTGAACTACGCGATCTTCGTGCAGACGCCGCAGTACCAGATGGCGTCGCTCGACGCGTTGCAGAACACGCCGATCTCCGGCGGGAGCGAGGGGGGCGCGAGCACCGGCACGCAGCTCCTCGGCAGCCTGATGACGCTGCGGCGCGGCACGACGCCCGCGAACGTCACCCACTACGACATCGCGCCCACCTACGACGTGCTGCTCGGCGTCGCCGACTCCGACCTCGGCGCCGTGGCGAACGCGGTGCGTGACGTCGTCGAGCGCCGCACGAAGGAGCTTCCGCGCGGCTCGACGATCACGCTGCGCGGCCAGGTCGAGAGCATGCGCGCCTCGTTCGACGGGCTCCTGTGGGGCCTCGCCTTCGCGGTGGTGCTGGTCTACCTGCTGATGGTCGTCAACTTCCAGTCGTGGACCGACCCGCTGATCATCCTGATGGCGCTGCCGGGCGCGCTGTCCGGCATCCTCTGGATGCTCTTCTCGACCGCGACGACGATCAGCGTGCCGGCGCTCATGGGCGCGATCATGAGCATCGGCGTCGCGACGGCGAACAGCATCCTGCTGATCACTTTCGCCAACGACCAGCGCGGCGACGGCCGGTCGGCGCACGCCGCCGCGCTCGCGGCCGGCATGACGCGCCTGCGGCCCGTCGTGATGACCGCGCTCGCGATGATCATCGGGATGCTGCCGATGTCGCTCGGGCTGAGCGAGGGCGGCGAGCAGAACGCGCCGCTCGGCCGCGCCGTGATCGGCGGCCTCCTCGCCGCCACCTTCGCCACGCTGTTCTTCGTCCCCGTCGTCTACAGCGTCCTGCGCCGGAAGGCCCCCGCGACGCACGTCGAAGTGGAGCTGCGCTGATGGAGCCGACCCCTGCCGAGAAGGCGCCTGCGGTGCCTGACTCCCCCGACGTTCCGGTCGCGCCCGCGAAGACGCGCGTCGTCGCCCTCGCGGCGCTCGCCGCGATCGCGTTGCTCGCCGGCGCCTTCGCGCTCGGGCTCGCCCCGCGACGGGCGCGCATGGAGAGGCTCGCGCTCGCGGCCGCCGAGCGCGACGACCGGCCGCGCGTCGAGGTCGAGAAGCCGCGCCGCAACCCCGCCCCGCCCGAGCTGCGCCTGCCCGGCGACGTGCGCGCGATGCAGCAGACCGTCCTGGGCGCGCGCGCCGTCGGATACCTGAAGTCGCTCCACGCCGACCTCGGCGACCACGTCGAGGCCGGACAGCTTCTCGCCGTGATCGACACCCCCGAGGTCGACGCGCAGCTCGTGCGGGCGCGCGCCGACGTGACGCTCGCCAAGGCCGCGGTCGTGAAGGCGCAGCGCGACCTCGACCTCGCGACCTCCACGCTGGAGCGCTGGAGCGGCTTCGCCGAGAAGGGCGGCGTCACGCCCCAGGACCTCGACGAGAAGCGCTCGGCCCAGGCGCAGGCCGCCGCGGCGCTCGAGGCGGCCGACGCCTCGGTCGCCGCCGCCGAGGCCGAGGCCAACCGCCTCGCCGTCCTGCAGCAGTTCGAGAAGGTGACCGCCCCCTTCACCGGCACGATCACGGCGCGCGACCTCGACGTTGGCGCGCTGGTGGTCGGCGACCTGAACGGGCGCGGGCGCGAGCTGTTTCGCCTCGAGCAGGTCGACGTGGTGCGCGTCTTCGTCGACGTGCCGCAGCCCGACGCGACGTCGATCCGGCTTGGTGGCAGCGCAATCGTGACGGTGCGCAACTATCCGGGGCGTGAGTTCAAGGGCGTGGTCACGCGCAACGCCGGCGCGCTCGACCCGGCGACGCGCACGCTGCGCTGCCAGGTCGAGGTCGAGAACCAGGAGGGGCTGCTCCTCCCCGGCATGTACGGCGAGGTGCGCATCACCCTGACGAGCGACCACGCGCTGCTCACCATCCCGAGCAGCGCCTTCGTCTTCGACGCCGACGGCACGCACGTCTGGGTGGTCGAGAACGGGCGCTCGCAGCGGAAGGAGGTGGCGGTCGGCGTCGACTTCGGGACGGCGCTCGAGGTGGTGCGCGGGCTCACGGGCGACGAGGACGTGATCACGAACCCGGGCGAGCGGCTCGGCGACGGCGTCGAGGTCGCGGCGTCGGCGGCCGCGGCGCGCAACGCGGGCAGGTCGGCGCAGTGAAGAAAGTCGCGCGCACGCTCCTGATCCTCGCGGCGGGGCTCGCCGGCGGCTGCCGGACCGACGCCGACCGCGACCCGCAGGAGTACCGCAAGGTGCTCGACGCGACGGTCGTGCCGGCCGACGACCCGCCGGCCGACCAGCCGCTCACGCTCGAGCGGGCGATGGCGGTGGCGAGCCGGCGCGACGAGTTCCTCGCGCGCCGCGGCGAGGACTACGTCCAGGCGCTGCTCCAGAAGAACCGCATCGTCTCGACCTTCCTGCCGACCCTGAGCTTCGCGCCGTCCTACGTGATCGGCGACCGGCCGCCGGGCGGGACGGCCATCCCCAACAGCGGGCTCTCCGGCGCCTACGCCGTCCACGGCGACACGCTCTCCAAGTTCGAGGCGCCGCTGGTCGGCGAGCTGAACCTCTTCAACGGCTTCGGCGACGTCGCGAACCTCCACTCGATCGAGGCGATCATCGCGCAGCGCCACGAGCTCCTGCTCGACCTGCAGTCGACGGTCCTGCTCAACGTCGCGCAGGCGTTCTACGCGGTGCTGCGCTCCGAGCGGCAGGTCGAGGTGCTGCAGCGCGCGCTCGCGACCGAGGAGGCGCGGCTCGCCGACGTCGAGGCGCGCCTCGAGCACGGGCTCGCCACGAAGCTCGCCGTCGCGCAGACGCGCGCGCAGGTCGACCGGACGCGCGTCGTGCTGCTGATCGCGCAGAGCGACGTGAAGAACGGCCGCACCACGCTGGCGCGCGTCGTCGGCCTGCCGTCGATCCCGCAGCCGCTCGAGGATTCGCTCGCCGTGCCGGACAGCGTCGCGCCCGAGCCCGACCTCGAGCAGGTAGCGCTGGATCATCGGCGCGACCTCGCGGCGGCGCGCTCCGCCATCGAGGCGGCGCGCCACGGCGTCGACTCCGCGATGAGCCAGTACTACCCCTCGGTCACGCTCGACGTGAACGCCTTCCTCTTCCGCCAGAGCTACGCCGACGCGAGCCACTGGAACGCGCTGCTCAGCGCCAACCTGCCGATCTTCACGGCGGGCCGGATCGAGGCGGAGGTGCGCATCGCCTGGTCGTTCCTGCGGCAGGCGGCGCTGGACGAATCGGCGCTGCGCCGCTTCGTCCTCCACGACGTCGCGACCGCCTGGGAGAACCTCGACGCGAGCCTGCGGCGGATCACCGCGCTCGAGGACGCGGTCGCCGCCGCCGCCGAGGCGCTCGACCGCGCCAACGACGCCTTCTCGCTCGGTCTCGCCGTCAACCTCGACGTCCTGGCGGCGCAAGACGCGCTGCGGCAGGCGGAGCTCGCGCTGTCGGGGGCGCGCTTCGACCGCAGCGTCTTCTATCTCGACCTCCGGCGCGCGATCGGCGACCTCCCGGCGCGGGAGGATCCCGCGCTGACGGCTCGGTAGCCGGTCGGGCCGCGGCGCGGCAGAATGGCTCCCCCGTCCGACTGGTGACCCTGGACCGCGCGGGCCGGCCCACCCGCGACTGCGAGGAATTCCCTTGGAAGGTTCGATCGTCGACACGCGCGACGGACGCCGCCGCCCGTTCCGCTGGCAGCCCGGCACCGTGGTCTTCGGCAGCGGCGTCGAGGCCGACCTCGTCCTGCCCGATTCCGCGGTCGCCGCCAAGCACGGCAAGATCGAGGTCACGGAGAGCGGCTGCCAGCTCACGGTCGAGCCGGGCGTCCCGCCCGTCAAGGTGAACGGCGCGATCACGCGGGAGGCGACGATCGACGTCGGCGACGTCGTCCGCATCGGCCCGTTCCAGCTCTCGCTCTCCGGCGCCGGCACCGAGGCCCCCGCCGCTCCTCCGGCTCCCGCCGCCGAGCGTCCCGCCGCGGCGCGTCCTGCTGCGGGCGCTCGTCCTGCCGCGGCGCGACCTGCCACGGGCGCGCGGCCCGCCGCCGCCCCCGCGCGCTACGCCGCTCCGACGCGCGCAGCCGCCCCCGTCGCGCGCACGTCCGCGTCGCGCCACGCGGGGACGCGCGCCGCCGCGGTCGAGGAGGAGTCGCCCGAGGAGTCGCGCGCGGCGCAGCGAATGCGCGCGCGCACGGCGCCGAAGGCCGACGGCCGCTCGCTGCTGGTCGGCGGCGGCATCCTCCTCGGCATCGTGCTGCTCGCCGTCGTCTTCCTGAACAGCGGCAAGGCGTGGAGCGGGCTCGGCGACACGTCGTTCCCGCAGGAGCGGATCGCCGTGCAGCGGATGCTCTCCGACTGCAACTTCGCCGCCGCGAGGCAGCGCGTCGACGAGCTCATGACGAAGACCGACGACACGAGCGACAAGAACAAGCTGATCGACCTGCGCGACATGGTGAAGAAGGCCGAGGCGCGCTACGAAGACGGAAAGACCGAGCTCCTGCGCATCCGCAACACGGTCGGCAAGCGGGAGAAGTACTACATCGTCAACGACGACCTGCCGGTCTTCATCGCGCACCACCGCGAGTTCGCGCCGCTCGTGAAGGAGGCGGAGGAGCTCTCCGACGAGCTGCGCAAGGGCAAGGTCTCCTCGCCCGCGCCGGCCGCCGGCACCTCCGAGGCCGACCTCGCGCCGGGCGAGACCGCGCCCGGCTTCGAGAAGCGCGCCGACCACGCCGCGGGCAAGGACGGCAACAAGGACGCCCCCATCAAGAAGGACGGCGGCCCGTGAGCGCGCGCGCGCTCGCGTTCTCCGCGAGCGCGGCGCTCCTCACCCACGTTGCGTGCTTCCCCGAGCCGGAGGCGCCGATGGCGACGCAGCAGGGGGCTCCGGCGCCCGCCGTGGCACGTGACGACGCGGCGGCCGAGAAGCTCGGCTGGCGGCTCGGCGCGCAGGCGTGGACCTTCCGCGACCGCACCGCCTTCGAGGCGATCGCGACTGCGCACCGCCTCGGCCTCAAGTACATCGAGCTCTACCCCGGCCAGCCGCTCGCGCCCGACATGAAAGACGCGAAGGTCGGCCCCGAGATGGGAGAGAAGGCGCTCGCCGCGTTGAAGAAGAAGCTCGCCGACGAGCAGGTGAAGGCGGTGAGCTTCGGCGTCTGCGATCTGCCGAAGGACGAGGCAGTCGCGCGCAAGACCTTCGAGTTCGCGAAGGCGCTCGGCCTCGAGAACCTCGCGTCGGAGCCGGCGCCCGAGGCGCTCGACGTCGTCTCGAAGCTCGCCGACGAGTTCCAGATCAAGGTGGCCTTCCACAACCATCCGAAGGGCCACTCGCGCTACTGGGAGCCGCAGGTCGTCCTCGACGCCGTGAAGGGGCGCAGCGCGAAACTCGGCGCCTGCGCCGACACCGGCCACTGGACGCGCTCGGGCCTGAAGCCCGTCGACTGCCTGAAGCAGCTCGAGGGGCGCGTCTTCGAGCTCCACTTCAAGGACCTCGGCGAGTTCGCCAAGCAAGACGCCGCCGACGTCCCCTGGGGCAGCGGCAAGAGCGACGCCCGCGGCATCCTCGCCGAGCTGAAGCGCCAGGGCTTCCAGGGCCTGATCAACGTCGAGTATGAAGAGGGCCGCGGCGCCGCGCTCGAGCAGGACGTCGCGAAGTGCATCGCCTTCTTCGATTCGACCGCGCGGGAGCTGTCCGCAGGGCATTAGGGAGGACGCGATGAGGTTCCCACGCCTTCCGTCGTTCGCGTCGCTGCTCGTCCTGGTGCTGCCGCCGGCGCAGGCGCGCGCGCAGGAGACGCTGCTCGAGTGGAGCGGCGCCGCGGGGGACGTCGCCCTCGGCTCGTCGCTCACGAGCTGCGGCGACGTCGACGGTGACCGCGTGCGCGACGTGGTCGCGGCGGAGTACGGGCACGGCGAGGTGCGCTGGTACTCGGGCGCGGATGGGCGGCTGATCCGCTTCGCGACGCCGCGGGGGCAGCTCTTCGTCCACGCCGTCGGCGACGTGAACCGCGACGGGATCGAGGACGTGGTCGCGGTGCAGTGGGGTTCGGGGCGGCTCGCGGTCCTGTCGGGAGCCGACGCTTCGGAGCTCTACGCCCTCACCGGCAACCCCTACCTCGGCGCCGACGTCCTGGGGCTCGGCGACGTCGACGGCGACGGCGCGGCCGACTTCGCCGTGACGCGCCCCTACGTCGATGCGAGCGATCCGAACAATCCGGGCCACGTCTCCGTGCACTCCGGCGGCGACGGCTCGCTCCTCTACGACCTCGCCGGCGTCAACCCCTACGACGGCTTCGGCTACAGCGTCGCGCCGCTCGGCGATCTCGACGGCGACGGCGTCGTCGACTTCGCGGTCGGCGTGCCGACCTTGACGCAGGGCTACGTCGACCTGCGCTCGGGCGCGACCGGCGCGGCGCTCGGGACGCTCCCGTTCACGAACCGGTCCTACACGGGGTTCGCGTCGCACATGGTCGCGATCACCGATCGCGACGGCGACGGATGGCGCGACCTGGTCGTGCGCGAGATCCCGATCAACGCCGACCGCGACCCCTACCGGCTCGCGCTCCTCTCGTCGGCGACCGGGAGCGAGCTCGCGCACATCGACGCGCCGGTCGGCTGGACCGCGTTCGGCCACTCGCTCGAGAACGGCGGCGACCTCGACGGCGACGGGGTCGAGGAGATCCTCGCGACGATCTTCTACGACCGGCTCGAGGTCTATTCGGGCGCGACGAACCTCCTGCTCTACTCCTTCGAGACCGGGGACCGCGAGGTCCACCTCGGCGGCTTCGGTCCCGCCGGCGACCTCGACGGCGACGGGCGCGGCGACGTCGTGCGCGCGTCCTTCGACTCGCGCAACCCGGTCGGCACGATCACCCTCTCCTCGGGCAACGACCTCTTCCTCGACGCGACCCCGCGGATTGCCTTCGCGCGCGACCCCGTCTCCCGGACGCTGCGCACGGGGGTGCCGGGGAACCTCTCGCTGCTCGTCCTCACCGAGGTGAACGGCTCGTCGACCTGGCGTCCGCTCGGACCGCTCGTCCCGTTCGACGCGACCGGCACGGTCGACTCGAGCTTCGACACGCCGGCCGGCCTCGCCGGCTACGTCCTCGGCTTCCGCGGCTTCGCGATCAACGCGCGCGGCCGCGTCGGAGCGAGCGGGCTCGAGCGCATCGAGTTCCGCTGACCCCCGGACGACCCGTTGCGGCCCTCGACGAGCCGGAGTACTGTCCATAAAGACAGTATCCCGCCCCGGCCCCCCTGCCCGAGGACCCGTCCGATGCGCGAGCCCACCCCGCGCCAGACTCGAGTGCTCCGCTTCATCCGGCAGTTCGCCGCGCGGCGCGGCTACCCGCCGACCTACGCGGAGATCGCCGAGGGGCTCGCGTTCCGGTCGCAGAACGCGGCGCGCGAGCACGTGCGGCTGCTGGCCCGGAAGGAGCTGCTGGTCGTCGAGCCGGGGCGCGCGCGCGGGCTGCGCGTCGTCGCGGCCGACGACGCGCCGGCGCGGGAGCTCGGCGGCGGCGGCCTGCCGGTGGTCGGCGAGGTCGCGGCCGGCCAGCCGATCCTGGCGCAGGAGAACGTCGAGCGCACGCTCGCCGTCGATCGGGCCGCCTTCGCGCCGCGCGCCGACTTCCTGTTGCGCGTGCGCGGCGATTCGATGATCGAGGCCGGCATCGAGCCCGACGACCTGCTCGCGGTCCACCGCACGGCGAGCGTGCGCGACGGCGCGATCGCGGTGGTGCGGCTCGACGACGACGTCACGGTCAAGCGCTTCCGCGTGCGCGCGCGCCGCGGGCGGCGCGAGGTCGTGCTCGAGCCGGCGAACCGCGCGCTCTCCCCCATCGTGGTCGACCCGACGCGCGTGCACGTGGCGATCGAGGGGCTCGTCGTCGGCCTGCTGCGCCCGTTCGCAGCGTGGCGTGTGAGATGAAAGCGGCCGACGGAATCGCGCGGGAGTCGGGCGCGCGCGCGCAGCTGCGCCGCCGCGTCGAGCTCGGCCAGCTGCGGCGCGCGCTCGGCGAGATGGAGACGCGCCACCGGTCGCGCGCCGGCGACGCGTCCGCGCGCGGCGCCTTCCTCCCCACCGGCTTCGCCGAGCTCGACGAGGCGCTCGGCGGCGGCTGGCACGTCGGCGCGCTGAACGAGGTGCTGGTCGAGGGGCCGGGCAGCGGCGCGCTCGAGGCGTTCTTACCGGCGTTCGCGCGCGCCCACGAGGCGCGCGCGGGGCCGGCGCTCGCCCGCGCCCACGAGGTGCGCGCGGGAGACGAGGCGGCGCGGCCGCGGCTGCTCGCCTGGATCCATCCGACGCAGCCGCCCTACCCGCCGGCGCTCGCGCAGGCCGGCTTCGACCTCGCGCGCTGGCTGGTGGTGCGGCCGCGCGACGCCCGCGACCAGGCGTGGGCGCTCGACCTCGCGCTGCGCTCGGGGGCGTGCGACGCGGTGGTCGCGGCGGTCTCCGCCGCGCACGGGGACGTCGCGCTGCGCCGGCTGCAGCTCGCGGCGGAAGCGACCGGCACGCTCGCCCTCTTCGTCCGTCCGCCGCGCTGCGCCGCCGCGCCGTCGCCGGCGGCGGTCCGCCTGCGCGCGACCGCGCGCGGCGCGCCGCCCGAGGCGCGCGCGACGCGCCGCCGCCTCGAAGTCGAGGTGCTGCGCTGCCGCGGCCAGGTCGCCCCTTCCCTTCCGCTGCTGCTGGAGTGGTCCCGTGATCCGTTGGATGAGCCTGCGCCTGCCGCGCTTCGCGCTCGAGCGGCGGCTGCGAACGATGACCGCGACGATGGCCGCGACGATGACCGCCGCTGGCGCGGCGTGGCGCGTCGCGCTCTCGGCGCGTGAAGGGTCGCGCGAGGTCGTCGTCGCGACGACCGCCGCGGCCGAGCGCGCCGGCGTGCGCGCGGGCCTCGGCGTCGCGGCGGCGCGCGCGCTGTGCGGCGCGCTGCGCGTGCTGCGCGACGACCCGGCGCGCGACGCGCGCGTGCAGCTGCGGCTCGCGGTCCGGCTGCTGCGCTTCACGCCCGACGTCGTGGTCGACGGGCCGGGGGCGTTCCTGCTCGAGGTCGGCCGCACCGCCCACCACTTCGGGGGCGAGGAGGCGCTCGCGCACGCGGCGCGCGCGTTCCTGCGCGAGCTCGGCTTCACGGCGCGCATCGGCGTCGCCGCCACGCCCGAGGCGGCGCGCACGCTCGCCCGCGCGCCGCGCACCTTCGACGAGCGGGTCGACGACGGCGCGCTCGATCCAGCGACCGGGACCTTCGACGCCGACGCGCCCGCCTTCGCGCCCGGCGACGACCCCGCCCCCGCGCTGGCCGGCCTGCCCTGGAGCGCGCTCGCGCCCGACCGCGAGGCGGCCGACGCGTGCGCCGCGCTCGGCCTCGCGACGATCGGCGACGTGCTGTGGCTCCCGCGCGGCGGGCTCGCGCAGCGCTGCGGCATCCCGTTCGTCCAGAAGCTGCAACGCCTGCTGGGAGAGCTGGACGAGCCGCTCGTCCGCATCACGCCGCCCGAGCTCTTCGACGAGGAGCTCGAGCTGCTCGACGCGGCGACCGCCGCGCCGGCGCTGCTCGGCGCGGCGCGCCTCCTCTTCGAGGCGGCCGAGGCGGAGCTCGAGCGGCGCGACCACGCGCTGATCCGCGCGACGCTCACGCTCGTGCCGCTCGGCCGCGCGACGGCGACGCAGGCCACGGCGCTGACGGCGCCGGTCATTGTCCTGGCGCCGAGCGAGCCGACGCGCAGCGCCGCGCTCCTGCTGCGCCTGCTGCAGCACCGCCTCGAGCGCGAGCGCGTCGCCGCGCCGATCGAGAAGCTGCGCCTCGCGTTCACGGCCACCGCGCCGATGCCCCTCGCGCAGGAGCGCCTCTTCGAGGCGGCGCGCGACCGCGCCTTCGAGCAGGACGCCGCCGCGCTGCGCGACCGCCTCGCGGTGCGGCTCGGCGAGGCGCGCGTCGTCGCGCTCGACCTCGTCGCCGACCACCGGCCCGAGCACGCCTTCCGGCTGCGGCGGTTCGGGGAGTCGGCGGTGCACGAGGCCGCCGGGTCCGCCGGGTCCGCCGGGTCGGCGAACGCGGCGGCCTCGGCGGCAGCCGGTGCGCGGCCGCTCGACCTGTGGGACGCGCCCCGTCCCGTCTGGATCGAGCGCGACGACCGCGGCTTCCCGCTCGCGCTGCGCGCGGAGGGGCGCGTGAGCCGGCTCGCGCTGGTGCGCGGGCCGGAGCGGATCGCCGCCGGCTGGTGGGACGGCCGCGACGCCGAACGCGCCTACTTCGAGGTCGAGACCGAGGAGGGCGCCCGCCTCTGGCTCTTCCTCGATCGCCGCGAGGACGCCTGGTACCAGCACGGCACCTTCAGCTGAGACGCAGCAGCGACGACGCACCGCCATGCCCGAACTCCCGCCCGACAAGATCCATCCGCATCCCGCGAAGTCGCCGCTTCCCGAGTCGAGGATCGAGAAGCCCGGCCACCTGCGCCGGCCCAAGCGGCCGAAGGGCGCCGGCGATTCCGCGAGCGCTCCGTCGTGCGCCTACGCCGAGTTGCAATGTGTTTCGAACTTCTCGTTCCAGCGCGGCGCCTCGCATCCCGACGAGCTGGTCACGCGCGCGCAGGAGCTCGGCTACGCGGCGGTCGCGCTCACCGACGAGGCGTCGCTCGCCGGGATCGTGCGCGCGCACGTCGCGGCGAAGGACGCGGGGCTGAAGCTGCTGGTCGGCGCCGAGCTCGCGCTCGACGACGCGGCGCCGCTCGTCCTGCTCGCGACCGACCGCGCCGGCTACGGCCGCCTCTGCCGGCTGCTCACGGTCGGGCGGCGGCGCGCGGCGAAGGGGGAGGCGAGGCTTTCGCGCGCGGACGTGGTCGAGCACGCGCAAGGACTGCTCGCGATCGGGCTGCCGGACGAGGCGGCGCTCGCGCCGCGCGCGGGCGCGGAGGCGCTGGCGCGCGCGGCGCTGCGGCTGTCGTGGCTCGCCGCCGCGTTCCCGGGAAGTGCGTGGCTCGGCGCGGCGCTGCACGACGGGCCCGACGACCGCGCGCGGCTCGCGCGGCTCGACCGGCTCGCGGCCGCGACCGGCCTGCCGCTCGTCGCGATCGGCGGCGTCGACGCGCACGTGCCCGAGCGCCGGCCAGTGCGCGACGTCGTCGCGGCGATCCGCCACGGCTGCACGGTCGCCGAGCTCGGCGCGCGCGTGCCGGCCGACGGCGTGCGCGCGCTGCGGTCGCGCGAGGAATTGGCGCGCGTCCATGCCGGCCGCCCTGAACTGCTCGCGCGCACGCTCGAGGTCGCGGCGCGCTGCACGTTCTCGCTCGACGAGCTGCGTTACGACTATCCGGTCGAGGGCGGGCGCGAGCGGCTGGCCCGCCTCGTCCGCGACGGCGCGCGCGCGCGCTGGCCGGGCGGCGTGCCGCGCAAGGTGTCGCAGCTCCTGCAGCACGAGCTCGAGCTGATCGGCGACCTGAAGTACGAGAGCTACTTCCTCACCGTCCACGACCTCGTCGCCTTCGCGCGCAGCCGCGGGATCCTCTGCCAGGGGCGCGGCTCGGCGGCGAACTCCGCGGTCTGCTACGCGCTCGGCATCACCGCCGTCGACCCCGACCGCTTCGACGTCCTGTTCGAACGGTTCGTCTCACGGGACCGCAACGAACCGCCCGACATCGACGTCGACTTCGAGCACGAGCGGCGCGAGGAGGTCCTGCAGTGGCTCTACGGGAAGTACGGCCGCGAGCGCGCCGCCATCGCCGCGACGGTGATCACCTGGCGGGGGCGCAGCGCGGTGCGCGACGTCGGCAAGGCGCTCGGCCTCTCGCTCGACCAGGTCGAGCGGCTCGCCGGCTGCCTCGAATGGTGGGACGAGGTCGACTGGCCCGACGCGCGACTGCGGGAAGCCGGCTTCGATCCCGCCGAGCCGAACCTCCGCCGCGTCGTCGCGCTCGCGCAGGAGCTCCATGGCTTCCCGCGCCACCTGAGCCAGCACGTGGGCGGCATGGTGATGACGGAGGGCCGCCTCGACGAGCTCTGCCCGATCGAGAACGCCGCCATGGAGGGGCGCACCGTCCTCGAGTGGGACAAGGACGACCTCGACGCGCTCGGGATCCTGAAAGTCGATTGTCTCGCCCTCGGAATGTTGTCGGCGATCCGGCGCGCGTTCGAGTACGTGGAGGCGACCCGTGGCGCGAAGCTCACGCTCGCGACGGTGCCGGCCGAGGACCCGGCCGTCTACGCGATGGCGCGGCGCGCCGACACGGTCGGGACGTTCCAGATCGAGAGCCGGGCGCAGATGGCGATGCTGCCGCGGCTGAAACCGGCGTGCTTCTACGACCTCGTGATCGAGGTCGCGATCGTGCGGCCCGGCCCGATCCAGGGCGGCATGGTGCATCCCTACCTGCGCCGCCGCGCTGGCAAGGAGGCGGTCGACTATCCGTCGGAGGCGGTGCGCGCGGTCCTCGCGAAGACGCTCGGCGTGCCGATCTTCCAGGAGCAGGCGATGCAGCTCGCGGTGGTGGCCGCCGGCTTCACGCCGGGCGAGGCGGATCAATTGCGCCGCGCGATGGGCGCGTGGCGGCGGCCGGGGCTGATCCAGGGGTTCGAGCACAAGCTGATCGGCGGGATGCTCGAACGCGGCTACGCCGAGAGTTTCGCGCGCCGCGTCTTCGAGCAGCTGAAGGGCTTCGGCGAGTACGGCTTCCCGGAGAGCCACGCGGCGAGCTTCGCGCTGATCACCTACGTCTCGTGCTGGCTCAAGCGCCACGAGCCGGCCGCGTTCACGTGCGCGCTGCTGAACAGCCAGCCGATGGGCTTCTACTCACCTGCCCAACTCGTGCGTGATGTCCGACTGCACGGCGTCGAGGTGCGGCCGGTCGACGTCGACGCGAGCCTCTTCGACTGCACGCTCGAGCCGCGCGACGCGCACCCTGCGGGCGACGCGGCGGGCGGATTCATGGACGGCGGCGGAGGCGGCGACGACGCGCGGCCGGCGACGTGGGGGCTCTCCGGGCCGGCGCTGCGGCTCGGGCTGCGCATGGTGAAGGGGCTCGCGCGCGAGGCCGCCGAGCGGATCGTCGCGGCGCGCACGGAGCGACCCTTCGAATCGGTCGAGGACCTGAAGCGCCGCGCGCGCCTCACGCGGCGCGACGGGCTCCTGCTCGCCGGCGCGGGCGCGCTGCGCCGCCTCGCGCCGCACCGCCGCGCCGCGTGGTGGGACGCCGCGACGATCCGCGAGGACGCGCCGCTCTTCGAGAAGTCTCCCCCGCCGCGTGAAGAGGCGCCGCGCCTTTCGCCGGAGAGCCCGGCCGAGGCGGTCGTCCAGGACTACGCGCGGACCGGGCTTTCGCTGCGCGCCCATCCGATGAGCTTCCTGCGCCGGCGCCTCGCCGCGCTGCGCGCGCGGCCGATCGGCGACCTCGAAAAGCTCCCGCACGGCGCGCGTGTCGCCGTCGCCGGCCTCGTCATCAACCGCCAGCGCCCCGCCACCGCGTCGGGCGTCCTCTTCATGACGCTCGAGGACGAGACCGGCCACGCCAACCTCGTCGTCTGGCGCCGCGAGCAGGAGAAGCACCGCCTCGCCGTGCTGGGCGGCCGCCTGCTGCTCGTGAAGGGCAAGGTCGAGCGCGACGGCGCGGTGGTCCACCTGCTCGCCGAGCGGATCGACGACCTGACCGAGCTGGTGAAGCGCGTCCCGACGACGTCGCGCGACTTCCACTGACGGCCCCGGAAACGCCCGCGTCCCGTCCCGAGCGGCGTCGCTGCCGGTCGGGACGGGACGCGCAGCTCGTCCGGAGGCGAAGCCTCCGGGCGTCCGTCACTCACACTTGGCCGTCGACGTCCCGCTGTAGGAACCGGTGTAGTTCGAGCCGCCGCCGCCGCGCGCGCCGCCGATCACGCAGTCCTTGATGTACTCCGGCGTCCCGGCGTGGTCGGAGTTCTGGAACTGCGAGAACTTGTCGCCGTCGACGGGCTTGACGCCGAGGTCGTCCTCGCAGTCGGTGCCGCAGTCGTAGACCGCCGCCGCCCACTTCCACTGGAACGAGAGGCCGCAGTGGTCGGAGCAGAACGTCACGTCCCAGGTGACCGGATTGAGGCCGCCCGGGAGCCCCTTCTTGATGGACAGCAAGGCGCCCGTGAGGAAGACGTTCCCCGTGTAGCCCTTCGGCACCAAGGTCGTCCAGATCCGCTTGTCGCAGTCGAATTCCGTGGTCGCCGTGTTCACCAGCTCGGAGACGACGATCCGGGCCTTGGGGAGCTCCACATAGTAGTCGTCGCCGCCGATGTTGCACACCACGTCGCCGTCGCAGAGCTTCACGATCGTGGTGGTGTCGGTGATCCCCGTGATGTTGACGACCGCGTTCAGCCAGAGGTAGCTGCCGGCGGGGATCTTCGTCCCGTTGAAGTTCGAGGTGATCGAATCGCTGACGCGGCAACACTCGTCGAAGCCGAAGAACTGCGTCGCCAGGAGCGACGAGCTCGGCGAACTCGCGACCGGCGTCGCGACGGCGGGCGCCTCCGCGACCGGAGCCGCGACGACCGTCGCGGGCGCGACCGGCGTCGAGACGCTCGGCTCCTCGCTCCTCGTGAGTGTCGTGGCGACCGCGATGACCGACAGTGGGAGCAGTCCGAATGCGAGCTTCATGAGGGTGTCTCCAATTCCCGATGCAGTCGCGCCCCGCCAGAACGCACTGTTCCACCCCGGAACGCGGCGAGCGGGTCACCCGTCTAACGGCCCGCTCCGGAACGCACAATGTGTCGCTCGTTCACGATCAACGCGACGTCCGGCGGAATCCGACCGACCGCCGCTTCCGACCTTGGACGACGATTCACTTCTCACCCGATTCATTCCGGCGAAGGCCGGCGAAGGCGGCGGTTCGCGCCGCAGCGGCGTTGGACGGCGCCGCGCCGCGGCGGCAGACTCCCCGTCCCCGCTGCACGCGACCGAGCTCACCGCGCCGACGCGTGACCCGCCCACGACCGAAAGCGAGCCACGACCATGGCCGACGCCGGACCCTCCCCCGAGACTCACACCGCGCTCCTGAGCGCCCGGCTCGGCCGCGTCGCAAAAAAGCTCGCCGCCGAGCCGGCCAACGCGCAGCCGTGGGACGAGGCGGCGCGCGCGCTCGCGTACGTGCGGGAGAAAGAGCAAGAGCTCGCGCGCATCGTCGACGCGCGCGACCAGGCGGCGCTCGAAAAGCTCGTCGCCGACTGGGGCTCGGGCGCGCTGCAGCTGCCGGAGGACGACCGTTCCACGCTCAAGAGCGCCGTGAAGGCGTTCAGGAAGAGCCTCAAGCTGACGCAGCTCGACGACGAGTCGGGCATCGGCGGCGGCGCGATGTCGTCCGGCAAGCGTTCCGGCATCGTCGGGATCGCCCCGCCCGCCCGCTTCGCACCGGACGTGTGGGAAGAACTGGTGCGGCAGGGCCGGCTCGTCGAGAGCGGGCGGGGGATCTTCGAGCTCCGGTCGGATGGTACGCCCGACTAGCGCAGCCCTCCCGACACCAGCAGCGTCTCGCCCGTCATGTACTTCGAGTCGGACGAGGCGAGGAAAACGGCGACCGGCGCGATGTCGTCGGGCGTCCCGATGCGGTGCAGCGCGGCGTCGCGCTCGACCCAAGCCCGGAAGTCGCCTTCGTGGATGCCGGCGTCGCGCAGGCCCTCGGTGTCGATCATCCCGGGGTTGATGCTGTTCACGCGGATGCCGCGCGGGCCGAGCTCCTTGGCGAGGACGCCGGTGATCGCGTCGACGGCGCCCTTGGTCGCGGTGTAGACGACCGTCGTCGGCGGCGTGAGGCGGCTCACGCCCGAGCCGATGTTGATGATGCTGCCGCCGTCGGTGCCGAACGCTCTCACCGCCTCCTTGCTCGCGAGCAGCAGCCCGAGCACGTTCAGGTTGAAGTGCTCGTGGAAGTGCTCCTCGGTCACCTCCTCGATCGGCGCGAACCCGTACATCCCGGCGTTGTTGACCAGGACGTCGACGCGGCCGAACGCCTTCTTCGCCTCGGCGAAGAGGCGCGCCACGTCGGCGGCGACGGAGACGTCGCCCTGAACGGCGACCGCCCGCCCGCCGCCCTTCTTCACCTCGGCCACCACGCTCTCCGCCGCCGCGCGGCTCGACGCGTAGTTGACCACGACCGCGGCGCCCTCCGCCGCGAGCGCCTTCGCGATGCCGGCGCCGATCCCCTTGGACGCCCCGGTCACGACCGCCACCTTCCCTTGCAGACGCAGCATCTCCCGACTCCTTCTCGAGAACCTTGGATCGATGACACGACGTTTCGATAAGTATCTAACTGTTCGGCGGTGTCAAGGAACTCGCGGAACTTCGGGCGGCGGCGGCGCGCTCCGCGCTCAGATGCGCGCGAGCTGATCGACGTAGGCGCGCAGCACGTCGCGCTTCAGCGTCACGTTCATGCACTTGCCGGCCCGCACCGAGGTGACGAGGCCGGCCGCCTCGAGCTCCTTCAAGTGGTGCGAGAGCGTCGCCGGCGTGACGTCATGGACCTCGAGCAGCGCCGCGCAGGGGGTCGCCGCCGCGCGCGCGCCGATCTGCTTCAGGAGCGCGACGCGCCGCGGTTCCGCGAGCGCCCGCGCGATCCGCTCGAGCTGCTGCGCCGTCAGTTTCGCCATGCCGGGCTCACGTCGTTCCACCGTACTCGGGCCGGCGGCGCCGATCCAGCGACGCGCGCGGCCGCTCGCACCGGCGCCCGGCCTGTGCGACGATGCGAGGATGCGCACGCTCGCCTGCCTCGCCGCGCTCGCCGCCCGCCAGGAGACTCCGGTCGCGCCCGCGTCGGCGCCCGCGATCGAGAAGGACGAAGAGCCGGACGACCCGCGCTTCTGGTCGAAGGAGGACGGCTGGTTCGACGTGAGCGGCTTCCTCGACGAGAAGTACGGCTTCCTGCCGATCGTCCTGCCGATCACGGAGCCGGCCGTCGGCTACGGCGCCGTCGGCGCGCTCGCCTTCTTCAGCCAGCCGCTCGGCGCCGCCAAGGACGGGCTCGGCCGCCCGAGCATCACCGCGGTCGGCGGCATGGCGACGGAGAACGGGACGTGGGGCGCGCTCGCGGCCGACTCGCGCTACTGGTTCGACGACCGGCTGCAGACGGTGGCGGCGGTCGTCGACGCCTCGATCAACCTCGACTTCCACGGCATCGGCGAGGCGAGCCCCCTCGATCAGCATCCGCTCGAATACACGCTCGCGCCCGTCGGCGGATTCCTGCAGGCGAAGTACCGGCTCGCCGACACGCTGCTCTGGGCCGGGATGAGCTACGCCTACGCCGGCACGACCGTGAACTTCGACGCGCCGGCCGCGACGCCGGGCCTGCCCGACTTCCAGCACCAGACGCGCGTCGGCGGCGTGACCCCCTCGCTCACCTACGACTCGCGCGACAACCTCTTCACCCCGACGCGCGGCTCGTACGCCGAGCTCGGCGCGGGGATCTACAGCGGCTACCTCGGCGGCGACGACGAGTTCCAGCGCCTGCAGCTCGTCCTGATGCACTACGTGCCGGTCGCCGAGGAGCTCTTCCTCGGATTGCGCGCGGTCGGGGCGGGGACGTTCGGCGACGCGCCGTTCTACATGCGGCCCTACGTCGACCTGCGCGGCGTGCCGATCATGCGGTATCAGGGCGAGGAGACGGCGCAGCTCGAGGCGGAGCTGCGCTGGCGCTGCTGGGAGCGCTTCAGCGTGATCGGCTTCGCCGGAGGCGGCACGACCTGGAACCACAGCGGCGCCTTCGACGCGGTGCAGAAGGTTGTCTCCGGCGGCGCCGGCTTCCGCTACGAGCTCGCGCGCGACTACGGGCTCCACGCCGGCCTCGACGTCGCCTTCTCCCGCGACACCGCCGCGGTCTACGTCCAGATCGGGAGCGCGTGGTTCCGGCCGTGACCGGGCATCTCGCCGAGAGCGCCGCGCGCGGCTCCGCGCCAGCCGCTCACGTCACTGTCTCCGCCGCGTAGCGCGCGATCAGTCCGCTGCGCAGCGCTCTCCGGTGGACGCTCCGGAACAGCATGCACGCGAGCAGCAGGTCGACGACCGCCAGCGCGCCGCCGAGCGCCAGGTCGGAGTACGTAGGGCTCCCGCCGCGGGCCACGGCGCGCAGGCTCTCGAAGACGTAGGTCGGCGGCAGCAGGCGCGAGAACGCCTGCATCCAGCCCGGCAGCGTCGCGACGGGATAGAAGACGCCGGCGAACGGCGAGACGAGCGCCGGGATCGGCCAGATGAACCACTCCGCCGCCGGCCCCAGCCGCAGCACGATCGCGCAGCCGACGATGCCGAGCGCGATCCCGAAGACGAACAGCACGATGAGGAACGGGACGACCACGGCGCCGAGGACGAAGATCCAGAGCCCGAAGCAGGCGCCGGCGAGCAGCATCATCACGAGCAGGCTCACCGCGCTCGTCCCCACGCAGGTCGTGACCAGCCCGGCGAGGTACTCGCCGATCGTGATCGGCGACGCGAAGAGGTTCAAGAAGTTGCGCGACCAGACGTCCTCGAAGAAGACCTGGGCGACGCCCTGCATCACGCGCGTGAAGAAGTCCCAGAGCAGGACCGCACCGAGCAGCGTCGGGACGAAGGTCGTGCCCGGCGCCGCGACCGAGTCGAGCCAGCGCGTGAGGAAGCCCCACAGCACCATGTCGACCGCGACCCACGAGACGAGCGGGACGGCGCGCGCCACGCTGCCGCGCAGCAGGTAGAGCTGGCGCAGGACGATCGCGGCGACGCGGCCGGGGCGCACGGCGTCACTCCGCCGCGAGCGACAGCGGCTCGCGCGCGACGGCGAGGAAGAGATCTTCGAGCGTCGCCTTGCCGTGCTGGCCGGGCAGTTTCCGCGGATCGCCCTCGAGCAGCACGCGGCCGTGCGAGAGGAAGAGGACGCGGTCGCAGACCTCGGCCACCTCGACCATGTTGTGCGAGGTCCACAGCACGCCCGCCTCGCCCCGCTGCGCGAACGCGCGGATGCGCGTGCGGATTTCCGCCGCCTTGGCCGGATCGAGCGACGCGGTCGGCTCGTCGAGCAGCAGGAGCTTGGGATCGTTCAGCATCGCCTTGGCGAGGCAGGCGCGCATCTGCTCGCCCGACGAGAGGACGCCGCAGCGCGTGTCGCGGAAGCGGACGAGGTCGTACTCGTCGATCAGGGCGGAGATCTTCGCGGCCGCGTGCGGGACGCCGTAGAGGAGCGCGAAGATGCGCAGGTTCTCGGCGACGGTCAGGTTGCCGGGCAGCGGCGCGTAGACGGCGGCGAAGTTGGTGCGCTCGAGCGCGGCGCCGCGCCGGGTGGCGGCGTCGATTCCCTCGATCCGGATCGTCCCGCGGTCGGCCTCGAGGACGCCGAGCACCATGTTGATCGTGGTCGTCTTGCCGGCGCCGTTCGGTCCGAGCAGCCCGACGATCTCGCCGCGTCCCACCGTGAAGGAGATGCCGTCGACGGCGACCTGCGTCCCGAAGGACCGGCGCAGCTCGGCGACTTCGAGGACGCGCTCCATCCGGGCAGCGTAGCCGTCCCGCCGGGAGCTCCGCGCCAGCGCGAAGAATGTAGAAAGCCGCGCCGGATCGGGCCGATTCCAGGAGAGGTCGCGGCCGCACCCGCGGCATCCCGATTGCCATCGGCCGCGCCCCGCCGTCGCGATTGCGCGATCGCGCCGATCCTCGATCCCGTCGACAGGAAGCGTCGCGATGCCCGATCTCATGGCGGCGTCGTTCCGCGTGCTGCGCGCCGTCGCGTGGATCTCGGCCGCCACCGCCTGCTCGACCGTCCCGGTCGCGAGGAGCGTCGCGGCGAAGCCGGCAGCGCTGGCGCTCGCCGCGGGTCCGGACACGACGATGCGGAACGCCGACCTCCTGGACTACGGGCGCTTCCCGGCGCTCGCTCCGGCCGACACGGACAAGAGCTACTTCATCCCGGCCGTCGAGATCGTGACCTTCCAGGTCCTGCTGAACCAATTCAACCGCCGCTTCGTCGATGAAGAGGACTACGGCTCCGACTGGTCGACGTTCAAGGACAACCTCCATTCCGGCTGGATCATCGACCACGATCCGTTCGCGACCAACCAGGTCTTCCATCCGTATGCGGGGTCGCTGTACTTCGGGTTCGCGCGGTCGGCCGGACACGGTTTCTGGGTGTCGTTCGCCTACACGTTCCTCGGCAGCGCGCTGTGGGAGGTGGGCGGCGAGACCGGACGGCCCTCGCTCAACGACCAGATCACGACGGGGGTGAGCGGAAGCTTCCTCGGCGAGGCGCTGTTCCGCATCGCCGGCGGGATCCTGAGCGACGAGGAGCCGGGCTTCTTCCACGAGCTCGCCGCCGCGCTCGCCTCGCCGCCGTCGTTCGTCAATCGCCACGCGTTCGGCGACCGCTTCAAGAACACGTTCCCGACCGACGATCCCGCGGTATTCACGCGCGCGAGCCTGGCGGGCCGCAACAGCCTTCGCGTCAACGACGGCGGGATCGGGAGGGACGTGCCGCAGAACGAGCTCGTCGCCCGCTTCGTGATCGACTACGGGCTCCCGGGCCAACCGGGGTACCACTACGACGAACCCTTCGACTACTTCCACTTCGACTTCGACGTCACGTCGGGCGGCGAGTCGACCGTCGAGAACCTCAACGCGCGCGGCCTGCTCTTCGGCGACGGCTACGGCAGCGACGACCATCGCGGAGTGTGGGGACTCTTCGGCAACTACAGCTATTTCTCGCCCGAGGTCTTCCGCGTCTCGACCACCGCCCTCTCGTTCGGCACGATCGGACAGTGGTGGATCTCGGACGACGTCGCGCTGCAGGGGACGGCGCTCGGCGGCGTGGGCTACGGCGCGTCCGGGACGGCCGCGTCGAACCAGGTCGACCGCGACTACCACTACGGAGCGATCCCGCAGGGGACGCTCGGGATGCGCCTGATCTTCGGAAGCCTCGCGACGTTCGAGCTCCAAGGGCGCGACTTCTACGTCACCGGCGTCGCGTCCGACGACCATGGGCACGGACACGAGAACATCGCGTCCTTGCAGTCCGCGCTCACCTTCCGGGTCCTCGAACGGCAGACGATCGGGGTCCAGGTCGACTTCGCGCGCCGCGACGCGCCCTACTCCACGGTCCCGTCCCGACGCCAGACGGTGGGGACCGCGAGCCTCGTCTACAGCTACGTCTTCGGCAATACGCAGAAGCGGCAGGGCGCGGTCGAATGGAGGGAAGGCCACGGTCGGTGAACGCGGGGGCGGCGGGATACATTCGGCGGGATGTGGAAACCGAAGACGTCGCGCGCGCCCTGCGTCGGGCTCGCGCTCGCACTGCTCGCCGCCTGTTCGAATCCGACGCCCCGTCCCGAACCGCCCGGCCGCGTCGCGCTGCAGGACGCCCCGCGCGAGGCCGATCTCACCTACCTCGCGGGCAGCCTCACGGCCGACCAGCAGGAGGAGCTGCGGCGCGACGTGCCGGGGATCCACATCGTGGTCGCGAGCGATTCGTCGGAGGCGCTGCGCCTCGCGCCGCAGGTGCGCGGCGCCGAGGCGCGCTTCGCGACGCCCGAGTTCCTCGCCGAGGCGAAGAAGCTGGTCTGGCTGCAGGCGATGAGCGCCGGCGTCGACCGGTACGTCACGCGACCGGAGATCCGCGACCGCGCCGATCTCGTCCTCACCAACATGCGCGGCGCGCACGGGCCGGCGATCGCCGACCACTCCTTCGCGATGCTGCTCCTGCTGACGCGCGACTTGCGGCGGTGGGAAGGCGACGGTGGCGGCGCGCGGGCGCGCGGCGGCGCGCGAGCAGGCGCCGGCGCGCGCCCGATCGCGCTGCAGGACAAGACGATGCTCGTGGTCGGGCTCGGCAGCATCGGGAGTGAGATCGCCGAGCGGGCGCACGGCTTCGGCATGCACGTGGTCGCGACGCGGCGCAGCGGACCGGGCGGCGACGACGTGCCCGCCTGGATCGAGAAGGTCGGCAAGCCCGAGGAGCTCGATTCCCTCCTGCCGCAGGCCGACGTCGTCGCGATCTGCGTCCCGCTCACGCCCGAAACCGACCACCTCTTCGACGGCGAGCGGCTCGCGCGGACGAAGCGCGGCGCCTTCCTGATCAACATCGCGCGCGGCAAAGTCGTCGACACCGCCGCGCTCGTCGAGGCACTGCAATCGGGCCAGCTCGCCGGCGCCTGCCTCGACGTCACCGACCCCGAGCCCCTCCCCGAAACCCACCCGCTCCGCTCCATGAAGAACGTCGTGATCACCCCCCATGTCGCCGCTGACGCCGAGATCACCGAGGAGCGCGCGTGGGCGCTGCTGAAGGAGAACCTCAAGCACTTCGCGGCGGGCGAGCCGCTGAAGAACGTGGTCGACAAGAAGGCGGGGTACTGAGGGTCAGCGGGCGACCGCGATGCGCACGTCGGTCGCCGGACCGAGGTCGACGTCGATATCGGTCGCCTCCTCGCTCGCGCCGCCGCTCGCGTCGCTCCAGACGAGCGCGAGGCGGAAGCGGCCGTACGGGACCTTCTCGAAGGAAGCGACGCCGCGTCCGGTCGCGACCTCTTCCGCCGACAGCGGCAGCGTCACGCGCTCGCCATGCTTCGCGACGCGCGATACGAGGCGCAGCGCCTGCAGCGTGCGCGCCGGGCCGGACGACGCGGCCGCGATGCTCCAGTCGACTTTCACCGAGCAGACGCGCGAGACGTTGCAGGAGATGACAAACCCGCCACCCCATTCAGCCGACGGCGACGGCCACGCAAACGCATACCCGTCGACGCGCACTCGAATCCAACGCGCCTGGGTCGTGGAGTCGGCGAAGAAGTAGGAGCCGTCGGCGAGGTGTTCTGCATCGACCCGCGCCGCGGGGTCGGGCGGCCGATCAGCTGCGTCGGGCCTCGGCCGGAACGCGGTGTCCTCGAGCCACACCTCCGAAGGCATCACGTTGCCAGACGTCCCGAAGAACGACAATGCGAGCGAGCGACCCGCGGCGAGCTCGACGTCCAGCGGATCCGACGTCGCAGCCGCGTCGAGGTCGCGCAGCCAGCGCCAGACGTGGTCCGGCGCCACGAAGCGCAGCGTGACGAGCTCGGCGCGGACGGCGTCGATGCGGAAGCGACCGACCGCATCGGTCTCGACGAACCCCAGTCCGCTCGAACCCGGCGTCAACGGCGTGACCCGCGTCTTCGGCAGTGGGCGGCCCGACGGTTCGTGGACGAAGCCTGAGATCGTGCGCGACGTCGACGGCAGCGTCTCCGAGACGACTTGCGCTTCGCCGGGAGCGAGGACGACCTCTTCGTGCCAGACGTCGACGCCGAGCGAATCGCGCACGGTCAGCGCGAGCGGGATTCCCGGCGTGAGCGCGAGCGCCCGGAACTGCCCGTCGCTTCGCCGCTGGAAACTCAGGAATCGCTCGAGGTCCCCCGCCGCGCGCTCGATCCAGAGGCTGCTGCCTCCGAGTCGCTCGTGCGCGACCGCGACGTCGGCGGACGACCACGCGCCCGGCCATCTGTCCGCACGGATCTCGAGCAGTCCGAAGCCGACCGGCGATCCGTCGCCCTCGCGCAGGTCGAGCGTCAGCTGTGCGGCGGGTTCGAGCACGACGTCGACGCGGCCGGGAGCGGAGTCCACGGGGACGTCGCGCGTCACGAATCCCGGCGCGACGACACGAAGCGAGGCGACCTCTTCCGAGAGGACGATGCCGGCGCGTGCTGCGGCCGCAGTGACGAGACTCCGAGGCGGATGTCGGATTTGTTCCTTCACTTCGCACTTGCGCTCCACGACGACCGCGAATTCCTGGACTGCTTGTCCTTCGCTATCGCGCACGACGAGCGCGACCGTCCGGCTCGTGTCGACCGTCAGGTCGCCGACGTCGCAGCCCACATCGACCGACCGATCGATCCGGACGCGCCGCACGAGCACGCCGCACGGCTCGCGAATCCAGAGCGTCGCCCACGCGGTCGGCCACACGTAGCGCTCCGAGACGTAAGCGCGGAAGGAGCCGTCCTCGCCGCTCGCGACGACGGGCTGGCTGCTCTCTCCGTCCGGCGACCCGGTCCAGGTCTCGACCTTCCAGCCGGCGAGCGGCGCTCCCGACCGGTCGACGAGCCGGCCGCGGATCGAATCGCTGACGCGCAGCACCACCTCGACGTCGGGACGCGCGTCGTCGAGCGCGTACTGGAGCTTCTCTCCGCGCGCGTCGATGCACTCGTAAGGGCTCTCCGGACCGAGCGAGACGCGCAGATGCGGCGCGAGCCCGAAGAACGCGAAGCCGCCGCCGCGATCGGTGCGCGTGCGCAGGATCGGCAGGAGCGAGAATCCGCCCCGCTTGACGCTCTCCACGACGCAGGCGGGGACGTCGACCGGCGGGAAAAGCAACGCATTGGGTTCGAGCTCGAGCTCGATCGACGCCGGCGGCGGACGACCGCTGACGACGACGTGGCCGCAGAACGAAAGCCCGTCGTCGAACGCGATCGCGACGTCGGCGGCCCCCGCCGCGACCTCGACGATCCGCGGCGGCGCGCAACCCGGAACCGCGAGGAGCCGGCACGCCGCTGCCGCGATCGGGATGCGGGCCTGTCCGCGCGCATCGGTCGTCGCTTCGGCGAGCACCCCGTCGTCCGTGTACTCGACCAGGAGCGTCCCCTCCATCGCGCGTCCGTCCGGCGCCGCGACCTGCACGGTGCAGGTCGCGACCTCGCGTGCGCCCTCGGGAACGGGCGCGCTCGCCGGCGCCGACGCTCCGTCCGCGGCGCGCGCGTCCGACGGTGCGGCCGCGGCGGCCGCCGCGACTCCGGCCGGGGCCCCTTCGCTCCCGCGCCCGTGTCGCACGACGACGACCGCGAGCGTCACTACGCTCGCCGCGAGGAGGGCTCCGATCCCGGCGACGCTCGCCACCTTCGCTTTCGCAGTCACGACGGAGCTCCCCAACAGTGCCCCGGCCCACGCCGCGCTGCCGCCGTCGACGCTGCCGTCGAGGTCGACCCGCAACTGCGCGATCGCCCGCCGCAACCGCGTCTCGACCGTGCGCACCGGGACGCCCGACGCCGCGGCGATCTGCGTCGGTGTGCGCTCCTCGAAGAAGCGGGCGTGGATCGTCGCGCGATAGGGCTCGTCGAGACGGGCGACCGCGTCGAGCAGCGCGCGCTCCGCCGAGAGCTGCGCTGCGACGTCGAACGTCGAGGGGAGCCGCTCGGGCACGGCGGCGTCCCGCTCGCGCCGGCCGCGGCGCTGCTCCTCGCGACGCAGCCGCCAGGCGGCGTGGCGCACGACCTTCGCGAACCACGCCTTCAGTCCGCGGCCAGCCTCCGGCGGATGCTGCAGCGCGGCGAGCCACGAGGTCTGCACCACGTCGTCGGCGCGCGCTGCATCGCCGGCGAGCGCGCGCGCCAGGCGGCGCGCGAACGCGGCGTGCTCGAGCAGCGACTCGACCGGCGGGACCTCGGCCACGATCGTCCTCCGTCGCCATTTCATCCCGCCGACGGCCGCGACCCTTCAACTTGATCTGCCTGCCCGGTTCGATTACTCCCGCGCCCCCATGAAGCCCCTCCCCACCCACGTCGCCCTCCTGCGCGGGATCAACGTCGGCGGCAAGAACCTGCTCCCGATGAAGGAGCTCGCCAAGCTTTTCGAGAAGGCGGGCGCCGTCAACGTCGCGACCTACATCCAGAGCGGCAACGTCGTCTTCTCGACGCGCGCCGGTTCGCTCGACGGCTTCGAAGCGGAGATGGCGGCGGCGATCGAGAAGCGCTTCGGGCTGCGCGTGCCGGTGGTGCTGCGCTCGGCGAAGGAGATCGCGGCGGTCCTGGCGAAGAACCCGTTCCTCGCACGCAGCACCGACCCGAAGGCGCTGCACGTCGCCTTCCTGGCGGCGAAGCCGACGGCGGCGAACGCCGCGCGGCTCGACCCGAAGCGCTCGCCCGGCGACGCGTTCGAGCTGCGCGGCCGCGACCTCTATCTCCAACTGCCGAACGGCGTCGGAAAGACAAAGCTGACCAACGACTACCTCGACCGCACGCTGGCGACGGTCGCGACGCTGCGGAACTGGAACACGGTCGGCAAGCTGGTCGAGATGAGCGCGCGTACCGGCTCCTGAACGGCGCGCGCATCCTTTTCCCGTGCTGGGCGGCGCAGCGCCGCGGCGGCGCCGGCCGCATCGCTTTCCGGCCTCGCGCCGTCGCGTTAGCGTGGGAGCCCCGATGCATGAGACCCCGCCGCCGCCCGACGCCGCCGCGAATCCGCTGAAGGCGCTGCGCCGCCCGCCGTCGACGGCCTTCCTCGACGAGTTCCCGGCGCTCTCGGCCGAGGCGAAGCGTGCGCGCGTCGCCGCCAACCTCGCCGCGCTCGAAGAGGACCTCTGGAGCGAGCGCCTCGTCTTCCGCTCGCGCCCGCGCACCGCCGACGTGCAGTTCAGCAACTACTGCAACATGGCCTGCACGATGTGCTACCCCGACGGCAATCCGCCGCTGCAGGTGATGCCCGAGCCGCTGCTGCGCCAGCTCGCGCGCGACCTCTTCCCCGACCTCGCCGTGGTCGAGCCGTTCGCCGGCAGCGAGCCGCTCGTCTTCACGTGGGAGCTGACGCGCCGCGTCGCCGAACGCTTCGCGATCCAGCTCGAGATCGTGACCAACGCGCAGTTCCTCGACGAGCCGCGCTTCCGCGAGCTCGAGCCGCTGGTCTCGGGCATCCGCCTCTCCGTCGACTCCCACCTGCCCGACGTCTACGCGAAGATCCGGCTCAAAAGCCGGCCCGACGTTGTCTTCCGCAACCTGGCCGGCGCCGCGCGGCTCTGCCGCGACCATTCGATCGAGGCGATGGTGAACGTCGTCTTCATGGCCGAGAACGCGCCCCACCTCGATGAGACGGTCGCCGCGTTCGCCGACCTCGGCATCCCCAAGATCAACCTGCTGCAGTACCACTACTTCGACGAGCGCGGCGCGGCGTCGGATCCGTGCCGGGTGCTGTCGCGCACGCAGATCGACGACCTGCTGGCGCGCATCCGCGCCGTCGCGCGCGAGAAGAGGATCGCCGTCTTCTTCGACCTCGATCCGAAGGAGACGGTCGACTTCCGGCCGCCCGACGTCGCCTACCGACCGAACCTCCGCAACGACGAGTGGTTCCTGCGCTTCCGCCGCTTTTTCCCGGGCTACTGCCTGCAGTCGATCGACCGCGTGAAGGTCCAGGCCGACGGCAACGTCTACCCGTGCTGCATGGGCGGCGGCGACCAGCTCGTGCTCGGCAACCTGAACCAGAAGAGCTTCGAGGAGATCTGGAACGGGCCGGAGTCGCAGGACCTGCGGCGCGGGATGCTGACGCAGGACCTGCCGTCGCTCTGCCGCGGCTGCAGCTTCGTGAGCGGCTTCCTGCTCCCCGAGCAGGAGCGCATGGTCTTCCTCGATTCGTTCGCGACCGACGAGCGGCTCGACTTCGTAGAGCTCCCCGACGCGCCGCCCTTCGAGCTGCTCGCGCCGGCGCACCTCGAGCGTCGCGAGAGTGCGCCCACCTTCCGCTGGAGCGCGCCGCCGTTCCGCGCCGACCGCCTCGTCGTCGAGCTCGCCGCCGGCGGCGAGGTCCAGCCGATCAACGCCCGCTTCGAGCTCTCCGGCGACGCGACGTCGTTCACCGTGCCCGACGACGCGTGGCTGCGCCTGCGCGGCAACCTCGGGTACTGGTGGTGCGTCTTCGCGATCGACGAGCGCGGGCGGCGCTGCGCGCGCGCGAGGACGGCGCGCTGCCTCGTCCGCCACCAGCCGATCCCGCGTGTCGTCGGCAGCGACCTCTACCACGCCGACCGCGCGCTCTACAGCTTCTCGGGTTTCTCGGGAGCGGCGCCGTCCGCGCCGCGCGCTCCGTAGTGCGGCGCCTCGTCCTGCGCGCCGCGCTCGTCGCCGCGGCGCTCCTCGTCTGCGCCGGCGCGCGGCTGCGCGCGCAGACCGCCTGGATGTGGACCCACCTGTGGGGCCTGCCGGAGCTGCAGGGCTACTTCCCGCGGGCCACCGGCACCGCGTTCGTCGCCGCCGACTTCTCGCCGCGCCGCTGGCCCGAGGCGATTTCCGGCCCCTACCGCGCCGGCGTGCTCGACTGGCCCGAGGTCGTGCGCGTGCGCGTGCGCGACGGAAAGGTCGCGTTCGCGAAGCCGCCGGCGCTCCCGCCGCTCGTCGCCGGAATGCGCCACCAGGCGATCCTGATCGAGGTCGCGGAGAGCGACGCGCCCGACGCCGCCTTCCCGCTGCTGCACCGCTTCGATGCACGGGATGGCCGCGTGCTGCGCCTCTCCTTTCGCAGCGGCGCCGCCCACCTCTTCCTGGTCGAGGTGAGCGCGCCGCCGCCCGGCACCTCCGCCTTCGAGCTCGCGCTCGAGGACGCCGCCGGCAAGGAGATCGGACGGCTGCCGCTGCCGCTCGAAGCCGGCCCCGCCGCCCACCTCCACGTCGACGTGGTCGACGCGACGACGAAGAAGCCGACGCCGGCGCGCGTCGGCCTCTACGGCGACGGCGAGCGGCTGCGTTTCACCGGCGCGGCCGACGCGATCGCGATCCCGGTCTTCCAGGACCTCGTAAGCGAGCGCTTCGTCCGCGACCCCACCTGGCCGGTCGCCAACCACCTCGCCTTCGCCTGCCGCGGCTCGTTCGACGCCGATGTCCCGCCCGGACGCGTCCGCCTCGTCGTCAAGAAGGGCGCCGACTGGAAGCTGGTCGACGAGTCGTTCGAGGTGGCGGCGGGAGAGAGCGTGACGAAGAGCGTCGCGCTCGAGCGCGTCTTCGACCGCGCGGCCGAGGGGTGGTACTCGGCCGACGACCACGTCCACGTCGGGCGCGACGGGAGCAACGACGCCGACCTGCTGGCGTGGACGCAGTCGGAGGACGTGCACGTCGCCTGCACGATGCAGATGGGCGACTCGACGCGGCTCGACTTCCTCCAGTACGCGTGGCAGGAAGCGGGCGTCGCGCGCGCCGGCGACCACCTGCTGCTGCCGGGCCAGGAGGATCCGCGCAGCGGCGTGCGCGGCCACGCGCTCTGCCTCTGGAACGCCGTCACGCACTGGGACGCGAAGCGGTACCTCGCCTACGAGCTCCCGTTCGACGCGACGCGCGCCGACGGCGGGCTCACCGGCTACGCGCACGGCGCGTCGGCCTGGGAAGGCGCGCGCGGGCTCGCGCTCTCGTTGCCGCTCGGCAAGTGCGACTTGATCGAGGTCTTCAACAACGGCGCGCTCGACCTCGACGGGATCTACGGCGCGTGGAACCTCGGCTATCGCGTGACGCCGACCGGCGGCTCCGACTTCCCGTACGGCCGTCAGCGCAGCCTCGGCGACTCGCCCTTCTTCGTGAAGGTCGAGGGGAAGTTCTCCGCGCAGGAGTGGATCGACGGGCTGCGCGCCGGCCACGCCTACGTCTCGAACGGACCGCTCGTCGACTTCGAGGTCGACGGCGCGCTGCCGGGCGACGTCGTATCGAAGGCGGCGGCCGGCGCGGTCGAGCTGAAGGTGCGTGCGCGCGTGAACCCGACGCTTGACGCGCTGAAGGAGATCCAGCTCGTCGTCAACGGCGACGTCGTCGTCCGGAAGAGCGCGGCCGTCGGAGAGGAGTCGGAGCTGAGCCTCACGGCGACGCTCGACGCCCCCTCCTCGCGCTGGATCGCCTTGCGCGTCGAAGGGCAGCGCACCGTCGCCCACACCAACGCCGTCCACGTGCAGATCGCCGGCGAGCCGAGCTGGCGTCGCGAAGGGCTCGAGGCGCGGGTCGCCGCGTTCGAGGCCAAGCTCGACGAGTTGCGCGAAGCCGTCGTGGCGACCTTCGGCCCCAAGGAGCAAGAGGACGCGCTCGAGCCGCTTCTGCGCGCAGCGAAGGAGCGCTACGCCGAGCTGCGGGCGCAGGCGGCGAAGTTCCCGCCGGCGCGCTGAGCCGCTTGGCGTCGCTTCAGCGGTGGCCGCCTCCGCGGGCCGGCGGCGGCCCGAGCGGCGGCTGCGACGGCAGCGTCGGGTGGGCCGGTGGCGGCGGCAGCGGCGCGGGATTGCCGAGCGGACCGTTCGGGAAGGTCGTCGAGGTCGGGACGGTGCGGCGCGGGTCGCGCGGCTCGCCCGTGGTGGGCGTCTCGGGATTGGGCGGCGGCGGCGGCACGACCGGCGGATCGAGCTGCGCGACCGGCTGGCCCGGCGCGCCGACCAGCGGCGGCATCCGGTCGGAGAGCGCCGGCTCGAGCGAGAGCGAGACGGTCTCCGGCCCGAGCAATCCGAACCGCTCGCACAGACGCGTGACGTAGTCGTCGGGCTGCGTGCCGGTGCAGTCGCGCCGCAGCTGCCGCGCGCGCAGGCCGGCCCAGATCGTCGCGACCCACGGGTGGGCGACCTCCTCGTCGGGCAGCTCGCACTTCTGCACGATCTCGGCCCGACGGCCGCGCACGTAGCCGGCGAGCCGCGCCAGCGTCGTGCGCGCCGTGTCGTAGCGGCCGACCGCGCGCAGCGTCTCGCCGTAGGTGACGTGCGCCCGCTCCTCGACCACGAGCTCGCTCGCGCCCGCGACGTCGACCTGCGGCAGGCGCAGCACCGGACGGCGTGCGGCCGCGGCGAGCGCCGCTCCGACGCACGCGACGTCGCCCTCCTCGGCCGCCGGCAACACGAACGCCCGCCCCCTTCCGACGCGCGCCGCGTCGGCGAGCGTCGTGGTCTCGGCCGCGCTCCCGATCGCCACCGTGAAGCAGGAGAAGTCGTCGCCGTGCAGCGCGGCGGCGCGCTCGATCGCGGCGAGGAGCGGCTCGCGCCGCGCGATGCGCCGCTGCGAGCTCGCGACCACCAGGCGCACCGGCCCGCCGAGCGACTCGGCGCTCGCGAGCGCCCGCTCGACGCGCGCTTCGAGTCGGCCCCAGCCGCGCGGCTCGTTCACCGCGAGCCGCTCGGCGAGGGCGGCGCGCGTTTCGGCGTCGGCCGGCACGAAGTCGTTGAAGAGGCCGCCGCGCGCGTCGTCGTCGCGATCCGTGAAGAGCTCGACCTTGGCGTCGTCGCCGAGCTCGCCCGCGAGCTTCGCGAGGACGGCGCCCGCCGCGCGCGCGAGCGCCGGCGGCGTCGACTCGGGCGTCTCGATCACGAGTAGAACGGTCGGGCGCGGCAGAGGCGTCGCGAGCTCGGCCGACGGGTCGAGCTCGACGCAGAAGTAGCCCTCCTCGCCCGGCGCACGGAACGTCCACGCGTTGGTGGACGCGGCCGCCGGCGCGACCGCATCGGCCTCGTCGAGCCAGCGCGGAGCGACGCCGTCGGCGCCGCCGCTGCGCAGCGCGCGGCGCGGGCTCGGCAGCGCGACCAGCCGCCGCCCGCCGACGCGGTCGGCGAAGCCGAGGTAGCGCACCTGGAGCTCGACGGAATCATCGGCGGCGACCGGCGAGAGCGTCGCGCGCAGCCAGCGGTCGCCGAGCTGCTCGACGACGGCCGGGTCGCGTCCGCTGCCGCGCGTGATCTGCCGGTAGGCGTCGACGGCGCGCGTGCGCGAGCGGACGACGCCGCGCATCTTCGTCGCGCCGTTCACGACGAGCACGCCGCGCGGGATCGCGCCCGCCGGCATCGGCACCAGCGCCACCCCCTCGACCACGCGCAGCCGCGGGTTGCGGAACTGGAGGTGGGCGACCGCCTGGTAGACCGGCCCCTCGCCGACCACTTCGACCTGGTACTCGACCGGGAGCAGCGGCTGCGCGGCGCCGAGCACGCCGACGTCGGCGGGCTGGAGGTCGTCCTGCGCCGAGGCCGTGGCCGTGGCGGCGAGCACGAACGCGAGCGGGAGCAGGCGGGTCGGACGCATGCGATGCTCCAAGTGCGCGGGCCAGTCGGTGGGCGGCCGGGCAGACCGATGGGCCTGGGACGGCCGCCGCGCAATGATGTCCATGCCCGTCGCGTCCGGCCACGGGATCGGGAGCCCGCATTGAACGTCGATCCCGGCTGCCGCCTCCTCGCGTGCGGCCCCTTTCCCCCCGGAGCGGTGGCGACGCGGGTGGTCGCGCAGCCGCGCCCCTCCACGCCCGCCCTCGACGCCCACATCGAGGCAGCGTGGCGCGCCGCGGTCGAGCGCGCCGCGCGCGACGGCCACGAGCTCTTCGACGGCGACGTGCTGCGCTGGGTGCGGTGCATCGTGCACGGGGCGCACGACCCGCGCCGGCTCGAGATGATCGTCGCGCCAGCCAAGTACCGCGAGTTCGTCGGGACCAACCTCGATCCCGCGCTGCGCCCGTACTTCGGTCCGTACCCCGCGGCGGAGCTCGCTTCGTCGGTCCACCCGTGGTCGCACTTCGCGAATGCGGTCGGCACCTCGGCGGTGATCGTGACGAGCGACGGCGTGCTGGTCGCGGGCCGGCGCAGCGCGCGCGTCCTCGGCTACGCCGGCTGCGTCCACGCCTTCGGCGGGATGCTCGAAGCGGCCGACGCGGCGGCCGACCCCGCGACGAGCGGCGCGGTCGACGCATTCGCGGGACTCGAACGCGAATTGATCGAGGAGCTCGGCGTCGCGGCGGCCGAGATCTCCGAACCGGTGCTCGAGGGGGTGATCCTCGAGCCGCAGATCTGGCAGCCCGAGCTGATCTTCCACGCCCGCGTCGCGCGCACCTTCGCCGGCCTCGTCGACGCGTGGCGCGGCGCGCCGCACCGCGACGAGCACGACGACCTGGTCACCTTTCCCCTCGCGCCGGACGACCCCGAGGCGGAGCTGCGGCGCGCGGCGCCGGTGAGTCCGATCGGGCGCGCCGCGCTCGCGCTCTACTGGTCGCGGCGCGGCGGCTGAGCGGCGGGCGCAGGCGTCGGCGCCTTCTCCTCCTTCTTCGGAGCGTAGAAGACGACGTGCTGCCATGGGAGGGCGTCGTACTCCTCGACCGCCTCGAAGCCGTTGGCGGCGAGCTCCTTCTTCATCTGCTCCTTGCTCATCCGGTGCAGGAGCTTGATCGGGACCTTGGGGTCCTCGAGCCGGAACTCGACCAGGACGATGCGGCCCGCTGGCTTCAGGCACTTCTTCAGCGCGGCGAGCATCTCCACCGGGTGGTCGAACTCGTGGTAGACGTCGACCAGGAAGGCGAGGTCGATCGACGCCGCCGGCAGCTTCGGGTCGACGACCGTGCCGAGCACCGGCGTCACGTTCGCGACCTTCGCGAACTTCTTCCCCTCCGCCTTCAGCATCTCGAGCATCTCGGGCTGGATGTCGACGGCGTAGACGCGCCCCTTGTCGCCGACCAGCGGCGCGATCCGGTACGTGTAAAAGCCGTTGCCGCAGCCGACGTCGGCGACGACGTCGCCCTCCTTCAGGTGGAGCGCCTTCAGGAGCTCGGGGCAGCGCTCCTCCTTCTCGCGCTCGATGCGCTGGAGCCACGGGCCGCCTTCGTAGCTCATGGTCGGCGCGATGGTGCGGCCGAGGTAGGTCGTGAGCGGCGGCGGGAGCGCCGGATCGGGAGCGACCGGCTTCGTCGCCCGCGCGGGCGGCGCCGCGGGCGGGGCCGCGGGCGGGGCCGCCGGCTTCTCCTGCCGTGGCGCGGCGAGCGCCGCGAGCAGAAGGCTCAGCGCGAGAAGAGCAGGTCGCACAGGATCGAGAATACGCTCGCTCCACGCGCGCCGACCGGGAGTTCGAGCCCCGCCGAGGGCCAGTCTCCCAGACCTCCCGCGGATCCGGCCGCGTCGCGCCGCGACTTCGCCTCGCGCGCCGCGTCTTCGAGGCGCTTGACCTCCCGGCGGCGAGCCTCGACCAGACCGCCCGCGCGCACGAACGCGAGCACGCGCTCGAGCTCGCGGTGGTCGAGCCAGATGCCGTCGTGGCGGCAGACGTCGAGGATCACGCCCGAGGCGCCGCCGAAGTTCTTGCGGACCATGCGGTCCTTGCAGCGCGGGCAGGGCAGGTAGACGACCTTGCTCGCCGGAATCGGCTCGCGCGGAAGCGCACCCAGCGCGAGCTCGCGCGTCGCGTGGGCCGAGACATCGGCGTCCTCGCACATGCGGTCGAATACGGCCGGCGCGAGCCAGAGTCCGCCGCACGACCCGCACTCGACGACCGAGACGGCGGCGAGGTCGCGCTCGCGCAGCGCCGCGCCGCAGCGCGGGCAGCCGGCGCTGTCCGCCCCGAGCTTCGTCTCCTGCCGGCGCAGCGCGACCCCGCACTGGATGCAGAAGGAGGCGTCCGACGCCGCGCGCGCGCCGCAATGAGCGCAGAGCGTGTCGAGCCGGCGCTCCTCGAGCGTCGTCTCGCTCCCGCAGTGCGAGCAGAAGCGCGACGCGTCCGCGAACGGCGCCCCGCACGACGAGCAGTGCAACGTCCTTCCGTCCGCGGCCATGCCCGACCTCCCGCGGGGCGATCGTAGCGCGCCGTCACGCGGCGCGGCGTTGGCGTTCGCCGCGGTCGGCTCGTGGGTCGTCGCGTCGGCGCAGCAGACGCCCTCCCCCGCGCCGCAGGCGCCGGCCGCTCCGGCGAAGCCGCAGAAGGGCGAGAACGTCAAGCGCCCCTACTTGGAGAAGGCGCTCGACGAGCTGCGGGACATCCAGCAGCACCTCGAGAAGGCGCCGCACGACTTCGGGGGCCACCGCGTGAAGGCGATCGAGGCGGTGAGCGAGGCGATCAAGCAGATCGAGCTCGCCGCCAGGTTCGACAAGAACTGACGCGGCGCCGGCGTCGCGCCGGAACGAGAGCGGGAGGCGCCTTGCGGCGCCTCCCGCCTGTTTTCACGTTCCGTCCGCAGCGCGCGGCGCGCCGCGGCGCGACGAACTCAGGCCGAGAACTTCGCGAGCGCCTCCTTGGGGACGTCGACGGTCGTCGCGCCGACGCCGGAGAGCTTCACGTCGACCTTGCGCGTCGACTCGCCGGCTGGGCCGCCGGTGACCTTCGTCTCGATGTGCATCGACTCGAGCGCGCCTTCCTTGGTGGCGACGATCCTGAGCGTGCCGCTCGCGGTGAGCTCGCCGCCGCCGCCAGCGGCTCCGCCGGCTCCGCCGGGGCGCCCTGCCATCATCTCCTTCATGCGCGCCACGCCGGACAGCTTGTTCGCGAGGTCGGCCGAGAGCGGACCGGAGAAGACGACCTTGCCGTCCTTCTCCTCGCGCTTCAGCTCGGTCACCGCCGTGTCGAGCGTCGCGAGGACTTCGTGCGGCAGCATGATGCCCATCACGGTCATGATCGAGCCCATGCGGCGGAAGTCGCCGCCGCCGCCGGGACCGCCCGGTGCGCCGCCACCTGCAGGAGCGCCGCCCGGAGGAGCGCCGCCTGCCGGAGGTGCACCCGCCGGAGGAGTGCCTGCGCCACCCGCCGGCGCGCCACCCGGCGCACCGCCGCGGCCGCCGAGTTGCGGCATCTGGAAGAGCTCCCACGTTCCGTCGCGCGAGTAGACGATCTGCTGGTCGAGCTTGTAGACCGTCTGGTCGTCGCGCGTGATCGCGGCCGGCTTCCCCTTCTCGAACTTGCCGGTCATCGTCTGCGGTCCGCTGGAACCTCCGCGTCCGCCGCCGGCGCCCGCTCCACCGCCCGGTGGAGCGCCCGCGCCGCCAGCCGGCGCGCCGCCCGCGGGAGCTCCGCCGGCGCCGCCGCCCCGGCCGCGGCCGAACATGCCGCCGGTGTTCTCGACGACCATCTCGAAGGCGTAGCCCTTCGCGTCGGTCACCGCGGATGCGGCCTTCTTCAGGTCTTCCGGAATCTGCGCCTTCGCGGCCGCCGGAGCGGGCGCGCCCGCCGCTTGCGGCAGCGCGAGCAGTGTCGTGATCAGGCAAGCGAGCATCGGATCTCTCCCTCGTCCTTCTTCCTGGGGTTCCCGTCTTCCATGGATCATCGCGCGCCAGCGCGGGGCTGTGGCACGGGGGGTCAGACGATACCGCCGGAGGTGCGCTTCCCGGCGGGACGGCGCTCGGCGCAGCGCGCGCGGTAGCGGGAAGCGCGAAACGTCGCGACCGGGTCGATCGCCCCGCCCGCCCGGCGGCGCGCCTCGGCGAGGAGCGGCGACACGTCGGTCTCGTAGGCGTCCTTGAGCGTCTGCAGCGCGAGCAGCGCGTCGTTGCGCTCCTGGCACTCGGCGAGGCGCGCCGCATCGACCAGCGACGCCTTCACGTAGGCGCGCTGCACTTCGCCCGCGCTGCTCATGAGCGACTCGAGCGGGTCGGTCACGTTGTGCGACTGGTCGAGAAGGTAGGCGGGCGCGAAGCCGGCCACCTTCTCGCGCTCGGCGCCCACCAGCTCGTGGAAGATCAGGAAGAGCTGGAACGGCTTGATCGAGCCCGAATCGAGGTCGTCGTCGCCGTACTTGCTGTCGTTGAAGTGGAAGCCGCCGAGCTTTCCGAGCTGGATCAGGCGGGAGACGATGCTCTCGATGTTGACGTTCGGCGCGTGGTGGCCGAGGTCGACCAGGCAGAGGCACTTCGGGCCGAGCTCCTTCGCGCAGACGTAGCTCGTGCCCCAGTCGTTCAGCACGGTGGAATAGAAGGCGGGCTCACAGAGCTTGTGCTCGAGGTACATCTTCCAGCCGTCGGGCAGCGCGGCGCAGATCGCGCGCGTGCTCTCGAGGTAGCGGTCGAGCGCGCGCCGGAAGTGGAGCTGGCCCGGGAAATTGCCGCCGTCGCCGATCCAGACGGTGAGCGCGGTGCTGCCGATCGCCTTCCCGATCTCGATGCATTCGAGGTTCTGCGCGACCGCCTGCTCGCGGACCGCGCGGTCGGTGTGGGTGAGGCTGCCGAACTTGTAGGAGCGCTGTCCCGGCGTGTGGTCCTCGAAGGTGTTCGAGTTCATGGCGTCGAACGAGAGGCCGAGGTCGGCCGCCGCGCCCTTCAAGCGGCGCGGATCGTCGGGGCGGTCCCAAGGGACGTGCAGCGAGACGGCCGGCGTGCAGCGCGCGAGCTGCTGCACGACGGCGCAGTCCTCGAGCTTCTCGTAGACGTCGCGCGGCTCGCCCGACTGCGGGAAGCGGCCGAAGCGCGTGCCGCCGGTGCCGACGCCCCACGACGGGATCGCGACGGTGAACGCCTGCGCGCGCTGCGTCAGCGCCTCGACTTCGAGGCCGCGCCGTTTCAGCCGCGCGCCGAGCTCGCCGAAGTCGCGCGCGAGGTCGGCGGCACGCCGCGCGTTCTCGTCGGCGACGAGCTGCGGGTCGAGAACGGGCCGAGCCATGCGTGCTCCTTCCTTTCCGCGGTTGCGTCGGACATTAGAGTGGCGCGACCGCCTGCAAAGACATCGAGGAGGGAGCCATGTCGACGCCGAGCGATTCGCCGTTCCAGCCGTCCGACGACACGACCGCCACCGCGCCCGCGACGCCGCCGACGAGCCCGGTCGTCGCCCCGATCGCAGCACCGTCCGCCGCGCCGAGCGAGACGCCCGGCGCCGCGCCCGTCGAGAGCCTCGACCCGCGCCTCTGCCCGGCGTGCAAGCAGACGCACGAAGTGGGCGAGGCCGTGGCGATGAAGCAGCTCGCGCAGTCGCCGGCGCGGCTCGCGAAGCTCGTGAAGGGACTCGACGCGAACGGCTGGAAGAAGAGCTACGGGCCCGGCAAGTGGTCGATCCGCCAGATCCTCGCCCACCTGCGCGACTGCGAGATGGTCTACGCCGTGCGCTGGCGCAAGATGATCTCGGAGGAGAACGCGGTGCTGACGCCGTTCGACCAGGACCTCTGGGCGAGCGGGACCGCCTACGCGAAGCAGGACGCGAAGCAGGCGCTCGCGACCTGGTCGGCGCTGCGCACGACCAACCTCGAGATGCTGAAGCTCGCCGGCAAGCCTGCGCTCGCACGCGGCGGCAACCACCCGGAGTACGGTCCGATCACGGCGGCGCAGCTCCTCCGCCACATCCTCTCGCACGACGAAAACCACCTCGGCCAGATCGAGGCGGCGCGCGCGAGCGGAAAGAAGCCGGCGAAGCGCGCGGCGGCATCGAAGGCGGCGCCGAAGCGACCCGCGAAGAAGAAGCGCCGCTGAGCGTCGCCCTGCGGAACTACGACTCGTCGAGCGTGTAGGTGACCGCCTCGATGCCGGGGCGGCCGGCCATCTGGCGCTGCTCCCAGCGGATGAAGTCGGAGCGCACACCCATCACGTTGCTGTAGCGGATGGTGTAGTGCGTGATGTCCTTCTCCATCAACTCGTCGGAGAGGACGCGGTCGTGCTTGACGAGGTCGGCCTTGCGCTTGTCCCAGGTCGGCTTGTCCATCGCTTCGACCTCGCGCACCAGCTCCTGGTAGATCGGCGCGCTCGGCCAGTCGGTCAGCGCGTTCACCCACCAGTTGCAGAGCTTGCCGAGCTTCTCGATGAAGAGGTCGTGCTCGGCGCTGAACTTGAGGCAGCTGCCGTCGAAGTAGTTGCCGAGCCCGTGCATCTTGGTCTCGTCGATCAGGGGCTTCGCGATGTCGTAGCCGACCGTCCCCTTGAACGGGAAGAAGATCGCCCAGCGGAAGCGCCCCATCTTGACGCGCGCGCACAGCTCGAGCGTGTCCATGATCTCGGGCCGGCCCTCGTGCGGCAGGCCGAACATCACGAACGCGGACGTGTGCAGGTCGTGCTTGTGCGCGTTGCCGAAGCTCTCCTCGATCTGCGCGTTCGACATGTAGCGGTGCAGCACGTCGCGCCGGATGCGGTCGTTGCCGCTCTCCAGCCCGAACTTGACGATCATGCAGCCCGATTCCTTCAGGGCCCGCGCTGAAGGTTCGTCGAAGCAGTTGACGTGGCCGTTCACGACGTAGGGCAGGCCGACGCCGCCCTCGCGGTACGCCTTGCAGAACTTCTGCACGTAGGGCTTGTTCAGCGTGAAGAGGTCGTCATCGAAGATGAACGTCTTGATCTGCGGGTAGCGGCGGCGCAGGTCCTTCAGCTCCGCGATCTGCCGGTCGATCGGGAACATGCGCAGGAACTCTTTCGGTCCCTTGGCCGCGCCGTCGGCGACGTACTGGTCGACGATCTCGAGGTTGAAGCAGTAGGTGCACTTGTAGGGGCAGCCGCGCGAGGTCAGGATCCCCATCCACCCCTTGGTCTGCTCGAGGATCTTCGGCATGTCGAAGACCTCGTAGTCGAGGTCGGGCAGCGTGTCGAGCGCAGGGAACGGCGCGACGGGATTGATGATCTTCTCGTAGCCCTTCCAGAGGCGGATGCCGGGGATCTTGTCGGTCGGCGCCCCCTTCTCGAGCGCGTCCATCACCTCGGCCAGCGAATAGTCGCCCTCGCCGATGCAGACGAAGTCGAAGAGCTTCGAGTCGTGCACCTCGTCGGGGACCATCGTGCAGTGGACGCCGCCGATGATCTGCTTCAGGTCGGGGAACGCCGCGCGGATCGCCTTGCTCTGCGCGACCACCCAGTCGTACTGCATCGAGAGGACGGAGAAGCCGACCAGGCCGGGCTGTGTCTCGCGGATGTAGTCGACGATCTCGGCGCTGGTCGGGACGGGCTCGAGCTTCTCGCAGACCTGCCAGAGGTCCATCTCGTGGCCGCGCGCCTTCAGGACCCCGGCGAGCGAGGCGACGCCGTGGTTGCTGCCCGCCGGCGCGTCGAGATTGGGATAGATGAGGAGGATTCGCATCGTCTGGTGTCCCCGTCCCCGAATTCGCACCAAGTTACTACAGATTCGCAAGTGCTTCAAAGACCGGATCTTCCTGCACGCGCCCGATGTCGGGCTGCGCCGTGCAGCGCCGCATCATTTCCCGCGACGGTCGGGACTTCGCGGCGAGTGCGGGATGCGGCGCGCGCGCGCAAGCTCGTTGAGATGCGCGACCTCGGCCGTGAGTGTCGTGTCGGCCGTTTTCGGCGATTCCCCGGGACTCAGGCAGAAGAGGTCCCACGCCTCGCCGCGCTCGCCGCGCTGGCGCACGTACCACTCGCCGCTCTTCCGGTCCCGCGTGATCGGGAAGAGGGCGCAGCGCCACGGCTTGAACTTGAAGCGGTCGCCCTCGCTCGCGCCGACCTGGTGCAGCACGCAGCCGTCCTTCCAGAACGCGCACCAGCCCTGGCTCACCTTGAGCGTCGGCAGGCCGTCCTTCTCCTGGTCGGAGAGGAAGCCCGACTTCTCGACCAGGCGGCGCGCCGCGGGCCGCAGATGCGGGAGGAACTTTTGGAGGTGCGCGGCGATGCGCTCCTGCTCGTCTTTCTCGACGGCGGGCCGGCCGTTCATGCAGCAGATGCCGCCGCAGGTGGGATAGACGCAGTCGAAGTGCGCCGTCGCGAGGTTCGCGACCTCGACCTTGGGCGGCAGCGGCTGCGCCGGCTCGCGGCGGTGCGTCATGGTCCCGACCGGGTCACCCGGCGCATGAAGATCACCTTGTCGTCGCCCACGCGGAAGAAGTCGGGGATGCGCGCCGCCTCGGCGTAGCCGGCGCGCTCGTAGAAGCGGCGCGTCGGAGCGTACGAATCCTTGCCGCCCGTCTCGATCAGGATGGTACGCCCGCCGCGGCGCGCCACGTCCTCCTCGACGGCGTGCAGCAGGCGCGCCCCGATCCCCTGCCGCTGCGCCGCCGGGTCGACCGCGATCCAGTAGACGTCGAAGACGCCGTCCGACATCGGCGCGAGCCCCCAGCAGACGTAGCCGGCGACGCGCGCACCGTGCGCGCCGTCCGGCGCGTCGGCGACGAGGAAGTTGTAGTCGTCGGACCGGACGATCCGATACGAGCCCTCGACGGCGAGCCGCTCGAGCGCGACGTCGACCAGCTCGAGCGCGACGCCGACCTCCTCCTCCGTGAACGCCCCCGTCGCGCGCAGGAGCGCGGCGATCGGGGCGCGGTCGGCCGCGCCGAGCTCACGCAGCGCCGGCGCGGGCATGGCGGAGGATCGCCTCGACGAGGTCTTCGTAGGAGCGCGGCGCGGCGCCGCGCCTCCCCCACGCGCGCGCGAAGCCGGCGTCGGGAGAGAGGTCGGGATTGGGGTTCACTTCGAGGACGACGGGCCCCTCGCTCTCGTGCAGCCGCAGGTCGACGCGACCGTAACCGCACAGTCCGAGCGCGCGCCAGGAAGAGAGCGCGATTTCGCGGACGCGCGCGGCGAGCGGCGCGTCGAGCGCGGCGTCCTGCACGGGCGTGCCGTTCCAATCGTCGCTCCCCTCCACCCACTTCGACTCGTAGGTGACGAGGCGCGGCCGGCCGGCGGGAAAGCGCGTGAAGTCGATCTCGGCGACGGGCAGGAGCTCGGGCGCGTCGGCGGAGCCGATCAGTCCGACGTTGAGCTCGCGCCCCTCGATGAAGCGCTCGACGAGCGCCGGCTGCCGGTAGCGCTCGATCACGAAGCGGGTGCGGTCGCGCGCGGCGGCTTCGTCGTGGACGACGCTCTCCTTCGAGATGCCGTGGCTCGCGTCTTCGCGCGACGGCTTGACGATCCACGGGAACGGACAGCGCGTCGCAGGATCGGTCGCGCGCGGATCGGGCAGCGGGTCGTCGGCGCTCTCGACCACGCACCCAGCCGCGACCGGGACGCCGCGCGCCGCGAGCAGCGCCTTCGCGAGCGGCTTGCGCAGCGACAGCGCGCAGGCGAGCGCGCCGTTGCCGGTGAACGGGAGCCCGGAGAGATCGAGCAGCGCGACGACCGCCGCTTCGAGCGCCGCGTCGCCGCGCAGCGACTCGACGAGGTTGAAGACGACGTCGGGCCGCGCGGCACGCAGCGCCGCGAGCAGGGCGTCCGGTTCGCCCGGCGCGGCGAGCCGCGTCGCGTCGTGGCCGCGCTCGCGCAGCGCCGCGACCACCGCGTCGGCGCAGCCGGCCACGGAGGCGACGGCGAGCGCGTCCTTCTCCTGGCCGTGCGCGAGCGCGCCGTCGTCGTTGAAGAGGACGGCGACGCGCATCGGATCACGCCCCGCGCGCGCGCGCGACGCCGCGCAGCCGCGCCAGCGCGGAATCCCCGAGGCGCGCAAGCGCCGAATCAAGAATCCCGCCGATCAGCCGGTCGTGGCTCCAGCCCGCCCTCTCCGCGAGGACGCAGAGGTCGCTCCAGCCCGGATTGAGGCCGGGCAGCGGATTGGCCTCGATGAACTTGAGCGTGCCGTCGCACGTGCAACGCAGGTCGACGCGGCCGACGTCGCGGCACTGCAGCGCGCGGTACGCGGCGAGCGCCACGCGCTCGACGCGCGCGACGAACTCGGGCGGGCGTTTTGGCGGGACGTGGTAGGCGACGTTCTCGGAGAAGACGCGCTTCACCTCGATCGAGTAGATGAAGTTCTCCGTGCCACCCTGGAGCGGCACGATCTCCATCACCCCGAGCGCGCGCGCGTCGGCGCCGCTGCCCAGGATGCCGACGGTGAACTCCGGCCCGGCGCAGAACTCCTCGACGAGCGCCGGCTCCCGATAGTCGGCGAGCAGCCGCGCGAGCTGCTTCTCGAGCTGCGCGCGGTCGTCGCAGCGCGAGCCGCTGCGCACGCCCATGCTCGACCCCTCCCAGAGCGGCTTCGCGATGAGCGGGAAGGCGATCTCGACGCGCGCCGCGTCCTCGACGCGCTCGGCGACGAACGAGCGCGGCGTCGCGACGCCGGCCGCGGCGACCAGCCGCTTGGCCGTCTCCTTGTCGAGCGCGGCCGCCAGCGTGAGCGGATCGCTGTGGGTGCACGGGATGCCGAGCATCTCGCAGACGGCCGGCACGTGCGCCTCGCGCGAGCGCGAGCCGGCCCCCTCCGCGATGTTGAAGACGAGCTCCGGCGGCTCGCGCAGCACCGCTTCGAGGAAGCGCCGCCCCCCGCCGAGGCGCCGGACCGTGTGCCCGCGCGCGGCGAGCGCCGCGGCGATGGCGTCGACGGTGCGCTCCGAGTCGTACTCCTCGAGCCGGTCGTCGGGGCCGTCGGCAGCCGCCGCGAAGTCGCTCTTCAGGTCGAACGCGAGGCCGATGTTCACGGTGCCATTCCGGTGGGAGTTTCGCGCGCCTACTGGCCGTCGCGCGCGAAGCCGCGGTGGGCCCACTTGCTCGCGCCCGCCGCCGCCGCCGCCGCCTTCTGGCGCGCGACCTCGGCGTCGGGCATCCGCTCGTGGTAGTCGAACTCGCGGCCCTGGAAGTTGCGCAGCCGGGCGCGGCCGCCGGCGCGATCGTAGGCGAGCAGGTACTGCGGGTTGACCGGTACCTTGCCGCCGCCGCCCGGCGCGTCGATCACGTACTGAGGGATCGCGAGCCCGCTGGTGTGGCCGCGCAGCCCCTCGATGATCTCGAGCCCCTTTTCGATCGTGGTCCGCATGTGCTCGCTGCCGCGCACCGGATCGCAGTGGTAGAGGTAGTAGGGGCGCACGCGCATCCGCATCAGCGCGTGCACGAGCTGCTTCATGGTCTCGACGTCGTCGTTCACCCCCTTCAGCAGCACCGCTTGATTGTTGAGCGGAATGCCGGCGCGCGTGAGGCGGTCGCAGGCGCGCGCCGCCTCGCGCGTGCACTCGCGCGGGTGGTTGAAGTGGACGTTGACTCAGAGCGGGTGGTGTTTCTGCAGCATCTCGCACAGCTCGTCGTCGACGCGCTGCGGCAGCGAGACGGGGATGCGCGTGCCGATGCGGACGATTTCGAGGTGCGGGACGGCGCGCAGCTTCGACAGGATCGAGTCGAGCTTGGCGGTCGAGCAGGTGAGCGGGTCGCCGCCCGACACGACGACGTCCCGCACGCTCGGCGTACGAGCGATGTAGTCGACCATCTGGTCGATTTGCAAATCTGGGACGGCGTCTTCGTACATGATCCGCTTGCGCGTGCAGTAGCGGCAGTAGACCGCGCACGAGTTGCTGATGACCATCAGCACGCGGTCGGGGTAGCGGTGCGTGATGCCGGGCACCGGCGAGAACTTCTCCTCGCCGAGCGGATCCTCGTCGCCGACGTCGCGGTACTGGTACTCCTCGTCGAGCGGCACCGCCTGGCGCAGGATCGGATCGTCGGGGTCGTCGGCGTCGATCAGCGCGAAGTAGTAGGGCGGGATGCCCATCCGGAAGTCGCGCAGCACCGCGCGGCGGCGCTCCCACTCTGCCGTCGCGACCGGCAGGTGCCTCAGGTGACGATCGAGCTGCTCGAGGGTCGTCACGCGGTTGCGGAACTGCCAGCGCCAGTCGTTCCAGTCGGCGTCCGGAACGTCGGGGAAGTAGCGGGCGCGGCCGCTGCGCGCGGTCGCGACGGACTCGGCGTTTCGCAGGTCAGGCGCCACCGTGGGCAGCGCGACGCCGCGGGGCTCGCTCACGAACGGTCTCCGTTGGACCTCGCAGACGACGTCCGCCCGAGGCGGAGACGCGAGGAAATGGACGGGGCGCAGGATCGCGGCGCGCGCGAGACGTCGAGGGACCCCTCGACCACGAGGAGCATCGTCCGAATCCGAGGGTCCGGAACCGGGGCTCGCATGCGGCAAGCCCGTCGCTCACCTTCATTGCGGAAGGCGGGGTCGCGCGGCGCCGTCGGCAGACCCGTCCGCACGGCGTCCGTTCGACGCGACCCGATCTTTCCACCCGCAGTGGAAGGTCGGAGCGTGCAGTTCGCCACCGACCGTGGGGAAAAGATCGGCGGGGATGATAGGAGGGGTCGGAGGGGCGGCAAGCGGAGAATCGCCGGCGGCGGGACGCCGATCGACGCGGTGAACTTGAAGCGGGCGGACGGCCGTATGACGATGCGCGGCTCCGGCCGCTGTCCCCCGAAGAGACCTGCATGAAAGCGCTCCGCGCCTGTTGCTCCGGCCTGCTGATCGGGCTCCTGGTCGGCGCCGGGCTCTTCCTCTTCGCGCGGCTGCGCTTTCCCGCCTTCCTCGCGGCGGGCGGTGACGCGGCGACGCTCGTCTCCTGGTTCGCCTTCGGCGTCGGCGCGCCCGCGCTGCTCCTGGGTTGGGCGTTCGGGCGGCGCGGCGTCGGGATCGCCGGCGGGCTCGCGGTCGCGCTGGTCGCGGGCGGGCTCGCCGCGCTCTTCGCCGCGACGCCGAGCCCCGCGGTCGTGGGCGGAGTGGCGCTCGTCGCGGGCGTCGTCGCCGGCGTCGTCTTCGCGCGGCCGTTCTTCTTCGAGGGGCGGCGCGGGCGGATCGGCCTCGGCGTCGCAACGTTGCTGCTGCTCGTCGCGGGCGGCGTCGCCTCCCCTTCGCGCTCCGCGCCGCCGTCCGCCCCCGCGGCGGCCGGCGCGGGCCGGCCGAAGATCTTCGTGTTCGGCCTCGACGCCGGCACGTGGACGATCCTGAACGAGCTCTTCCACGACGGCCGGCTGCCGAACCTGCGCCGGCTGCGCGATGAAGGATCCAGCGGCATCCTCCGCTCCGAGGTCGCGTCGTTCTCGCCGCGCGTCTGGACGACGATCGCCACCGGCAAGTTGCCGGCGAAGCACGGCGTGATCGACTTCGAGTGCTGCCAGAACGAGCACCTGAAGACGCGCCGCCTGTGGGAAATACTGCAGTCGCCGGCCGGCGGGAGCTGGAGCGTCGGCCTGTTCCAGTGGCTCATGACCTGGCCGCCCGATCCGTTCGAGCCGTTCATCGTGCCTGCCTGGATGGCGCGCGGCCCGGAGACGCAGCCGCCCGAGCTCGGCTTCATCAAGCAGATGGAAATCGCGTTCCAGAAGGGCGACGTCGACCACGGGCTGCACGACGACGCGAAGCGCATGAAGACGATCACGACGCTGCGCGACTGGGCGCGCGCCTACCTCGAGCACGGGCTGCGCTTCTCCACGGCGATGCGCTGCCTCGACAAGCTGCTCGCGGCGGAGAGCGTCGCCGACGCGCTCGCCGCGGAGGCCGGGACGGCGAAGCCCGTCGGCGACGCGCGCGGGCTGCTGCGCTACGCGGCGCGCCGCACCATCCAGCTCTGGCTCAACGGCGACGTCTACCTCGACCTCTACCGCCGCACGCAGCCCGACTTCAGCTGCATGATCCTGTACGGCACCGACAACCTCGCCCACAAGTTCTGGCAGCACCACTTCCCCGACGACTTCAGTCTGCCGCGTGAGCAGGCCGCCCCCTTCGCGAAGGTGCTGACCGACTACTACGAGGCGGCCGACGCGCTGCTCGGAGAGATCGTGCCGCTCCTGCCGGCCGAGACGACGATCGCGGTCGTCTCCGACCACGGCTTCTCGTCGCACGGCGAGGGCGGCGCCGCGACGCAGCGCGAGATGCGGCCCAACCTGACGCGGCTGGTCGAGATGGCGGGCGTCGCCGACGACAAGGTCGCGACCGCGGTCGTCGCGACGCACGGCTTCGTCCGGCCCAAGACGAACGACGCCGACGCGTCGAAGCACGCCTTCGACCAGCTCGTCGCCTTCTTCGAGCACTGCGTCGCCGTCGAGGGCGGCAAGCGGGCCTTCACGCTCAAGGTGCTCGAATCGGCGGAGCTCCAGGTCGACGTGAACCTCGACGCCGACCTGCAGCCCGGCTCGCGCATCGCGACGCCGGCCGGCGAGGTCGCCTTCGACCAGCTGGCCGCGATCGAGGACCGCAGCGGCAACCACCACCCCGACGGGATCGTGCTCTTGAAGGGTCCCCACGTCCGGCGCGGCCACCACGTGACCGGGGCGCGCCTGCAGGACGTGACGCCGACGCTCCTCTACCTCGAGGGCAAGGCGGTCGGCGCCGACATGGACGGCGTCGTGCTCTACGACGTGGTCGACCCCGCCTTCTTCGAGAAGAACGGCGACGCGGAGCGCATCGAGAGCTGGGACCCCCGCGTCCCGATCGAGCGCGACCGTTCGATCGTCGGCGACGAGTCGATCTGGAAGGCGGAAGCGATCCGGATCGGCTACGTCGGCGGCGGCGAATCGACGAAGCCCGCGCCGCGCGAAGGCGAGAAGGGGTCGCCGAAGAAGGAGTGAGCGCGCGCGGCGGCGATCCCGATCGGACGACGAATCGGGATGGAGCGGGTGATGAGGATTGAACTCACGACAACCACGTTGGCAACGTGGTGCTCTACCACTGAGCTACACCCGCCCGGGAAACACGAGGGGCGGGAAGGTAGCGCGAGCGCGCGAAGGTGTCAAACCTCGGGAACGCGCGCGAGGCCGAGGTAGCGACGACCCGCGCCGATCGGATGCGCGTCGCGTCGCGCGCGCGCGAGCCAGCGTCGCGCCGCGCGCACCGAATCGGCGATGGAAGAGCCGCGCGCGAGACCGGCCGCGATTGCGCTCGCGAGCGCGCAGCCGGTGCCGCGCGGCGATTCGCCCGGCTCGCGCGGCTGCGCGAGGTCGGCGTCGCCCGCGGCGCCGCGCAGACGGTCGACGACGGTCCGATCGCGGCGCGCGAGGAGGTGGCCCCCTTTCAGGAGGACGCTGCGCGGCCCGAGCTCGAGCAGCGCGCGCGCGGCCGCGTCGGGATCCCGCGCGACGTCCTCGGGCGCGACGCCGAGCAGCGCGGCCGCCTCGAGCGCATTGGGGGTGAGCAGGTCGACGCGCGGCAGGAGGCGCTCGCGCAGCCGCCGGACCGCCTTCGTCGAGAGGGCCGCCGGCCCGCGCGTCGGCGCGAGCACCGGGTCGAGCACGATCGGCGGCCAGCGGCTGTGTGAGAAGAGGCGCGCGAGCCCGTCGATCCACGCCTCGTCGGCGAGCATCCCGATCTGCACCGCCCCGAGGCGCGCCGCGGCGCGGACGCATTCGATCCGGGCGCGGCCGCTGCGCCACGGGAGCGGCTCGATCGCGACGACCCCGCGCGCGCTCTGGAGCGTGAGGCAGCTCGCGACCGCCGCCCCGTGCACGCCGTGCAGCGCGAGGACCTTCAAGTCGAGCTCGAGGCCGGCGCCGCCGCTCGGATCGGAGCCGGCGACGATCAGGACGAGCGGCGGGCGGGAATTCCGCCGCGGCGTGCGGCGCGTCACAGGCCGAGCCCGCGCAGGTGACGCACCGCGCCGAGCAGCGGCCCCGGCCCGCCGAACGGCTCGACGCGCGCGACGAACGGCACGGCGCTGCCGACGGCGGAGCGCAGCTCGACGAAGTCGACCTCGCCGGCACCCGCGGGCAGCCCGTCGATCGTCCCGAGCGCGTCGCAGGCGTCGACGCCGGCGCAGAGCGCGCCGAGACGAGTCAGCCACTCGGTCGCGAGCCCGCCCCCCGAGGCGGCGATCGCGTGCGCGCGCCCGGCGTCGTGCCAGTAGGCGATGCGCCGCCGCTTCCCGAGGTCCTCGAAGATCGCGGCGAGCTCGTCGGGCCGGCCGAAGTCGTCGCGCCCGCGCGGCGTGACCAGCGCGACGCCGACCTCGGGCACCTGGCGCAGCACCTCGTGGAGGATGCGGCAGGTGCGGTCGAGCGCGACGAGGCCGACGGCGCCGTGCTGCACCTCCCTCGCCGCCGGCAGCGTCCCGAGCTCGACCTGGACCCACGAGGCGCGCACCGCGACGGCATAGCGGGCGGTCGCGAGCAGCGAGACGACCACCGCCTCCGGCGCGAGCTCCCCCGTGACGAGGTCGGCCGGCGCCGCTCCCCCCTTCCGATCGGGCCGGGCCGCCGCGTCGCCGCGGTCGTGGCAGACGTGGCGGACCGCCAGCACCATCGCGCCGACCGATGCCGACGTGAGATGAGCCGGCGAGGGGGCGTGCTCGGTGCGTCCGGGCACCCAGCGCCGGACGCCGAGCGCTTCGAGCCACTCCGCGACGTCGCCGGGAGACGGGAAGCTCCTCCCGTCGCCGTCCACCGCCACCGCGATTCGACCGCTGCCCGCCATCCAACGTCCCTCCGCTTTTTTCTAACGAGCCCAGGATGCCACCGGTAGAAGGCCTTCGTTCCCGGCCCCACCCGGGGGCACGGACGCGGCGTCGGATTTCGTCGGGTCGCCATCTTCGATGAGTCGCGCGCGGCCGCAGCCAATCGATCGTCCAGCCGTTTCAGAGGAACTCGCAATGAACCATTGGAAGAAGAGTCTGTTCACGGCGGCGGCGCTCGTCGCGGCATTGCCGCTCGCGCGCGGGCAGCCGGCCCCGGTCGCCACGCGTGCATGGAGCGCGGATGCGCCCGCCGCAAGCGACGCGTCGGCGTCGGCGGATCGCGCCTACCTCGGCGTCTACCCCGGCACCAATGCGGAAGGGGGCGGGGTCAAGCTCGAACAGGTGGTCGACGGCAGCCCGGCCGCGAAGGCGGGCCTGCAGGCGGGCGACGTCATCACGGCCCTGGGCGACCGCACCGTCGGCAGCGACGAGGAGCTGCGCGAGGCGATCGCGTCGCACCAGTCGGGAGAGAAGGTCCGGGTCACCTTCCTGCGCGAGGGCGAGAAGCGGCGCACGAGCGCGCGCCTCGGCAAGGCGCCGTCGGAGACCGACGCGGGCGGCGGCGAGGTCGGAACGGTCACCGAGCGCACGGCCGAGAAGGCCGAGAAGGCCGCGCAGGCGGAGAAGGCGACGAAGGTCGACCAGGAGAAGGCCGCGAAGGCCGCGAAGTCCGAAAAGACGGCGAAGGCTGACCAGGAGAAGGCCGCGAAGGCCGCCAAGGAAAAGGTCGCCAAGGCGGAGAAGGCCGCGGCGGGCGGCGGGATCGTCGAGGGCGAGCGGGCCAAGGAAGGTGACGACTCCGGGTACATGGGCGTCATGCTCGCGCCGGCGGGCGACGGCCGGACCAGCGTCTCCTCCGTCGTCGACGGCTCCCCGGCGCAGAAGGGCGGCCTGCAGGCGGGCGACGTCATCCTCAGCATCGACGGCGAAGCGGCCGCCACGACCGACGATCTGGTCGGCCTCGTGAAGAAGCACCACGCCGGCGACAGGGTCACCGTCGCCATCGAGCGCGACGGCAAGCCGCAGAAGTTCAAGGTCAAGCTCGCCGCGCGCAGCACCGCGAACCTCGGCGCGGGCGTTGGCGGAATGGCGGCGCCAGTCGAGGTGAAGCCGGAACCGAAGGCCGCGGAGACGGCGGTGGCGCCCACCGCGAAGGCGCGCGCGCGCGTCGTGAAGCCGGCCGCGGGCGAGGGCGCCAGCGGCGGCGGCGACCCCGCGATGCGCAAGGAAGTCGAGGCGATGCGCGCCGAGCTCGATGCCATGCGCAAGTCGATGGAAGAGCTCAAGGTGCGCTGCGAGTCGCAGCAGAAGACGATCGAGAAGATCCGCCGCGCGCTCGACGGCAACGACGAGCCCGGCTCCTTCTCGTACGGCGGGACGATCGCGGTCCCCGCGGGCGCCCCGGCCACCGTCGTCAACCTCCCCTCCGATATCGGCCTCCCCTCCGAGCTCGCGACGACCGATCCGGCGGCGGTCGCGGTACCGGACGGCGGCGTGTTCCAGATCGAGGCGGCGCAGGGCGAGACGCCGATCATCCTCCACCTCGAGGGCAGCGACCAGAAGATCGAGCTCGAGGGACTCGGCCCCCAGATCCAGGCGATCGTGCAGAAGCACGAGGGCGACGGCGCGGTCCTCCGCGTCAAGCCGAAGGTCGAAGGCAACGTGATCGAGCTCGAGGTCGTCGCCGAGGGCGATGAAGGCTGCTGCGGCGCCGTCGTCTGCGAGGACGGGACCCCGGAGACCCGGACGATCGTCGTGCAGGGCGTGCCGGCGAATTCGGCGAAGAGAATCCAGCTCGCGCCGCACGGAAGCGTCGCCGCACAGGACGGCTCGCACCACCAGCAACAGGCATTCGTCGTCGACTCCACCGGTCGCGCGACGGCGATCGCTTCGGGCATGCGTGGCGTCGTGGTGCACGGCCAAGGCGCGCCCGCGAACGGCGGCGGTTGTTGCTGCTGCTGCCAGCAGCAGGCGGTCTTCCACGGCGATCTCGCCATGCAACACCCGGGCATGGGTGGTCACGCCGGCATGGGCATGGGCGGACACGCGGGCATGGGAATGAGCGGACACCCGGGCATGGGCGGTCACGCGGGAATGGGCATGGGCGGGCACCCGGGCACGGCCACCTTCGAGGTGCTGCCTCCCGACGCGCCGCACCCGGGCCAGCGGCCGGCGCGCGCGCACATGCCCGGAGTCCCGGGCAAGCCGACCCCGCCGCCCGCTCGCAACTCCCCGATGAAGTTCGAGTTCAAGGCGCCGCAGGCGCAGTCGTTCCCGCAGTTCGCGGGCGGCGGCACGATCGTCTGGAAGTGCGATGGCCCGTGCGAGCTGACGCTCAGCGCCGCGGGGGCGCAGTTCCGCTGCGAGGGCTCGTGCGAGATCTCGCAGACCGCCGGCGTCGCCGATTTCGCCGATTTCGCCGGCTTCGACGGTGGGACGGCCGACCTGGCCATCGAGGACTTCGGCAACGCCGACTTCGTCGAGCTGGAGGACGGCAGCGCGACGCTGATGTTCGCCGCCGGCGACGACGCGGAAGAGACCGAAGGCGAGGAGGAGTGCTGCGAGGAAGGGAAGTGCTGCGAGGAAGAGGGCAGCGGCTGCTGCGAAGAGTCGAACGACTCCGACGACGAAGAGCACGAGGACGGGGACGACGACGAGCATGAGGACGGGGACGAGGACGATGACGACGACGACGACGACGACGTCTCGACGCCCGCTGCCGCCTCGATCGCCCTCCCGGCGATCTGATCGGCAACGACAGGACGACGATTCCGGAACGATCGGGGCGCCGGCGGGAGACCGCCGGCGCCCCGCTGCTTTCCGAAAAGGCTCAGACCTTCAGGTCTTCGATCTCGCGGCGCGCCCCGCCCGCGACACGCTTCAGCGCGGGCTCGACCTGCTCCGATAGGAACTCGGTCACCTGCTGCGCCGCGCGGCCGGTCAGCGTCGACCCGTCGACGAGCTTCTCGAAGCCGCGCTTCACCGCCGCGAAGGCCGGGTCGGCGGCGAGCCGCTTGAAGAGGTCGTTGTCGGCGGCGCCGCCCTTCATCCGCTCCGCCGCGGCGCGCGCGTGCACGCGCAGCTTCTCGTGGAGCTCCTGCCGGTCGCCGCCCGCCTGGACGGCCTGCATCAGGATCTCCTCGGTCGCCATGAACGGCAGCTCGCGCTCGAGGTGGGCGCGGATGCGCGGCTCGTGGACGAGGATCCCGCGGAAGATGCTCTGGTAGACGCGCAGGACCGCGTCGGCGGCGAGGCACGCCTCGGCCAGCACGATGCGGCGGTTGGCCGAGTCGTCGAGCGTCCGCTCGAGCCACTGCTGCGCCGCCGTCTCGGCGGCGTTCGCCGGAAGGTGGATCAGGAGGCGCGCGAGCGAGACCATGCGCTCGGCGCGCATCGGATTGCGCTTGTAGGCCATCGCCGACGAGCCGACCTGCTTCTCCTCGAACGGCTCCTCGATCTCCTGCTCGTGCGCGAGCAGGCGCAGGTCGTTCCCCGCCTTCGCCGCAGACTGGCCGAGCCCCGACAGCGCCGCGAGGATGCGCGCGTCGACCTTGCGCGGGTAGGTCTGGCCGGTGACCGCGAAGGTCGTCGCGAAGCCGAGCCGCGCGGCGAAGCGCCGGTCGAGCTCGCGCACCTTGGCGTGGTCGCCGTCGAACAGCGACAGGAACGACGCTTGGGTGCCGGTCGTCCCCTTGACGCCGCGCAGCGGCAACCACGCGATCAGCCGCTCGAGCTCTTCGAAGTCGAGGAGCAGGTCCTGCAGCCACAGGCAGGCGCGCTTGCCGACGGTGGTCGGCTGCGCCGGCTGGAAGTGGGTGTACCCGAGCGTCGGCAGCGCGCGGTAATGCCGCGCGAAGTCGGCGAGCTGCTGCATGACCTGCGCCGTCGCGTCGCGCAGCAGCACGAGCGCTTCGCGCAGCACGATCAGGTCGGCGTTGTCGGTGATCGTGCACGAGGTCGCGCCCAGGTGCAGGAACGGCTTCGCCGGCGGGTGGAGCTCGGCGAAGGCGTGCAGGTGGGCCATCACGTCGTGGCGGAGCGTCTTCTCGAGCTCGGCCGCGCGCGCGAGGTCGATGTCGTCGATGCGGCGCGCCAGCGCGGCGATCTCCGCCGCGGGGAGGTCGAGGCCGAGCTCGCGCTGCGTCTCGGCCAGCGCGATCCAGATCTCGCGCCAGAGCTTCGCTCTCCGCCGCTCCGAGAAGAGCTCCTGCATCGCGCGGCTCGTGTAGCGCGACGCGAGCGCGCTGCGCCAGAGCACGCCCGGATCGGCCGCCGCCTCGTCGTCCGCGCCCTTCGCCCCCTTCGTCATTGGCCTCCCCGCTCAGCCGGTCAGCTTCGGACCGAAGGCGCGCCATGCGTTGAACGCCGCCGCGACGCCCCCCACCGCGACGAGGCGCAGCAGCGCGACGCGCAAGCGCCCCGGCCCGCGCACCCCCCACCAGAGCGCGATGCAGCCGATCCCGCCGAGCAGGTCGATGCAGACGTCGGCCGGGTCGGAGCTGCGATGCGGCGTGGACGCCTGGTGCCATTCGTCGACGATGCCGTAGGCGAGGACGATCAGCAGGACCAGCGCGAGCCGCGCGCTCGTGAGCGCGCCGTCGCGGCGGAACGCCTCGGCCAGGAGCAGCGCGAGCACGCCGAAGAGCACGAAGTGGAAGGAGTTCCCGAGGAACCCCCAGGCCGGCCCGCCCCCTCCGACCCCCTCGAGCGAGCTCGACGAGAGCCACCAGATGAGGCCGGCGTGCGCCACGGCGAGCGCGGCGGCGACCGGCGGCAGGCGCGAGGAGTCAGCGCCGCTTGACGAGGCGGACACAGGTCCCTCCCCCTTCGCGCGAGCGCCACTCGACCTTGTCCATCGTCTGCTGGATGAGGAAGAGGCCGCGCCCCGACTCGGCGTCCTCGCCCGGCAGCGCGGCGTTGGCGGCGGCGGCGCGCGCCGCGAAGTCGCCCCGGTCGCGCACCTCGATCTCGAGCCGGTCGACGTAGAGCGCCACCACGAGCTCGACCGTCTCGCCGCGCGCGCGCGAGCCGGCGTGCTCGCACGCGTTGACCAGCACCTCGTCGAGGCCGAGCAGGACCGACTCGCGCGCCGCCTCGGAGAAGCCGTACGCCTCGAGGAGCGAGCGCAGGTGCGAGCGGACCACGCGGACCGCGTCCGCCTCCGGGGCGATGCGGAGGTCGACGGAGAGCTCGGGGCGCGGATCGGGGACGGTCACTTCGGCACGTTAGAGCGCCCGCGCGAAGGGGACAAGGAAAGCGGGCGGGCGCGGCCGATCGCCCCGGAGCGTCGTTCACATGGGCGCGCGCGCGAACGAAAGCGAGAGGTCGAGCGCCGCCGCCGAGTGCGTGAGCGCGCCGACCGAGATGCGGTCGACGCCCGCCTCGGCGAAGGCGCGCACGTTCGCGAGCGTGATCCCGCCCGACGCCTCGAGGCCGACGCGCGGATGGCGGGCGCGCACCACGGCGACCGCCTCGCGGACGCGCGCCGGCTCGAAGTTGTCGAGCAGGACGAGATCGGCGCCGGCGGCCGCGGCGCGCAGCGCCTCGTCGACGTCGAAGACCTCGACCTCGAGCTTCAGATTTCGTGATGCCGGCGCGGCGCGCGCCGCCGCGATCGCGGCCTCGATCGGGCGCGGTGCCGCGCCGAACATCAGGTGGTTGCTCTTGATCAGGACCATGTCCCACAGGCCGACGCGGTGGTTCACGCCGCCGCCCGCGGCGACGGCCCGCTTGTCGAACGGGCGCAGGCCGGGCGCCGTCTTGCGCGTGTCGAGGATCGCCGCGCTGGTGCCCGCGACCGCGTCGACGAAGCGGCGCGTGAGCGTCGCGACACCCGACATGTGCTGCACCAGGTTGAGCAGCGTGCGCTCGGCCGCGAGCAGGGCGCGCGCCCGCCCGCGCACGACCGCCACGACGCTCCCGGGACGGACCGCGGTCCCGTCGGCGAGCAACTCCTCCGCGGTGGCCGCGGGATCGAGCAGGCGGACGATGCGCTCGACGAGGTCGGCGCCGCAGACGACCCCGGCCGCCTTGACGGCGAGGCGCGCCGTGGCGGTCGCATCGGCCGGGACGATCGCGGCGGCCGTCACGTCGCCGCGGCCGAGGTCCTCGGCCAGGAACGCGCGCAGGCGCTCCTCGAGGTCGGCGGGCGGCCAGCTCGCGGCGGCGCGATCGGACGGGGTCGGCGGCGTCATGGTCGCAGCAGCGTGGCGCGGCGCGGCGCGGCGCGCAAGCGCGGCGTCATTCGCCGAACGCGATGCGCGGCGCGAGCTGCGCGGCCGCCCGGTCGCCCATCCCGGCGACGCGCTCGACCAGGTCGTCGACGTCGCGGAAGCGACCGTCGTCGTGGCGCGCGCGGACGATGCGCGCGGCGAGCGCGACACCGACGCCCGGCAGCTCCGCGAGCTCCTCCTCGGAGGCGTGGTTCACGTCGATCCGCTCCGCGGCATGGGCGGGCGAGTAGCGGCGCGAGATCGAGCGCGTGTGGAGACTTGCCAGGACCGCGGCGGCGACGAGCAGGCCGGCGACGAAGAGCAGTGCGCGCCGATCGCGTTCGCGGACCGGCGCCTCCGCTTCACGCGGTTCCGGCATGGCCGTTCAGAGCGCGCGGCCGCGCGTGCCGCACCAGCGAGAAGTAGCGCCGCACGACGTCGTCGATCGCCGCCTCGAGCTCGGCGCGGTCGGAGATCGGCCGGCGCAGCTCGGGCGCGTCGCCGAGGCAGAGCGCGAGCTCGCTGCCCGTCTCGAGCACGGCGAGCACCTCGTCGCGCAGCCGGAAGCGGACGAGGTCGCCGTCGACCTCCTCCTCGATCTCGTCGCCGATGCGGAGGATCTTCTTCTTGGCGAGGTCGAGCAGCGGCACGTCGGATTTCACGCGCTTCGACTCGGGGGCCGGCGCCGCCGCAGCGGCTTTCGGCGGGGGACGGGGAGGATCCGTCGCCGGAGGAGGGCCTTGCGACTCTCCTCCGGCTCGGACCACGACCAGGCGGTCCACGCCCTGCAACGGGAGCGTGTGCGTCTCCGCCAACTCGATTCCCAGCGATCGAAGCCAATCGCTGGCGTCGAGCAGCGCGTCGGACGCGCGTCGCACGCAGAGGACGACCCGAGGATCCGCCGCGAACGACACCGCGTCCGCACGGAACAGCTTCTCGAGCAGCCCACGCATTCGCCGCACTTCGACCAGGACGCACACCGCACGGCCGAGCAACGCCGGAATTCCATCCACCCCCTCCCCGAGGGCGATGAGCGGTCGCGAAGCCGCGTCCTTGAGGACGAGATCCAGCGTGAGCTCAGGGGTGAGTCTGAGCCCGACGTCGAGGACCTTGAGGCCCCGCTCCAACAACTCCGGTTGTTCCGCGAGTCGGGAAAGTGCCTCCCCCGCCTCGCGATGCTGCGACCCGGCCTGGAGCATTTCGCTCCTCCCCAACCTCAACGACCTTCGCCGCCTGGAGACCTTGCGATCTCACGAAGGCCATTTCCGCCATCCACTGACCGGTCGGGGCGACATTGTAGGGAGCGGCGCCTTGTCCACAACAGATCGTGTTTCAGGCTCTTCCTGACCCCCACGAATATGGTCCGGGGCGCCCATCGACCTGGGGGCCTTGCCCCATTCCAAGCGACAGTAAGCTCGCACGGCTTCGCGCTGGTCCGCGGCGGTCCCATGGAGATCCCGTACATGCCGCTGCGTCCGCTGCTGCTGTCCGGCCTCCTGGCGCTGGCGGAGACGCCGGGCGAGCCGGGCCCCGGCGAGAACGGCCAGGTCCTCGAAACGAAGAAGCCGGGCAGCGAGGCCCCCGCCTTCCAGTTGGAGACGCTCGACGCCCGCAAGGTGACGTCGGCGGAGTTGTTCGGTGACGCCAAGGACCGGACCGTCCTCGTCCTCGTCTTCTGGTCGCGCCAGTGCCCTTGGGTCGAACGCTGGAATCCCGACCTCGAGGCGCTGGTGCAGGAGTTCGCGAAGCAGCCGCGCGTGCGCTTCGCCGTGGTCGACTCCGACAAGAACGAGACGGGCGACCCCAAGGCGATCCGCGACTACCTCGCCAAGACGAAGTACACCTTCACCGTCTACCTCGACCGCCGCAACGTCCTCGCCGACGCGCTCGGCGCGACGACCACGCCGCACTGCTTCGTCTTCCGCGAGCGCAAGCTCGTCTACACCGGCCGGATCAACGACCGCCGCCCGCCCGAGGCGATCGCGAGCTCGAAGCCGGCGTCGCCCCCGCCGCCGCCTCCGCCGCCCGATCCGCTGCTGAAGAAGGCGATCCTCGCCGCGCTCGAGGGCAAGGCGCCCGACGTGCCGGTCGACGCCCCGACCGGCTGCCGGATCAAGCGGCAGTGAGCCGCGCGCGGCGGCGATGACGACGGCCGTTCGCGTCGACCGCTTCGTGCTGCGGAGCGCCGCGCTGCGCGGCAACCCGCAGGGCGACCCCGACGAACGCGAGGTCGTGGTGGTCGTGCCGCCCGACTACGAATCGGGCGCGCGCCGCTACCCGCTCGTCCTCGTGCTCGCGCCGTTCGCGGGCTTCGGGGCGACGCTGCTCAACCGCGGCTGCTGGGACGAGGGGCTCGACCAGCGGCTCGCCCGCCTCTTCGGCGAGGGCTGCCCGCCCGCGCTCTTCGTCCTGCCCGACGCGAGCACGCGGCTCGGCGGCTCGCAGTACGTGAACTCGGGCGCGCTCGGCCGCTACGAAGACCACGTCGTCGACGAGGTGCTGCCCGAGGTCGAGCGGCGCTATCGGACGCTGGCGAAGCCGGGCGGGCGCGCCGTGGCCGGCCGCTCGAGCGGCGGCTTCGGGGCGCTCCACCTCGCCTTCCAGCGGCCCGGCCACTTCGCGGCGGTCGCGAGCCTGAGCGGCGATCTCGGCTTCGAGCTGAGCTACGGCCGCGACTTCCCGGTCTGCGCCGCGACGCTCGAGCGCGCCGGCGGCGTGCAGCCCTTCCTCGACGGCTTCTTCGCGCGCCACCGCCGCGGCGGCGACGACTTCACGACGATCAGCACGCTCGCGCTGGCGGCCGCCTACTCGCCCGATCCCACGGCGCCTGGCCGCTTCGCGCTGCCGTTCGACCCGCGGACCTGCGAGCTCGAGCGCGACGTCTTCGCGCGCTGGCTCGCGTTCGACCCGGTGCAGCGCGTCGCGCGCGAGGCGGCGGCGTTGCGCTCGCTGCGCCTCCTCTTCGTCGACTGCGGGACGCGCGACGAGTACTTCCTCCAGTACGGCGCGCGCCGCTTCGCGCGCGCGGCGCAGCGCGAGGAGATCCCGCTCGAGCGGGAGGAGTACGACGACGGCCACCGCGGCACCTCCTACCGCTACGACGTCGCGCTCCCCCGCCTGGTGAAGGCGCTCGATCCGGCAGGCCCCTGAGCGCGCGCCGCATCCGGCCCGATGGACGCGCCCTCCCCCGCCGCCCGCCCTCCGCGCTCGATTCGCGCCAGCGCGCTCCTCTTCGTCGGCTTCGTCGGCCTCCTCCTGCTCGGGGTCGAGGGGCTGCGCCGCCTCGCGAGCGCGGGCGACGCCGCCCCGTTCGACCCCGCCGACCTCGCCACGCTCTCGCCGCCCGACGCGCTTGAGATCGCGCTCTTCGTGCTCCTCGCGGCGGCGCGGCTCGGCGTGGCGGGCTTGACAAGGCACCCGCGCCGTCTGCTGCCGCTCCTCGATCTGCCGCTGCTCGGGCTCGCGGTGGCGGTGAGCGGCGGGACGCTCTCGCCGCTCGACCCGACGCTCGCGCTCGTCTACGTCACGGCGCTGCTCTTCCGGCGCGGCGCGGAGACGGGGCGCACGCCGCGGCGGCGCCTCGCGCTCGAGCTCCTCTTCGGGCTCGGCGTGCTGCACGCGGTCGTGCTGCGCCACGACACGCGCCGCCTCGCGCACGGGACCGAGGAGGAGACGCGCCGCGTCGCCGCGACGATCGACGCCGCGCGCAGCGACGTCGCCTCCGCGCTGCACACGATCGAGATCCCCCCCGCCGGCGCCGCCGCACCCGCCGCACCCGTCGCGCCCGCGACCGGCGACGCTGCGAGCGCCGCCCTGGCCGAGATGGCCGACCGACTGCGCGCGGCCCAGGACGCCATCGCGAGCTTCCTCGATCGCCTCGGCGCGACGACGTCGACGCGCGCGATCGGCGAGGCGAAGCAGGAGCTCGAGGAGAAGCTCGACGGGCTGCACGACCGCTTCTTCGAGGCGCGCTCGCTCTGGCGCCAGGCTTCGCCCGTCGCGCGGCCCGGCGCGGAGCCGTCGGTCGCGAGCGCGGTCGAGTCGCTCGACCTGCTGCGCGAGACGCAGTGGAACGTGCGCCAGGACCTGCTCGTGCGCATGGACGACGTCGAGCAGTCGCTGGCGCGCCGCGACCGGATGACGGAGCGGCAGGGCGAGTTCCTGCGCGACGCCACGCTGCGCCGCCTCGCGCTCGCGGCGTCGCTCCTGCTCTTCGCGTGGTTCGCGATCGCGCTGCGCGACCGCCTCGCCGCCGCCGTGCGCGAGTCGGAGGAGCGGCGCGCCCGCCGCGACGTCGAGGCGTCGCAGCAGGAGACCGAGCACTGGATCGCGGTGACCGCCGGCCTCACGCACGGGCTCGGCAACGACATCCTCGCCTACGACGTCTGGCTGCGCGAGATCGAGCGCGAGCTCGGCGGCGTGGCCGACGTGCCGGCGCGCGTGCGCGAGCGGCTGCGCGTCCTGGTCGACAGCAATCGCGGGCGCCTCGGCTTCCTGCAGTTCCTCGACGCCTTCGCGCGGCAGCGGCAGCACGCGGCCGGCGACGCGCCGCCGCCCGCGACCGAGCCGGTCGAGCTCCCCGCGCTGCTCGAACGCGTGCGGCGCAACCTCGCGCAGGTCGAGATCGCCGACCTGCCGCCGGAAGGGAGCGACGCCGGCGTCGACCGCCAGATCCGCAAGCTGCGCGATCTCGGGCTGCAGGTCCGCTGCGACGATCCCGCCGCGGCACGGCTCGCGCACGGCCAGCGCGGCCTGGTCGAGTTCGTCGTCTACGAGCTCCTGAAGAACGCGCTGCGCAGCGCGACGGGCGAGCGGCCGCTCGTCGCGCGCCTCGCCCCGCTCGCGCGCGCGGCTCCGGGCGGAGGCGGCGTCGAGCTCTCGCTTGAGAACGACGTCCAGGTCGACGTCTCGGAAGGCGCGTGCCCGAACTGCGGGAGGACGGGCCGGCTGCGGCGCGTGCGCCGCCGCCGCGACGCCCCCGCCGCGTGCGACGCCTGCTTCGGGCCGGCGCTGCAGCGGCTGCTCGACGAGAGCTTCGCGCCCGGCAAGGGCGGCGGGACCGGGCTCGGCCTCTTCCTCATTCGCTACTTTCTGTCGACCTTCTGGCGCGGCGCGGCGCGCGCGACGGTGGTCGACGAGGCGGTCCCGCTCGTGCGATTCACCGTCGAGCTCCCCGACGCGGGCCGCCCCGAAACGGGAGCGCCATGACCGAGCCGCTGCGGATCCTCTACTGCGACGACAGCGGCGGCGCGCTCGACGGCTTCCAGCGCGAGGTCGCGGCGCCGCTCGGCGCGAGCGCGCAGGCGCAGACCGCGGCGTCGCTCGACGGCTTCCGCGAGCTCGTGCAGCGCGGCGAGACGTTCGACGTGGTCGCCTCCGACCTCAACTTCGAGCGCGTCGGCGGCGGCCCCAAGGACGGGCTCCTCCTGCTCGGCGAGGCGCGCCGTGCCTTCCCCGACGCCGAGCTCCTGCTGCTCACCGCCTACGCGGGCGCGCTCACGTTCGAGGAGGGGCTCGCGCTGGCGCAGGCGGGGCTCACCCCCGACCGCGTGTTCCGCAAGACCGAGGCGGAGGATCCTAGGTCGGTCTGGCTGCGGCTGCGCGAGCGCCTCTCCGGCATCGTGCAGGCGCGCGGCCGCCACGACGAGCGCGTGCACGCGCTCGAGCGCGAGCGCTGGTTCCACAAGGCGCGCGGGCTCGAGGAGTCGATCGCCCGCGTCGCGGAGCTGCCGATCGCGGAGGCGGCCCGCCTGATCCGCGCCGACCCGGCCCGCTTCGCGGCGGGCATGGTCGGGCAGAGCTTCGGGCTGCGCGACGTCCTGCAGGTGCTCGAGCGCGCGGCGAAGCGGCAGAGCGACGTGCTGATCCTGGGCGAGACGGGGACCGGCAAGGAGCTGGTGGCGCGGGCGCTCCACGACGGCGGTCCGCGCCACGCGAAGCCGTTCGTGAAGACCGACCTCGCGTCGGCGAACCGCGAGCTGATCGCCTCCGAGCTCTTCGGCCACGAGCGCGGCTCGTTCACCGGCGCGCAGAAGAGCCGCCGGGGGCTGCTCGCCGAGGCCGACGGCGGCACCATCTTCTTCGACGAGATCGGCAACCTGCCGCCCGAGATGCAGGCGAGTCTGCTGCGCGTGCTGCAGGACCGGACCTTCCGCCCGGTCGGCGCCGAGCACGACGCGAAGGTCGACGTCGTGGTCGTCGCCGCCACCAACGTCGACCTCGAGGAGGCGGTGCGCCAGGGACGCTTCCGCGCCGACCTGCTCGAGCGGCTGAGCGTGGTCCACCTCGAGCTGCCGCCGCTGCGCGAGCGGCGCGAGGACGTCCCGCTGATCGCGGCGGTGGTGCTCGACGAGCTGCGCGCGCGCTTCCAGGTCCCCGGCTTCACGAAGATCACGGCCGAGGCGCTCGCGAAGCTCGCGCGCGAGCCGTGGCCGCGCAACGTCCGGCAGCTGCGTAACGCGCTCGAGCGCCTCTTCAGCGAGCTCGACGACGCGACCGATCCGATCGGCGCGGAGCACATCGCGAAGGTGCTGCCGCGCGAGACACCGACCGCCGCGGCCGAGAAGCCGCTCTGGCGGCGCGTGCTCGACGGCGAGGAGGGGCGTACGCTCGCCGAGCTCGCGCACCAGTACGGCGACGAGGCGGTGCGCGAGGTGATCGAGAAGACCCTGCTCGAGCTGCACGGTCCTCCCGACGAGGACCAGGCGGCCCGCCTCTTCCACGGCATGAAGCCCAACACCTGGCGGCAGTTCGCGTTCAAGCGCGGCCTGACCTACCAGCGCGTCCGCCGCGGCGAGACATGACGCGCGTACGACGACGGAGAACGGAATGCTCGCGAGCCTCGCCTCCCTCGCCTCCCTCCTCTGGGCCGCGCCGCTCGCCACGGGCGCCGGCGAGGTCCAGCGCGCGATCGGGCCGTTCGAAGCGTCCGCCGAGGCGACCGGCGAGACATTCCGGGCCATCTCCGTCGGCGAAGCGGACGGCGACGTGGCGTGGGTGCGCGCGCGCGCGACCTTCCGGCTCGACGGCGCGCCGGAGGGCGGCCACTGGCTGCTCTGCCTCGGCGGGCCGGGGCTCGAGCTCGACGCCGCGCTGAACGGACGCGCGCTCACGCGCATCGTCGACGCCTGCGCCGACCGTGCCGAGCTGCGCGCCGGCCCGCGCTTCGACGTCGACTCCGCCGACCTCGTCGCGGGCGACAACCAGCTCGTCGTCACGTTCAAGGGCGAGCGCCTCGGGCGCGGCTTCGAGGCGGGGCCGGCGCTGCTCCTCTCGCCCGCGCCGTCGCAACTGCTGCGCGCGCTGGCGATCGCGGGCGACCTGTCGGCGCGCGTGGGGAACCTCTCCGCCTTCGCGTCGCTCGGCAAGTCGGGGACGCTGCTCGACCGCGTGACCTTCCTGCAGCCCGACGGCGCCTGGCGCCTCGCCGCGCAGGTCGAGGTCTCCTTCGTCGAGGCGTCGGGCAAGGAGACGCCAGTGCGCCGCCTCGACAAGCGGACGCCGGCGCCGCTCTTCCCCGTCGTGTCGGTGCAGATCGAGGATCCGCGCTTCGCGCAGTACACCACGCGCATGACCTCGTTCGCGCCGTTCGTCGCCAACGATCCGGTCGCTTCGAGCGCGCGCGCGGTCGTCTTCTCGATCGCGCAATCGGGCAAGGAGGACTTCTCCTTCCGCTGGCGCGTCCGCCTCTTCCCGGCGCGCGGCGGCGCGCTGCGCGTGGTCCGCAAGCCCGAGGAGCACCTCGTCCTGCTCCATGACGGCGCCGTCGGGATCGCGGCGCCCGACGCCGACGTGGTCGGCAGCGACGACGCCCCGGTCGCGCTCGACCTGCGCGTCGAGTTCGCGAAGAAGCCGGGCGAGTTCAAGCAAATGGCGGCGTGCACGCTGTTCGGCGCCGTCGTCGGCACGGCGCCGGGCGGCCCGCCGCTCGAGGAGGTCGCGCGAACGGCGGTGCAGGGCGCGAAGGCGTGGTCCGCGGGCATGGCGGGCTACGCGGCGCTCATTCCTTGCGAACCGAGCGAGACGAACGCCGCCGCGGGCCTGGCGTCGCGCGTCTCGGCGCTCGCCAACCTGCTGAACTTCCGGCCGCGCGGCGACGTGCCGGTGTTCGTGCCGCCCGAGGGGCCGGCCTCGGCCGCGGCCTACTACGAGGACGAGTGGACGCTCTTCCATTCGCCCGGACGCGAGCGCGCCACGATCGGATGGCTGCTCTCGACGCAGGCGCCGGACGGCGCGATCCGCGGCGACGCGACCGCGGAGGCGCCGCCGCTCGTCGAGATCGAGCGCGACTGCTACGCGGTGCTGCGCGCGTGCCGCTGGTTCCGCTGGACCTACGAGGGCGACGCGCTGCGCGGCTTCGCGGCGCAGCTCGAGCGCGCCCTCGAGCACGCGCGCGCCCGCGCCGCCGGCGCGCCGCTCGAGTCGCTCGCGCCCGGCCATCCGGCCGGGATGCCGCGCCTCTCGCTCGACCACCTGCGCTGCGCGCTCGCGGCGGCGCACCGCGAGCTCGCCGACGCGCTCGGGCAGATCGGCCGCGAGGAGGCGGCGGTAAATGTGATCGCGCAGCACACCGACGCGCTCTTGAAGTCGGCCGCGTCATGGTCCGGCGGCGGCGCGGCCGACGGCGACCCGCGCGAGGCGGCGGCCGCGATCGCGCTCGGGCTCGCCGATCTCGGGGCCCACGCGAAGGCGATCGACCGGCTCGCGGCGCTGGCGCCCGCCAAGGATCCGCTCGACTGGCGCGAGGCGCTGCTCGCCCGCGGCCTCCTGCAGGCGGGGAGGACGGAGGCCGGCCGCGCGCGCACCGCGGCGATCGAGGCGGCGCTCCGCGACCTCGACCTCCCGCTGCGGCCCGACGCCGCCGCCTACCACACCGCGCTCTGCTTCGGCGTGCTGGGGCTGCGGCGCGAGGACCTCGGCACGCTCGAGTTCGTGCCGCGCCTCGTCGGCCGCGAGCAGGTGCGGACGCTGGTCGCGCTGCCGGAGGGACCGCTGCGCATCCAGATGCTGGCGCCCGACGTCCAGTTCCACCGCCAGCTCATCGCCCAGAACGACACGACGCTCGACCTGCTGCTCGTCGTCGGCGTGCCGGGCGCGCTCGGCGGCGAGCGGCCGCGCGTGGTCGGTCCGAGCCGCTGGTCGATCTACGAGAAGCTCGTTCCCGCGACGCAGGCGTGGCGCGAGCTCGTCCGCTGATCCGTCGCGACGTCACGATCCTTTTTCCCGGGTACCGATAACGGGCCGTCATCGGTGCGTGGCGCCGCCGCGGTGTCGCCCCGAGGGCGTGCGGGCACGGGCGTTGCCAACGCGGCCTCCCGACGCGAGTCCGATCGACTCGCCCTTCCGACGGAGAAACCGCCATGGTTCGTACTCTCCTGCGCTCGCTCGCCCTCGCCGGCCTGCTCGCCGCGCCCGCCGTCGCGCACGACGGCCGCGGCCCGCGCTTCCCCCACTTCTTCCCGCGCTTCCCGGTCTTCCGCGTCGCGACTCCGCGCTTCGAGCTCGACGTCGGCTGCCGCCGGCCGATCCACCGCCACGTCTGGGTCCGTCGCGACGAGCGCGTCTGGGTCGAGCCGCTCGTCGAGCTGCGCGTCGTCGGCTACGACGCGTTCCGCCGCCCGATCGTGCGCCGCGTCCTCGTGCGCGACGGGTACTGGAGCGTCCGCTGCTTCGATACCTGCTCGTGCGGCCAGACGCTCCGCCGCTGACCGTCGTGCGCGCGGGCGCCGGGACCGACCGGCGCCCGCGCGACCTTCGGGGCGACATTCCCGTGTCAACGCCGACCGTCCGCCCTGCGCCCGCGCCGTCGTCGATTGACACCCCCCTGCGGCAGCCGATACTCCACTCCATGATGTTCCACCGGTCACCGCTCCGGTCGATGCCGCGTGTCGCGCTCGCGCTCGCCGTCGTCGCGTTCGCCGTCGTCGACGGCGCTCCCGCCCAGGCCGCCGTTCCGGCCGCTTCGGCGAACGTTTCCGTGTGGGGCGGCACGGGCGACGGGAAGCCCGCGCCGGCCCACACCCACACGTGGGTGAAGCAGTCGCAGAAGGAGTGGGTGCCGCCGGAGAAGCAGAAGGTGCAGGTCGGCGTCGACGCCAAGGGCAAGCCGGTCTACGAGACGAAGATCGTGAAGCCCGGCTACTGGCGCACCGTCACCTTCTTCCGCTGCAGCTGCGGCCAGACCAAGAGCTGACGGGGGCGCGCCTGCGAGCGGCGCGGCGAGGAGCCCGTCCGAGTATTCGGCCGTCGGCCCGAGCCCGAGCGAGAAGCCCGTCGGCGAGGAGGACCGACGAGACGGATCAACGGAGAGATCCTTCGAGGAGGTCCGACGATGTCCGGCGGGCTTCGCAGCCGGGCGAAGCCAGGACGAATACTCGGACGGGCTCCTGGAGTCGAAATCCCTTCCCGTCCGCGGTCCCCCCGCTCAGGTCGCACGCGCGCCCCGCTCGAAGATTCGTGCGGAACCACGAGGTCTGGGGAACCACGATGTCGACGACGGATGCCGCTGCTCAGGTCCACGCCGATGGCAAGGTGCTGCTCGCCGTGGCCGAGGGCGATCCCGGGCACCAGCCGGACGAAGCGGTTCTCTCCCACATCTTCGCGTGCGAATCGTGCAGCGCGACGCTGAAGGAGATGCGCGCGAGCCTCTCGGTCCTGAAGACGGGCGCCCCGCCGGCCCCGGCCAAATCGGTCGAAGACCTCCTCGCTGCCGAGGGCATCGACTTCGAGCGGGCCGACGCCGACTCCTACGCGGCCGAGAAGCGCGCCAAGAGCCTGATCTGGAAGCTCGCCATCATCGGCGGGCTGCTGACGGCCGGGCTGCTCTGGCTGCAGTCGTCGACCGCGTCGCACGTCTGAGCGCGCGGCGCCTTGCGGACCCGTCCGCCGGCGCGGCGCGCGCGATCCGGAGCGCGCCGCACACCATCCGGTAGACGCGCGGCACGTCGCGCCATTGCACGCGGAGCTCGAGCGCGAGGGTCTCCGCGTCGGCGGCGACGACGCGCAGCCACTCGACGGTGCCCGGCGTCCCGTCCCACGGCGCGAGGAGCGTCGTGGCGCGCACCTCCTCGAAGACGCAGCGCCGGCCGGCGACGACCAGCTCGACCGAGGCGCGGCTCGGATCGATGGCGACGCGCTCGAGCGCGCCGCCGCGCAGGAGCTCGTCGCCTGCGCGCGGCCGCGCCGCCGCGCCGTTGCGCCGGCTCACGGCGCCTTGCCCGCCGGCGGTTCGAGCAGCGCGAGGAACCGCTCGCGGTAGCGCGCCGGCAGCGGCGTCGACTGGAGCACGTCGAGCCGCACGCAGACGACCGTCACGAGCGCGCGCACGCGCTCGTCGCCGCCCTTGCCGACGATCCGGTAGCGGAAGACCGACGAGCTCGTGCCGACCTTCGCGAGGCTCACGTGCACCGTGAGGACCTCGCCGAACCGGCACGGCGCGACGAACTCCGTCTTCAGGTCGACGGCGGGGAAGCCGAGGTTCTCCTTCTCCAGCACCGTCGCGTACGGCACGCCGCAGAACTGCTCGAAGAACTCCTCGAAGGCGACGTGCAACCAGTGAATGACCCGCGGATAGTAGGCGATGCCGGCGCGGTCGACGTCGCTGAAGCGGACCTTGATGTCCGCGGAGAAGCGGGCCGGCGGCGGAGAGCTCATCCGGGACCCTCCATCTCGTCGGCCACGATCGTCGCGAGCTCGCGCAGGAGCGCGCGGCCCGTCTCCGCAGACGCCACGGCCGGCGCGCCGAAGTACGCCTGCGGCCCGCCGGCCTCCTTGAACTTCTGCTTCCCGGCGGCGAGCGCCGCGCCGAGCGACGTCGGGTTCTCCGGCAGCGCGACGCGCACGCCCTCGCGCACCAGCTCCGGCCGCAGCGCGAGCACGAGCGAGCCCTCGAAGTCGCCGGCGTGGCAGGCGCCGCTCCGGAACTCCGCGCCGAGCCGCTCGGCGTAGACGCGCCGCACGACGTCGGGCAGCACCGTCGGCAGCCCCGCCGCGGTCGCCGCCTGCGCCGCGGCGCGCAGCGCGTGGCGGTTGGCCGGCTCGAGGTGGGCGTTCACGAGGCCGAGCTTCGCACAGCCGCGGGCACGCAATGATGCCGCGACGTCGGTCACCAGCGACTCGACCGTCCGCGCCGACACCGAGAGCGTCCCGAAGAACTCGCCCGCGCACTCCGTCACGCCGTAGGGAAACGTCGGCAGCACGAGCACGCGCCGGCCGCGCGCGCGCAGCAGCGCCGCCGCCGCGTCGGCCATCCCCTCCGCGAGCAGCGTGTCGGTCGAGAGCGGCAGGTGCGGGCCGTGCGCCTCGGTCGAGCCGACCGGCAGCAGCGCCAGGAACGGACCGCCGGCCGCGCGCTCCGCCTCGGGCCACGGCAGGTCGGCGAGGCGCGTCACGGTTGCGCCGCCTTCGGCCGCGGCGCGGCGTCGCCGGCGAGCTTGCGCACCTCGGCGCGCGCGATCTTGCCGCGGTCGTTGCGCGGCAGCGCCGCCAGGAACTCGACGCGGCGCGGCGCCTTGTAGTGGACGAGCTTCGCCTTCGCGTGGTCGATCAGCGCGCGCGCGAGCGCCGGTCCGCCGGCGTGCCCCTCGTTCGCCACCACGTAGGCGAGCGGGATCACCAGGCCGTTCTCGTCCTCGACGCCGACCACGCAGCACTCGCGCACCGCGGCGTGCGCGAGCAGGCACTCCTCGACCTCGCGCGGCGCGACCCAGCAGCCGGCCACCTTCAACATGTCGTCGGCGCGACCCTCGTACCAGAAGCGCCCCTGCGCGTCGCGCCGGAACAGGTCGCCGCTCACGACCGTCTCGCCGTGGAACGTGTCGCGCGACTTGCGGCCGTCCTGGAAGTAACCGATCGCCGCCGACTCTCCCGAGACGTGCAGCGTCCCGACCTCGCCGTCGGCGACCTCGCGCCCGTCGGCGCCGCGCACCTGCGCGCGGTAGCCCGGCACGAGCCGGCCGAGGCTGCCCGGCGTCGCCTCGCCCGGCCGGTTGCTGATGTAGATGTGGAACATCTCCGCCGAGCCGATGCCGTCGAGGATCTCGACGCCGAAGCGGCGCTGGAACTCGGTCAGCAGCTGCGGCGGCAGCGCCTCGCCGGCGGAGACGACGACGCGCAGCTTCGCGAACGCCTCCTTCACCTCGGCGTCGGGGAGCTGCAGGATCCCGTTCAACGTGGTCGGCACCGCGGCGAGCAGCGTCGGCCCGAAGCGTCGAGCGTTGGCGACGACGACCTCCGGCTTGCTCGGCTCCGGGAAGAGCGCCGCCGTCGCGCCGGCCGCCATCGGGAACATCAGGTTCATCCCGGTCGCGTACCCGAAGAAGAGCTTGCTCACCGCCATCGTCACGTCGCTCTCGGCGACGCGCAGCACCTCGCCGGCGTAGCGCTGGATGTTCCAGGCGAAGTCGCGGTGGTAGTGCATCGCCGCCTTCGGCTTGCCCGAGGTGCCCGACGTGAAGAGCCAGCCGGCGAGGTCATAGGCGTGCGTGTCGAAGGGCGCGGCCGCGGGCTTCGTCGCGGGCACCGCCTTCTCGTACGCGACCGTCGCCGCCTTCAGCCCCGGATCGGCGCCGTTCATGCCGATCGTGACGACGCTCCTCAGGAAGCGTGCGCCGCGCGCCGCCTCCGCGAACGGCGCCATCGCCTCGGCGTGCACGACCGCGACCGGGGCGCGCGAGTACTCGAGGTAGTAGGCGTACTCCTCGGCGGGGAGGCGCGGGTTCACCATCGCGAAGACGCCGCCGGCGAGCAGCGTCCCGAGCCAGGCCGTCGCGAACTCCGCGACGTCGGGCACGACCAGGAGCACGCGCTGCTCGTGCAGGTGGCCGAGCTCGTGCAGCAGCGCCTGCACGCGCGCGGCCTCGTCGCCGAGCTGTGCGTAGGTCACGTCGCGCGCCGCGGTCCGCAGCGCGACCTTCTGCGGGCGCGCCGCGAGGTTCCCCTCCAGCAGCCACGAGGCGAGGTTGAAGCGCTCGGGGATCTCGATCATGGCCGGACCTCAGTAGCTCGCGCCGCCCGCCGACGATTCGTACGCGCGCGTCTTCGCGATCTCGACCATGGCGTCGAGGCAGGCGAGGAGCTCGTCGTCGGTCGTGTAGAAGTGCGGCGAGACGCGGATGCCGGCGCCGGGCCGGAAGTCGACGAGGATCTCGCGCTTCGCGAGCGTCTTGACGATGGCGGCTCCGATCCCGTCCGCAGCATTCGCCGCTTTGGCGCCGCCGGGCGCGAGCGGGCTCGGGTCGACCGTGATCGTCCCGCCGCGGCGGTGGGGATCGGGCGGCGAGGTGACGCGCAGGCCGCGCTCGAGCGCCGCCGCGCGCAAGAGCTCGGTCTGGCGCAGCGACTTGCTCCGGATCCTCGCCACGCCGACGTCGCGGATCGTCCGGTAGCCCGGCAGCGCCGCGAACATGGCCGGGATCGCCGGACTCCCGTGCAGGAAGCGGTACGCGCTCTTCGCGTACTCGATCGGACCGGGCGTGAAGTCGAAGGGCGCCGCGTGCGCCATCCAGCCGGTGACCTTCGGCTCGAGCTGCTCGCGCAGGTCGGGCCGCACGTAGAGCCAGCCGGCGCCCGGCCCGCCGCACAGCCACTTGACGGAGCCGCCGCACGCGAAGTCGACGCCGAGCTCCTTCAGGGAGAAGGGCACCGTCCCCGCCGACTGGTAGCAGTCGAGGATCACGCGCGCGCCGACCGCGTGCGCCTTCTCGACGATCGCCTTCGCATCCTGGAGCCACGAGCTCTTGTAGAGCACGTGCGAGATCGGGACGAGGAGCGTGCGCTCGTCGATGGCGGCGAGCATCGCCTCGGTCGACACCGTCATGCCGTCGGGCGACGCGACCTCGCGGATCACCGCGCCCTCGCGCTTGCGCGCCTCCCAGACGTACATCACGGTCGGGAAGTTGAGCGACTCGTAGACGATGACGTTGCGCGGCGCCTGGTATTCGAAGCAGCTCGCGAGCAGCGACTCGCACACCGAGACGTTCTGGTGCATCACGATCGAGCCGCGCGGCGCGTCGAGGATCTCGCACAGCACGTCGCCGGTCGAGCCGGGCATCGCCCACCACCCCTCGGCCCAGGCCCGGATGCCGCGCTCGGCCCACATGCGGGCGTATTCCTGCAGCGACGCCTCGACCCCCTTCGGCATCGCGCCGAGCGAGTGGCTGATGAGGTAGCTGGTCTTGGCGAGGATCGGGAATTCGGCGCGGCGCTCGATCAGGTCGCGCTCCTCGGCCGGCGTCGACGGCGCGACGTCGGCGACGCCGCCGAGCGCCTTCGTGCCCCCCGTCCGCGCGACGTCCGTCGGGTTCATGCCGTGCTCCGCGGGAGCGCGCCGCCGCGCCCGGTCAGCTTCTCGTCGGGGATGCGCAGCCGCTCGACGACCCGGCCGGCTGCGAGCGCGTCGAGGATCTCGGGCACGTCGGCGACGGTGACGCCGCCGTACCAGGTCTGCGCCGGATAGATGACCACGGTGACGCCGAGCGCGCACTGGTCGAGGCAGCCGGCGCTGTTCGCCCGCACCCGGCCCTTCAGCCCGCGCCGCTCGACCTCCTCCTTGAAGCGCGCGCGCACCTCCGCCGATCCCTTGGCCGAGCAGCAGCCGCGCGGCGCGTCGGGGGGCCGGACGTTCTCGCAGACGAAGATGTGGTGGTCGAAGCGGGCCATGCCGTCCTCACGCCGGCTCGTCGGCGAGCGAGCCCTGCAGCAGCTCGCGCGCGACGATCAGCCGCTGGATCTCGCTCGTCCCCTCGTAGATGCGCAGCGCGCGCACTTCGCGGTAGAGGCGTTCGACGATCGAGCCGACGACGACGCCCTGCCCGCCGTGGATCTGGACGGCGCGGTCGACGATGCGGCTCGCCGCCTCGGTCGCCTGGAGCTTGGCGAGCGACGATGCGGCGCCGGCGCGCAGGTGCTGCGCGTCGTCGGGCTTCGGCGCGCCGCCGTCCGCCTCGGAGAGCGTGTCGAAGAGCCACGCCGCGCGGCCGACCGCGAGGCGCGCGAGCTCGAGATCGGCGAAGCAGTCGGCGAGGTCGGCCTTCAAGAGCTGGAAGTCGGCGAGCGCCTTGCCGAACTGGCGGCGAGTGCGTGCATGGCGGCGCGCCTCGCCGAGCGCGCGCGTCGCCAGCCCGATCGCCGCCGCGCCGACGCTGGCGCGGAAGCGGTCGAGCGTCGCGAGCGCCAGCGTGAGGCCCTGGCCTTCGGCGCCGATGCGCTGGCGCGCCGGCACGCGGCAACCTTGCAGCACGACGCGCCCGATCGGATGGGGCGCGAGCACCGTGAAGCGCTCGGCGACCGTGAGCCCCGGCGCGTCGGCGTCGACGACGAACGCCGCGTGCGGCCCTTCCGGGCCGTCGACGCGCGCGAAGACGCAGTAGTGGTCGGCGATGCCGGCGTTCGTGATGAGCGTCTTCTCGCCGTCCAGCACGTAGTCGAGGCCGTCGCGGCGTGCGCTCGTCTTCATGCTGCGCGCGTCGGAGCCGGCCTCCGCCTCGGTCAGCGCGAAGGCGGGGATGCGCCGGCCGAACGACACCGGCTCGAGCCAACGGTCCTTCTGCTCGGGCGTGCCGGCCAGCCGCAGCGGCCCGCTGCCGAGCCCCTGCAGCGCGAGCAGCGTGTCGGCGAAGCCGGAGATGCAGGCGACCTCCGTACGCGCGACACACAAGCTCCTCGCGTCGCCGAGCACGACCTCGTGCAGCGCGCGCGACCCGGCGAACGCCGCGACGACCGCGCGCGCCGCGGCCGACTCGTCGTGCTTCCCGGCCGCGAAGTCATCGTCGATCGCGGCCAGCGTCGCGCCGAAGCGCGCCCGGATCTCCGCCGCGAGCTCGACATGGCGCGGCGCGAGGAACGGCGCGGGCAGCTCCGGGACGCGCGCGACGCTCTGCCCCCTCACGGGCCGCCCCGGCGCCGGAAGTCGGGCGGCCGCTTCTCGACGAAGGCACGGTTCGCCTCGGAGAAGTCGGGGCTGCGCATGCACAGCGCCTGCGCCTGCGCCTCGGCCTCGATCGCGGAGGCGAGGTCCATGGAGAGCTCGCGGTTCAGCATCTCCTTGGTCATGCGCAGCCCGAAGCGCGGGCCATCGGCGAGCTCGCGCGCGAGCGCCTGCGCGCGCGTCGCGAGCTCCGCGTCGGGTACGACCTCGTGGTAGAGGCCGATGGCGCGCGCCTCCTCGGGCGAGAGCCAGTTCCCCTTCATGAGGAGGCTCGTCGCGTGGCCGAGCCCGACGACGCGCGGCAGCAGGAAGGCCGCCCCCATGTCGGCGCCCGAGAGGCCGACGCGCGTGAACAGGAAGGCGATCTTCGCGGCCGGCGTCGCGATGCGGAAGTCGGACGCGAGCGCCATCACGGCCCCGGCTCCGCACGTCGTCCCGTTCAGCGCCGCGACGATCGGCGTGCGCAGCTCCCGCATGTTGCGGATCAGCTCGCCGGTGAGGCGCGTGAAGTCGAGCAGCTGCTCGGCGTCCATCTTCAGCAGCGGTTGGATGATCTCGAGCGCGTCGCCGCCGGAGCAGAACGCCTTGCCGGTGCCGGTCAGGACGAGCGCGCGCACCTCTTCACGCGAGTCGAGGGCGCGGAACGTGTCGGCGAGCTCGCGGTACGAGGCGAAGGTGAGCGCGTTCAGGCGCTCGGGCCGGTCGAGGCGGATCGTCGCGACGCCCGCCGCGTCCTCGTCGTAGCGGAAGGACGTCGGTTGCGGTCGGGGCATCGCACGGCCTCGCGGGAGCGGTTCGGGGCCGCGCATCGTAATCGATGGCGCGCGGGGCTACGGCGGCGGCAGCGCCGCGACGTCAAGCCGGCGGCAGTGCCGCCGTGGCTTCGATCTCCACGCGCGCTCCCGGCTCGAGGAGCCCCTTCACCTCGACCAGCGTAGCAGCCGGATAGTTGCGGCCGAGGACGGCGCGGTAGCGCTCGCCGATCTCGGCGGTCCGGCGGCGGTACTCCTCCTTGTCGGTCACGTAGTAGGTGAGGCGGAGGAGGTGCTCGGCGCTCCCGCCCGCCGCCGTCACGACCTTCAGCACGTTGGCGAGCGCCTGCCCGAACTGCGCCGCGAGGTCGTCCGAGACGATCTTCCCGCGCTCGTCCCAGGCGACCTGGCCGGCGACGGCGAGCAGCCGAGCGCCGGCGGGCGCGACCATCCCGTTCGAGTAGCCCTTCGGCTTCGGCCAGCCGTCCGGCTCGACCGCGGTCGGCTTCGTGCTCACGATGCGAGCTCGCCGCCGTCGAGCGGCAGCGCGGCGCCGTTCACGCCGGCCGCCGCCTCGCTCATCAGGAAGACGATCGCCTCGGCGACCTCCTCGGGCCGGATCAGGCGGCGCTGCGGCATGCGGGCGAGCACGCGCTCGCGCGCCTGCTCGGGCGCGAGCCCCGTCTTCTCGGCGATGCGCTGCAGCGCGCGGCGCGTCATGTCGGTGTCGACGTAGCCGGGGCAGACGGCATTCACGGTGACGCCGCGGCCGCCGTACTCGACCGCGGCGGCGCGCACCAGACCGAGCAGGGCGTGCTTGCTCGCGGTGTAGGCGGCGACGTAGCTCGCGCCGGCGAGCGCGGCGATCGACGCGACCGCGACGACGCGCCCGAAGCCGCGCGCCACCATCTCCGGCAGCGCGGCGCGCAGCGGACGGAACGCCCCCCACAGGTTGACGGCGAGGTGGCGCTCGAGCGTCTCGTCGGGCGTCTTGTGGAGCGGCGCGCTCTCGGCCATCCCGGCGCACAGCACCAGCCCGTCGAGCGGTCCGCAGAACTCCTGCGCCGCCTTCATCCCCTTCTCGAAGGACGCGGCGTCGGCGACGTCCATCGCGACCGACGCGACGCGCAGCGGTCCTTTTCCGGCGCCGGCGCGCTCGACCTGGAGCTGCGCGCGCGCGAGCGCGTCGCCGTCTCTCGCCGCGAGAACCAGCGCAAGATCGCGCCGCGTCCCGCCGGCGAGCGCGCACGCGGTCGCGAGCCCGATGCCGCGGCTGCCGCCGGTGACGAGGATCGATTGGGCGGCGAGCATGCGGGGATCCGCGGGCCGGCCCGGCGGTTACTGGTCGGCCTGCTTCTCGAAGTTGCGCACCTGGATCGGGTCGTTCAAGCCCGCCGCCAGGTCGTCGATCGCCTTGGTGAAGTCGTCGACGCTGCGCAGCCCCTGCGGCTCCTGGTCCCAGGCGGCGAGGGTGTAGAAGGAGATGTTGCGCGCGCTCGTGTCGAACTCGAGCCCGATCACGTCCTGCGGATTCTTGACGAAGCCGTTCACGACGCGGCCGCTCGCGAGGATGCCGACGCCGAGCTGGCCGGCGACGCCCGTCGCGAGCCCGGTCGAGCCCCAGGTCGACGCGCGCGTCCAGCCGACGTGGCCCGACAGCGCCTCGCGGCGCGCGCCGGTCGCCGTGAGCGCGAAGGCGAGGTGGTGGCCGCCGCGCGACACGTTCACGTCGTGGCGCAGGTAGCGGTTCCCGGCGTAGTGGGTGATGCGCCAGCGCAGCTCGAAGCTGTCGTGGCCGAGCTTCGCGCCCGAGATCGTGAGCTCGATCTCCTTTGCCGCGGTGCCGTCGTTCACCATGCGATAGGCGACGGCGTCGAAGCCGGCCATCGGGACGAACGTCCCGTTCTCGCTGTACCCGAGCGAACCCGCGCCGACCTGCTCGGGCTCGCCGAAGAGCGACCCGCCCCAGCCGACCTTCGTGAGGTCGAGCGGCTCCTTCGTGCTGTTCGCCATCACGAGGCCGCGCTGCTTCTTGCCGATCACGTCGAGGCAGAGACGCCCATCGAAAAGGAGACGCCAGCCATTGGCGTCGGTCTCGAAGACCGGGCCGCCGCACTGGTAGAGGTCGTCGCCGCGCGTGTGGCCCGGGTCGAGCACCGCGGAAGCGACCGGCGAGTAGGCGCCCTCCGACTTGAGCTTGCCGCCCTCGCGGTGGGTGTTCTCGCGCACGTAGAGACCGCCGCCCTCGTGCGGGCCGATCGACTTGCTGAGCTTGCTGAAGCGCGGCGTGCAGACCGAGAGGACGCGCCTCTCGCGCGGGCCGACGTCGCAGATCACGAGGAGCGCGTCGGGCTGCCCGTCGCGATTGGTGTCGAAGAGCTGCGCCGGGATCACCGGCGGCGGATCGGTCGCGAGCATCGGGTCGTACTCGCGCGGATTCCAGTTCGACGCCATCAGGTTGACGGAGAAGTCGTTCACGTCGAAGTTGGGGTAGCGCGACTTCACTTCGGAGAGCGGGACGATGATCGGCTCGTTGTCGCGCACGACCGATACGGGATTCGTGAGCTGGATCGGTGTGTAGGTCTTGATCTCGTTGGGCGACGAGAGGCACGCGGCGAGCAGGCCGCTACCCGTCAATGCCAACCACGCGACGCAGCGACGCTTCTGCATGGATCCCTCCCCCGCGAAAGCACGCGAATGGTGTCGAACCCGGCTGCGCCGTGGTCGGCGCTCGCGACCGTTCTTGCGACGTCCTCGACGCGGTCCCGCCATCTGGTCCCGCGCCGCCGCCTCGGTCGCTGAATGGGGGGGATTTGGCCGCTTTCGCCCCCCTACGTCAACCTTGGAAATGCGCTTCGAACTGTTCAACCGCTTTCCCACGACCCGATCCGATCAGATCGGCGGCTCGCCGCCGACGTCGTCGGGCAGCTTTCCGTGGCGTGCATAGACGCGGGTGTGCAGCCCGCCGCGGACGAAGAAGTCCCCCTCGATCCGCATCCAGCGCGGCGCGAGGGCGGCGACCAGGTCGTCGAGGATCCGCTGCACGACCGCCTCGTGGAACGCCCCCTCGTCGCGGAAGCTCCAGAAGTAGAGCTTGAGCGACTTCAACTCGACGCACCGCTCGCCCGGCACGTAGCGCAGCTTGAGGGTGGCGAAGTCGGGCTGCCCGGTCTTGGGGCAGAGGCAGGTGAACTCGGGGCAGTCGATCGAGATCAGGAAGTTCCGCCCCGGGCGCGGATGGGGAAAGGTCTCGAGGCTCTTGCTGGGCTGGGTCGGCATGCCTTCCTCAGGGGTCACCGGCCGCCGCCCGCCGCGGGGGCGGACGGGTTCGTGCCGGGGGCTGCTCCGGAGGGCGGCGGACCTGCAGGGGTCGCCGGGCCGGGGGCCGGAGCCGGACTCGTCGTGGGCTTGGGGGCGGCGGGCGCCGCCTTCTTCATTCCGTCGAGCTCCGTGCGGAGCGCGTCGATCTGCTTTTGGAGGTCGCCGACGGTCCGCGCGAGCTCCTCGGCGGTCGGCGTCGGCTTGGCGGGCGTCGCAGCGGCGAGGTCGGCGGCCGCCTTCTTCTTCGCCTCGTCGATCTGGCGCAGGGAATTGCGCGCCGCGAAGGCGACGAAGCGCGGACCGTTCTGCCGCTCGGCCAGCTTGCGCAGCGTCTCTTCGGCTTCGACCGCCCTGAGCTCGCCGAGCGCCTGGATCGCCGAGCGGGCGCCGGCGTCCTCGCGCTGCGCCGCGTCGATCAGGAGCGCGATCGCCTCGTCGCGGCGGGGGCCGAGCTGCGCGTCGTTCAACCCACCGATCGACGCCAGCCCGAGCGCGCGCCGTTTCGGGTCGCCGCCGCGCCCGACCATCTGGAAGACCTCGTCGACCGCCATGCCATCTTGGAGCGCGAGCCGGGCGCGCAGCGCCGCGCTGCCGACGCGATCGTTGGGCGAGGGGAAGTCGGTCGCCGCGCGCAGCGCGACGACGGAAGCGTCGCCGCCGAGCTTCCCGAGCGCGTCGCACGCCGCCTGCTGCACGTTGTAGGAGAGGTCGGTGCGGAGCGCATCGGCGACCGCCTGCGTCACCGCCTCCTTCGAATCGCCGAGCTCCTTGACGATCCGGCCGAGCGCCGCGACGCACGCGCGCCGCACGCGCGACTCGGGGTCCTTCAGGCCCGCGCTCAGCGCGGCGCCGGCGGTCGCGCCGCCGAGCTTGCCGACGCCCTCGGCCGCCGCCGCGCGCAAGTCGCGGTGGTCCTTGCTCGCGAGCACGCCCGAAAGCGTCTTGCGTGCGAGCTCCTTGTCGGCGTCGGCGACGTCGGCAAGCTGATCCACCGCGTTGAGGCGCGCCACGACGTCGGGATCGCCGCCCTGCGCGATGAAGGAGAGCTCCGCCGCGCCCTTCTTGAAGTCGACCTCCTTCAACATCACGTTGCCCGAGTCGAAGGCGACCATGAGCGGCGCGCTCGGCGCCGGTAGGCGGATCTCCTGCTCCTTGGCGCGCACCCACACCGTGTGCGTGGCCCGGCCCTCCTTGCAGACCACCTCGATCGGAACGGGGTAGACGAAGACCGGCACCATGTTGGAGGTGTCCTGCGTCTGCTTCACCTGCAGGACCACTTCCTTCTTGTCGCCGTCGTACGCCTGCGTGATCGCGAACTTCGGGTGGCCGCCGAGGTAGCAGTACTCCTCGAAGAGCCAGTGGAGGTTCTTCCCGGTCGCCTCCTCGATCGCGACCTCGAAGTCGAGGCTGTCGACGAGCTGTCCGGCGTGCTTCGTGACGTAGTGGTGGATCGCCTTCCACCACAGCTCGTCGCCGAGCTGCGCGTGGATCATGCGGAGCGTCGAGCTGCCGCGGACGTAGACGGCGTTGTTGCCGTTGCCGTCGGGCGCGCGGTTGAAGAAGCTCTCGACCAGCGGGCGCGGCGCGCCGCGGTTCATGCTGGCGGCGGCGGAGCGCACTTCGTTGCGCATCGCGAGGCGGTAGTCGTCCTCGCCGCGCGACTGGCGGCGGTAGAGCGCCTCGAAGTAGTTGGCGAAGCCCTCGTTGAGCCAGAGGTGCCGCCACGTCCGGCAGGTCAGGTAGTCGCCGAACCACTGATGGGCGAGCTCGTGCGCCATCAGGCCCTGGCTGTCGCGGTCGAGGTGCTCCCGCTCGTCATGCAGCGTGTTGTCGCTCTGCGTCGTGGCGGAGATGTTCTCCATGCCGCCGGCGATGAACTTCTGCACGCAGGTCTGCGCGTACTTGGCGTAGGGATAGGGCACCCCGATCTTCGTCGAGAAGAACTCGAGCGCGTCGGGCGTCTGGCCGAAGCTGCGGCGCGCCTTCGCCTCGCCGACCCCCTTCTGGACGTAGTACTCGACCGGGATGCCGCGCCACTCGTCGGCGTAGCGCTCGTAGTGGCCGACGCAGAGCGAGATCAGGTAGGTCGCGAACGGGAAGTCGATCGACCAGCGCCAGGTGGTCCAGCCGTCGCCGAGCGGCTTCTTCTCGACCAGCTTGCCGTTGCTCACGACGGTCAGCCCGTCGCGCACGGTGAACTCGCCCTCGAAGGCGGCGCGGTCGCTCGGGTAGTCCCAGGTCGGGATCCAATTGCGATTGTCCTCCGCCTGGCCCTGGCTCCAGATCTCGTCCAGCAGGCCGGGCTCCTCGGGCGTCGGATGGATGAACCAGAGCCCGCGCCGCGGCTTCTCGACGGCGTAGTCGATCTCGATCGCCGCCTTCGCGCCGTACACCGCGGGCGCCGGCAGCGTGACTTGGATGCGGTTGTCGTCGTGCTTGAACTCGACCCGCTTGCCGTCGACCTGCACCGCGCCGATCTTCATGTTCACCGCGTCGAACCACACGTCGGTCGTGCCTGCGGCGAGCCAGGAGACTTCGTTGATGACGTCGCCCTCGAACTTGTCGGCCTTCTCGTCGAGCTTGAGGCGGACGTGGACCTTGAGAAGATCGGCGACGCGGCTCTCGGTGCCGCGGTCCTCGCGCATCGCGCCGTAGTTGGGCTTCACCTCGACCGGCGGGCCACCGCCGCGGTTGCCCTGCGCCGCAGCGACGACGGCGAGCGACGCGAACCCGACGACCGTGAAGAGGAAACGACGGAGCGGCGATGACGAGGTGAGAACCATGCTCGACTCCTTCACGGGGCGACCAATAGAGGAAGGAACAGCCTATCGAGTCGGCGTCGGATCGGGCAGCCGACCCCTCAGTTGCCGCCCGCGTCGGGGCGGTCGGGCAGCATCGAGAGGCCACCGCTCGCGCGCAGCGTGATGCGGTAGACCTCACCGGCCTTGAGCTTCATCGAAGGCGCCTCGCCGTGCGCGGCGCGGATCCCCAGCGCGGCGGCCTTCTTGGGATCGTTGGCGAGGTTCCAGAAGTCGCGCCAGATCTCCTGCTCGAGCGGCGACATCTCGGCGCCGCCGCCGTAGATCGCGGGCCGCTCGCCGGGTGCGTCGAGCGCGACCCCCTCGCTCGGCTGCTGGAACTCGCCGAAGAGACGCCGGAAGTGGCAGAGCGACGCGGCGCGCAGCGGGTCGCCCTTCTCGACCAGGATGTCGTCGAACTTGACGACCAGCGAGTCGACGTAGAGGACGTCGCCCTCGAGCGTCAGCTCGCGCGGCGCGCCGACCGGGTTGCCCGCGGCGTCGACCTCCTCGAAACGGAGCTTCGTCTTCACGCGGCCCGGCGTTGCCGACGGCCCCTGCTCCAGGACCACCACGCGCGCCATGCGCCGGTCGACCTTGAGCAGCTTGAGCGCGAGCCCGAGCCGCTCGATCTCTTTCCTCGCCGTCGCGAGATCGCTGGTGAGCTGCTGGATCTTCGCGCCCTGCTGCGCGACCTCCCGGTGGAGGTCCTCGATCGCGCGGTCCTTGGCGGCGATCTGCTGCGCGTGCTCGCTCTCGCGGTTCCACGCGCGCCAGCCGAAGACGCCGCCGGTCGTGACGACCCCGAGCGTCAGCAGGCGGACCACGTTCGTGAAGAAGGAGACGCCCGCTGCCATCGCCAACTCCCCTGCCCCCCATCGCCGGACGGCGCGAGTGTACGGTCCGGCGCGCCGCGCCGTTCGGGCACGCCGCCGCCCCGCGTTATCGTCGCTTGCCGCCTCGCGCCGCGGCCGCCCGCCCGGCGCCCTCGCGCGCTCCAGCGCGCACACCCACGCGCTCCAGCGCGCACACTCAAGGAGAAGACCATGGTCAAGGTCGGCGACGTCGCCCCCGCCTTCAAGGCGAAGAACCACAAGGGTCAGGACGTCGAGCTCAGCAAGCTCAAGGGCAAGACCGTCGTGCTCTGGTTCTATCCCCGGGCCGACACCCCTGGCTGAACGAAGGAGGGCTGCGGATTCCGTGATCGAATCCGCGACTTCGGGAAGATCGACGCGACCATCCTCGGCGCGAGCTTCGACAGCGTCGAGGCCAACCGGAAGTTCGCCGAGAAGTTCGAGTTCAACTTCGACCTCCTCTCCGACTCCGACAAGGCGATCGCAAAGGCGTACGGCGCCTTCGATGCCGGCTCGCCCAACTCGGCGAAGCGCGCCGCCTTCGTCATCGGCAAGGACGGCAAGGTCTCGCACGCATGGGAGAAGGTTGCGGCCGCCGAATTCCCCGGCGAGCTGCTGAAGACGCTCGGCGGAGCGAAGTGACGCACCGTCTCCCCGTTCTGCCCGCGCCGCGTCGCCTGCCGACCTTGCGACGCGCGCGCGGGCGGGGCAAAGTACGCGGCCCTTTCACGAGGCCGCCATGCCCTATCGCAACCTCAATCCCACCCAGGTGAAGGAGCTGCTCGACGGCCCCGAAGGGTGGACCTACGTCGACGTCCGCACCGAGGGCGAGTACGCCGCGAGCCACCCGGCGAACGCGCGCAACATCCCCTTCGCGATCGGGACGCCGCCGCAGATGCAGGTGAACCCCGAATTCCTGGCGGTCGTGAAGGCCAACTGGAAGAAGGACGCGAAGCTGGTGCTCGCCTGCGCGTCGGGCGGTCGCTCCTCGAAGGCGTGCGAGGTGCTCGTCAACGCCGGCTACAACAACCTGGTCAACATGGTCGGCGGCTTCCGCGGCATGCGCGACCCGTTCGGCCGCGTCGAGAAGGGGTGGTCCGACCTCGGCTTCCCGGTCGAAAACGCGGCGAAGCCCGAGCAGACCTACGACCAGCTGCGCCGGAAGGTCTGAGCGCGCGATGCACGAGGTCCTGAAGCAGCTCGGCGTCGCCGACCCCGCGCCCGGCGTGATCTGCGGCGAGGTGCGCGGCGGCGGCGGCAAGACGCTCGACTCGTTCGACCCCGCGACCGGCGCGAAGCTCGGCTCCGTGAAGCAGGCGACGCGCGCGGAGTACGACGCGACGGTGGCCGCGTGCGCGCGCGCCTTCGAGGCGTGGCGCCTCGTGCCGGCGCCGCGGCGCGGCGAGATCGTGCGCCAGATCGGCGAGGAGCTGCGGCGGCACAAGGAGCCGCTCGGGAAGCTCGTCACGCTCGAGGCCGGCAAGATCGCGACGGAGGGCCAGGGCGAGATCCAGGAGATGATCGACATCGCCGACTTTTCGGTCGGCCTGTCGCGCCAGCTCTACGGCCTCGCGATGCACTCGGAGCGGCCGAGCCACCGCATGTACGAGCAGTGGCACCCGCTCGGCGTGGTCGGGATCATCACGGCGTTCAACTTCCCCGCCGCGGTCTGGAGCTGGAACGCGCTGATCGCCGCCGTCTGCGGCGACGTGTCGATCTGGAAGCCCTCCCCCAAGACGCCGCTCACCGCCGTCGCGGTCCAGCAGATCGTGACGCGCGTCCTCCAGAAGAACGGCCATCCCGACGTGATGGCGCTCCTGATCGGCGACCGCAAGGACGTCGGCGAGCCGATGCTCGACGACCGGCGCGTGCCGCTGGTGAGCGCGACCGGCAGCTGCGTCATGGGCAAGGCGGTCGGCGAGAAGGTCGCGCGCCGCTTCGGCCGCGCGCTGCTCGAGCTCGGCGGCAACAACGCCATCGTGGTGCTCGACGACGCCGACCTCGACCTTGCGCTGCGCGCGATCGTCTTCGGGGCGGTCGGCACCGCGGGCCAGCGCTGCACCTCGACGCGCCGCGTCTACGTGCAGAAGGGGATCGCCGCGAAGCTGACGCAGCGCCTGGTCGCCGCCTACGGGAGCCTGAAGATCGGCGACCCCTCCGACCCGGCGACGCTGGTCGGCCCGCTCATCGACCGCTCGGCGGTCGAGATGTACGCCTCGGCGCTCGCGGAGATCGCCAAGCAGGGCGGCGAGCTGCTGAAGGGCGGCCGCGTCCTGAGCGAAGGCGCGCTCGCGCAGGGCTGCTTCGTCGAGCCGACGCTGGTCCGCGCGAAAGCGACGCTGCCGATGCTGCAGCACGAGACCTTCGCGCCGATCCTCTACCTGGTCGAGGTGGCCGACCTCGACGAGGCGATCGCGCGCCAGAACGACGTCCCGCAGGGGCTCTCCTCCGCGATCTTCACGCGCGACGTGCGCAGCGCCGAGCGCTTCCTCTCCGCCGCCGGCAGCGACTGCGGCATCGCCAACGTCAACATCGGCACCAGCGGCGCCGAGATCGGCGGCGCGTTCGGCGGGGAGAAGGACACCGGCGGAGGTCGCGAGGCGGGCAGCGACAGCTGGAAGGCCTACATGCGGCGCCAGACCTGCACGATCAACTGGGGCGCCACGCTCCCGCTCGCGCAGGGCGTGCAGTTCGACGTGCCGGGCTGAGCGCGCCGTGGATCGCAGCGTCCTGCGCTTGACACTGGCGGCCGCGTGCCTTGCGCTCGCTGCGGGGGCGATCCTCGCCTCGTTCTGGGTCGCGACCAAGAATTTCGAGATCGCGAACTTCGAGAAGACGCCGAAGGCGCGCGAGGTGGTCGCGGCGATCCCGGGCGACGAGGCGCAGACGATGGCGGCGCGCTGGTTCGCGTCGGAGTCGAACCGGGCGCTCTTCCCCGCGGTCGCCGTCGCGCAGATCGTCGGCGCGGCGGCGGCGGCGCTGCTGGGCTGCGGCGCGCTGGCCGGGCGCGCCCACGAAAAGCTGGCGCGCCGCCTCCTGCTGCTCGCGGTCGCGCTCGCCGTCGCCCTCGCGCCGCTCGTCCCGTGGATGATCGCGCACGGTCGCGCGCTCGACTTCGTGCCGCGCACCGGCGGGTCCCCGCCCGACCTGCGCCGCTTCATGATGTGGCACGGGATCTACAGCGCGGCCGACCTGCTGCTGCTCCTGGTCGCGCTCGCGCTGATCCCCCTGCTTTCCCGTGCGGCGGCCTCGCCGCGAACCGGAGCCCGACCTTGACCCCGACCGCCCCCGACGACGAGCTCGTGCGCGCGTCGCCCGAGTTCTCCGCGAAGGCGAACGTCCCGACGTTCGAGCGCTACCGCCAGCTCTACGCCGACTCGGTCGCGAGCCCCGAGGCGTTCTGGGCCAAGCAGGCCGAGCGGCTGGTCTGGACCGAGAAATGGAAGAAGGTCCTCGAGTGGGACTTCACCACCGCCAAGGTCAAGTGGTTCGAGGGCGGCAAGCTCAACGCCTGCTTCAACTGCGTCGACCGCCATGTCGAGGCGGGGCGCGGCAACCAGGTCGCGATCCTGTGGGAGGGCGACGACCCCACCGTCGACGCGCGCATCACCTACCGCGAGCTCAAGCGCAAGGTCAGCCGCTTCGCGAACGTCCTCAAGCGCCACGGCGTGAAGAAGGGCGACCGCGTCTGCATCTACCTGCCGATGATCCCGGAGCTCGCGGTCGCGGTGCTCGCGTGCGCGCGCATCGGCGCGATCCACTCGGTCGTGTTCGGCGGCTTCTCGGCCCACTCGCTGCGCGACCGGATCAACGACGCCAGCGCGAAGGTGCTGATCACGGCCGACGAGGGGGTGCGCGGCGGGAGGCCGATCGCCTTGAAGAAGATCGCCGACGAGGCGGTCGCCGAGTGCAAGTCGATCGAGCGCGTGCTGATCAAGCAGCGCAGCGGCAAGTGGGTGCCGACCCAGGACGGCCGCGACTTCTGGCTCGACGAGGAGCTGAAGGACGCGGCCATCTCCGACGACTGCCCCTGCGAGCCGATGGACGCCGAGGACCCGCTCTTCATCCTCTACACGTCGGGCTCGACCGGGAAGCCGAAGGGGGTGCTGCACACGACGGGCGGCTACCTCGTCTACGCGAGCCTCACCCACGAGCTCGTCTTCGACCTGAAGCCGGGCGACGTCTACTGGTGCACCGCCGACATCGGCTGGGTGACGGGCCACAGCTACATCGTCTACGGGCCGCTCGCGAACGGCGCGACGACGCTGATGTACGAGGGCGTCCCGAACCACCCCGACATCGGCCGCTTCTGGGACGTCGTCGACAAGCACGAGGTCTCGGTCTTCTACACGGCGCCCACGGCGATCCGCGCCCTCATGCAGCACGGCGAGGCGCCGGTGAAGCGGCGCAGCCGCCGCTCGCTGCGGCTGCTCGGCACGGTCGGCGAGCCGATCAATCCCGAGGTGTGGCGCTGGTACCACCGCGTCGTCGGCGACGGCCGCTGCCCGGTGGTCGACACGTGGTGGCAGACCGAGACGGGCGGGATCCTGATCACGCCGCTGCCGGGAGCGATCGCGCAGAAGCCCGGCTCGGCCACGCTGCCCTTCTTCGGCGTGCGGCCGGTCGTCGTCGACGACGAGGGGCGCGAGGCCAAGGCCGACGCGGACGGCGACGCGACCGGCAACCTCTGCATCGCGTTCCCGTGGCCGGGGATGATGCGGACCGTCTACGGCGACCACGCCCGCTTCGTCGAGACCTACTTCACGCGCTTCCCCGGCAAGTACTTCACCGGCGACGGCTGCCGCCGCGACGCCGACGGGTACTGGTGGATCACTGGCCGCGTCGACGACGTCCTGAACGTCAGCGCCCACCGCCTCGGCACCGCGGAGCTCGAGAGCGCCATCGTCACCTGCAGCGCGGTCGCCGAGTCGGCGGTGGTCGGCTTCCCCCACCCGATCAAGGGCGAGGGGATCTACGCCTTCGTGATCCTGAAGACCGGCACCGGCGGCGACCCGGAGGAGACGCGCAAGCAGATCGCCGCCGCCGTGCGCACCGAGATCGGCGCGCTCGCGACGCCCGACCGGATCCACTTCGTGCCGGGCCTCCCCAAGACGCGCAGCGGCAAGATCATGCGCCGCATCCTCCGCAAGATCGCGAGCGGCGAGACCGCCGACCTCGGCGACGTCACCACGCTCGCCGACCCCAACGTCGTGAAGCAGATCGTCGATTCGATCCCGAAGTGACGCCGGCCGGTAGGGAAGCGGCCGGGAACGAGCTCGACCCGCGGAGACGCGCCATGCCGCAGACGCCCCCCGAGGACCTCCTCTTCGTCGGCACGTACGGCTGGGTCGCCGCGCTCCACAAGTTCACCGGCACCGAGGCGTGGCGCACCAATCTCCCGCGCACCGGGTGGAGCGTCGTCACGCTGCTCCACGAGGACGGCGTCCTCTACGCGGCGACCGGCGGCCAGGTCTTCGCGCTCAACCCGGCGAACGGCGAGATCGCCTGGAAGAACGAGTTGAAGGGGCTCGGCAACAGCCACCTCTGCCTCGCGACGGTCCGCCAGTCCCCCCATGCGGGCGCGGCGCCGCTGCCGCAGATCGCGCAGGCCGAGGCGCAGGAGGCGGCGGGTCAGGGCGCGGCGGGCGTCTGAGCGTCGCGCAAGAAGTTCGCGCGCGCGGCACGATCGCGCCGGCCGATCGATCCCCGACGCCCGACCGCCGGTAGTCGCCTCCGTGCGAGCAGCGCTCGCTACCATGTCCGCGCTCGCGGCTGACTATGAATCGACCGTAGGCCGCAGCCGCGCGGACCGTTCCCCAAGGAGACGCGATGGGCCTCTTCTCGAAGCTGCGCGGCGAACTCGTCGACATCATCGAGTGGATCGACGACTCGCGGCAGACGCTGGTCTGGCGCTTCCCGCGGTACCAGAACGAGATCAAGAACGGCGCGCAGCTGATCGTCCGGCCCGGCCAGACCGCCGTCTTCGTGAACCAGGGCAAGATCGCCGACGTCTTCGAGCCGGGCCACTACCAGCTCACGACGCAGAACCTGCCGGTGCTCTCGACGCTGATGGGCTGGAAGTACGGCTTCGACAGCCCCTTCAAGGCCGAGGTCTACTTCCTCAGCACGCGCCAGGTGACCGACCTCAAGTGGGGCACCCCGAACCCCATCATGCTGCGCGACCCGGACTTCGGGCCGATCCGGCTGCGCGCGTTCGGGACCTACGCCCTCAAGTGCGCCGACGCGAAGACCCTCTTGAAGGAGCTGGTCGGCACCGACGCCGTCGTCGACACCAACGAGCTCGAGACGCTGATGCGCTCGGTGATCGCCACCGCCTTCACCGACCTGATCGGCAAGGCGCAGATCGCGGCGCTCGACCTCGCGCAGAACTACCAGGGGCTGTCGGAGGGGCTGCGCAAGGAGGTGCTCGCGCGCGTCGACGACGAGTACGGGCTCGACGTCCCGATGCTCGCGCTCGTCAACGTCTCCTTTCCCGAGGAGGTCGAGAAGGCGCTCGACGCGCGGACCTCGATGGGCGTGCTGGGCGACCTCGGCCGCTTCCAGCAGTACCAGGTCGGCAAGAGCCTCCCCGAGATGAACGCGCGCGGCGGCGCCGCCGCCGAGGGCATGGGCATGGGGATGGGTTTCGCGCTGGCGCAGCAGATGGCGCGCACGATGGGCGGGGCGATGGCCCCCGCCGGCCCCGCCGGGATGTCCCCGCCGCCGCTGCCCTCCGCGCCCGCCTTCCACGTCGCGGTGAACGGCGCGAGCCAAGGGCCGCTCACGCTCGATCAGGTCGACCAGGCGATCGCAGGCGGGCAGCTGCGTCCCGACACGATGGTGTGGTGCGCCGGCATGGCGGGGTGGGCTCCGGCGTCCACGGTGGCCGCGCTCGCGGCTCGCTTCGGACCTCCCCCGCCGCCGAAGTAACGGGGCGCGCGCGTGGCGCCGCCCATCGACCTGCCGCCTCCGCCCGAGGACGTCGTCGCCACCGGCGCGCCGTCCTCGCCGCCGCCGCGGCCGGACGATGACGACCACGACCGGCGCGCCGCGGGCCGCACCTTCCCCTGCCCCAAGTGCGGCGCCGACCTCACCTTCGACCCGCGCCAGCAGGAGCTCGCCTGCCCCTACTGCGGGAACATGCAGCCGATCGCGCTGGAGGACGGCGCCGACGTCGTCGAGCAGGACCTCGAAGCGGCGCTGCAGGCGTGCGCCGCGCACCGCCGCGAGGAGCAGGGGCTCGTCGCCGGCACGCAGGAGATCACCTGCACGAGCTGCGGCGGAACGGTCCAGTTCGTCGGCACGCTGACCGCGTCCGCCTGCCCCTACTGCGCGACGCCGATGGAGCGCGCCGGCGTCCACGACTCGCCCGACCGGCTGCGTGTCGACGGCGTGCTCGCGTTCCAGGTCGAGGACGCGGCAGCGCGCCAGAACCTGCGCACCTGGACGAAGTCGCGCTGGTTCCTCCCCTCCGACCTCGCGCGCGACGGCATCCAGGCGGCGTTCGTCGGCGTCTATCTCCCCTTCTTCACCTTCGACGCCTTCACCGCCAACCGCTTCTCCGGCATGCGCGGCGAGCACTACTACGTCACGGTCGGGAGCGGGAAGTCGCGCAGGACGGTCCGGCACACGCGCTGGTGGCCGGTCGCCGGCGAGTTCCGCCGCTTCTTCGACGACCGCATCGAGTCGGCCGGCAGCGGCCTGCCCGAGAAGCAGATGGACGCGCTCGAACCGTGGCCGCTGAAGGGGCTCAAGCCCTACTCGCCGCAGTTCCTGTCGGGCTTCCTGGCACGCACCTACGACCTGACGCTCGAGAAGTGCTTCCGCTCCGCGCGCCGCCACATGGAGGCGGAGCTCGAGGCCGACGTGCGCAGCCGCATCGGCGGCGACGAGCAGCGCGTCCTCTCGATCGACACGCAGTGGTCGGCGCTCACCTACAAGCACGTGCTGCTGCCGGTCTGGCTCGCGACCTACAAGTGGAAGGAGAAGCCCTTCCGCGTCGTGGTGAACGCCGCGACCGGCGAGGTGCAGGGCGAGCGGCCCTGGAGCGCGCTCAAGATCACCGGGTTCGTGCTGCTGATGGCGGCGCTCGCGGCGACGATCTTCGTCGTCGTGCAGGCCGCGTCGGGCTGAGCCGCGCCGTCGGGGTGCCGCGACCATGCTCCCGCGCGTCCTCGAACCGGAGGTGATGGACAGCGAGGAGGAGGCGCGCGACTACGACCGCATGGACCACGCCGCCGTGAACGCGCGCTTCGTCGCCGACCTGCTCGCGGAGGGGCCGCTGGACGATTCCCGGCATGGGCCGGTGCTCGACCTCGGGACCGGCACCGCACAGATCCCGATCGAGCTCTGCCGCGCCGCCCCCGCCGCGCGCGTCGTCGCCGTCGACCTCGCCGAGTCGATGCTGGTACTCGCGCGGATGAACGTCGCCGCCGCGGGTCTCGCGGATCGGATCGAGGTGAAGAAGGCCGACGGCAAACGCCTCCCCTTCGACGACTCCGCCTTCTTCGCCGTGATGTCGAACTCGATCGTCCACCACATCCCCCATCCCGCCGACGCCTTCGCCGAGGCGCTGCGTGTGACGCGCCGGGAAGGCCGCCTCTTCTTCCGCGACCTGCTGCGCCCGGAGAGCGACGCCGAGGTCGACCGCCTCGTCGCGCTGTACGCCTCCGGCGCGAACGATCACCAGCGCGCGCTGTTCGACGCCAGCCTGCGCGCCGCGCTCACCGTCGACGAGGTGCGCGCGATCGTCGACAGTCTCGGCCTCTGCCCGAACTGCGTGGTGCAGACGAGCGACCGGCACTGGACGTTTGCGGCTGCGGTGAAGTGACGCCGCGAGCCGGCATTGTGCGGCGTCAGCCGTCCTTCTTCTTCGGTTGGGGGAGTTGGACGTCGACGTCGACGATCGTGTCCGACGGCACGATGACATCGACCGGCTCGATACCGGACGATTCGTCTTCCCCTTCTTCTTCGTCGTCCTCGATCGCGAACGCGACGCGATAGCGGCCCGGTTTCGGGACGGGGATCCACTCGCTGAACCATTCGTCGAGTTCAACCTCGGTCGCAGATCCGTCAGGAGCGATCGCATAGAGCGTGACGAAGTAATCCAGATCGGGCTTCGCGGGCTGCGTCCCCTGCATCCACCGCAGGTGGATACCGCCGTGCCGCTCGATCCGGATCGAGCCGTGGTAGCTGGGCGAAGCAAGTTCGAAGGTCTCCTGTCGATCGATGAGTTTGCCGTCGTGGATCCAGAGCCGGATCCGTTCGGCCGGGCAGCGGAATCTCAGCGAACCGTCCTTCCCGATCTCGGAGGAGATGAACGTCGATGACGACGTCGTCGCGTCTGCATCGTCGAGAGGTTTCCAGGAGAAGTGCTGGACGAAGACGGGAGCACCTGTCGTGTCGTCGACGACGTCGATTTGGACGTCGCATGGCTTCGGAAAGTCGATCTGCGCATTCGTCTCGCCGGACTCCTTCACTTCAATGCGGCAGGCGTGTCGAGCGTCGTGTGGTACTGGCCCGTACAACTCGACCGACAATCGATACGTACCCGGCAGGACCGTCCCCGCGTCCCACGTGAACTTCTCGACCTTCGAATCGTCGGGGTCGACCGGCGTGAGCGCGTGCTTGAGCGAGGGCTGCAACGATGACGCGAGCGCGCCGACGGGAATGACCTGGATTTCCGCCTTCGTCGCGCCCCATTCGCGGGGAATGGTCGCGGTCCCCGCGAGCGGAACGGCGGCGCGCAACGCGTTCGGAGGAATGCGTATGGACACCGGGATCTCGCCGCCCGCGGTCGCGTCGACGAGCGCGAAACCGATCGGAGACTGGATCGATTTCGGATTGCGCAGGGCGACCGCGAGACGGCCGAGCGGGACTCCCTCGATCCGGGTCGCGCCGGAGCGAGCCGGCGCCTCGCGCGCGCAAGGCAGCCCTGACGCTCGGATCAGCGCCGGCGCGAAATCGGACGATTCGAGTTCAGCGATGTCCGAGCGCAGACTCGACACGCTCTTCTCATTGCCCGGAACAACCGAACCTTTCTCGTCGAGGAATCGCGCCACGTATCCCTTGTATTGCTCGATGACGGCATCCCTCTCCTTCAATCGAAAGACCGCGAGGACCATGCCGGTGGCATCGATCGACGGCTCGAGCGTGATCGAGAGGTCGCACGCGCGCTCGAGTTCGACCGTACGCTCCGACGGCTTCGACCAGTCGTGCTGAAACTTCGTCCATGCGTAGCCGGCCGCGCGCACGTGGAGCACCGCCACCCCTTTGCGACCGGTCGGATCGCGAAGGCGGACGGGGGAGATTCCGTCGGCGACGACCAGTCGCTCCGTCCGCACCGATCCTGGGTGATCGACGAATCTCAGTTCTCGCGGTCGATCGAAGTCGTACGGTGCGATCGAGACGTGCTGCAGCTCCGCGCGCGTCTCTTTGTCGACGACGTGCACGATCGTCGGCGGACCGCCGAGCGACTCGAGGTCGGGGATCTCGATCGTGAAGGGTTCGGTCGTGGTGTCGGCGACGATCTCGCCTTTCAGCGGGTATTCGACGCCGTCCAGCGTCACCTTGCCGATCCAGAGCAGGCAGCCGTAGGGACAGCGCAGGCGGACCCTGCCGTCGACGACTTCCAAGGGCGGTGACAACGAGGACTCGATGCCGTCTCTTGTGATGCGGTTGATCCCACCCACGCCCCGCGGCGGTCCGCCTTCGCGCTGGAAGACGTCGCGCACGCCGAAACCGGCTTCTAGTGTCCCCGACCTCGGCCCCGGCGACCCAGGCTTCGCTCCCGCGATCGTCACGATCCCGGTCCGGTCGACGGTCCCGTCTTCGTGCAAGCCTGCGGGGATCGCTCCTTCCGAGATCACGAGCCGGTTCTCCCGATCGGGGGCGACGTCGACCGTCGCGGATGCGAACGGAACCTCGGTCGGGAACCACGGGTGCAACTCGAAATCGAGGATCGCGCGCGCGAACAGCCGCCCGGGCGGAAGCGACTCGAGCCGGATCGTCGCGCTCGCTCCGCGCCGCACGTACCAGCGCAGGGGCCGCGGTCCCGTCGACAAGTAGGGCCTCGGAGCGCTTCCGTTCGTCGACGCCACGACTTCGTCGGGCACCTCGTCGACCACGAGCCACTCGCGCTCCGTCGTCTTCGCTTCCGGGAGGACGACGTCGAGCGTGCACGCCTTCGGCAGCGCGAGCGTCGCTTCGCCGTGCGATCCCGCGTCCCCGCCCTCGAAGACGAAGAGCTGCCACGCGTGGCCCGGCGCGCGCACCCAGTACCGCCCCGCCTGCGACAGCTTCAGTGGTGAAGCGACGTGATTCGCCGATTCCCCGGCAAGCGAGCGCCGGCCGTTGAGATCGACGAGAATCCGGAAGCTCGGATCGTGGATCCATTCGCAATCGGAGAGTTCGGCGTGCGTCGCGGCGTCGACCACCTTCAGGTCGAGATCGCCTCCCCACGGCCCGCGCAGGTCGATCGATCCGTCCGCATTCGCGCCGACCACTTCGTGTTGGAGCTCGACCGACCGGTTCGAGAGCTGCAGCCGCGGCATCAGCAGCTTCGCCCCCGCGACCACCGTCGCCTCGAACTTCCCGTCGTGCACCGGCACCTCGAACAGCCCCGTCGGCCACTGCGCGAGCCGGAGCAGGCCGTCCTCGCGCGCGTGCTCGGTCCCATTGGCGTCGACGGCGACGGCCGTTCCGTGGACGCGGACCATCTCCTGCGCCGGAAGCTCGACGCGCGTCGGAGCGGGGTCCGCCGGCTTTGCGTCCCCCTGCTGCAGTGCGATCGGAGCGAACAGGGCTGCGAGCATCGACGCGGTCGGCATGGGCGACTCCCCGATCCTACCGCCGGGCGGCACGAGCGCGGGGCGCCTCGCACCGTCACTCCCTTCGTTGCAGCTCCCCTCCCGTCAGCGCCAAAGCCAACGGCGCCAACACCGCGATCCGTTCACCACATTCCGCGGGGACGATTTCGAGGTGGCGGCGGTGCACCGGCCAGACGGACTCGAGCACCCGGCGGCGCAGGTCGGCGAGGAAGAGGTCGCCCGACTGGACCGCCATAGTGCCGAGGAGCACGCGGCGCGGGTCGAAGGCGAAGACGAGATCGGCGATGCCGCGCGCGAGCATCTCGACCCACTCTGCGAGGTAGCGGCGCGCGAGCGAGTCACCGGCGCGTGCGCCTTCGAAGAGGTGCTTCGCGCTGAACGGCCCGGCGCCGGCGATCTTCGGCAGCGCGCTCGCGGCGAAGTCGCGATCGGCGGCGACGCGGCGCGCGAGGTTGAGACCGCCGCAGAACGCCTCGAGGCAGCCGGTCTTGCCGCAGCCGCAGCGCGGGCCGTTCGGGTCGACCACGAGGTGGCCGACCTCGGCACCGTTGCCCGACGCGCCGCGCAGCAGCCGGCCGCCGACGACTGCGCCGCCGCCCAGGCCGGTGCTGAGCGTGAGGAAGACGAAGTCGTCGACGCCGCGGCCGGCACCGAAGAGCCCCTCGGCCAGCGCGCCGCAGCTCGCGTCGTTCTCGAGCAGGACCGGCAGCCCGAAGCGGCGCGCGAGCGTCTCCTTGACCGGCGCGTCGCCGACGCCGGGCATGTTCGGGACGGAGAGCATGCGGCCGGCCGGCAGGTCGAGCGGCCCGGGCGCCGCGACGCCGAGCGCGCGCACGCCCGGCGCGCGCACCTTCTCGACCAGCTCGCAAAGACCGTCGAGGAACGCCTCGGGTCCGCGGCCGGTGACCGGCGGCCGGCGCTCCTGTGCCTCGACGGTCCCGTCGGCCGCGACACGCGCCGCGACGCACTTGGTGCCGCCGATGTCGAGCGTGAGGAAGAGTTCGATGCCGGCCATTCCTCGACTGTACGTCCCGACCGCCGGCGCCCGCTCTCCCCGTCCTAGAATCGCGCGGCGGAGAACTCGCAGGATGGACCACGACGACGAGCCGCTGCGCCAGCGACTGCGCGCCGAGCCGGCGCGTTTCGGCGAGTTCGTCGCCGTGGAGCGCGACCGCCTGCGGCGCATGGTCGCGCTGCGCCTCGACCCGCGCCTGCGCGGCCGGCTCGACGCCTCCGACGTCGTGCAGGACGCGTGCGCCGAAGCGGTCGCGCGGCTGCCCGAGTGGCTCGACGGCGACGACATGCCGCTCCATCTCTGGCTGCGCTTCCTCACCGGCCAGAAGCTGCTGCAGCTCCACCGCCACCATCTCGGCATGGAGATGCGCGCGGCGCAGCGCGAGGTCCCGCTGTTCGGCGGCGCACCCGACGCGAGCGGCGTCTCCGTCGCGAGCGCGATCGCCGACGGCGGCGCGCCGTCGCCCGCCGCCATCGCGATGGACGCCGAGACGGTTCGCAAGCTGGGCGCCGCGCTCGAGTCGATGAAGCGCGAGGATCGCGAGGTCCTCGTGATGCGCCACTTCGAGCACTTGAGCAACGGCGACGTGGCGCGCCTGCTCGGCCTCACCTCGGGCGGCGCGAGCCTGCGCTACCTGCGGGCCGCGGAGCGGTTGCGGGCGATCCTCGACGAGATCAGCGGAACGCGACCCTGAGCGTTCCAGCCCTCACCGTCCCGTCCGCGCCTCGCACGTCGCGAGACACGCCCGCACCTTCGCGAGCAGTCCCTTCCGGTCGAGCGGGAGGCGGTTCCCCGCCTCCATCCGCTCCAGGATGCCGATCGACTTCCGGTAGTGGTCGCACGCCGTTTCGAGACTCGCCGGGTCGCCGAACGCCTCGTTCGCGATGGCGGCATTCAGGTCCGCCACCGCGAGCAGTCCCTCGACGAACGCGTTCGACGGATCGGCGGCGGAGAGCGTCTCGCAGCGCTCGATCGCAGCCTCGAGGTGGGCGAGCGCCTCCTCGGGCCGCTTCAGGGTGTTGAGCGTCGTGCCGACGTTGTTCTGGGACATCGCGACGGCGACGCGCGCGTCCCGGCTCTCGGGATCCGCGGCCTCGAGCGCGCCGTTCAGCGCGAGCGCCTCCTGGTGGCGCGCGAGCGCCTCCGCGTACTGCAACTTCCGTTCGAACAGGATCGCCTGGTCGGTGAGGGTCCAGACCAGATCGCGCCGCAGCGACGTGTCGCCCGGATGGGCGGCCGCGAGTCGTCGCTGCACGGCGATCGCCTCGTCGAAGCAGGTTCGAGCCTCGGCCAGTTCCTGCCGCTCCCGGCGGCGCATGCCCATCAGATAGAGATTCTGCCCGCGTCCGCGCAGGAGCGCCGGATCGTCCGGCGTCGTCGCGAGGAGCTCGCGCAGGATCGCCGCCTGCTCGTCGAGGGCGTGGATCGCGTCGTCGGCGCGGCCCGCGCAGCCGAGGCTGAAGGCGAGGTACTGCCATGCGGACGCCAGCTCCTGGCGTCGCGCCGGGGAGGGATCGCCGGCGGCGATCGCCTTGCGCAGCTCGAGTCCCCGCTCCGAGATCTCGATCGCGCGCTTCGAATCTCCGGCCGCGATCTCGATGCCGCCCGTGACCAGGAAGGCGTTCGCCAGGAGCGCGCGATCCTCGTCGCTCGCCGTTCCCGAGACGACGACGGGCTCGAGCAGGCCGATCGAGGCCTGATAGCTCTTGCGCGCGCCGGCCATGTCGCCGAGGTTCGGTTGGAACGGGTTGCCCTGCACGTCGCCGATCCGCTGGTAGGCGGCGGCGAGCTCGCGGCGCAGGCCGGGATCGCCCGCGCTCTCGGCGGCGAGCTGGTCGACGTATTCGAGCCCGCGCCGGACGATGAGCGCCCGCGCTGCGGTCGAGCCCGGCAGGTTGCGGATCGCGTCGTGGAATTCGAACAGGAACGAGCCGGCGAGCCGGCGCACGTCGTCGAACCGATCCTGCGCGCGCTTCTCGGCCGCGCGCGCCCGCGTCGCCTCCCGCAGCGTCATGACGACGCCGCCCGTCAACGCGACGATGAGCAGCCCCGTGGCCGTCGGATGGCGCCGCCCGATCAGCCCGACGCGATAGGCGAGCGATGGCGGGCGCGCGCGGATCGGCTCGGATGCGAGGAAGCGGCGCAGGTCGTCGGCGAGCTCGGCCGCCGTCGCGTAACGCGCGGCCGGCTCCTTCTGCAGGCACTTGTGCAGGATCGTCGCGAGGTCGCGCGGGATCTTCGGGTCGACGCGGCGCAGCGGCACCGGCTCGACTTCGTAGATCTGCTTCAGGAGCTCGGCGCGGCCGCGCCCGTCGAATGCCGGCCGTCCCGCGAGCATCTCGTAGAGCGTCGCGCCGACGCCCCAGACGTCGGTGCGCGGATCGGCCCAGCCCGAGAACGCCTCGGGCGCCATGTAGCGCGGCGTGCCGACCGACTCGCCGGTGCGCGTGATCGTCGCGGACCCCTCCGACTTCGCCAACCCGAAGTCCGTGATCCAGACCGTGCCGCTTCGATCGAGCAGGAGGTTCGAAGGCTTGACGTCGCGATGCAGCACGCCCTCCGCGTGCGCGCACGCGAGCGCTTCGGCGATGGCGAGGCCGTGGCGCGCGACGTCGGCGGCGGCGAAACGCGGACCGCCCGCGCCTGCCATGCGCTGCAGCACGCGATCGAAGCTCTCCCCCTCGATGAACTGCATCGCGAGCCAGTGCGTGCCCTCGTCCTCACCGACGCCGAAGAGCGGGACGATGTGCGGGTGGTTGAGGCGCGCCGCGGATTGCGCCTCGCGCTGGAAGCGGGCGAGCTCGCGCTCGTCGAGCGTGGCGTGGCCGGGCAGGACCTTCAGCGCGACGTGGCGGCCGAGCTCCTCGTCGACCGCCTCGTAGACGGCGCCCATGCCGCCTCGGCCGACCAGGCGCAGCAGGCGAAAGCGGCCGAGGCGCTCGCGCTTCGCGGGCGGCGTCGCCGCGGCGCCCGCGACCTCGAGGACGTCGAGCGCGCTCACGAGCCGTCGGAATTCGTCCGCGCGGCCCGGCACGCGCCGCGCGAATTCGTCGACGTCCGATCGATCGCCGCGCCGGCGGCCGTCGAAGAACTCCTCGACCAGCGCCTCGACGGGGTCGCGCGGATCTTCCTCGCGTCGTTCGTCCGGCATGGAGGGAACCTCGCGACGCCGACCGCTCCCGGACCGCCGGAGCGGAATGGTAGTCCCCGGCGCGACCTGCGACGTGGACTGCGAAGGAAGGGCGAGCGCTTACAGCGGAAGCGGATCGGCCCGGACGAATGCCCGCGCCTTGAGGCGCGGAGGCGCCGTCAGCGGCGGCCCGACTTCAGCATCGACTCGCCGACCGACCAGGCGAGCCACGCGTCGTTCTCGGTCTGCGACTCCTCGAAGTCGGACGCCGACCGGAAGCCGATCGCCATGGCGTAGAGCGCGTGGATGCACTTCATGATCGAGAGCTCGAAGGCGAGGCGGCGCATCGGATCGCCGCGCCGCGCCGCCGCTTCGAGCAGCTCGGCCCAGCGCCGGCGGAACTCCGTCGGGAAGAGCTCGGCCTTCTGCACCGCGTCGGCCGTGCCCTGCTTCAGCGCGGAGAAGTCCTTCACGAGCTGCGCGACCGTGAGCTTCTTGTCGTCGAAGCGGCCGTCGTCCTTCGCATGCGCGAGCGAGCCCGACAGCACCAGCAGCACCTCGAGCTCGTCGTTCGCCGGATCCTCTTTCTGCCCGCGCGCCGTCTTGGGCGCGCGCGCGAGCGCCATCGCGGTCATGAGCGCCGTGCCGCCGCACTCGGAGGATTCGTTCTCGAGCAGCTCGTTCGAGTCGTCGGGCGCGTGGGCCGCGACCGGCTCGGGGGCGTCGAGGCGGCCGAGCGCGCGCTGGACCAGGAAGACGAGCGACGCCGCGAGGCGCGAGTCCCGTCGCGACTCGAGGCGGTCGAGGACGCGCACCAGCTGCAGGAAGACGCGCAGCCACTTGCGCGCGCGCCCGCGCGCGAGTGCAACCGCGTCGATCCGGGTCGGGGCCTGCATGACGGTCTCCGTCGGAGCCTCGTCTCCGACATCCCTAGAGTCGGATCGGGGGCGCGTCCGTCCACCTCGTCGGCAAACTCTTCCGCTTGCCTTGAGGTCGAACAGCGTCCGCGACGGCGGCGACCGGCAGGATCTGCGACCGTCAGCCGCGGCGCGCCAGCTCGTTCGCCTGCAGGTCGGCGAGCAGCCCGCGGCACGCGTCGTCGACGAGCTCGAAGACGTGCTCGAAGCCGCCGGCGAGGAACGGGTCGGGGACGTCGAGCTCGCCGCTCGTCCCGTAGGGGAGCAGCAGGTCGACGCGCGCCCGGCCGGTGCCGACCCGGCCGAGCTGCGCGAGGTTGTGGCGGTCGACGGCGAGGATGCGGTCGAACTCCTGGAAGTCGGCCGCCGTGACGCCGCGGCAGGCGAGGCCCGTGGCGTCGACGCCGCGGCGCGCGAGCTCGGCGAGCGTGCCGGGATGGGCCGGACCGCCGGGGTGGAACGGGCGGTTGCCGGCGGAATCGACCTCGACGTCGCCGCCGAGCCCCGCGAGCTGCGCCCGATGGCGCAGCACCGCCTCCGCCATCGGGGAGCGGCAGATGTTCGCGAGGCAGACCATGAGCACGCGGACCCGCGCCATCCCGAGAGCGTCGCCTCCCCCTCCGCGCGGGTCAAGGGAGCGCGCCCGGGTCTCCGCGGCGGCGCACGGCTAAGATCGTCGCCCCGCGCCGGCCGCGCGAGCGAGGCGAGCCGCGCGATCAGGAGTGCGTCCGTGCCGACCCCCACCATCTCCAAGGAACAGGTCGTCGAGGTCCTGAAGACCGTCTACGACCCCGAGATCCCGGTCAACGTCCACGATCTCGGCCTCATCTACGACGTCGACGTCGACCAGGCGGAGGTGAACGTCGTGATGACGCTCACTTCGCCGTCGTGCCCCTCCGCGCGCGAGATCCCGGCCAGCATCGAGTCGCGCGTGATGAAGACGCTCGGCGCCAGCAAGTGCCTGGTGCACATCGTCTGGAGCCCGCCGTGGGGCCCCCACCTCATCTCGCCGCAGGGCAAGAAGATCCTCGGCATCGGCGCGGAGGACGCGTCGCAAGGGGCCGACGCCGGCCTCGACGGCGATATCAATCCTCCCGAGCGCTGAGCCGATGTCCCGCCCCGCCGACAGCGACGCCTTCGAGCTCTACCGCCAGGGGCTCCGGCTCCATCGCGCCAAGGACTACGCGGGCGCGGTCGCGCTGCTCGAGCGCGCCGTCGCCGCCGACGGGCAGATGGTCGACGCCTGGGAGGCGCTCGGCGTCCTCTACGACAAGCTGAACCGGCTCGACGACGCCATCGCCGCGACCGAGCGCTTCGCCGCGCTCCGGCCCGACGAGGTGATGGCCCACACCAACCTGTCGCGCTTCTTCCAGAAGAAGGGGATGAAGGAGCGCGCCGAGGAGGAGCAGGGCAAGGCGCGGCTCATCGGCTGGAAGCAGGAGCTCGCGCAGGGCGGCGGGAAGGAGAACGAGCTCTCGCAAGCGGCGCTGCCGGCCACGCAGGAGGCGGCACCGCAACTCGTGAGCATGATCGGCGGACTCGGCGAAGCGCCGAAGGCGGGCGCGCCCGCGCCGCTCGCCGCCGACCGCGCCGCGCTCCATAAGAAGATCGAGCAGTTCGAGAAGCTCGTCGCCCACAGCGCCTCCGACACGCTCTCGCGCTTCACGCTCGGCCGCGCCTACCTCGAAGCGGGCCGCGCGGACGACGCCGCGCGCGTGCTCGAGGAGACGCTCGCCCTCAAGACCGACTTCACCGCGGCCTACGTGCTGCTCGGCGAGGCGTACGAGAAGGCGGGCAAGCTCGCGCGCGCGCTCAAGACCTGGAACAAGGGCGTCGAGATCGCGCAGCAGAAGGGCGACCTCCATCCGCGCAACCAGATGCAGGAGCACCTGAAGCGCCTGACCGGCGGCCCCGCCGGCGCCGAGCCGGAGGGCACGATCGCGGTGCCGTGACGCCGCGCCGCGACGGCGCGCGGCTCAGACCGGTGCGGTCGTCTGCTGCAGCCGCTCGGTCTGGGTGAGGTACTCGACCAGGTCGATCTTGGTCAGGAGGCCGAGCACCTTCTGGCTCCCGTCGATCACGATCGCGACCTCGCCGCGGCCGAAGATCTCGGGCAGCATGCTGGCGGGGGTGTGCTCGGTCACGGTCGAGACGCGGCGGCACATGGCTTCGGCCACCTTCGTCGTGAGCTGCCACTGCTGCGCGACGAGCCCCTGCAGCATGTCGCTCTCGGTCAGGATCCCGGCGAGCTTGTCGCCGTCGAGCACCGGCACCTGCGAGATGCCGCGCTCCTTCATCGTCTCGACGGCGCGGCCGAGCGTGTCGGCGACGCTCACCGCGATCAGCGCGCGGCGCGGCAGCGCGCGCAGCACGTCGCCGATCTCCCCCATCGAGAAATCGCGCTCGACGAAGCGGTTCTCCCGCATCCACTGCGGGTCGACGAACTTCGTCATGTAGTTGCGGATCGAGTCGGGCAGGATCACGAGCACGCGCTGCCCGGCCTTCATCTTCGCAGCGACCTTCAGCGCCGCCCACACGGCCGAGCCCGACGAGCCGCCGCACAGGAGCCCCTCGGTCCGGATCAGCCGCCGCGCCATCAGGAAGCTGTCGCGGTCGTTGCTCTTGATCCACTCGTCGACGAGCTTCACGTCGAGCACGGCGGGGATGAAGTCGTAGCCGATGCCCTCGACCTTGTAGGACTTGATCTCGCCCGGGCCGGCCAGGATCGAGCCCTCGGGATCGACGCCGACGATGCGGCAGCCGGGGATCTCCTCCTTCAGCTTGCGCGCGACGCCGGTGAGCGTCCCGCCGGTGCCGGCCGTCATCACGATCGCGTCGAGCCGCCCGCCGCACTGGCGCACGATCTCGGCGCCCGTCCCGTGGTAGTGCGCCAGCGGGTTGTCCGGATTGTTGTATTGGTCGAGGATGTGGCTGTTGGGGAGGATCTCCTTCAGCCGCTTCGCCACCCCGATGTGGCTCTCGGGAGCGTCCCACGCCGCCTCGGTCGGCGTGCGGATGATCTCGGCGCCGAGCGCCTCGAGCGTGACCTGCTTCTCCCGGCTCATCTTCTCCGGCATCGTGATGATCATGCGGTAGCCGCGGACCGCGGCCGCGAGCGCCATCCCGATGCCGGTGTTGCCGGAGGTCGGCTCGATCAGCGTGTCGCCCGGCCGGATGCGGCCCGACTTCTCGGCCTCGAGGACCATGCGCACGCCGATGCGGTCCTTGACCGAGCCGCCGGGATTCAGGTACTCGCACTTGCCGAGCACCTCGCACGGCATCCCGCGCGCGATGCGCTTCAGCCGGACGATCGGCGTCTCGCCCACCGCGTCGAGGATCGAGTCGAAGATCTCCTCGGGGCGGTCGGACGTCGCGGGGGCGTTCTGCGCGGCCATGCGGGGCTTCCCTCCGCGTCGGAGCGCGGGGTCGAGCGCGCGGCGACGCAAGGGGCGCAGCATAGCCCGAGGGGCGCGGGCGCGGTCGGAGCCGACGAGGGGCGCGACTACGACCGCGCGCGCTCGTTCAGATACTCCTCGACATTGGTGTAGCCGTCGCCGTTGCGATCTTGGGCGCCGTCGTCGGGATTCGCCGGATCGAGGTCGTGCGCGGTCTCCCACGCGTCGGGCATGCCGTCGTGGTCGACGTCGGCGGGCGGCGTGCCCTGCCACATCGCGACCCAGCCGCCGACGTCGGCGGGCGAGTCGATGATCGCGCCGGTGCCGTCCTTCACTTCGGCGACGACGCGCGCGTCGATCGCGTCGCGCTCGGGCTGGGTGGCGCCCGCATTCTCGAGGACCCACGCGGCTGCATCACCCGGCTCCCAGGTGGTCGTGGCCGGGTGCGACAGCTCGACGCTCAGCCGCATCGAGCGGTCGGTGACCGGCTGGTCGGTCGTCCAGACCACCATGTCCCAGTTGTCCTCGGTGCCGGTCGGGCAGATGGGGTCGATGTTGTCGTCGATGAAGAGCAGGAGACCCGTGACGTCGGTGTGGAGCTTGACCGCGTTCAGCGACCAGCTCGTGCTCTGGTCGGGGCCGGGGCGGTAGTAGTTGCCGACGAAGTTGACGCGGTTGCCCGCCTCCTTGATCAGCGCGGCGTACTCGCCCCAGTTGTAGACGACGTTGTTGCGCAGGTCGGCGAAGCTGCCGCCCGCGATCTGCGGGTTGCGTCCGTTGATGTGGGCGAGCAGGTTGTGGTGGAGCGAGATCCGTTCGCTGTCGTCGCTGATCAGCACCCCCATGCTGTGCGGACCCTCGGGGTGCTTGCTGTGGAAGAGCGCCTCGCTCAGGATGCAGTTCTGCACCGTGACGTCGTGCGTCCGGTACCAGGTCGTGAGCGTCTCGTCGACCGACCAGCTGAACGAGCAGTGGTCGAGCACCACGTTGTACGTACCGCCGACGTCCTCGGGCTTCCCGAAGTTGATGACGTCGCGGTTGTCCCAGCCGTCGACCGGCGTCACGACGTCGCCGGTGCGGATGCGCAGGTGGCGGATCACCACGTCGTGCGTCTGGACGCGCACCTCCTCGCCGCTCAGCGTGATGCCGCCCCCCGGCGCGCTCTGGCCGGCGATGGTGATGAAGGGGTGCTCGATCTTGAGCGGCATGTGGTGTTCGATCGTCCCGTCGACGCGGAAGACGACGATGCGCGGGCCGGAGGCCTCGACCGCGTCGCGCAGGCTGCCGATGCCGCCGTCGTCGAGGTTCGTCACCTCGAAGACCCGTCCGCCGCGGCCCCCGACCGTGTCGGCGCCGAAGCCCTCGGCCTCGGGGAAGGCGTGCACGGTCGACTGGGGCGCCGAACTGCTCTCCGCGCTCCCCGAGCCGAGGAGGCCCCCGAGGTCGCAGGCGGCCGGCAGCGCGAGGAGCACCGCCGCGGCAGCGACGCGTCCCAGCACGATGTTTCCCGGGGGATTCGACATGAACAACTCTTCGCCACCGAGACTGGCGGTCCGGAGTCAGGACCTCAGGAACCTCCCCGCGCATTCTTTTCAGGCGGCGCCAGCGGCTCGGGACTTCTCCGATGCAGGGATTTCCACGCCTGCGGAGGCCCCGGGGCTCCGACATAAATTGGACGCGCAGGGCAGCGCGGAGCACGGCCGAGGTGGCGACCGGCCGTGCACTCGCGCCCGTGCGCGGCATTCCATTCGTTGTGGCGGACTGTGGAACGCGCTGCTTCCGCCGATCAAGATCTATGGGCGGGGAGGGAGTCGATTGGTCGAGCCGAGTCCGACCGTCGTTCTGCCGGCGTTCGCCGCTGTCCCGTCGCGGGCGCCCGAATCGCGAAGAGCCGCGGTGCGGCGCTTCGTCTTGTGGTCAACGAGGGCAGACGCGCTAGGTAGGGCGCGATTCGAGGGAGACGCGGGTCGAGGGCTTTCGGACGGTCTAGCACCGTGCGAGGTCGCCGCATGATCACCGCGATCCTCTCCGTCTGGTTCATCCTCTCGCTGGTCGGCATCGCCGTCTTCGGCCGGCTCAACGGCGACAATCGCTTGAACGGCGTCCCGCCGAATTGGCGGACGATTTGCCGCCGGGTCGTCCGCGATCTGGTGCGCATCGACCCGCAGCTCGAGGTGATCGGCTGGCGCCGCGACGCGCGCGGCCGCGCCGAGTTCGTCGTCGACCGCGACGGCGACGAGATCCCGCTCCCGCTGACGCAGCTGCGCGGGGCGAGCGACGAGTCGAGCTGGCGCTTCGAGCAGCGGCTGCGCGCGCTGCTGCGGCCGCTGCACCCGCGGACGCCCTGAGCGCCGAGCGCGCCGCTCCGCGCGCGAGCGCTCCATCGATGGACTCCGATCCGATCTGGGCGCGCCTGCTCCCCGAGTGCGTGGCGGTCGAGGAGGGGCCGATCGCCGATCGCCTCGCCGCGCTCCTGCCGGAGGAGCTCGCCGACGTCAGCGCGGCCGTCGAGAAGCGCCGCTTCGAGTACGCGAGCGGCCGCGCCTGCGCGCACCGGGCGCTCGCGCGGCTCGGCTTCGCGCACGCGCCGCTGAAGGCCGGCCCCGATCGCGCGCCGCTCTGGCCGGACGGCGCGATCGGCAGCATCTCCCACATGGCCGGCTGGTGCGCCGCGGCGGTCGCGCGCGCGCACGAGGTCACCGCGCTCGGCATCGACCTCGAGCCCGACCTGCCCCTCGAGCCGTCGCTCTGGCGCCTCGTCGCCACCGACCGCGAGCAGGCGCAGCTCGAACGGAGCCCGGCGTCGTCGCGCGGCGCGCGGGCGCGCCTCCTCTTCTGCGCCAAGGAGGCGTTCTACAAGTGCCAGTATCCGGCGACGCGCCAGCTCCTCGACTTCCGCGAGGTCGAGTGCGAGCTCTCCGACGACGCGTTCCGCGTGACGCTCCTGCGCGCCGCCGGTCCGTTCGCCGAGGGGGTGACTTTCCGCGGCCGCCACGGCGTCGCGAGCGGGCGGCGGATCGCCGCGATGGCGTGGCCGGCGAAGAGCGGGTCGCCGCCCGCGTGAGGTAGCGCGCTCAGCGCGGGCGGGCCGGCGCGAGCGGCTCGATCCAGCGCGTCGCCGGCCGCGTCTCCCAGTCCTGCCGCCACCGCCGGTGCGCCTCGTCGTCGGGCGCGTGCTCGTCGGGGCCGTACGGGTAGCCGCTCATGCCGTGGAACGGGAGCGGCTCGACGTAGAGCGCCTCGACCGTGTTGGGGTCGCGGTCCTTGGCCCAGCCGTCGAGGTAGACCAGCCAGTCGCGCGACCAGCCGTCGGGCAGCGCGGGCAGCCCCGCCGCGTCGAACGCGAGGCTCAACGCGTCGCCCGACCCCATCACGACGAGGCGGTCGTCGACCGTGAGGACCAGCTCGCGCACGTCGCCGTAGCGCGTGTAGAGGCCGGGGTGCTGGTTCCAGCGCGGCTCCTTGCTGAGCCGATCCCAGTCGAACCACGCGAGCCCCTGCGCGCCCGGCAGTTCGACCGGCTCGCTGAAGCCTCTGCGGGAGAGCTCCGCGCGCGCGACGTCGACGCGCGTCACCTTCGTCGGCGCGTCGTGCGCGTCGGTCGCGAGCCGGATCGAATCCCAGTAGAGGCGCAGCGTGGTCGCGATGCGCAGCCGCGGATCGGCGCGGTCGAGCACGTCGGTGACGTCGACCACCATCGTCTTCACCTTGCCGGCCGGGAAACCGACCGGCGGCCCCGACGGCCGCCAGCCGCCTTTTCCGTCGGGCACCTCGAGGATCGGTGGGACGAACTCGATCCCGGGCGTCGCGCTGCTCGCGACGTTCACGCTCGCGTCGGTCCAGTAGAACCAGCCGGTCATCAGCAGCCGCAGCGACCCGCTCTTCGGCAACGCCGCGGGATCGAAGTCGACCTCGAGGAAGTGCGGCGGCGCGAGCCCGAGGAACTGTCCCGTCGACGCCCCGCCGCCCGCCTCGGCGCCGCGATACGGCGTGAACGGCGCGGCGAACTCCATGTCGTCGTGAGCGATCTGCGCGGTCCATTCCCTTCCGTCGCTCCCGAGCGCGCGGCGCGGCGCGAGCGGCGCGACCACCGCGTGGAGGCGCGGCGCGGGGAACGGCGGGAAGGTGAACTTCTCGTCGGGGAAGACCTCGGCAGCCGCGGGATGGTCGACCGCCTCGAGATGGACGTGGTCGAGGTAGGTGACCTCGCGCAGCTCCTCCGTGAACTGCAGCTCGAGCCGGCCGGCGCGCGGCACGAGCTGGTCGCCGCGCACCAGCACGTACTCGTCGTGGTCGGGGGGCACCAGCGCGCCCGGCCGCATCGGCAGCCCGAGCGGCGTGACGCCGAGCACATCGGTGACGAATGCGAAGGTCTTCCCGTTCCACGCATAGAGGAAGGGGCACGAGCCGATGAGCCCCTCCTTCTGCTCGAGGATGCGGTCGGCGCCGGCCGGGATCGCCATCTCGCTCTGGATCACCCCGTTCGGCCAGGTGATCCGGACCCAGTCGGCCTGCTTCGCGCCGGCAAGCCCGACCCGCTGCGGCTCGCCCGCCCAGTGGATGCGCTGGTAGCTCGCGCCCGCGCGCACCTCGACGATCGCGCCGACGCCGCGGCGGTTGTCCTTCTTGCCGAGCAGCGAGAGGCGCAGCGACGTCGCCGCCCCGCCGTCCGGCGCCGCGAGGAGCTCGAGCCCCGCCGGCGTCACGCGCGCGAGGTCGCCGGCCGGCCCGCGCCCCGACGGGAAGAGGACGGCCGGCCCCGACGTCGAGCCGTCGGCGAGCGCGTTCGACCCCTGCTGGAACTTCGAGCCGAGCGAGACGACCGCGCCGAGCGCCGGAGTGTCCCAGCGCAGCAGGTCGAGCTCGGTGTCGCCGTTCGCGTCGCACGGCGCGCAGGCGACCCGCACCAGCGGCGGAGCCGGCGGCGGCGCCTTCGTCGCGGCCCACTTCCCCGACGGCGTAGCGAGCAGCAGCGCGCCGCTCGCGTCGCCGAATCCGAGGTCGCACCGCCCGTCGCCGTCGAGGTCGGCGACGACCGGCGCGCGGCGCGGGTCGACGCCCGCCGGCAGCGGCACGTCGCGCCGCGCGAACTTCCCGCCGCGCTGGTTGTCGGCGAGCACGACGCCCGCCGCGCCCCCCATCAGGAGATCGACGTCCTGGTCCGAGTCGACGTCGTCGACGTCGCACCAGTCGAGCGCTGCGATCCCCTCGAGCCCTGCCGCCTGGGTCGCGTCGACGAACGCCCCCTCCTTGGAGGCGCCGTCGTCCCGCCACAGCCGCGCGCCGAACGCGCCGACCAGAATCAGATCGAGGTCGCCCTCGTGGTCGAAGTCGACGACCTGCAGGTCGAGCGGCGGCGACCGCAGCGGCGGCAGCGCGACCTTGGACTTCGCGAGCGCGCCGCCCTCCGCGACCAGCAGCTCGAGACCGTCGGGCCCCACCGCCCAGAAGTCGAGGTCGCCGTCCTGCGCGAAGTCGAACGGGACGACCCGCGCGACCGGCTTCTCCCACAGGCGCTTCGCCGTGAAGCCGCCGTCCGCGCCCTGCACCGCCGCGACGATCCCCGCCGGTCCCGCGCCGACCAGGTCGGTCGCGCCGATCCGCCACGCGACCGGCTGCTTGTCGGCGTTCCGCTCGATGTTCCCGTCGTCGAGCAGGTCGCACGCGAGGAGCTGCGTCGCGCCCGCGAACTCCGGCGCGACGATGCGCCCTCCCGCCCACGCCGGCAGCGGCGGCGGAGCGGCGCGCTCGGGCGGCGTCGGGCGCGGGAAGTCGAGCCGTCCGAAGTTGCCGCGCTCCATCTCCGCCTCGGTCGCCTGGACGATCCCGCGTGACTGGAGCTGGCTGAACTCGAGGGTGAGCTTCGCCGCCTCCTGAGAGCGCCCCTTGCGGACGCTCACCATGCTCTGGCGGTAGACCGCGGTCGTGTACCAGCTCCCCGCGACGTCGGCGCCGAGCGCCATCACCCGCTTCAGCGGCGCCTCCATGTCGCCTTCGCCACGCTCGTAGCGGCACTTGGCGATCATCAGCTGCGTCGGGAGGTCGTCGGTGGCGAGCTCGGCCGCGCGCTCGAACTCCCGCTGCGCCGCGTCGAGGTCGCCGTCGCGGTAGGCGATGCGCGCGCGGAGGTAATGGAGGCGCGCGGAGGAGTCGCCGAGCTTCGCCGCCTGCTCGACCAGCGGCCGCGCCAGGTCGCCGTGGTTCAGTTCGACCTCGACGGCGGCGGCGCGCAGGAGGTCCTCGGCGAGAAGAGGTTTCCGATGGAGCAGCGGCTCGAGCGCCGCGCGCGCCTCGGCCATGCGGTCGCCGTCCGCGAAGAGCGCCGCCGCGATCTCGCGCGTCGTCTGCAGCTCGAACGGCACCGGGCCCGCCGCCGGCTCGACCGGAGCCTCCCCCTTCTCCTTGCAGCCGGCGGCCCCCCACGCGACGACCCACAGGACGACTGGCGCGCGACGCCGAGAGACGCGATGTTTCGACATACGGCGCTTGGTACCAGGGGCCGGCCGAGGGTGTCAAGCGCGGCGGGCGTCGGGCTATTCCTCGTCCTTCGCCGCGCGCATAGATTGTCCGGCCCATTTCATCCTTCCAGGACCCGGTGCGTCCCGCGATGAAACCTCGCCTCATCCTGCTCGCGTGCTCGCTCACCCTGCTCGTCGCCGCCGCGTGGTACCTGCGCGGACGCGACCTCGGCCAGATGAAGGCGGTCCTCGGCACGCTCTCCGCCGAGCTGCCGATCGCCGCGCCGACCGATCCGGTCGCCGGCATGGAGTTCACGGAGAACTCGTCGGAGGAGGTGTCGCGCACGTTCGACGGGCTCGCCGCCGCGCTGCGCATGCGCGACTGGAACGGCGCGGAGGCGTTCTGCTCCGACGCGTTCCGCGCCGTCGACTGGTCGGCGCTCCAGGCCGGCCCGCCCGAGACGACGGCGGTCGGCATCGAGCGCACCGCCTACGCGCCGGCGCTCGAGCCGGCCGTCGACGCCGACCGCTTCTTCGAGGGCGTCCGCAAGCGCCTCGAGGAGTGGCGCGAGATCGAGTTCGTGCAGCTCCGCTTCGACCGCGCCGACTTCCAGGGCGGCGAACCGCTCTGGGGCCGCCTGCGCCTCACGCTCGAGTTCTCGGGCTTCGGGCCCGACCGCGGCGCGCGCTGGCTGCTCGCGCGCGGCTTCGCCAAGGTGGCGCAGGCAGGCCGGCGCTGGTACTTCCACTCCTTCGAGCTCTCGAGCCTCGAGTCGTACCGCCGCGCGCGGCGCCTCTTCACCGACGTGACGCGCCCGGCCGGCGTCTGGTGCAAGGACAAGGCGCTGGTGCGCCACAAGGAGAGCTGGAACGGGGCGGCGTGCGCCGACGTGAACGGCGACGGCCTGCTCGACCTCTTCCTGCCCGGGACGGAGCGCAACTTCCTCTACGTCGCCCTCCCGCAAGGCGGCTACCGCGACGAGGCGGAGGCGCGCGGCGTCGCGCAGCCGGCCGGCGGCACCGGGACCGTCTTCTTCGACTACGACGACGACGGCGACGTCGACCTTCTGGTCGGCGACGAGGCGTGGGTCGACCGCGACGGCCCCCACGGCAACGAGCTCACGCTCTGGCGCAACGAACACGCGGGCGGCGTCGAGAAGTTCGTGAACGTGAGCCGCGACGCGGGCGTCGCCCAGCGGCGCTACGTCTCGACCATCACCGTGCTCGACTGCGACGGCGACGGGCGCCTCGACTTCTTCGTCGGCAACTACGGCCGGCAGAACGAGGCGCACAACAACTCGTGGGTCGACGCCACCAACGGCCAGTCGAACCAGCTGTTCCGCAACGTCGACGGCAAGCGCTTCGAGGACGTGACCGAGTCGGCCGGCGTCGCCGACAAGCACTGGACCTACGCGTCGGCGGCCGCCGACTACGACCGCGACGGCGACCAGGATCTCTACGTCGTGAATGATTTCGGGCCGAACTTCCTGCTGCGCAACGACGGCCACGGAAAGTTCGCCGACGTGACCGACGACGTCACGCGCGACTGGGGCAACGGCATGAGCGCGTCGTGGTGCGACCTCGACAACGACGGGCGCCTCGACCTCTACGTCTCGAACATGTGGTGCGAGGTGGCGCAGCGCATCCTCTCCCGCCTCACGCTGCAGGCGGCGGAGGTCGAGCTGGTGCGCAAGGTCGGGCGCGGCAACTCGATCCTGTTCGGGCGGCCCGGCGGCAAGTTCGAGCTCGCGCCCGACGCGTGGGGCGCGACGGACGGGCGCTGGGCGTGGGCGAGCCCGCCGCTCGACGTCGACCTCGACGGACGCCTCGACCTCTTCTGCACCAACGGCTTCATGTCGGGCAGCCAGCCGGGCGACGCCATCACGTGGTACTGGCGCAACGTCGTCGCCGCCTCGATCCCGGCCGAGAACGAGCCGAGCATCCTGGTCCGCCAGCAGGTGAGCGACCCCAGCCTGAACAAGAACCTGCGCGACGTGGTCTGGCGCGAGAACCGTTCCTACGCCGGGCGCGAGCGCGACAAGCTCTGGATCAACCGCGGCGGCGCCGGCTTCCTCGACGTCTCGACCGTGAGCGGCGTCGACCTCGCCGACGACGGGCGCGCGGCGCTGGCGGCCGACTTCGACGAGGACGGCGACCCCGACCTCTTCGTGAACAGCGTCCAGCTCGAGCGCCACCACCTGCTGCGCAACGACGCGGGCGACCCGGCTGGCCGCTTCCTCAAGGTCGCGCTGCGCGCCACGAAGTCGCAGTACCAGGCGATCGGCGCCGAGGTGGTCGTGCACGGGCCGAGCGGGCCGTGCGCGCAGGTCGTCTCGTGCGGGTCGCAGTTCCTGAGCTGCCAGCCGGCCGAGCTCCTTTTCGGCGTCGCCGGCGCGGCGACGGCTCGGGTCGAGGTCTTCTGGCCAGGCGGCGCGCACGAGGACTTCGGCGCCGTGAAGACGGGGACGCGCGTGCAGCTCGTGGAAGGCAGCGGCAAGGCGGAGTACGTTCCGCTCCGCCCCCACCCGCTCGAAAAGTGAAGCAGAGAGTCGCGGTCCGCGGAGGCGTCGTCATGGCAGCGATCGGATTCGCGCAGCGCGCGCTGCTCGCCGCCGCGCTCGCGGCGCCGGCCGCGTGCAAGGTCGGCCACCGCCGGCCGCCGTCGCCGAAGCCGCTGCCGCGGGCCGCGCGCGCGCCGGAGCATTCGCCGTCCGCCGACAAGAAGCTCCCCGCCTTCCCCGGCGCGGAGGGGTTCGGCGCGACGACGCCGGGCGGCCGCGGCGGGCGCGTGCTGCGCGTCACGAGGCTCGCCGATTCGGGACCGGGCAGCCTGCGCGCGGCGCTCGAGACCCCGGGACCGCGCATCATCGTCTTCACCGTCTCGGGCGTCATCGACCACGTGCGGCCGCTCTGCATCGAGGAGCCGTACGTCACGGTGGCCGGCCAGAGCGCGCCCGGCGACGGGATCACGCTCGCGGGCGAGGAGGTCCGCATCCAGGCGCACGACGTCGTGCTGCGCCACCTGCGCATCCGCACCGGCGACGCGCGTCCGCCCAAGGACGGCTGGGACAACCGCGACGTCGTCAACCTCGGCCACCCGCGGCGCCTCGGCGACACGCACGACGTCGTGCTCGACCACTGCTCGCTCAGCTGGTCGGTCGACGAGACGCTCACCGTCTGGTACCGCTCGCACGACGTCACCGTGCAGCACTGCCTCCTTGCCGAGCCGCTCTTCAAGAGCAAGCACCCGGAGGGGCCGCACAGCATGGGGATCCTGATCGGCGAGGGGTCGGCGAACGTCTCGCTCCACCACAACCTGCTGGCGAACAGCAACGGCCGCAATCCGCAGGTGGCGGGCGCCGGCGTCGTCGACTTCCGCGACAACGTCGTCTTCAACTGGGGCGAGTACGCCGCGCTGTTCAAGGGACGCGGCAACCGGATCAACTTCGTCAACAACTTCTACAAGCGCGGCCCCGACACGGCGAAGGCTTGGACGCCGTCGGCGATCAAGGTGAAGGAGGACGCGCGCGACCTCGAGCTCTTCGTCGCGGGCAACGTCGACCCGACGCTGCCCTCGGCCGACGCCGACAACTGGCCGATGGTCGTCTGGTGGAGCGGGAAGCCGATGAAGGACGCGCAGCTGCGCGCCGCGCGCGAGCACCCCCATCCCGAGGTCGCCACCGTGCCGGCCGCGGCCGCCTGGGAGTCGGTCCTGGCGAACGCCGGCGCGACGAAGCCCAGGCGCGACGCCGCCGACGCGCGCGTCGTTGCGGGCGTGCGCGCCGGCGACGGCCGGATCATCGACTCGCCGCAGCAGGTGGGCGGCTGGCCCGACATGAAGAGCGCGCCCGCTCCCGCCGACTCCGACTTCGACGGCATGCCCGACGCGTGGGAGTCGGCGCACGGCCTCGACCCCAAGGACGCCGCCGACGCCTCCAAGGACCGCGACGGCGACGGCTACTCCAACGTCGAGGAGTGGCTGAACGAGCTCGCGAAGTGAGTCAGCGCGCCGTCGGCGGCGCAGCCGCTCACAACGTCTTCAGGAACTCGACCAGGTCGCTCTTCTGTCCCGCGTCGAGTCCCGACGTCGTCCCGTGCTCGTCGGTGACGTTCAGGTCGAGCATGTCGAGGAGCGTCCGCGCCGAGCCGTCGTGCAGGTAGGGCGCCGTCGCCCAGATCCCGAGCAGCGTCGGCACGTTCGCCGGCACGAGCCCCGTCCCGACGCCGTTCACGAGGGTCGGCGGATCGGTCGAGGGCGGGATGAAGAGCGGCGCGGCGTGGCAGGTCGCACAGCCGGCGGTGCCGTTGAAGAGCAGCTCGCCGCGCTGCGCCGCGTCGGAGAGCGAGCCGTCGGAGTTCTTGAACGGGCTGGTCGGCGCCTGGGTGAGGCTCGCCATGAACGCGGTCACGTCGGCGGCGGCGAGCTTGTTCAGGTTGCCCCCCACCACGCCGTGCCGGGCGAACGCCGCGCTCGTGAACGTCGCGAGGTCGGGCGCTCCGCCCTGCCACGCGAAGGGCGCGGTGTTCGCGACGGCGAACATCGGCTGCGCCTGGAAGCCGCGGCTCGACGTGATCGAGTCGGAGAAGTTGGCCGGGTGGCAGGTGGCGCAGCTCACCGGGTTGGGGAGCGTCGGCGAGCCGTTGAAGAAGAGCACGCTGTCGAAGAGGAACCCGCCGCGTTCGGCGGTGTTGAGGTCGAGGAGCGGGTGACGCGGGGCGCCGGAGTGCGCGAGCGGGATCTCCGCCTCGAGCGTGAAGGGCGGCCCGCCCGTGAGGACGATGGCCCGGATCGTCTCGCGGACGCGGTCGACGACCCAGGCGCGGTCGGGCGTGCCGCCGCCGGCCGGCGGCACCAGCGCGACGGCCGACGGCAGCCCCTTCGGCGACTCCTCGGGGATCATGTCGACGACCGACGTGAAGGAGAACGCGGTCGGCTCGGTGACGATCACCGATCCCGACGCCGTGCCGCACACGACGAGATTCGCGTCGGAGACGGCCGCCGCGAAGTAGTCGGTGCCGAGGTTGCCGAAATGGCGGTCGACGAGCGTCCAGGTGGTCGAGTCGAACTCGAGCACCTCGTTCACGCCGTCGGGGCCGATGACCGTCGAGGGGGTGAAGGTCGGGACGAACACGCGGCTGCCGAGTAGCGCGAGATCGAGCGCCCGGCTGCCGAGCGGGATCGACGTCACGAACGGGTCGCCGTCGAGGTCGTCGGGATCGATGACCTCCATCTCGAGCGTGTTGTGCAGCCCGACCAGCAGGTGGCCGTCGGGCAGGAGCGCGAGCTTCGCCGGCCCGAGCCCGCGCAGCGGCAGCGTGGCCGACTGCGTGAACGTGCCGTGCGGCGACTCGGTGAAGACGAGCACCGCCTGGTCCTTCTCGCTCGCGACGAAAACGCGGTTGCCGTTCAAGTCGAACTTGAAGGCGACCGCGCGACACGAGAGGGGCACCGGGACCTGCGCCGCGATCGCCTCGGTCGCGACGTGGATCACCGTCATCTGCGGGAGCGCCGGGTTCACCACGAAGGCGTGGCGTCCGTCGGGGTCGACCGCGACGTCGAGCTCGCGCTCGATGTTCGTCGGGATGGGCGAGACCGGCAGCTCGCGCACGATCGCGCTGGTCGCCGGGTCGAGGATCGTGACGGTGCCGTCCTCCTGGTGCGCGACGTAGACGCGCGCGCCGTCGGCGGTCGCGGCGATCGCAGAGGGGTGGCGCGCCCCTTCGGGCGCGCCCGCGCCGATGCGGATCGCCAGCGCGTTCGAGGAGTCCTTGACCGCCCCCGCCTTCGAGGCCGCCTGGAAGTAGAAGACGTGCCCGACCAGCGTCGGGTCGTTAGGAATAGGGAAGGAGACCGAAAAGTCGCCTGCCGGGTCGAGCGTCCCGCGCGCGACCTCGAACATCACGGTCGGATCGATGAAGACGGTGCCGAACGCCGTCTCGAACTCGCTCGGCGCCGTCGACGCCTTGAGGAAGAACGTCGCGCCCGGTGCCCCGGACAATGTCAGGTTCCATTGCGAGCCGACCGCGGGGAGCTGCGTGTTCGTCGTCAGGGACATCGTCCCCTGCGCCGAAGCGGCGGGCCCGCCGAGCAGCACTGCGATCGAAGCGACGAGCCATCCGGCGGGCACGAAGGGACGCGGACGGCGGGCAGGAGAATGCGACACGGTGGAATGCCTCCAATTCCCAGTCGTATTCCCATAATCTCCCCGCCGAATCGGGGCCAGGGGTGGTCAGGACCTCCGATGGGAATTCTTCGTCCCGTGACGCCTTCCGCGCCACCGCTCGCCCCCGCCAGGTTTCGCGAGGATCGCGAAGGGCCGCTCCGTCCCCCCGGGATCGAGCGGCGCAGGATTCATGGAAGCCTCACGCCGCCTGCCTGAAATCATCGACGCGCGCAGCTACGCGCTGCGCGGCTACCCGCACGACCTCTGGACGACGCTGCGCCGCGAGGCGCCGCTGCGCTGGTTCGAGGGCGAGGGGGTGAAGCCCTTCTGGGCGGTGACGCGCCACCGCGACGTCCGCGCGATCAGCGAGCAGTCGGCGCGCTTCCTCAACGCCCCGCGGATCATGGCCGACCTCGACGTGCGGCCGAACCTCGTCTGGTCGCGCCACCTGCTCAACATGGACTCGCCCGAGCACGAGGCGTATCGCGCCGTGCTGGCTCCGCGCTTCACGGCGAAGGCGCTGCGCGCGATGGCCGGCTGGATGGACTCGATCGTCGAGAGCTCGCTCGCGCGGCTCGACACGCAGGGCGCCCACTGGGAGGGCGACTTCGCGACCGAGGTCGCGCGCAACATCACGACGGCGCTGATCGCCGAGATGCTCGGCGTCGCCCCCGCCGACCGCATCCGCCTGATCCGCTGGGCGCAGTGCATGGTCGCCCCCGCCGACCCCGAGTACCAGCGGGGGCGCAGCACGGAGGAGACCTACGTCCAGGCCGAGCGCGAGCTCTTCCAGTGGTTCGCGCCGAAGATCGCGGAGCGGCGCACCGAACCGGGCGGCGACCTCGTGAGCCTGCTCGCGACCGCGCAGGTGCAGGGGCGGCCGATCGCCTCGCGCGACGTCCTCTCGTTCTGCCAGCTCTTCGTGACGGCCGGCATCGACACGACGACCGCCGCGATCTGCCGCGGGCTGCACGCGCTCGCCGAGCACCCCGACCAGTACCGCTGGCTGCGCGACCACGCCGGGGAGATCGCGACCGCGGCCGAGGAGCTGCTCCGCTTCGCGAGCCCGGTGATCCACTTCTGCCGCACCGCCGTCGACCCCGTCGAGATCGCCGGCTCCCGCGTCCAGCGCGGCCAGACGCTCGTCCTCTTCTATCCCTCCGCGAACCGCGACGAGGAGGTGTTCGAGCGCCCCTTCGAGCTGCGCCTCGACCGCAAGAACAACGACCACCTCGCGTTCGGCGCCGGCGACCACCACTGCCTCGGCGCCCCGCTCGCGCGCATGCTGCTGCACGCCTTCCTCGTCCACTTCCTGCGGCGCGTCGAGACCATCGAAACGACCGGCAGCATGGAGCCGGTGCACTCGTCGGTGATCGGCGCGATCAAGCGGTTGCCGCTGCGGCTGCGGCTCGCGAAGGCGTAGGAGCGGACGTCCGCTCGTATCTAGCGGCGGCGGCCGAACCAGCTGCGGCCGTCGGGCTTGGAGGGCGCGGCGGGGGTTGCCTCCGCGGGCGCGGCGGCGAGGTGGTCGCGGTGGCGGGTCGCGATCTGGCGGACGGTCTGGTGCACGAGCTCGGCGGGGTTCATGCGGAAGCCGGTCTCGTGCTCGATGCGGTCGACCACCTTGAGCGAGAGGAGCGAGTTGCCGCCGAGGTCGAAGAAGGTGTCGAAGGCGCCGACGCGCGGCACGCCGATCACCTCGGCCCAGACGCGCGCGAGGCGGACCTCGGCCGGCCCTTCGGGCGGCACGGTCGCTTCGTCCCGCGGTGACGATGCCGGCGACGCGGCCGCCACGACGGTGAGTGCGTTGCGGTCGATCTTGCCGTTCAGCGTGGTCGGCAGCGCGTCGAGCCAGACGATCTCGGCCGGCACCATGTAGTCGGGGAGCTTCTCGCGCAGCGCTCGCCGCACCGACGCACGCGACGGCTCGGGCCGCGCCTTCGGGACGGCGAAGGCGACGAGGCGCTTCTCCTCGGCGGCCGACCCGACCACCTTCACGACGGCCGACTTCACCCCCTCGAGCTGCTCGAGGACCGCCTCGATCTCGCCGAGCTCGATCCGGAAGCCGCGCAGCTTCACCTGGTGGTCGATCCGGCCGAGCATCTCGAGCCGGCCTTCCCGGTCGAAGCGCACGAGGTCGCCGGTCCGGTAGATCCGCTCGCCGCCGCGGAACGGGCTCGCGACGAAGCGCTCCGCCGTCTTCTCGGGCAGGTCGTGGTACCCGCGGGCGACGCCGTCGCCGCCGATGCAGAGCTCGCCCGCCACGCCGATCGGCACCGGTTGGAGCGCCGCGTCGACCACGTAGAAGGTCGTGTTGTCGAACGGGCGGCCGAGCGTCACGACCTCGTCCTCGGGCCGGATGCGGTGCACGGTCGACTGGATGGTCGTCTCGGTCGGGCCGTAGGTGTTCCAGACCGCGGCGCAGCGCGCGAGGAGCTGCCGCGCGAGCTCCGTCGTGAGCGGCTCGCCGATGCTGATCGCCTCGAGCGGCAGCGGCTCGCTCCAGCCGGCCGACACGACCATCTGCCAGTGCGTCGGCGTCGCCTGCATGAAGCGCGCGCGGCTCGCCCTCATCCGCTCGAGCAGGCGCTTGCCGTCCTTCGCGACCTCGGGCTCGCAGACGTCGACGATCCCGCCGGTCGCCAACGGCATCCAGAGCTGCTTCGCGTGGATGTCGAACGAGATCGTCGTGACCGCGAGCAGCGTGTCGTCGCGCTTCGCGCCGAGCAGGCGCGCCGTCGCGTTCAGGCAGTTGACGACGCCGCGGTGCAGCACCTCGACGCCCTTGGGCCGCCCGGTCGAACCCGAGGTGTAGATCAGGTAGGCGAGGTCGAGCGGCCGGCCGCGGCTCTCCACGACGGGCTCGGCGCTCTCCTTCTCGAGCTCGGCAGCCTCCGCATCGAGGAGCACGCGCAGGACGTCGGGCGCGGTGATCTTCGCGGCCAGCGCCGACTCGGTGACGACGAAGCGCAGCCCCGAGTTTTCCACCATGTAGTCGAGCCGGTCGGCCGGGTATTCGGGATCGAGCGGGACGTAGCCGCCCCCCGCCTTCAGGATCCCGAGCAGCGCGACCATCATCTGGGTCGAGCGGGCGTGGAGGATCCCGACCGGCTGGTCGTTCGCGACGCCCATGCGCCGCAGCCGGTGCGCGAGCCGGTTCGCGCGCGCGTCGAGCCCGGCGTAGGTGAGCGACCCGTCGTGGCTGCGGACCGCGACCGCGTCCGGCGTCTCTTTCGCGCGCGCCTCGAAGAGCTCGTGGACGCATCGATCGCGCGGGAACGGGTGTTCCGTCGCGTTCCAGTCGACGAGGACGAGCTTCTTCTCCGCCGCCGAGAGGAGCGGCAGCTGCGCGACGCGACGCCGCGGGTCGGCGACGATCCCGTCGAGCAGCGCCTGGAAGTTCGCCTCCATCCGCTCCGCCGTGTCGCGGCGGAAAAGCGCGGCGTCGTACTTGAGCTCGCCGTAGAGCTCCTTGCCGACCTCCTTCACGTCGAGCGTGACGTCGAAGAGCCCCTCCTGCTGCGGCACGTCGAGGTCGTCGAGCGCGAGCTCGCCGAGCTGGAAGCGGACGCGCGTGTCGGCGGCCTCGCGCTTCTGGACCAGGTCGCCGATCCACTCGCGCTTCTGCCAGTCGATGAAGGCCTGGAACACCGGGTTGCGCGTCGCGTCGCGCGGCGGCGCGAGGCGGCGCACCACTTCGGGGAACGGGTAGTCCTGGTTCGCGACCGCCTCGAGCACCGTCGCGCGCGTCGTCGCGAGGAAGTCGCGGAACGACGGGTTGCGGCGGAAGTCGGCCCTGAAGACGATCGGGTTCACGAAGTAGCCGACCACGTCCTGGAAGGCGGCCTGGGTGCGGCCGAACGCGGGCGCGCCGACCAGCACGTCCTCCTGACGCGCGCAGCGCGCCAGGAAGATCTGCCACGCCGCGAGCAGCAGCATGTAGGGCGTCACGCCCTCCGCCTTCGCGAGGTCGTTCAGCGCGCGGCTGCGCTCCGGCGTGAAGTGGAGCGGGACGGAGGCGCCCTCGAGGCGCGTCGTGCGGCGCGGGAAGTCCGTCGGCAGCTCGAGCAGCGGCAGGTCGCCGGCGAGCCGCTCCTTCCAGTACGCGAACTGCCTCTCCCCCGCCTCGCCCGCGAGCAGCTCGCGCTGCCACGTGACGAAGTCGCGGTAGCCGACGCCGGCGCGCGCGGCGGGCGGCGGCGCGCCGCCGCGCTCGCTCACGTAGAGCGCGCGCAGGTCGCGGAACACCAGCGACGACGACGTCCCGTCGTAGCTCAGGTGGTGGACGGCGAAGGCGAGGCGGTGGTCGCCGTCGCGCCAGCGGAAGAAGCGGAAGCGGTAGACCGGACCGCGCCCGAGGTCGAACGGCTCGTGCATCGAGGCGTGCACCGCGCGCTCGAGGCCGGCCGCGTCGAGGCTGGACGCGTCGACGACCGAGAACGCGGACGGCGGGTCGCGCTCGATCTTCTGCATCGGGACGCCGTCGCGCATGAAGTAGCGCGCGCGCAGCATCGGGTGGCGGTGCGCGAGCCCGGCGATCGTCCGCTGCAGCGCGTCGACGTCGACCGGCGAGGTGATGCGCGCGCAGCCGAGGCAGTGGTAGGCCGAGCTGCCCGGCACCGTCTGCTGCAGGAACCAGAGCGCCTGCTGCCCCAGCGACAGCGGGAACGCGTCGTCGGACGCGGCGGCGGGAGGCGGGATCATGCCGGTCGCGCGCCGCCCGGTGCGACCGTCGCGCCGCTGCGTCGCTCCTCGACGCGCGCCCACGCCGACTTCGCGAGCTCCGCGGCGCTCGCGCCGGAGAGGAGGTCGCTCACCGGCAGGTCGACGCCGAACGCCTCGCTCAGCGTGTTGCGGAGCTGGACCGCCATCAGCGAGTCGAGCCCGAGATGGAGCAGCGGCTGCTCGACGTCGAGCGCCGTCCCGCTCTTGTGGCCGAGCACGCGCGCCACCTCGGCGCGGACGATCTCGGCAACGCCCGCCTCGCTCGACGCGTCGCCGACGGCCCTCGCGAGCTCACGCGGCGCGGCGTCGCCGCGCGCGACGCGCGTCGCGACGATCGGGTCGGAGCCTTGGTGGATCTCCTTCAGGGCCTTGAGCAGCGGCGATCTCGCAAAGAAGAAATCCGGGGAAAAGAGGCGCTTCCAGTGGAAATGGAGCACCGAGCCCTGGACCGCGCCGCCCGCCATCAGGAGGTCCATGGCGGCGAGCGCCGGCGCGGTCTTGAACGCGTACATGCCGCGCTCTTCCGCGAGGCGGCGCACGTCGAGCACCTGCTTCGCCATGCCGACCTCGGCCCACGGTCCCCAGTTGATGCTGAGGCACGGCAGCCCCTGCGCGCGCCGGCGGTGGGCGAACGCGTCGAGGAAGCAGTTGGCCGCGGCGTAGTTGCACTGGCCCGGCGCGCCGATCACCGAGATCGACGAGAAGAGGACGAAGAAGTCGAGCGGCAACCCGCGCGTGAGCTCGTCGAGGTGGAGCGTGCCCTGCACCTTCGGCATCAGGACGCGCTCGAAGTCGGGCCATTCGAGGCGCGCGAGCAGGCCGTCCTTCAGGACGCCGGCTGCGTGCATGATCCCGCGCAGCGGCGGCAGCTCGGCCGCCGAGTCCTGGAGCAGCTTCTCGAGCGCGGCGCGGTCGGCGAGGTCGACCTTGCAGACGCGTACGTCGGCGCCGCGCGCGCGCAGGTCGGCGATCGCCTGCTCGGCGGCGGGCGTCGCCGCGCCGCTGCGGCCGACCAGCAGGAGCGGACCGGCGCCGCGCTCGTGGAGGAAGCGCGCCACCTCGAGTCCGAGCGCGCCGCAGCCGCCGGTGATCAGGTAGGTGCCGTCCTTTCGGAAGCGCGTCGGCGCCGCCGCCTCGACGCGCAGCGGCATGAGCCGGACGGCGTGGCGCCGCCCGCCGCGGAACGCGACCTGGTTCTCGTCGCCCGCGAGCAGCGCATCTTCCAAGAGGCCGCGCGCCGCGTCGGCCGGCGCGTCGTCGGGGTCGAGGTCGACGAGGCCTCCGAAGAGCGCCGGGTGCTCCGACGAGAGGACGCGCGCGAAGCCCCACGCCATCGCCTGCACCGCCGCGATCCGGCTCGCGTCGCCGCCGACCGCCTGTGCGCCGCGCGTCACGAACCAGAGCTTCGCGCGCGCGCCGTCGGGCGCACGGATCAGCGCCTGGCTCAGGAGCAGCGCGCGCTGCAGCACGGCACGCGCTCCCGCCTCGACCTCGGCGCGCCCGAGCGCGCCCGCATCGGGGGCGTCGAGCGGGAACAGGTCGACGACGCCGTGCAGCGGCGCGCCGCCGAGCGCCTCGAGCAGCTTTCCGTAGTGGTCCGCCTGGCTCGGATCGAGCGTGACCGTCCCGTCGGCGTGCGCGCGGAAGCCCGTCCCCGCGTAGGCGGTGACGACGCGCGCCCCCGTCTCGACGAGGCGCGCCTTGAGCTGCGCGCCGACGCCCGACCGGTCGGCGAGCACGAGCCAGGTGCCGGCGACGGCGCCGTTCGTGGCCGACGCGGCGCGCGCCGGCGGACACTCCTTCCACTCGAACTCGTGGAGCCATTCGCGCGGATCGGCGGCGACCGGCTGCGCCGCGGGAGCCTCGATCCAGTGGCGCTCGCGCTGGAACGGATAGGTCGGCAGCGCGACGCGCCGGCGCGGCCGGCCGGCGTCGAACGCATTCCAGTCGACGGCGACGCCGTGCACCCACAGCGCGCCGAGGCTCGCGAGCAGCGTCGCGTGGTCGCCGCGCCCCTTGCGCAGCGACGGCAGCCAGTCGCCGGCCGGGCTGCCCGGGAGGCACTGCTGCCCCATCGAGAGCAGCGCGGCGCTCGGCCCGATCTCGAGGAAGGCGCTCGGCCGCTTGCCTGACAGCGCGCGCATGCCGTCGGCGAAGCGCACGCAGCGGCGCAGGTGCTCGACCCAGTAGTCGGCGTGGACGAGCTCGTTCCCCTCCGCGAAGCGGCCCGTGAGATTCGAGACGACCGGAATCTTCAGCGGCGCGTAGGCGACCCCCGCCGCGACCTTGCGGAACTCCGCGAGGATCGGCTCCATCAACGGCGAGTGGAACGCGTGCGAGACCTTGAGGCGCGTCGACTTGAGCCCGAGCTCCTTCGCCTTCGCGAGCGCGGCGTCGAGCTCGTCGTTCGCGCCGGAGAGGACGGTGTTCTGCGGCGAGTTGGCCGCGGCGACGGTCAGGCGGCGCGCCCCCGCGAGCAGCGGCGCGACGGCCGCCTCGTCGCCGAAGAGCGTCGCCATCCCGCCCGCCTCGTCGACGCGCTGCATCAGCTGCGCGCGCGCCGCGACCAGGCGCAGCCCGTCCTCCACGCTGAAGGCGCCGGCGAGGCAGGCGGCGACGTACTCGCCGATGCTGTGGCCGAGCAGCGTCGCGGGCTCGACGCCGAACGAGCGCCAGAGCTCCGCCAGCGCGTATTCCAGCGAGAAGAGCGCCGGCTGCGTCCACGCGGTCTGGTGGAGCGGCGCCGCCTCGCCCGGATCCTCCCTCGGCCCCGCAAGGTCTTTCGGAAAGAGGACTTCCTGGAGCGGCGTCTCGCGCAAGGGCCGCAGCGCCGCGGCGCAGCGCTCGAGCGCGGCGCGGAAGACCGGCTCGCGCTCGAAGAGCTCGCGCCCCATGCCGACGTACTGCGCGCCCTGCCCGCTGAAGAGGAAGGCGACGCGCGCCCGCTCGCGGCGCGTCTTGCCGCTCGCGACATCGGCCGGCTTCCCCTCCGAGAACGCGCGCAGCTTGCGGCCCGCCTCCATCGGATCGGCGGCGACGCACGCGACGCGCTCGGCGAAGTCGGCGCGGCCGGTGTGCAGCGTGAAGGCGACGTCGGCGAGCGGCTGCTCGGGATGGAGGACGAGGTGGTCGGCCATCCTCCCGGCGAGCGCGCGCAGCGCCGTGTCGTCCTGCGCGGAGAGGTTGACGACGTGGGCGCCGCGCTCGGCGGGCGCCGGCGCCGCGGCCGGCGCGCCCGGCGAGGCGATGCGCTCGGGCGCCTCGGCCACGACCGCGTGGGCGTTCGTGCCCGACAGCCCGAACGACGAGACGGCCGCGACGCGGCGGCGCGCGCCGCGCCGCCACGGGCGCGTGCGGTCGACGACGGCCACGCGCACCTTGTCCCATGCGATGTGGGGGTTGGGGTTCTTGAAGTGGAGGTTGGCGGCGAGCGCCTCGTTCTCGAGGCAGACGATCACCTTGATCAGCGCCGCGATGCCGGCGGCCGATTCGAGGTGGCCGATGTTGGTCTTGACCGTCCCGATCGGCAGCTTGTGGCCGGCGTCGCGGCCGCTCGCGAGCGCGGTGTCGATCGCTTCGACCTCGATCGGGTCGCCGAGCGACGTGCCGGTGCCGTGCGCTTCGAGGTAGTCGAGGTCGGCCGGCCCGATGCCCGCCGCCTTCCACGTGTCGCGCATCAGGTCGGCCTGCGCGGCGGGGTTGGGGACGGTGAAGCCGCTGCTGGCGCCGCCGTGGTTCACCGCCGTCGCGCGCAGCACTGCGAGGATGCGGTCGCGGTCACGCTCGGCGTCGGAGAGGCGCTTCAGGACCACGATCCCGCAGCCCTCGCCGCGCACGTAGCCGTCGGCCGACGCGTCGAACGTCTTGCAGCGGCCGTCGGGCGAGAGCATGCGCGCCTGGCAGATGTTGATCGTGACGCCGGGGTCGAGCAGCGCGTTCACGCCGCCCGCGAGCGCCATGTCGCATTCGCCGCGCTTCAAGCTCTCGCACGCCAGATGAACTGCGACCAGCGACGACGAGCAGGCAGTGTCGACCGCGAGCGAAGGCCCGCGCAGCCCCAGCGCGTACGAGAGCCGTCCCGGAACGCTGTTCAGCGTGTTGCCGACGCCGTAGTAGGCGTTGTCGTGCAGCGTGTGGCGCGCGACCGCGGCGCCGTAGTCGGTCATCGAGACGCCGAGGAAGACGCCGGTGCGACTGCCGGCGAGGTCGTGCGCATGTCCGGCGTTCTCGACCGCCTCCCACCCCACCTCGAGCGCCCAGCGCTGCTGCGGGTCGAGCACCTCCGCCTCGCGCGGGGAGATGTGGAAGAAGCCGGCGCCGAACAAGTCGAGGTCCTCGACGAAGCCGCCGACGCGGCAGTAGACCTTGCCCGGCGTCGCCGGGGTCGGGTCGTAGAGCGCGTCGATGTCGTAGCGATCGCGCGGGACCTCGCGGATCGCGTCGCGGCCGTCGCGCAGCATGTCCCAGAACGAGGCGGCGTCGTTGGCGCCGCCGGGAAAGCGGCAGCCGAGCCCGATCACGGCGATCGGCTCGTTGCGCTCGCGCTCGAGCTGGTCGAGGCGCTGCCGCATCTCCTTCAGGGCGACGAACGCGCGCTGCAGCGGCGTGAGCTGGTCGAGGTCGGGTTCGGTCACGTCAGTGGAGTCCGAGATCCTTGAGCTGCTGCGCGATCGCCTGCTCGAGCTGATCCTGCGACAGCTCGCGCGCCTCGTTCATGAGCGTGTCGCGGCTGGAGGGCGCGGCCGGTACCTCGGGCGCGGCGGGGCGCGCCTCCTTCGCCAGGACCAGGACGTTCGCGAGGAGGTGCTCGGCGAGCACCTCGATGGTCGGGTGGTCGAAGATGAAGGTGACCGGCAGCTCGACGCCGAGGCTCGTCTGCAGACGGTCGCGCAGCGTCACCGCCATCAGCGAGTCGACGCCGAGCTCGATGAAGCCGCGCTGCGGGTCGGGGCGCTCGGCGCCGAAGCCCATCAGCTCCCCGAGCTGATCCTGGAGGTGGGCGGCGAGCCGCTCGGCGCGCTCGGCCGGCGGCGCCGCGGCGAGCTCGCCGCGCAGGTCGCCGACTGCGGGTCGTGCCTCGGGATGTTGCGACGGCGCGGCGACGGCGAGCTCCTCGAAGAGCGGCCGGCGGCGGCGCGCCTCCATCACGCTCCGGAAGAGGCCCCACTCGACCTTCGCGAGGACGACGTGGGCGCGGCCCGACGCGAGCGCGGCCTCGAGCTCCGGCAGCCCCTCGGCCGGGTCGATCGGCGTGACGCCGAGGCTCGCCATGAAGCGGTTGAACTCCTCGCTCGGCGCGCTCCCCCCCTTCCACGGGCTGAAGCTCACGGTCGTCGCGGCGAGCCCCAGGTGGCGGCGCGCGAAGGCGATCGCGTCCTGGAAACGGTTGGCGGCCGAGGAGTGGACCTGGCCCGCCGAGCCCCACACCGACGCGATCGAGGAGAAGCCGACGAACAGGTCGACGGGGCGGCTCTTCGTCAATTCGTGCAGCAGCCAGGTGCCGCGCACCTTGGCCGCGAGGACGGCGCGGAAATCCTCGGGCCGCGTCGCGGCGATGCGCTCGAAGCGGGCGATGCCCGCCGCCTGCACCACGCCGCCGAGCGGCGGCCCCTGCGCGAGCGCCTCCTCGACGCGCCGCATCTGCTCCGGATCGGAGACGTCGGCCGCGACCGCCCGCACTTCGACGCCCGCATCTTTCAGCGAGCGCAGGAGCTCCTGCGCCGCCGGCGTCGCCGCGCCGCTGCGCCCGACGAGCACGAAGTGGCGCGCGCCCCGCTCGACGAGGCGGCGCACGAAGCGGCCGCCCGCCTGCCCGAAGCCGCCGGCGACGAGATACGTGCGGTCGGGTGCGACCGCGACGGGCGCGAGCGCGACGCCGGTCGCGACGACGAGACGCGGCACGAAGCGCTGGTGGCCGCGCCACGCGACCTGGTCCTCGCCGTCGCCGGAGAGCAGCTCGTCGACGAGCGGGCCCGCCTCGGCGCGGTCGCCGGCGGGATCGAGGTCGAGCAGGCCGCCCCACTTGTCGGGGCGCTCGAGCGCGTAGGCGCGCCCGAAGCCCCACAGCGCCGCGGCGGCGACGTTCATGCCGTGGCGCGCCGCGTCGGCCGACGCCGCGCCGCGCGTGACGATCCAGAGCGGCGGCGCCGCGGGATCGTTCTCCGGCAGCGCCTGCGCGAGGGAGAGGAGGCTCAGGAGCCCGCGCTCGTGGTCCTCGGCGAGCGTCGCGACCGTCGTCGCCGCGGTCGTCCGGAAATCGAGCCCGAGCAGGTCGACGATGCCGCGCGCACGCGCCGACCCGTCATTCCGCCCGAGCGCGGCGACCAGCGCGCCGCAGTGCTCGGCGCTCGCGGGATCGAAGGTCCACGCGCGGCCCGCGATGGAGAGGGCCGGGCCGGGGCGCGCGACGATCGCCGTCTCGCCGCGCCGCTCGAGCTCACGCGCGACCGACTCGGCGACGCCGCCGCCGTCGGCGAGCAGCAGCCACGTCCCCGCCGGCGCCGGCGGCGCCGCCGCGGCCGCGCGCGCGCGCGCGCGCCACTCGACCTCGTGCAGCAGCGAAGCGTGCGTCGACGCGCGGCTCTTCTGGTGGCGCTCGATGATGCGCGCCGCGAACTGCGCAAAGAGGTCGGACTCGGTGCGCGACCAACCGGCACCCGCCTCGACGAGGCGCGTGAGCGCCTGCGGGTCGCCGCCCTCCAGGCTCCGCACGACCTCGGAGGTGTCGGCTGCGGGCGCGGACGGCGGCTCGCCGCCCTTGCGGTAGCGCTTGCCCTCGAACGGATACGTCGGCGCGACGATGCGCCGTGCGTCCCGGCCTTGGAAGAACCGCGTGAAGTCCGGCGTCGCGCCGCCGACGTAGAGCGACGCGACCGCCTGCAGCAGCTGCGGCCATTCCGGCTTGCCCTGGCGCAGGCTCGCGACCCAGGCCCGTCCCGTCGCGGGAATCGTCTGCTGCGCGAGCCCGAGCAGCGTGCTGCCCGGCCCGACCTCGAGGAAGACCTTGTGGTTGCGCTCGAGCAGCCAGCGCAGCGAGTCGGCGAAGCGGACCGGCTCGCGCAGGTGGCGGCACCAATAATCGGGGTCGGCCGCCTGCGCCGCGGTGAGCTCGCCTCCCGTCAGGTTCGAGAGCAGCGGGATCTTCGGCACGCCGAAGCGCTGCGCCGCCGCGAGCGCGCGGAACTCCGCGAGGACCGGCTCCATGAGCGGCGAGTGGAAGGCGTGCGAGACGGTGAGCCGCTTCGTCTTCACGCCGCGCGCGCCGGCGCGCTCGACCACGGTCGCGACGCCGCGCTCGCTGCCCGAGACGACGACGCTGGACGGTCCGTTCACCGCCGCGATCCCGACCTCGGCCGCAAGTCCGGCGATCAACTCGCCGGTCGCCTTCTCGTCGGCGAAGACCGCCGCCATGGCGCCCGGCGTGCAGCGCTCGGCCATCAGGCGGCCGCGCGCCGCGACGAGGCGGCAGGCGTCCTCGAGACGCAGGACGCCGGAGAGGGTGGCGGCGACGAACTCGCCGACGCTGTGGCCGAGCATCACCGCCGGCTCGACGCCGAGCGCGCGCCACGTCTGCGCCAGCGCGTACTCGATCGCGAAGATCGCAGGCTGGGTGTTGCGCGTCTGCGCGAGCCGCTCGACGGCGCTCGCCGCCGGAGCTCCGGCTTCCGATCCATAGTCGAGCAGCTCGAGCAGCGGCCGCTCGAGCAGCGGGTCGAGGTGGATCCGGCACTCTTCGAGGGCGGCGCGGAACGCCGGCACTTCTCGGTGGAGCTCGCGCCCCATGCCGGGGTACTGCGCGCCCTGGCCGGGGAAGAGGAAGACGACGTCGCGCCGCTTCTCGGAGAGCTCGCCGCGCTCGACGTCGGCGGTCGACGCGCCGCGCGCGACGGCGGTCAGGCGCTCGGCGAAGGAGGCGCGTTCCGTCCCGATCAGCGCGAGGCGGTGCTCGAAGTGGTCGCGGCCGACGCCCGCCGTGCAGCAGAGGTCGGCGAGCGGCGCGTCGCCGGAGAGTGCCGTCGCCCAGCGGCCGGCGAGCTCCTGCAGCGCCGTCGGCGTGCGCGCGGAGAGGCAGAGCAGCTCGCTGCGCCCCGTGTCGGATTCCGGCGCCGCACGCGGTGCGGGTGCGGGCGGCTCCTGCAGGAGCGCGTGCGCGTTCGTGCCGCTCGCGCCGAACGAGCTGACGCCGGCGATGCGGGGCGTCGGCGCGTCGGCGGGCCACGGCGTGAGCTCGGTCGGGATCGCGAGGTTGCCGTCGCGCAGGGAGAGGTTGGGGTTCACCTCGCGCAGATGGAGGTGCGGCGGGATCGCGCCCTTCTGGACGACGAGCGCCGCCTTCATGAGTCCCGCCACGCCCGACGCCGATTCGAGGTGGCCGAAGTTGGTCTTGACCGAGCCGATGCGCAGCGGGCCGCGCGCGCGCGTGCGCGCGAGCGCCTCGCCGAGCGCCTCGACCTCGATCGGATCGCCGAGCGCGGTCCCGGTCCCGTGGCATTCGAGGTAGCCGACGTCGTCGGCCGTGAGCCCCGCGCGCGCGAGCACCTCGCGGATCAGCGCCTGCTGCGCGAGCCCGTTGGGGACGGTGAGCCCGCTGCTCGCGCCGTCCTGGTTGATCGCGCTCGCGCGGATCAGCGCGACGATCGGATCCTGGTCGCGCAGCGCGTCGTCGAGGCGCTTCAGCACCACCACGCCGCACCCCTCGCCGCGCACGAAGCCGTCGGCCGACGCGTCGAACGTGGCGCAGCGCCCCTCCGCCGAGACCATGCGCATCTTGCAGACCATGAGCGTGCCGTCGGGCGACAGGATCACGTTCACGCCGCCGGCGATCATGAGGTCCGCCTCACGCGTGCGCAGGCTCTGGCAGGCGAGGTGGATGGCGACCAGCGACGACGAGCAGGCGCTGTCGAGCACGAGCGTCGGCCCGTGCAGCCCGAGCAGGTAGGCGATGCGGCCGGCCGCGAAGTTGAGGCAGTTGCCGGAGAGGTGGTAGGTGTCGATGTTCTGCGGGCCGCCGAGCCGGATCCCGTGGTCGTAGTCCGTCAGCGTCACCCCGAGGATCACGCCCGACTTCGAGCCGTGCAGGCGCGACGGCGCGATGGCGGCGCGCTCGAGCGCCGTCCAGGTGACTTCGAGCGCAAGGCGGTGCTGCGGGTCGAGGCTCAGCGCCTCGCGCGGCGAGATGCGGAAGAAGCCGGCGTCGAAGCGCTCGACGTCCGGCAGCAGGCCGGCGCGGCGCGTGTAGATCTTGGCCGAGGTCTCGGGGTCGGCGTCGGGGTCGTAGAGGTGGTCGAGCGACATTCGGCTCGACGGGATCTCGACGACGCCGTCGACGCCGGTCCGGAGCATCTCCCAGTACCGGTCGGGATCGGACGCGCCGCCCGGGAAGCGGCACGCCATCCCGACGATGGCGATCGGCGCCGTACGGGCGCGCTCGAGCTCGTCGACCTGCGCACGCAACGCCCGGATCGCGAGCAGCGCCCGCTTCAGGCGGTCGCCGTCGGCAGCGCTACTCTCTTCGATCAAGGTGCGCACGACCTCCGCGGTGTCATGGGACGAGCGGCGCCTAATCTACCCTCGGAGGGATTCGCCGAGGCTCGGGCGGAGTCGCCGGACGGCCGTGGAAGAAGAAGATCGTTCCGCTTCGCGATCGCACGCGATGCAGGCGCTCGTGCTCCACCCCGACCTCGACCGGCTCGGCGGCATCGAGGGGTATTACCGGAAGATCTTCCCGCACTTCCGGATCCCGGTCGAGTCGTTCGAGGTCGGCCGGCGCCACGACGAGCGCGGGGCGGGCCGCGCCGCCGGGCTGCTGCGGCCGCTCCGCGACTACCTGCGGCTGCGCCGCCGGCTCGCGCGCGACGACGTCCCGGTCGTCGTGCTCAATCCTTCACTGAAGCTCGACATGGTCCTTCGCGAAGGGCTGTTCCAGCGGCTCGCGAAGGCCCGCGGACGGCGCACGGTCGTCTTCTGGCGCGGCTGGGAGCCGGAGCTCGCGCGCGCGATCGAGCGGCGCGGACAGTGGTGGTTCCGCTGGCTCTTCGGCCGCACCGACGCGTTCGTCGTGCTGGCGCAGGAGTTCGGCGCGACGCTGCGGCGCCTCGGGATGCAGCAGCCGATCCACTCCGAGGTGACCGTCGTCGACGACGCCGCGCTGGAGGGGGTCGACGTCGAGTCCCTGGTCGAACGGCGGCTCGCGAGCCGGCCGCGCACCGTCCTCTTCCTCGCGCGGCTGCTCCGGCCGAAGGGGATCCACGAGACGCTGCAGGCGATGGCGCTGCTGGAGGCGGGCGGGCGCCGCGACGGGAAGGTCCCGGTGCGCCTCCTCGTCGCGGGCGACGGGCCCGAGCTCGAGCCGGCGCGCGCGTACGCGCGCGGGCGCGCCCTCGCGAACGTCCACTTCGCCGGTCACGTGGGCGGCGCCGCCAAGTGGGAGCTGCTGCGCGACTCGAGCGTGCTGTGCCTGCCGACCCAGCACGGCGAGGGGCTGCCCAACTCGATCGTCGAGGCGATGGCCTTCGGGCTGCCCGTCGTCACGACCGCGGTCGGGGGCGTCGCCGACTTCTTCCGGGACGGCGTGCACGGCGCGACGGTCGCGGGCGCGGCGCCGGAGGCGATCGCGGCCGCGCTCGAGCGGCTGCTCGACGACGACGCGTTGCAGCGGACCATCGCGCGCACCAACCACGACTACGCGCGCGGCCGCTTCCTCGCCTCGCTGGCGGCGGCGCGGCTCGAGGCGATCTACCGCTCGGTCCAGAACAGCACGGTGTAGACCGCCTTCAGGAGCTCCCAGGTCGTGCGCACCCCCTTGAAGGCGAGGCGCGCGAGCGGGTTTCTCGGGCCGTAGCGGTCGATGATCGTCCACCAGGCGCGGATCCCCTTGCCGCGCTTGCGGCTCATGGATTCGTTGTGAGTCCGGAACGACACGGCCGGTCCGCCCGGCAGGTGGCGCACGCGGCGCCCGGCGACGACGAAGCGCAGGAAGAAGTCGACGTCGACCTTGATGCCGATCTTGGTGTCGTAGCCGCCGAGCGCGAGCGCGACGTCGCGCGCGTACGCCATGCCCGAGTGCTTGAAGGGGACGCGCGGCCGCAGCAGCGTCGCGCGCAGCAGCGCCGCGTTGCTCGGGAACTCGGGGTAGCGCGACACCTCGACCCGGCCGTCGGGCAGGAGCTGGTCGTGGTCGCAGTAGACGAGGTCGGTGTCGGGGTGCGCGCGGAAGAACGCGTCGATGCGCGCCAGCGAATCGTCGCGCAGCGTGTCGTCGCTGTCGAGGATGACGACCCGCGCGTGCCTCGCTGCGGACACGCCGTTCGCACGCGCCGCGCCGACGCCGGCGTTCTCCTGGTGGACCACGCGCAGGCGCGGGTCGGCGCGCGCCGCCTCGTCGAGCCAGCGCGCCGTCTCCGGCCCCGAGCCGTCGTCGACGACGAGCACCTCGAACTCGGGCCAGCGCTGCGCGAGCGCGCTCGCGACCGCCTCCTTCAGGAACTCGAGCCGGTCGTGCGCGGCGAGCAGGATCGTGGTGCCGGTCACACGTCCCAGCTCGGGTAGACCTGCCGGAAGTCGCGGTCGGCGAGCGCGCGGATGAACGCGGCCGCCTCGGCGTTCTCGACCTTGTTGTGGCTGCGCTTCCAGTCGGGGAAGAAGCGCTCGAGGCCGAGCGCCTTCGCGTCGTCGCGCAGGAGCTCGTAGCGCAGCAGCCCCGGCGCGAGCCCGAGCTCCTTCAGCGCGAGGTACTCGCGCACGAAGCTGCCCCAGAACTCGACGTAGCGGCGCATGCTCGGCTCGGTGAAGAGGCCGCCCCACTCCTCGACGAGGTCCTGGTGGCGCACCGGCTTGGCGAAGCTCGCGTAGGCCTGGATCGGGTTGCGGACCAGGAAGACGACGTTGCGGATCCGATTGCGGCTGAAGAAGGAGAAGGCGGGCAGGTTGCTGAAGAGCGCGGTGTGGCCGGGCCGCTCCTCGACGTACTTCACGAAGTCGAGCAGGTTGGCCTCGATGGGCCGCTTGCCGTCCATCACGAAGCCGTTGGCGCGGCGCGTGAACATGGTCCGCACCGGCAGCGTCGCCGGCTTCTCGAGCGAGTCGAGGTCGTCGGGCCGCAGCATCACGTCGGGCCGCTCGGCGACGCGCACGCCGAAGCCGCGCAGGGCGTGCACGACGAAGCTCGAACCGGAGCCGCCCGCCGACATGAAGATCCGGTCGATGGTCGGGCGCTTGATGGCGCCGCGCACGCGGCGCGCGATCTTGGCGATCTTCTTGCGGATCTTCTGCACGAGGACGTTCCGTGAGGTCGAGTCGGGGCGGCGGAACCTTATCGCTGCCGTCCGGGAGCGAGAAGTCCTCGCGCCGCCGCTCGCACCGCCGCGATCGGACGGTAGCGTGTCGCGTCCTGCGATGGCCCCCTCCGCGACCCTCCCGCCCGCGCTGCGGTTCTGCACGCGCGGCCTCTGGCTGATCGAGAACGCGCTGCCGCCGCTGCGCCGCGCCTCCGCCGGCCTGCGCGCCCTGCCCGACAGCCTGATCATCGGGGCGCAGCGCTGCGGCACGAGCAGCATGGTGCGCCACCTCGCGCGCCATCCCGGCGTCATGAAGTCGCTCGGCCGCGGCGAGATCCACTTCTTCGACCGCGAGCCGATCTGGCGGCGCGGCGTCTCCTGGTACCGCTCGCGCTTCCCGCTGCGCGCCGTCGTCGACCTGGTCGGGAGGCGGCTCGGCTACGCGCCGCGCACGCTCGAGAAGACGCCCGCCTACCTGTTCCGGCCGATCGCCACGAAGCGGATGCACGAGCTCCTGCCCGACGCGCGCCTGATCGTCCTGCTGCGCAATCCGATCGAGCGCACCTGGTCGAACTACCACCACGCGCAGCGCGAGGACGGCATCGACCTCACCTTCGAGCAGGTGGTCGAGCTCGGCATGCGCGCGGTCGAGAAGGACGGCGTCGACGCGGTCGCGACCGCCTCCGGCCCGGCGACCATCGTCGCGCGCAGCGTCTACCACGAGCAGCTCAGCCGCCTCTTCACGATGTACCCGCGCGAGCGCGTCCACGTCGAGCGCAGCGAGAGCTACTTCGCCGACTCCGACGCGTCGATGGCGCGGCTGCTGGCGTTCCTCGGCCTCCCGGTGATGCACCTCTCGGTCAAGCCGGTGCGGCCGCCGCCGTACGCGAAGCTGCCCGACGCGCTGCGTCGCAGGCTCGAGGACTTCTTCCGGCCGCACAACCAGCGCCTCGAGGCGCTGCTGGGCCGCTCGATGCAGTGGGACGGCGCGGAAGGGACGGCGTGAGCGGCGTTTTCATCGCGTCGCTCGGCCACAGCGGCTCGACGCTCCTCGACCTGATGCTCGGCTCCCATCCGCGGCTGGTGAGCCTCGGCGAGGTGCACGCGACGATCGCGCGCGCGGGCGAGCCGCAGAACCCCTGCACCTGCGGGAAGCCGGCCGAGGGGTGCGCCGTCTGGGGTCCCGCCCTGGAAGAGAAGCGGCGCGCCCCCGACCGTCCGTACGGAGAGCTGCACGCGCTCGTGCTGCGGCGCGTGCGCGAGGTCTGCGGCGACGGCGTCGCGCCGATCGACTCCTCCAAGCACGTCCCCGCGCTCGCCGCGCTGCCGGCCGAGGCGCGCCGCGCGCTGCGCGTCGTCTTCCTGGTGAAGGACGTGCGCAGCTTCGTCGCCTCGGCGGTCGACCGCACGCTGCCGTGGACGCAGCGCCATCGCAACACGACGCCGTGGAACGTGGCGCGCTGGCGCAGCGGCAACCGCCGCTTCGAGGAGTACTTCACGCGCGAGGGAATCGCGGCGTTCACGCTCGGGTACGAGGAGCTCTGCTTCAAGCCGGCCGCGGTCGTGCCGAAGCTCTGCGAGTTCCTGGGCGTGCCGTTCGACCCCGCCGTGCTCGCGCCCCGCGGCGAGCGCGCCCACATCCTGCGCGGCAATCGCATGCGCTTCGATCCGGAGCGGCGGGCGGCGGTGAGCTACGACGCGCGCTGGCTGATGGGCGCCCGGACGCTGTGGGCGGCGCCGTGGTATCTGCCCGTGATGGGGCTCAACCGGCGGCTGGTCTACTCCAACCTCGAGCGCCCGCCGTCCGGGCGGGAGCTCACGCCGCCGCGAAACGACGGCTGAAGTCGAGCAGCGTGGCGCCGCGCACGCCGCGCGCGGAGAGTCTCGTCAGGAGCGCGCCGACGTCGCGATGGAGCGCGTCGACCGCCGCCTCGTCCTTGCGGTAGGGGCTGCAGCCCGGCATCAGCTCGCTCGAGTGGAGGATCATCTCGAGCAGCGGCGCCCCGGCCGCGCGCGCCGAGTCGCAGACCGCCTCGAGGTCGGCGAGCGAGTACTTCGGATAGGGCCGGAGCCACGTGCGCGCGAAGCCGGTCTTGCGGGCGACCCGCGCGACGAAGCCGTCGTGGGAGAGGCGCGACCACCACCGCGTGAGGCCGTGGTCGCCGCGCAGCGGCGCGCGCGTGTGGACGACGGTGACCGGGACCTCGAGCAGGCCCGAGGCGGGGCCGGCGCGCGTGACGTCGTCGGCGGCCGGCCAGTAGGGATGCTGCGGCGCGCCGACGAAGTCGGGCCCGCCCGCGCCGCCGCGCCGCCCGATCGCGCCGCGCCAGCTCACGCCGGGCGTCACCGAGCAGTCGACCTCGTACCCGGATTCGCGCAGCAGCGCGGCGCCGGTCGCGTCGAGCCCGTAGCGGCCGGCGCGGTACGAGCGGGGCCGCACGCCGAGGCTCTTCTCGATCGCGCCCGTCAGGTACGCGAGCATCTCGCGCTGGACGTCGCGCGGGTACTCGAGCGGATAGGGCCGGAAGAAGGCGCCGTCGGGTTCGAGCCGCGGCGCGTTCGGCGGCGTGTTCCACGGGTGGAGGTGGGCGCCGATCTCGCAGGCGCCCCTTTCGAGAGGACCGCGGAACGCCTGCGGCGCGAGCGGCGACGTCGCCGCGCCGTGCGTCAGGAGCCAGGTGACCGGGAAGCCGCGCGCCTCGCAGAGCTCCTGGAAGCGCGGGACGAAGCGCAGGTTCTCGCAGGTCGTGCTCGGCCGCGGCGACCACTCGTCGTCCTCTTCGGTGTCGACCGTGATCACGAGATCCACGGGAGGCGGTACTCCATCAGGCGGGCCTGGGCTTCCCGACGAACTTCTTCGCCAGCTTGCCGCCGAGCTTCCTCAGGATGAACTTCTCGTCCTCCGTCAGCCCGAACAGGATGCACAGTCCGCCGTAGAGCGCCGTGAAGACGACTCCGGTCAGGACGACGAGCGTCATGTGCTGGTGGACGAACGGGATCTGCTGGAGCGCGAAGCAGGCGGCGAAGGCGATCCCCGCCGCGGCCACCCCCTTCACGATGTCGCGCGTGAACGGCTGGAACCCGAAGATGATGCGCGTCTCGACCAGGATCAGTCCGGCCCACGCCGCCCAGCCGATCGCGCGCGACGCCGCGGCGCCCTCGATGCCGTAGTGCTGCGTCAGCGGCCAGGAGAGTCCGACGCAGACGACGCTGAGGAAGAACTGGTTGAAGAGGACGAACCAGCTGCGTCCCGACATGTAGACGGCGTAGCCGCCGAGCTGGGCGAAGCAGTTGCTGACGAGCATCGTCGAGAGGATCACGAGCGCCGTCGAACCGCCCGTGAAGTCGGTCCCGAACGACCGCATCACCGGCTGCGCGAGCAGGATCGTCCCCCCCACCGCGAGCAGCGCGATGCGGATGCCGCAGCTCGCGGTCGCGCGGAACATCGACCGCAGCCGCTCCATCTCGCGCTTGGCGTAGAACTCGGCGCAGAGCGGGACGAAGAGCGCGCTCAGGGCCGAGACGGGGATCTTCAGGATCGTGAAGACGCGCATCGCCTGGCCGTAGACGCCGACCGCCGACTCGTCCATGAACTTGCCGACGATGATGATGTCGGCGCTGTTGTTCACCCAGTCCAGCAGCGAGAGCAGGATCAGCGGCAGCGAGAAGAGCGCGATGCGGCGCCACTCGGAGTAGTCGGGGACGACGCCGCGCTGCATCCATTCGACGCGGTTCTTCACGTGCCAGCCGGCGTAGAAGAGGCCGACGAAGAACGAGCCGAGCAGCGCGAAGACGAGCCCGAAGAGCTTGTAACCGCAGGCCGCGAGGATCGCGAAGAGGATCAGCCGCACGCCCGGCACGATCACGTTCTGCGTCGCGAGCGACTTCTTCACCTGGCGCGTGCCCTGCAGGGCGGCGCTCAGCACGCCGCCCAGCACGCTCAGCGGCACCGCGATCGCGAACCACTGGATGGTCGGGATGAGCTGCTCGACCGGCTGGTTCTTGAACTCCTTGTTCGCAAGCCACGGCGCGAGGAAATAGACGAGCAGCCCCGAGACGACGCTCAGCCCGGTCGCGAAGAAGAAGCTCAGGTTGAAGGCGCCACGCGCCTTGCCGAGCTCGCCCTTGGCGCGGTGCTTCGCGACGAAGTGGACGACCGCGTCGTCCTGGCCCGACAGCGAGAAGAGCGAGCCGACCTTCGCGATGCGGTTGCTCAGGTGGAAGAGGCCGAGCAGGTTGGCGTGCAGGATGTGGGCGGTGAGGTACGTCGTCGCGGCCCGGATCACGACCTGGATCAGGCCGCTCCCCATGCCGAAGCCGGCCTTGGAGAGGACCTCCTGCGAGTCCTTGGGACCGCCGTCCGCGGGCGGCGGCGGGGCAGCGGCGCTCCGCGCCGGAGGCGCCGCGGTGTCGGCAGGTTCGCTCATCACGCGCTTCTGCGGACGTCCCGCGTCACGCCCCGAGCAGGGCGGTGAGGCGGTGCTTCGGCTGCTTCGGGATGGTGCCGATCACCGGCGTCGCGAGCGCGCGCTCGACCTCGTCGGGCGTCTTGAACGACTGGTCGAGGATGTCGGCCACGATGACCACGCTGAACGAGACGAGCAGGCCGGTCAGGATCGCGACGATGACGCTGAGGACGAACGGCGGCGGGAAGAACGGCCGGTTGGGCGCGACGCCGTGGTTCGCGACCAGGACGTCGATGTTTCCCGTGCCGCCCATCACCTTGTCGAACGAGTTCTGCTTCTGGCGGCGCGACACGACCTTGTAGTGGTCGCGCAGCAGGTCGAGGTCGACGGCGAGACGGTCGTTGATGCCGGACTTCGAGACCAGCAGCGCGAGCCGGTCCTGGATGTCCTTCAGGAGCTTCTCGTGCTCGGCGAGACTGGCCGTGAGCTGGTCGACGACCACCTTCTTGCCCAGCACGACGCTCTGCACGATCGCGACGACCTTCAGGTCGAGCTCCTTCTGCAGCGTCTCGATGCCCTGGCGCATGCGCACCACCGAATCGGTCGTCTCCTGGTTGTGCTGCAGGAGGGCGGCGAGCGCGATGGTGTCGTTCGAGATCTGGGTCTCGAGGCTCTGGCAGTTGGTGTTGGCGCGGATCTCGGCGATCTCGCGCATCTCCGGCGACCGGGCCTCGAGCAGCTTCGCGTAGATCGCGTAGTCGGCCTGCGCGCGCTCGAGCGAGGCACGCTCGTCGGTCACCTGCGAGAGCGTGCGCGCATGCAGGCTGATCATCTCGGTCTTCTGCGCGGCGGTGTCGACCAGCTTCCACTCCTCGTTGAAGTGCGTCAGCGCCGCCTCGGCCTCGAGCATCTTGTCCGACGCCGCCTTCGCCTCGGAGTCGAGTCCCTCCTCGTTCACGCCGCCGGTCGCGAGCAGGCGCCGGAAGTCGAGGTAGGCGTCGGCGTAGGCGCCGGCGATCTCGGCGGCGCGCCGGGGATCGCCGTCCGTGACGGTGATGTTGATCACGTTGGCGCTCGCCGCCGCCTCGATCAGCAGGTTGTCGTAGAGATAGGCGTCCCAGACGGCGCGCTGCGCCACCTTGTCGAGGGTCGGGTCGGAGGGCTTCACCTTGCGGCTCTCGAGCCCGAGCTTCTCGATCGTGAGGCGGCGCACCTCGCTCGCCTTCACCAGCTCGACCTCGGAGAGGACGTCGGGCAGGAGCAGACCGATGCCGCGGTTGATGGTCGGGTTGTCGACCAGGCCCTGGTCGATCGTCTCGCGCTTGCTGCGCAGGTAGAGCGAGGAAACCGAGTGGTAGGCGGGCGGGTAGTACTTCGCCGCCAACGTCATGCCGCCGGCGAAGAGCGCGAAGAGGAAGAGCAGCGTCCACTTGCGCTTGAACAGCATGTTCAGGAAGTCGCGCATCGTCATGGCGGCGTCTCCGGGTGTCCCGCAGCTCAGTTGCCGATGCGCTTGCCGACCGAGTAGCTGAAGCTCGCGCCCTTGTAGAGCAGCAGCTGCTCGATGTACTGCGAGACCCAGAGGTCGGCCTCGGCGATCTTCGTCTTGGGCACGAACACCACGTCGTCGCGCCCGAGCAGCGCGTCCTCGCCGCCCGCGCCCGTGAAGAGCCCGAGCACGTTGAAGACGCGGCCGACCGGCTTGGGCAGGCTCGTGTTGACGACCACGACCGTCTCGAGCCCGGCCGTGTCCATCTGGGCCCCGGCGCGCGCCAGCGCCTGCGACAGCGTGAGCGGACGCGAGAACTGCAGCTGGCCGGGCGCGGACACCTCGCCCAGCACGTAGACGACGTTGCTCGCGGTGTCGCGGACGATGGTCGAGACGTCGATGCCGCGGTAGTGCGGCTCGTAGGCGGCGGTGATCACCTCGTTCAGCTCGGCGGGCGTGCGGCCGCTCGCGTAGAGGTCGCCGACGATGGGAAGCGTGATGTACCCGTCCGGACGGATCGTCGCCTCGAAGATCTGGCCGCGCCGGTCGGACGAGATCATCTTCTTCAGCTCTTCGATGCGCGCGCCGAACTGCAGCACGTTGATGAAGATCTCGGGGTCGCGGAAGCGGTCCGAGTAGGAGGTCTTGAGCCTCTCGACCAGCTGGTCGACGGTGAGGGTGCTCACCGCGATCGAGCCGATGTAGGGCATCGAGATCTTGCCGTCGGGGCGGACCTGGTAGTCGCCGTTCACCTCGTCGTGGTTGAGGACGGTGACGTGGATCTTGTCGAGGATGTCGAGGACGTAGTCCTCGCCGCTCAGGCGGAACTCGAGGTTGTAGAGCACGTCGAGCGCGTCGCCGGGCAGCAGCGTGTAGGTCGGGATCGCCCACGCGGCCGCCGCGCCGCCCTGCAGCTCGGAGGTCGGCGACATCGGCGTCGTGCCGCTCACGACCGAGCCCGGAACGAAGGGCTCGCTCGGGTAGGACGTGCAGGCGGGAGCGACGATGAGGCTGGCCGCGACGGAGACGCCCAGCGCTCCGCGGCGCAGGTCGGTGGCGTTCATAGACGGCGGTAGATCCAGTCGGGGATGAAGTACTTGCGCTGGGTCAGGACCACGCCGAGGAAGTCGCCCGACGCGGCCTTCAGGCTGTCGATGCTGCGCTGCACGACCTGGCGGCGCGTCTCGTTCGCCTGCGTGACGAGCGCCACGCCGTCGAAGCGCGCCGCGAGCGGCGCGACGGTCGGCAGGCCGTTGACCGGCGGGCCGTCGGCGACGACGAATCCGAAGGCGGCCTTGAGGCGGTCGACGAGGCCGCCGACCGCGGCGGCGGTGAGCAGCGTGGGCAGGTCGTCGCGCAGCGTGCCGGCCGCGAGGACGGAGAGGCGCGTGCCCGCGACCTCGTGCAGCGCGTCCTCCAGCGCGACCTCGCCGGCGAGGACGTCGGTCACGCCGGCGGCGCGCGGCGCCGGGACGGCCGGGTTCCGCGGCGGGTGCAGCGGGTCGAGCTCGAGCAGCAGCACGCGCTCGGTCTCCACCTGCGTCAGGTAGATCGCGAGGTTGCCGGCCACCGTCGAGCACCCCTCGCGGGGCCGGTTCGCGGTGAAGAGCACCGATCGGACCTTCCGGTCCGCGGCGCCCCGGAAGACGCGCCCGTGCAGCGAACGGTACGGCTCGACCAGCGCATCGCGCTTCAACAGATCCCGCTGTTTCGTGACCACGTCTCGGAGCCACCCCAAGTCTTGGAATCAGGAGAGAACAGGAGGGAGAACGGGAACGCTGCGCCGAACGCACGGCGCGCGCGACGTCACTCGCGCGCTTCGTCCCCGACCTCGAGCGAGCCGGGCATCGTAACGCCGGCGCGGCTCACGCTGCACCTCTCCCGCGGATGATGGCAGGGACGGTCCGGAAGAGGATCTTGAGGTCGAGCCACAGGCTCCAGTTGTCGATGTAGCTCATGTCCAACTCCATCCACTGCTCGAATCCGATGGAGCTCCGTCCGCTGACCTGCCAGAGGCAGGTGAGGCCCGGTCGCACGCTGAAGCGGCGGCGGTGCCAGTCCTCGGTGAACCCCTTGTAGTCGCGGACGGGCAGCGGCCGCGGACCGACGAGGCTCATCTCTCCGCGCAGGACGTTGAGCAGCTGCGGCAGCTCGTCGAGGCTGGTCCGGCGGAGGAAGCGCCCGAGCGGCGTGATGCGCGGGTCGTTGCGGATCTTGAAGACGGGGCCCTCGACCTCGTTCTGCTTGGCGAGCTCCTGCAATCTTTGCTCGGCCCCCGAGAACATCGTCCGGAACTTGAACATCGGAAATCTTCGCCGATGCAGGCCGATGCGCTCCTGCACGAAGAAGATCCCCCCCGGCGACGTGAGGCGCACGCCCGCCGCGATGATCGCGAACGACGGCGCGAGCACGAGCAGGAGGAGCGAGGCGACGACGACGTCGAGCGCCCGCTTGAAGAACATCGGTACCGGGTGCGCCGAGCCCTGGAAGACGGTGAACATCTGCTCGGCCTCGGCCGCGCGCGTCGAGCCGAACAGGTCGGTCGGGAAGCGGACCGTGACGCCGAGCTTCTCGCACATGTCGACGAGCTTCTGCTGCTCGCGGTAGTACGACTTGAGCGGCAGGCAGATCACCACCTCGTCGACGACGTTGTCGCGCAGGTAGGCCGGGAACTCGTCGAGGCGCGCCACCACCCTCCCGTACGGGTCGCAGCAGGAGCTGCCCGGCCACGGGTCGTCGACGAAGCCGACCAGGCGGTAGCCGAGGTGCGGGTCGCTGCGGATGTAGTCGGCCGTGCGCGCGGCGCGCGGATTCGTGCCGACCACCAGCACGAGGCGCAGGTTGCGGCCGTGCATGCGCAGGTGGCGCAGCGCCACCTGGATCACGAGGCGCGTCGCCAGAAGCATCGCGACCGCCGCGGTCCAGAAGACGATCAGCATCGCCGAGTCGACGATCTCGACGTGGAACGCGATCCCCCACCCGGCCAGCAGCAGCGCCGAGAGCGTCGCCGCCAGCCCGACGTCGACCGCCTCGCGCAGCGCGCCGATCGAGCGGCGCGCCTGGTAGAGGCCGACCACGGAGAAGCAGCCGTGCCACGCGGCGAGCAGCGCGAGCGAGAGGGCGGCGTTCAGCACCGAGATGCGGATCGAGAGGATGTGCGCGATCGAGTGGAGGTGGTCGGGGAAGGAGCCCGCCGCGAAGGCGATCGCGAAGGCCACCGCGACCATCACGAGGTCGAGCAGCTTGAACGCCCGGTTGAGCGCGCGGCGGTGGAAGAGGTCCATGCTCAGCCGCCCGCGCCGGAGGGTCCGCCCGCCGCGACCGCGACGGCGCCGGAGCGCCGCGCCTCGCGCGCGAACGGCGCGATCCACTCGTCGACCGCTCTCAGCAGCTCCGCCTGGCTCCCGAGCGAGACGAAGGTGTGGTTCGTGTCGGGCAGCACGCGCACGGCGACCGTGCCGGCCAGCGCGCCGCGTTCGACGCTCTCGCGCAGCATCATGTCGTAGAAGACGCGGCTCGCGCCGGCGTCGCCGTAGGCGAGCAGCATGCGCACGCCGCGCGCGCCGAGCTCCTCGAACTCCTTCTGCAGCGTCGACTTCGTCGCGCGCGCCTCACTGCCGCCCTTCAGCAGGCCGCGCAGCTGCGTCGCGAGGACCTTTCGGGCGTAGGCGTAGTTCGCTTTCCCGGTGAACCAGCCGGCCACGCGCTTCCAGCCGAACTTCTTGGCGAAGACGTTGCGCCAGTAGTGCTTCACGTAGTGCTGCACGAAGGCCGAGTCGCCCGCGGCGGGGCTGGTCGTCGCCTGCTGGCCGAAGTCGCCGGGGTCGACCAGCACGCCGCCCACGACACGCGCATCGCGCAGCGCGGACTGGTAGGAGATCTTCGCGCCCGAGCAGATGCCGAAGAGCAGGAACTCGCGCGCGCGTGCGTGCTGCGAGAGGAAGTCGATCGCCTCGCGCACGTCCTCGCGCACGCCGTCGACCGCCGACAGCGCGTCGCGGCGCGCCTCGCTGTCGCCGATCCCCGAGAGGTCCATGCGGAATACCGGGAAGCCCTGCGCCGCCAGCCGTCTCGCCAGCTTGACGTGCAGGCGGCGCGGGCCGACGCGGTGGATGAGACCCGCGTTGAGCACGATCACCATCGGGGCGGCGGTCGCGACCGAAGGCTCGGTCAGGAGTCCGAAAAGACGGTGGTGGCGCCCGAAGAGGAGCGGCGTCTCGCGCGTCAGCATGCCGCCTCCATCCAGCGCACGGCGCCCTCGAGCGCGAGGCGGGGCACGAGGACGCGTTGCTCGTCCTCCTCCCAGACCGCGGGAGCGGGGAGCGACTGCACTTCGACGGAGACGCCGCGCTCGCGCCACGTGCGCAGGAGCGCGTCGCGCGGGCCGGCGGCAGAGACGGCGTCGCCGTCGGCGTCACCGGCGGTGTCGCCTTCGGAGGAGCGCTGGGTGTCGGCCCAGAGGACCGGCACGTCGCGGTCGAGCGGCGTCGCGCCCAGGTCGAGCGCGCGCAGGTCGTCGCGCAGCCGGTCGCCGACCGGGAAGCCCGACGCCTCGGTGAGCGGCGCGTCGAACGTCGCCGGCGGCGCGTCGCTGCGCGTCTCGCGCCAGTGCGCGACCTGCAGCTCGCGCAGGAACGTCGCGCCGTCCACGACCGGGTCCCACAGCAGGAGCGCCGCGAGCGGCGCGTCCGCGCCGGCGAGCGCCGCGAGCGTCGCGCCGAGCCGCATCCCGGCCAGCGCGACGTCGTCGCACTTCACGCGCTCGCGCACGGTCCGCATCGCGAGCGCGACGTCGCGCGTCCAGGTCTCGAGGCGCGCCTCCTCGAGGTCGCCGTGCGAGTCGCCCGTCCCCCACCAGTCGAAGCGCAGCGTCGCGAAGCCCGCCTCGGCGAGGAGGCGCGCGAAGCCGTGGAACGCGCGGTGGGCCAGCATGAACTCCTGACCGAACGGGTGGCAGAGCACCACGGCGGTGCGGCGCGGCGCGCGTCCGGCCGGCAGGTGGAGCCAGCCGAACAGCGAGTGGTCTTCGGGACCGAAGAAAACGGGTTCCATGGTGCGTCGCAAGGTGGGGTGCGTGGGGCGGTCAGGCTTCGGCGCGGGCGCCGTCGAGCTCGCCCAGGCGCTTGAAGTTCGGGATGCGGGCGATCTTCCCGCTCGAGGTCTTGATCAACCAGCGGTACGGGGCGTGGTAGACGCGGTCGACGTTGACGCCGAGCCGGACGGGGACCTGCGAGCGGACGTGCTCCTCGATCTCGCGCAGCACGTCGGGATCGGTGGCGCGCGACTCGACGATCACGATGAGGCGCTGCGTGCCGAGCGCCGCGTCGTCGACGCCGATGGCGGCGACGCGTCCCGCGATCACGGCGGAATGCTCCGCCGCGATGTTCTCCACGTCGTGCGGGTAGATGTTGACGCCCCCGATGATGATCAAGTCGCTCTTGCGCCCGGTGACGAAGAGCGTCTCACCCACGCGGTATCCGAGGTCGCCGGAAAAGTACCAGCCAT